>OFRM01000144.1_pt1 | contig 32060 bp, 54 predicted proteins | sample 1543101 | NCBI WGS metagenome assembly OFRM01 (sample SAMN07774223, study PRJEB24372) | wastewater metagenome | isolation source: Exp Tend VB 0WW | collected 2016-02
GTCTGCGGTATCCGTAGGGGGCGTGCCACCGTGAAAGGACCCGCGAAATTCTGCCTCGTGCTTCGACGCATTGGCCCCGTCCTGCCACGATCCCCCCTCAACCCATAGCGAGGTAGCCATCAGCCCGTCCGCTCCACCACAAGGTCCAAGGCGTCCTCGGCGTACTGCATCGAGAATCGGTCAAACACGAGTTGCGCTGTGACCCAGAGCTCCAGCCGGGCGGGCGTCCGGACGCGCTTCGCAAACCACCAAATGGCTTGCGCATCAGCTTTCCCGAACACGGTGTCTCGGCGACGGAAGATGCCTTTCGGCGTGGCGAAGTAGCTCACCTTGGTGCCCTTCTTGACTGAGCCTTTCGTGCCTTTCGCATACGTGAGCTTTCCGCCTGCGTCGATGCGGATCTGCGCGCCGATGCTGGTAGGGTAGAGGGCGCGGGCAGGGTTCTTCTGGTTCGTGCGAATGCCGTTGGCTGGCAGGTAGAAGCCCGCGCTAAAGCTCTTGCCGTTGGCCATGCGGAAGTGCGCATCGGACGTGCGTGCGTCGGACTCCTCGTAGCGAGCGAGTAGGCGCCCGAGATTGGCCGTCGCTGTCCCCTTCACGCTGTCCGATCCGACCTTGAGCACGGCCTGTATCTGGCGCATAGTGTCGCCGGTCTGCACCGAACGTGCCCGCTGAAACACGATCGCCTTCGAGAATTGTGCCGCCGTGCCTCGGAGATGGAAGCGCTCAGGCAGTCGGGTACGCATGGCGCGCTGCGTGTGCTCACCGACCGCATTCGCCCAGAGCTGCGTCGCCGCGCGTGCGGATGGGCCAAGCGCGTTCAGCAAGGCCAGCGCGGGCTCGGCGCCGGTGATCTGGGGCGTGATGTTCACGAGGGGCGCCCCCCTGTTTTTTTCTGCGGCGTTGCAGGCGTTTGGAAATACATGCCGTCTCTCAGTGGGTGCACTCGGGCCGGTGCGAGCCCGAAAGCTAATGCGGGGCGGAAGGTCATGCGGCCCTCCGGAAGCCACGCATCGCGGCGAGTTCGACGAGTTCGCGGCACGTGGTGGCGGCTTGGGCCTTCGCGATTGACCCGCCGCGGCCAAGCGTCTTGAACAGGGCGAGCAATTGCGCCGCGTCGTCGATGCACGTGGCCAGCCCGCCGGCGTCGAGTTCGGCCAGCAGCCACGCGTGCTGTTCGGCCGTGAGCTTGCCCTTCGGGGCCTTGAGTTCGGCCCAGAGCACGAAGCGCCCGGCCTTCACGTAGCGGCGGTCGGGGAGACCCTCGGCAATGCGTGTCGCGCGGCGCTGCTCGTAGCGGTGGACCTGCCAGCCGCAGGCGGTGGCCACGCTGTCGCAGGCGTTGGTGACGTCGGATTCGGTCATGCTCGAAGCACCGATTGCACGGCGGCGTTGAATACCTCGTCGCTCACCGTGCCGGCGCGAATGGCGTGCCGAGTTTCCGGATCGGGCGCGGCGGCGATCAACTTCTCCCACACAAGCGACGACAGCGCATAACTACCAAGCGTCTTAAGTGCGCGGCGTTGCAGCTCAGAGACTCGCGACACGTTCGGCCCGTCGCTTACGGGTGGGAGGATCGTCGGTGGCGGTGGCGCTTTCGGAAAATGCTGGCGCGTCACGTCCATGGCGACCGCGCCGAGCCCGGCGGGTTTCGGTGGCATCTCGTTCGTGGCCACCCACTGACGCGCGGCCATGGGGATGGCGCGCAAGTCGGCATCCTTGAGCGCAAATGCGAAGTCGGCAAAATAGCCGTTGCCGTCCTCGGTTGTATCGAACGCAACCGCCATGGCGTGCTTCCAGTGCCGAGCCAGTTGGTGAAGCGCCGCCAGGGTTGCCGCAGCCAACGCGGCGGATGGTGTCCACTCGTCGGGGCGCTTCATGCGGCCTCCCTCCACGGGATCTGGCGCTCGTCGCAGTACGCTTGCCAGTCGGCGGCGCCTCCCCGAGCGTAACCGGGGGCGAACGCGCGCATCTGGTCCACTTCCGGCGATGGCGTGGACCCGGGCTGATACTCCGCTGCGTCTCGCTTGGCGTGCTCCTGCTGCCATCGCTCGATCACGTGCCGCGTGAAGTAATTCAGGGACCGCGGCGGTTCCTCCTTGACCATCGTGCTGGCGTACGCGAACAAAGCCGCGGCGGCGAACTCAACGTCCACACCGGCGTCACAGATCGCCACCGCGAACGCGTGGACGTGTCCGCTCGACGCGATCAGCGGGTTGCGGTGCGGGTACCGTCGGTCCAACCCCGCGTTGGCGGCAATCGTGAGTAGTCGTTTGTCGGCCGCAGTTGGTCGAGCCTCCTGACCTCCCAGCACTACTACAACTGGAGGAGAAGGAGATGGAGAAGGAGATGGAGAAGGAGATGGGGAGGAGATGGGGAGTGGAGTGCCACTGGTAGGGGTACTCCCTGTAGGGCTGGCTGTACTACTGGCAGGTGTTGACTGTCCGAAGTAGTCGGCATACTTCTGGCGGAATCGAAGAACGACCGCGTTGGTCGGTAGGCCGGACGCGAGTGTGCGTAAACGCTTGCAGTGATCGGGGTTATTCGCTGTCACCTGCGGTTCAAACTCCAGCCCACGTACCACCCACACCACACCGTCCTCGTACTGAATCCAATCGCTCGTTATCAATTCCGTGAGCGCGCGGCGCGTGCGGGAAGTCGGCATCCCCGTCAATTCCGCAACAGATTCGTTAAACGCGGGCCAAACTTTGATTCCCATCACTCCGCTTAGTCCCTTGAGCGTGAGTAATGCGAGTTTTGCGTCCGGAGTTAAGTGGCGATAGTCGCCTCCGGTGAACAGCGCTTCGTAAATTGGACGGTACTCGCCGCGGGTCTTGCGTGGATTGGCCATCGAGTTACGCCGCCTTGGTGTGTGTTTTCTGTCTTTCTTTGCATCGCCGCGAGATTTCACGGCGACAGGTCAGGCATTCCCGCGCGATTTTCCCACGCGGGCGGATGTACAGGTTCGATCCTGCGTACGGATGGCCGGCCGGGCAGTGCGTTTTCGCGGCCTCAAACAGGCCCGCGCGCATGCGCCCCTTAGCGATCATGTCCCTGATGTTGTCGCGCTGCGTGCCGAGCCAGAGGTGGAGCGGATTCACGCACGCGCGCACGTCGCACTCGTGGAGAATGCGGCGATCCTCGGGCACCGGTCGCCCCCAGCGCATCGACCAGGAGACGCGATGTGCGAGCATGCAGCGCCCCTCGACGCCGACCACACCGTACCCGTTCGCGTTCTTGTGCGCGGTCCAGAGCCAGCAGTCATCAGCGCCGGCGGTGGCGACGTGGCGCCAGAATCGCGTCTCGATGGGCTCCTTACGTGGCATCATCACCCTCCACACACTGCATCGCGAACGTCGCCAGCGCGTGCAGGAGGTCCGCGATGCGCTCGCGCTCCCCTTGGCCCAGCGCGTGGTAGCCGGGCTGGCGGAGCAGCGTGGCGGTGAGGGTGGCGTCGCGCGCGGTGCGTTTGAGTTGGGCGCGGGTCATGCGGCGCTCGCCTCACGCACCGGCGCATCCGCAATCCCCGCCATCCGCCGCAGGATCTCCGTATGCTGCGCGTGCTGGTCGCGGGTCCATGTCGCGTACGCACCCCACTGCGCTTCGAGGCGAACCCGCGTCGCGTCGAACGGATTCCCCTGTGGCGTGCGCCACTTGTCCTTCCGCTCCGCGCGCCGCGCCAGCACCGCGAGGTGAGCCATACGAGCGCTCTCGCGCTCTCGTCGCCGCGCCGCGCGCGCCTCGGCCCGCACCCGCGAACGCGTCTCGGCGTGATGCCGTGCCTTGTACTCCGCGCGGCACGCCTTGCATACCGCGCCGCGTGGCTTCGCGAAGCTCGCAGGCCAGCACTTCGGCACGCCGCACTTGCTGCACGCGCGGAGGCCGTCGACAATCGCGCTCACGTCAACGCCTCCCCCGCGTACAGCACGTGCGCGGTGCCGCCGTGTTGTGCGGCCCACTCGCGCGCATTGGCGACTTGACGCGTCCCGTATGTCCACGTCATGTAGCCGTCGCCAGCCGTCACGCACGCCCCGATCTTCTGGTACGCGACGGGGGTGTGTGGCGCTTCGTAGACGGGAACAGCGATGCGCTCGGCGTTGCGCACGTTGTGCTGCTCCCGTGCAATCGCTTCGGTGCTGTACGCGTAGCCCCACTTGAAGCCACGCTCGACATTCACCCACCAACTCGGCCCCCCACTCGCCGCCCCACCCTTGAGCGCGAGCAGGCGCGTGACGATGGCATCGGCAGCGAGTCCTTCGGCAAGCGCGAACGCTGCACTCACGGCGGTCAAGAACCGCACCTGTCCGTCAGCGACGAAATAGGGCGCGACGTACTCGATCGTATGCTCAGCGCCAGTGAAGCCGGTAAACGTCACACTCGGATACACGGGCGTGGCGTCGAGCGCGGTGATGGCGGCTTCGAGTCGCACGATCATCCGCTCGTGACGCTCTGCATCGGAGCGGGACTTGTCGCGCAATGCTACTTCAAGCGCGATTGCCTCTTGGAGTGCGTCGCGCTTGGCGGCGTGGTCGGTGGGGTTCATGGCTTATTCTCCTGCATCAGATTGTACGCCGTGCGGTATCGCTCCACGGCCTTGAGGATGTCATGCGCGTGCCGCTCAATACGTTTGGCGAGTTCGACACCGTGCGCGTCGTCGTTCTTCTTTCCTTCTTCGACGCCCCCGGGATGCACAGCGCGACGCATGTCGCCAATTCGCACGTTGGTTACGGCGATCAGTCCTTCGTATATCAGCGACTCAGAAACTGTGGTCATCCTTTCGGCTCCGGTGTGAGTTGTGCGGCGAGGGCGATGTCGATGGCTTGCACGCTGCGACGGTTCACGTACTGCCGGATAGCGAGCGCACACTTGCGGCCTTCGTTGTTCGCGGTGGGGTTCTTGTCTGACGCAATCCGGCTTTCACAGACGCTCGCCGCGTGTTCGATGGCCGCAGTCCACGTGACATCAAGCTCACTCTCCAACGTCGCGAGTGCGGCACTGTCGGCGCGGAGGGTGGCGAGTTCTTCGCGCCCTTCGTCAATCCACTTCTCGAACGGCGCAGGGTTGTCAGCGACAGATAGGACCCTGAGAAAATCCAGTGCGCTGTCCAGTGATGTCGGCTCACTCACGTCGCACGCTCCTGTGTTGATGGTGTGAATCGTGGACGCAGATCACCACCGATGGCGTCTACCTGAAAACGTTGAATTTTCCCGCAACGAGGGCATGTGTGCTCATACACGCCGGGAGCCCACAGCCGATATTTCGCAGGGTCGTGGTCGGAATCAGTACAATGTGTCGCCACATCTGCGATCTTCTTTGTTGGGCTCACGTCGCACGCTCCGTGAATCCCGCCGCGAGCAGGGCGGCGCGCATGGCGCTGACTGGCTTCATTTCGTCGTCGATGCGGGCGATAAGGTGCGCGTCACACGCCGCCTCCACCTTCGCCTCGTCCAGCACCAGCGCGTTGCGGAGTGTTTGCACGTCGTCTGCTGCGCGCTTGGCCAGTTCGCCCATCTGTGCTGCGGCTAGGTCGCGTTCGTTTCGCGCATCGGCGCAGGCTTGGGCGCATGCGTAGCGGTTAAACTTTCTGATGCCGTGCGGAAATGACTCGTTCGGCTCAAGTGCAACTTCCTCAAACTCCGCCAACACGGATGCTTGCGTATGCGCGCTCACCGTCCGCCCTCCGTCACGTCGCCGCGCACGAGGGGGACATCATCGCCGCGCAGCAGTTCGACGACGGTGCCGCCGTAATGCGTGGCTTCATAGCACGCACGGTCGCGAGTGGTGCGCGGGTGGAATGTTGTCGTAAAGAGGGAAAGCTCCTCGCCCTCCCGAATCACCGCATGCCCCAACACGTCGCGCTTCTGCGGTGCGCGCGGAGTGGCGGCGGGTGGGTACTCGTAGACGGGGACGGCGATGCGTTCAACGTTGCGCACGTGCTGCTCTCGTGCAAAGGCTTCGGTGCTGTACGCGTAGCCCCACTTGTAGCCGTGCTCAACGTTCACCCACCAACTCGGCGCGCACGGCTCGCCTTGCCCTTTCAGCGCCATGAGTTCGGCGTGTTTGGCGTCGCGCTCGTCGTCGGTCAGCACATAGATGTACGCGACAGTTATGGCGCTCTGAATCTGCTCAACCCGATTGGGTGAGGTGACGATGTAGCAGGTGCCGTTCCATACCGCATACGCGCCGTGATCCAACGTCACCCTCGGCGGCTCCGGTGTGGGCGCGGGTTCGGCGATGGCGGCGAGTACGGCGTCGGTGATGTCGCAGGCGTTGTGGCGCTTGTCGATGTACGGCGCGATACGCAGCATCACTCGCTCGCGCAGGGCCGCGTCCTTCGGGTCTGGGGTCATGTCTCGCTCTCCGTATTGAGTGATTCGCGCTGTTCCGTCAGCTCACACCAGCGCCACGCGGCGCGGGCGGCGAGCAGGAAGCCCGCCAGGAGGGCGAGCGAGAGGGTGAGGCGCGTCATCGCTTCCCCCCGCGCAGCCGCCGCAGCCGTCGCCGCGTGCGCCAGTCGTCGAGCGCGCCCGTGATGGTGTCGTAGGCGAGCGAGACGACGAGCGTCAGGCCCGCGACGGTGAGGCAGGCGTAGACGGCGAGCGTGAGCAGGGTGTCGAGGGTGTCGGGGGTCATGCGGCGCCATCCATGGAGTGCATTGCCTCCTCGAAATCCATTACCGTATTTTCGCTCGTCGTGTTGCCAGCCAACGCGTTCTGAACATTCTTCACCGCTTGGCGGTAATAGCTCGGCTTGAGTTCGATCCCCACTCCGCGACGGCCCGCAGTGACGGCGCCGTACACCTCACTCCCAACGCCCATGAACGGCGTAAGGACCGTATCGCCGGGGTTGCTCCACAGTGTCACGCATCGGTCAATGACGTCGAGTTGTAACGGATGGACGTGCTTTTCGTCGTCGGCTTCGCGGGCTGGCTTGTACGGCAAGACTCGCCCGATTCGCACATCATCCCAAAACGCCGACGCATACTGTCGCCAGATCCAATGAGAGAATCGGTTCTCCGTCTGCTTGCCAGTCCACCCACGATAGCGCAGGATGTCGGATGGCATCGCACGCGATCCGGCGTAGTAGTCCAGTCCTGTCGGATGCGCTATCGGCACTCGGTTTTCGCCAGCGCGGCGGAACAAGATCAAATAATCGGCCGACGCAACACCACAGCGCGACGAATCTGATACGAGTGTCGCGTGCGCGAGATTCTTTTGCATCGTGCGCAGTCGCACCGCAAGCGGCTCCTTCCACACCGAATATCGCCCCGTGTACGACCACCCCTCCGACTGGTGTAGTCGAATGATGTCACCGGGGAAATCGCGCAACGCATCGACACCGGAATTGCTCAACGGCACATCGGTACAATGAACCGCAGTCATCCGCCCCGGTTTCGTAACCCGCGCCAGTTCGCGCACCGTGAACAGGTAGTGCGCGAGGAATTGGTCGTAATCGTTGCAGTTGGACAGGTCGCGATCGTTCGACGAATAGTGATACAGTCCGCCGAACGGTGGCGAATATACAGACAGGTCGATCGACGCTTCGGGGAACGACTGCATCACCTCCATGCAGTCGCCATTATAGAGCGCGGCCCGATCGGTAATTAGTTGGTCAAGGACAGCCACGACGGAACCTCTTCGGAGATCGTGAAAGGGTTATCGCGGGCGATGTGCTGCGCGCGGTTCATCTCGGCAACGAGATGCGAGAACATCTGGTCGGCTTGCGCGGCCTTGCGTGTCAGATTGCGCAGGACGCCGCGCTCTCCCTCGGTCGTTACGATGTCCACTGTCACCGGACGCGTCTGCCCGAACCGCCAGCATCGCCGGACGCCTTGGTAGTATTGCTCGAATGAATGCGACGGAAAAAACGTCACGTGGTTGCAGTGCTGATAGTTCAAGCCCCACGCGCCTATCTTCGGCTTCGTGATCAACACCCGCGCGCCGCCATTCGCGAACGCCATCAGTCGATCCTCCTTGGCGTCGTCGCTGTCGCCGCCGCTTACTTGGATGGCGTCAGGGATGAGCCTCTCTAAGAGATCGCCCTCGTCGTTCATGTGGCACCACACGAGCGCCGGCTGACCCGTGCCGTTGACGAGATCCGCCACTTTCTCGCACCGCTCGGTGATGGATCGCCGCCGTTCGTCGCGCTGTTCCTTCATCCCATGCGCGGGAATTGCAAACAACATCCCATCCGCCAGCGTAGTCGCCTCAACCAAGTGCTCGCGCTCAATCAGCGTCGGAAGTACAAACGCCGCGTCGTCAAAGCCCAAGTCGGACGGTTTCCGAACGGCGCGCGCCCACGAGCACACCCACCGCCAGAATGGGACCTCTGCGTGGCCCTTAAGTCGCCATTTAACCACCTCGCCACGCACGCGGCCCGTTGCCGAATTGTTCTGATCGTTCTTAAAGAACCGATTGAGCATGTCCATGTGTCCGAGGTATCCCAGTGCCTCGGATGACGTGCCCAACTCGATAAAATCATTCGGCGCCGCCGTAGCGGTCGCGAGCAACCGGTACGGCATTTTCCGCATGAAGTCGGTAATCTCTCCGCGTCGGACGCCAGAGAATGACTTGAGGATTGACGACTCGTCGCAGACCATGCCGACGAAATCAGACGCGCTGAACCGGTGCAACTGCTCGTAGTTCGTAATGGTGATGCCAGGGTACACCGTACCATCACGCGAGACGGTCACAGTGATGCCGAACTTCTCCGCCTCGCATACCATCTGCGCCGCGACAGCGAGCGCGGTACAAATCAGCACACGCCTGTTCGTGTGGCGCACGACATTCTCCGCCCATACAAACTCCATCGGCGTCTTTCCTAGCCCGCAGTCCGCGTAGATTGCCGCGCGCCCTTTGCGCACGGCCCACTCCACAAGGTCGGATTGAAATGGATAGAGGAAATCCGGTAGGAACACGGGGTCGAATCCAGAGTCATCCCCGTAGTGCCGTCGCGACTCCAGAAACGCGCGATAGTCGCTCATGCCGCCCGATCCCGCGCACACGCCGCGTCGAGCGCGACCAACGCGCGCAGTGAGCGCCGATAGCGCGATTCGAGCTGCGACAGCGGCGCGTCGTAGTACATCGGGTCGCGCTGGGTGTGCCAGTTCGCGCCCGTGGCGAGCCGCGTGACGAGCGTGTGCGTGATGCCGACATGCTCCGCCACCACGCGCGCGGCGACGGTGCGCTTGCAGTCGTGCACGCGCTGGATCACGTCCAAGAGTCTCGACAGGCGCGTGGCTAATGGGGTCACCACGTCACACCCCCGCGCGTGAGCACGGCCACGGTGTGACGCGAGAGCCAGTGGAGGAGGCGGGTCATGGCGCGGCCTTGGGCCATTCGCCACGCTCGAAGGACTCAGCGCGCCGCCGTGCCTCAGGCACCATCGAAAGCATGCGCCACGCGTTCCAGCAGTTGAACGCGAACAGCGGCACGCCGAGCCAAAGCGTCCGGCGCGCGACCCACAGACAGAACACCGCCACGCAAAGAGCGAACGCGGCGCACGCATAACCCGCGACCACATGGCGCCGCCACGACTTCGCGTGCCCGGCCGCGTACTCTTTACTCGGCCCGTAGTGAGCGCTCATGACGCGCACCCCCACACCGACGCGGGAGTGGTACGCGGGCTCGTTGCCATTTGGTTGCCATTTGCGCGCCGAGATTGCACGAAAAGCGCGCCATCTTGCCCCGTGCGACCCGTGGCGCTACCCTTATCCCCAGAGGTGTCTCGCTGCCCGCGGTCGTTGCTAACCCGAGCGGTCATCGGTTCAATCCCGATCTGTGGCTCTTTCATAACTCGTTGATCCTCAACGGTTTGCAGTCTTGACACGGCGCCCCTTAGTGGGTGCCGTTGCCGTTTCGTTGCCACTTGTGTTCGCGTTGGGTTCTGTTCGGGCCGGGAGGTTCGCGCCAGAGACGACGCCAACGAGGTCGTCCGGACGGTTCCGCAGGTAGCTCTTGGTGAGCACCCGCACGTCAGAATCGCCGAGCCAGGCACCGACTTTCGTGATGTCTCCTGTGCCTTCCAGCACCGTCTTCCCGCGCATGCGCCGTAGTCCGTGCATCGCGCGATACTTCACTACCGCCACACCAGCGCGATCGCAGGCATCGTGCAGCGCCTTGTTGAGCGCCGAGTAGGTCCATGCTTTGTGCTGGCTCCGGTCCTGCGCACCGAAGAACACCAGCGGACCCTCGTACTTCGCACGACGCGCCCACACTTTGGCGACACGCAGGGCGAACACGGCGTCTCGCGGAAGCGGCTGCACGCGCGCCTTCCCGACCTTGTCCTCCTCGGAGCGGTAACTGATCTTCCGCGTCGTGAGGTTGACGTCGGTCCATTGGATACGCAGCAGGGCACTGGACCGCGTCGCGAGCAGGCCGTCCAGCGCAATCGCCACCCACGCGCGCCAGCGCCGCGCGTCCCGATAGTCGAGCTCCGACAGGATGCGCGCCCATTCATCGGGTGAGTACTCTGGCACTTCGAGCGGTGTGTAGTCGCGTCCTTTTCGCACGGCGTAATCCGCCAGCACGTTCTCGGCGATCAGCCGCCGTTGCCGTGCGTGACGCCACACCGACTTGACGAGCTGGATGTGGTGCGCCACTTGGTTCCGCGCCATCGGGACGCCGGTTTTCTCGCGGTTCACCTTGAGCAAGCGCACGCGAAACGCATCGAGCGATTCCGGGGTCACCAGATCCGCGAACGTGTACGGGTCCAGCGCATCAGGTCCGCAGAACACCTTCCAGCGCTGCAACGCCAGGGTGCGCGTTTTCGGGCGCCAGTCGGCGACGTTGGCGAGATAGTACGCATCCCACAGGCCCTTGACCGTGAACCGTTCGCGCGGCGCGTCCGGACTGCCGGCGAGATATTCGGCCTTCGCTTTTGCGAACGTCTTGGCTTGCGCTTCACGGTCACGCTTCGCCCCTCGAAAGGTCTCTGTGCGTCGGCGCTTCTTGCCCGTGCCGTCCGGCTCGCGCCATTCGACACGCGTCACCGGCTCACCGTCCAGCGTGGCCGTGAACACATTCACGGTCGACCCATGGCGTCCGTAGGTGTCGAGCGTCACACGCGTCATGCGGACTTCCGGTGCGCGGACGCTGCGACCACCGACGACTCCACGCGACGCGGCACGATGCACGCGCGCAGTTCGTACCCGACGCCACGCGTCCAGCGCACATGCGGCGAGTCGCCGAACTTCCGCGCCCACCGCCGCACTGTCTCGATCTTCCATCCCGAGCGATTCGCACACGCAAGCTCACCCATCCACGTCGAATACTCGTCAGTGGCGTCGGCCACGCGCGCGGCAATCGTCTCCATGCTTTCCGCGAGTGTCGGCTGTCCGTTGCGGCGCAGGACGGCGGCGTCACCGCGCAGATCGGTGAGGATTTGCGAGAGGTCGGGGCGGGCGGCGGTTGTGCTCATCGCGTCTTGTCCTCACGGTACGCCTCGTACACCACCTGTCGCATCTGTGCTTCGCGTCGCTCCCGCAGGGCGTCGCGCGTGGTCATCGGGTGGAGTCCTCGCTCTCCGTGTGTGGCGTGGCGGTGCGGGCGGCGTCGATGGCGATCAGCTTGTCGGCTATCAGGCCTGCGTCAAGCTTCCAACGCTCGCCTTTCGGCAAGAACACGATTGCGACCTGCTCGGTCTGGTCGTCGCCGCATGCATAGTTGAAGTCGATCGCCGTCATTCGCGGCGCGACAGCCCGCCACCGCGCCGCATCCGCCTCCAACCCCGCGATGCGCTCGCGCGCGGCGCGCAGTTCGGCGGTGAGGGCGTCGATCGCCGTCTGTACGTCGTCGACGTTGTACCAGTCGCCGCGCGAACTCGGCTGCATGTCACCTTCGCAGGTCCGGCAGTTCAGGGAGGGGTTGAATCGCGGGATCGCCTCCACCGCGTCAAGATCGAGAGGGGTGGTCATCGTCCGCACCCGCACGCTGCGGTGGGCGGCTGCTCCTTTCCAGCCTTCGCGAACACGGCGTCGCGGAAGCGGTTACACATGTGGTCAAGCGTGCCGGAATCCAGATCACTCAGCGGATAGCACGCGGTTTCCGTCGGCTCTTGGCCCGCCTTTTTCACGGCGCGAACAGAGTTCGGCACACTGAACGGCTCCAATTCGACGTGAATAGTGGCCCGAGTCGTCATTGGCCGATTCATAGCGCCGCCACCCGCCGCGCCACCCCAGCGACGCGCACCCGCAGGAGGTCGAGCCGCATTTGCAGCGCGGTCAGGGAGACGCGGATCGCGTCGAAACGGTCGGTGCGTTCGGCGGGTGTCATGCGGCGGCGTCCTCAAGCTCGGGTGCGTGCTGCGAGCCGCCGTCGTCGGTGGTGTCCTCGTCAGGCGCTTCGTCGTCGGCGCGCTCGTGGGTGGCGCTCGCGGATTTCGCGGCGTCCTTCTCGGCTGCCTTGCGGAGTGCGATCTGCCCCTGTACGTACTCAATCGCCTTGGTCATGCGTTCCTTCGTCGGCGCGTTGCGTGTGATCTTCGCCCGCTCCTCGTCCGCGAACACATGCGAGCGCAGGAGCTTTTCGAGGAATGCGACCTGCTCAGCAGACGGCTTGTTCGCGTCGTCCACGACGGGGGCCGGCGCTGGTTTTGGCGCGGCGGGCTTCGCTGTCGTCAGCCATTCGCGCAGCAGCTTGGACACGGACCCATCGCACAGATTCCACATCTGCATCGCATCCTGATCGAAAAGCCCCGTGTTGTCCTTGGTGCACTGCGCCATGTGCGACGGTTGGATGTCGAACACCAGCGCGAACTCGTACTCCGCGCCATCGCGCAACATCGGCTGCATGCCGAGCTTTTCAACCTTCTTCTTGCCGTTGGAATCGGTGACCTGCTCGTACGCCTGTTTGCTGCGCGACGTGGCGATGATGTGCACGTTCACGTCGAGAATGTGGCGGATCAGCCGCTCCCACTCTGCGCCGAACGTGCCCCACGTCGTGTAGCTGTTCGCCTTCGGGTTGGCCCGCTCGTACTGCGTCTTGCGATCCAACACGTTCTGCCATGCGTGCGCCAGCGAGTCGATCACGACGACTTCATAGCCGTTCGCAACCGCCAGGTCGATCGCCGCGATGTAGTCTTTCGGCGTGTGGCTGTCGAGTGAGAGCGAATCGAACGGGAGCACGTCGGCGTAGTAGCCGCTCCGGTCGTTCTCGCTGTCGATCAGCGCGATCTTGCCGGGAGCGATGCCGTGCGCGATGTGCAGCGCGGCGTACGTCTTACCCGCGCCAGACGGCCCCATCGCCAACACCTTGAGCTTGACGGCGGTACGTTGCGCTCTCTTGAACCCCATTGCGGTGGTCATCGTACTCTCAGAGATTGGGATGTGATCAGCGCGCACCCTTCGATGGTCGCGCCAGCTTTCAGTGCGGCGGAGATGGCCGCTTTGTTCACTTCGCGGGACTCTGGCACCACGCGCACGTATGCTTCCGGCAGGGATTCCACGGGCACGCTCACTTCGACGCGCGGCGGGTTGTTCTGCACCGTCAGCGTGTAGAGCGCCCCTTCTATGCGATCCCGCTGCATCGTGCGCATCGCCATCATCACGTATTGCCGGAGTCGCGCCGCACGGTTCGCGACCGACTTCTTCCGCGCGGAGAGTCGGTCGATTTCCTCGCTAATCACCGTTTCGACCGCGCCGAACTTGGCGAGCACCGCGCCCACACTATCTGCCTTCTTCATCATCGTCGCGACCAGTTCGGCCGCGAGCGCCTCGGATTCGGGCGTGACTTCGCCCTGATCTATGTCGAGCAGCGCAAACAGCGCGTTGTCCTCGTGGGCGATGTCCATCAGTGTGAGGGCGCTCTCAGTCGTTTGAATCGCGGTCATCTGTCTATTGATTGTTCCAGTTGAGTCGTTCATGCCGCACGCTCCATCACCACACGCGCCGCATGTTTTGCCACCATCGCGCGCGTCAGATACTCCGCCGTCCCCTCGCGCCAGATCGCATACGTCGCGCGCTCCTCAGGCGTCAGCCCGTTCCGCACCGTCGCGATGGCGTCCGCGCGCACATCCGCCGACGCCAGGGGATGCCGATGCAGCCACACAAGCAGGTCCAGCGGGTCGAGCCACGAGACGGTGACGTCCTCGATCAGCGCGTCCACGGCGGCACGGTGCGCGTCCCACTCTTGGCGCTCGGTGAGCGTCGGCGGGTCAAAGTAGCGGTCGGTCATGATGCCACCGCCTCGGCCAGCGTGAGCGTCGGCACCTCACGCGCCGTCACCATCGCATCGCGCATCACGTGCAGCGCTTCGGCCAGGCGCGCGACAACGAGCGCCAGCGCGCCGCATTCGAGGTCGTGCCGCGTCGGCTCGCCGCTCGGGAGATTCGCTCCCTCGTGCGGCACGCCCATCAGGTCAAGTACGTACGACGAATGCGCCGCGTCGTCGTGTGTCACGGGCTGCTCGGTAAACTCGGCGACCAACGCCTGCAGTTGTGCGTCGGTCATGTCGTCACCATCGCATCCGTCATCCGCTGCACCGTCCGCATCAGCGCGACAACCATATCCGCCAGTTGCCGCGTCTCGTCGTCATGCTTCGACGGGCCACCATCCGGCGCGCCGTCGCCCTCAAAGTCGATATCGAAGTGGGCCAGCACACACGCCGCCGCGAGCTGGTCGTCGTGGCAGCGGGCGCCGTGGTCGTGCGCGGCGAGCAGGGCGCGGAGTTGGGCGTCGGTCATGACGCCCTCCCGACCGCGCACATATCGCGCACCAGTTGTTGTGCTGACGCTTGGAGCGTCGTGACGGTGGGCGCGAGTGTTTTGCTCGCAGCGGCCCACGCAGCGTCCCCCGCAGCGGCCCACGCAGCGGCCCCCGCAGCGGCCCACGCAGCGTCCCTCGCAGCGGCCCACGCAGCGGCCCTCGCAGCGGCCCACGCAGCGTCCCCCGCAGCGGCCCACGCAGCGTCCCACGCAGCGTCCCTCGCAGCGGCCCTCGCAGCGGCCGAATCCTTCCGCGCTGCCGACAACACCGACATACACGCGGTCGCAATCTCTCTCGATGTGAGCGCCGGCAGTGCGCGCAACGCGGCAGCGTGCGACTGCAACGATGGCGTCAGGTCCATCCACGCGGGCGCGTGCACGCGCGCCAGCCAATCCGTCGCGAGCCATGCGCGCGTTTCTTCGTCGGCTGGCGTGGTGCGTGTCCCGATCACCAACGGCAACAGCGGACGGATCAGCGCCGTGCGCGGCGGCTCGTCAAGGTTGTCGTTCCAGTTCCGCAGGAATGCCGCGATGACTGGCGATACGCACTCCGGATGATCGCTCCACGCTTCGCCCGCGACATAGGCCGCGGCCTCCATCGCGCACATTTCCGCGCCCGCTGCGTGTGCGCCCTTCGCCAGCGTGATCGTGTCGAGCAGCGCCAGTCGGTCAGGGGTGAGTGTCATGACGCCACCGCCGTCGCCGTCCCAATCGCGAACTGCGCCCCGCTCGTCACACGCACCACCACGCGCAACTCTCTCACCTCGCCCGACGTCATCGTGATCGACGCGGGCGCTTCCATGCCTTCGCGGAGCGGGTACTGCGAGCGCTGTCCGCTCTTGCCGACATACTCGGCCAAGCGGTCACAGCGGATCACGCGGTCGTTCACAGCGCGGGTCTCAGTCGTTATACTGTTCATCTGTCGCCTTCTCCTTCTCTCAGGTGACCGGCCCCGGATGCGTTCGTGCGCGTCGCGGGGCAACTCTTTTATGCCGCCGGACGCCCCGGCAACACCGCCACGCGAATCCGCCGCGTCAGCGCCAACAGGTGCTCGTCGATCTGGTCCAGCGAGTAGCCCGCGTCGCCCATCTCCTCGATCAATCGCGCGAGTTGGTCCGCGCCCTTCACGATCTTGCCGGGACGACCACCCGCCGCCGCAAGCCAGCTCGACGCCACGCCATGCTTGCGGACTGCTGAGCGGTAGACATCCGCTGTCGCGTCCTTCCACGCCCGGCGCGCCTTCATCACGGCGGCTCTCGGTCTCTCCTTGGTAACGCCACGCATTTCCCCTCTCGGTGTGAAGTTCCCGACGATTCGTCGGTTGAGCCGTTCGCGCGGCTCGGTGAGTGTTCGTCATGCCCATCGACTACCAGCCTGTGCTGCCAAGAGCAGCCTTACGCGGCGGTCTTGCGTTCAGTATCTGGGAAGTTCAGCACAGCGAACTCGCCCCGAAGCGCCCGGCAGACTTCGTCGTATGCGATGGCTGCTTCGATCTCTGTGGCGTAAACACCGACGTGCAGTGTGCGCCCGTCGCTTCTTAGCCTTGCCGCCCACCGCTTCCGCTTCTGTGAGCGCAAGAAGGCCAGCGCATCGGTGGGTGTGGCGAGGTCGATCACGCCGCGGAACGAACTGGTGCTTCCTGTACGCTTGCTCGTGTTCCACCCATTCGTGACGCTGTTCGCGATGCGAAGATTCGCGCGACGACAGTCGTGCTTCACTCGATTGATATGGTCCACGATCTGACCACGAGCCGCGCCAAGGATATCCCTGTGCAGATAACAGCTTCGCGGCTCTCCGCTCCCGCCGTCCCTGCACGCGTACCCTTGATTGGGCCGGTAGCGCTTTGCGGAGAGCAAGTGCGCGTCTTCTTCGTCAACGAGCACGGAAAAGTTCGGACGGAGCCAAACGGTGACGGTCATGCGACCTTCTCCGCGCGCTCGGCCGCCAACCGCTCCGCATCCTCGCGGAACACAAAGATCAAACCGCCAACGGTCTTGGAGCGCAGCTCACCGCGCGCGACCATTGCCAGCACCGTCGGGCGGCTCACGCCGATCACCTTGGCGGCATCCATCCCGCGTATCAGTTCGGCACGCACCTTGCGCCGCTTCGATTCAGCCATAGCGTTCCCTCGGTTCGTCGCGCCTTTCGTTGTGAAAGGGCTGTGAAACCAAGTTGCTACCAAGAACCAAGTATGTCAAGCCCGGACATTGAACGCGTGCGCAATCGTCTCGTCGAGGTAGCCAAGGTGCATCCCGGTGGGTACGTCGGGATCGCCAAGGACGCGAAACTTGGCGCAACAGATGAGGCCGTCAGACTCTTTGCCGAAGGTGTCACCGGCGTTCCGCGCTTCCTGGGACTGCTCAGTGCATGGCTGAATGTGTGGACTGCACCCACCGGCGCGCTCGTAGATGCCGAGCGCGCGCTACGGTCGATTCAGGACGCCTACGAGGCTCAGGGGCGCGTCGTGGCGCTATTGAAGGCCGGGCTGTCTGCGGACGATGCGCAGTCGATCAGTGCCGCAGACAAGCCGATAGCTACGCCGAGCGAACAGCAGGATGCTCCGCGAGCGACCCGCAGGGGCCGTGGCGCAGCACGATGACCCTGTCAATCTCAAGACCGATCAGAGCGCCGAAATTCGGTGGCCCTATGGTCACCGGCTCCCATTCGCCTGTGAGCCGCCTAACAACCACGATGGGGCGCGCGGGATGGCCGGGCCGAACAACAAGGCGGTCGCCCGTTCGAGCGCGCACAGGATGCAGCATCGGGATTACTACGTCGTACAGGAAGGGCAACATAGGCTCACCGAGACCGAAAGATGACCGAAGATACACCATCCTCCCGATGTCGGGAGGGGTTTTCGCACACGATAATTTCGAGCGTAAGCGAGACGTCATTCTCAATAGCAATCAGATGAGGTCGGTATGCGGAAGGGACTGATGATCTTGCTTGCCACGCTCGCGCTCGCCTGTGGTGACTCCACCGGCCCTGAGGCGCGCACGCTACGCATTGGCCGGTACAGCTACATCGGTATGGACGGCGCGATTCAAGGCACGCTGACGGTCACCTACGCCAGCGCGGACAGCATCGCGGGCGCGTGGGCAGTCAACGATGCCACCGGGGCGTTTTTCCGCGCCGATGCAAGGCTTGGCACGTGGAATGCGGATGCGTTCGTGCTGTACGCCTACAACGCCCGGTTCACCCAGACCTACTCACACCGGATCTGGCGCACCGACGCAGGCACTCGCTGCGATGCCAAGCTGGTCCCCGGCGCGGCGTTCAACTGCTCGCTCGTCTACCAAGGCCCGTAACTCACCCATTCACTGAGCTATTGCAATGCTGAAACGTCTGCTTTTCGCTGCACTCCTCGCGCCCTCGATCGCGCATGCTCAGGCCGAGTACCTGTTTACCGGAGGCACACTCGCTGGCGGCATCTTCAGTACGACACTGATGTTCCGGAGCACAAACACGTACAGCTCGCCGGACATCACCTCGATTTTCGCCTTTCGCGTTCGCGCTGCGTCTCGCGTCGTGGATGCCTGTAACGCCGTGGGTCCATTTGCCTGCACGTTGCTGTCGCTGAACCTCGGCACCACGTCCGGGAATGTGCAGACGCAGGACTTTATCGCCGGCGGCCGACTATTCGACGGTGGACACTTCTTCCAAGAGGATTCCTGCGCCGGTCATTGCGACAACCGCCTCTACTCAACAGTCGGCTTTGGAGTGTTCGGGTGCCAGGTGCCGTTCTTCCCCTACTCGGGCAACGGACCGCTCTATGTCGGCGATTACATTGCCCGCACCTGCGCAACGGATGGCTATGACGGCTGGTTCGCGATCCCGTTGAGATTCGCGGCGCCGGGTGTGGCCGATTTCGCGATGTCAGACAGCGATCTGTCTGTCTCTTTCGTCACGCGAGCGTACGCTGGTCCATCGGCAATCGTGGCACCAGAGCCCGCGACTCTGGCACTGCTGGCCGCAGGGCTCGCCGCCGTGGCGGTCAGCCGCCGTCGCTCTTTCGCTCGACGATCTTCCGGTCAGCGGTCTGCGTGAGCACCGACGCGGCCAGCCGGCGCACGTCGCTTTCGGTGTATTCCGCGCCGCCCAAGATCCGCGCCGCCAGCGAGGCGAGTTCTTCCGACGTCTTTTCGTTCTGTGCCATGTGCGCTCCTATTCGTCGAACGCGCGCCCGTCAGTGACGACGTACGGCTTCCGTGAGTGATAGGCTGACGCGTCGTCCACGTGCACGTAGACCGTCAGCCCGACGTACGTGGCCAGATCGGTGAGGATCGTTGAGCGCCCGATGGTGCCAACGTAATTCCCGCCGGTCTCGGTCAGCGTCACGCTACACGAGCCAATTGCGGACGGATCGCCCCGGCTCGTTGCGCAAATCTTGCCGGTCACCGTTTTGCCGGTGCCCAACGCCGTCGCGCTGATCGTGAACGTGTAGCTGTTGCGCAGATAGAGCGCGGTCGCGGTTTCGGTCGCCATCGTTAACTCGGCGTCATAGTGATCGTGGGAGAGTACGTCGGGGCGAGCGTGGGCACGGGCGAGACGGTTGGCGCGAATAGCCAGGTAATCACGCCGACGCCGGGGACAACGACGGTGGAGATGTCCAACCCCGCGTACAACCACATGGCCTGCGCCCGGTCGAACGCGCTGTCAAAGTTGGTCGCGGCGGGCACTCGTTCGGCATAGTTCATTCTGCCGAACGAGATCATCGAGCGCCGTTTCTGTGCGGTGTCAACGGCCATCGGTTAGGCCCATTCGCCGCGTGTCGCGGTCGTGCCATCATCTGACACCGTGGACGTGCCAACCGTCGTCGTGCCGTCGTCGGCTTTGAGCAACTGCGTGGTCGCCGTCTGCGTGATCTTGTTGCGCGACAACGTGAACAGCCACCGGAACTTCTCCATGAACCCAGCGGACGCGGACGGGACGGCGGTGGATTCCGCGATGCTCGTCGTCGTATCGCCATCGATCGCGAGCACGTTGACGTCCAACTGTGCCGCGACGGTGAACGTGAGCGAGTCCGTTTTGGTCTTGATCGCCGCGATTTCGGTGTCGAGGAAGTCGTCCACGGTGTCGATCTTGCCGCTGACCGTGGTGAGCGCTGCCGCCGTCGCCAACCCGCTCTGAATCTCGGTCGTGAAATCCGCCGCCGTCGCCGCCGCCGTGATGACGTTCGCCGCCAGCCCGTTCACCGTTGTGACGTTCGTCGCCGTGGTGATCGTACCCGCTGTGATGTTCGTGGGCGATGCGACCGAGCTGGGGAGCGTGACACCCGCCGCCGCCGTGATCGTCTGGCCCGCGAACTGCGTGGCGTTGACGGCAGGAATCAATGTCGCACTGGCTGGCGCACCCGCGTACAGCACGTACGTGATCGTGCCGGATGGTGTCACCGTCCACGTGTCCACTGTCGCCGTGTCGGTTGAAAGCACGTAGTCGGTGACGGTGCGCGTCTGCCAATAGGCTTGCGTCGAACCGTAGACCGCGAGCGTGGCCCCGATCACCGTGTCGTCCGCAAACACAGCTGCACTGCGTAACACGAGCGTCGTGCCGGTCGCGCTCTGCGCCGTGCCACGATCAATCACGCCGCGTGTTTCGAGCGGTCCCGTTGTCGCGTACTTCGCGTCATATTCTTCGGCGCTCAGGATACGAAACTCATGGAACACTGGAAGGTGATCTGTTAGGTAGTTAATCGACAGGATTGCGCGCCCGAGATAGTTCACATTCGCGGCGGTGAGTTCAAGGTCATAGAACCCTGCGTCATCACCTGTGATATGCACTAGATCGTTGCTGCCGCCTGATCCCGTCGCGTTGGCGTCGATCACGAGTGTCGGCACGCCCGCGTCGTCGCAGACAAACGTCAACTTCTCGTTCGTGGCCGTGAGCGCCGTTTCTGGCGTGAAGAAATCCGTTTTGTCGATGAATGGCCCAACGGTTACCCGCGTGGCCGTGTTTGTGCGAAGGTCACGCATGTTAGCGTCTCCGTTGATTGTAGTAATGCGCTGCGCCGCCGCCTGATCCACCACCGCCCGCCGCAAAGTTGAACGCAGCCGCAATGCCGGTCCATGTGTTCGACGCCGCTTGCGTGCCATTGAATGCAATGGTGCCAGCGGCCCCGGTATCGAGGTCGTATTGCCCTAACTGATAAAAGTTGTTGGCCGTGCCGTACGCAGACGTGTAGGCTGCCCCTGCGGTCGGCGGATTATTCTGCCGCGAGATTGCACCGATGATCAGCGCATTGGCTGGGACGGTCGCGATGTTAAAGGTAAAATCGGCGGCGCCGCCGCTCCCCGTTCCAGACGACGCCAGCGGATCGGTCGTAGAGAATCCAGACACCTCCGTAAACGCCGTCGTTCGACCGACTGTAGACGATTGGGTAATCGTGATGACCGTTGCTCCTGCGGCCATGTTGTACGCATAGTACATCGACACTCGCTCACCCACTCCATTGTCTGGGGAGTGGCCGACGAGTGTCCACGTGTTGCCTTTGTCATCCGTGACGCTGGTGACGGTCACCGTATTGGAATACGAATGCACCAGCAGGACGCCGAGGCTCCCCGCCGTGATGGCCGACGTGGGGGTGTACGTGTAGGGAGAAGCGCTGCTCGTGTTGCTGTTATTCGTTTGGACAATGGCGTAGGCCATTAGCTATACGCCTCAACGTTAAGGGGATCAGTCAGTGCCGCGATCAACGTCGCGTTGGCTTTGTTGGTGGCGTAGGTGCCCGTGACATCACCTTCCGCCGTACCGCCCGTGAAGCCGACGTTTGCGCGGCCCGCGAGCAACGTCATGTTGCATGTCCCGTTGAAGAACGTCGGGGCCGACGTGTCGCCCCACATCACGCTATTGCTCATGGAAATCGCGAAGCTACCCTTCATCGCGTCGAGCGCGTCATCGCCTACGGCTGCACCCGTGCGGAAAACGCTGTATGTGCCGTAAGGTGCGATAAGGCCGTTGACGGTTAAGTCGCCCTCTGATGTGCCTTCCGGCTCCCACGCACCACGCACGCTGTCACCGTCGAGCGTGACACCATACATCTCAGCGGTCCCGAGCGAGTTGGTAATCATGCCCCAGCCATCGGTGGCGATGATTCCCGTGACGATTACATCCAGCAGTCCAAGCCGATGCAGCGCCGTATCGGTTGGCTCGTCGGCGCCACGGCCCGTGAAGTTGAGCCCACCCGTCATCGAGCGCACACGTGTCTGGCGCATCGCGACGTTCTCGGTCACGACATAGGTATTCGGTGTGGACTGTGACAACGACTGCAACACCAGCGCCCACCCGAACACGCCACGCGCGTTCTTTAGTTCGTTGCCTTCAAACCAGAGGCGCTTGCAGAACTTCGATTCGTACAAGCACTTGCCGCGATAGTCGATTCCGGCCCAAGGTCCCGTCGCCTGATCGCTGTCGTACGTCAGCATCTTGAGCGGCGTCACCAGTTGATTCGCTCGAATCTCGACATCGCACGGATGCACCGCTTCCAGCACGGCAGACCCACCCGTCAAGATCGCTTGCCCTGCGCACTCCAGCGTGTTGTTGATGATCTTGAGCGGCCCACCGCCGTTCCACTTCGCGATACATTGCACGTCGGCAATACCGCGTTCATGGACTTCCGCGATACAAGAGTTCGTGACCGCAATCTCTGAGCCGTTCGCGGACACAGCGCGGCGCATGTTCTGTGTTGCACTTGCGTGTAGATAGCACCGATCCACCCACACACGGCCCGCCGTCGTGGCATCATTCGTGGCGTCGTCTTTCTCAATCCGCACCAGTCCGAAGTTGGTGAACGCGGTCAGCGCGTTAGATGCGTTCGGCTTCATTTCAAGCCCCGCGATCACCCACCGCGTAGACTTCGCTGCTGTCGCCATGAACACGGCATCCTGACCACTGTTGCCCGTATCGTTTTCCAATGTCCGATACGTGTCCGCTTTCCGCGCACGAGACGCACTGACCGCCGTCGCCCACTCGCTCTCTGTCAGCGCGCTCCAATCGCTCACCGACGCGCTGCGTTCAAATGTGCCCGCGTTGATGTAGCTGGAGACGATGTAGATGGTGCCCGTGCCGCGATTGCCGAGCACCCAGCCACCAGACGGCGCGACGAGGTTGGCGTTGATGACGATCTTATCGCCGGGATTCGCGGCCCCGAGCGCCGTCGTCACATGCGCTTGTGTCGTACACGTGTGCGTCGTGCCGGTCTGCCCCGCGAGGTTCCACGTCGTATCGAGCACGGTGCCGAAGCCGTACGTGTCGATGCCGGTGGGTGGCGTGTACTGGAACTGACGCAGCGCGGCACGCCACGCGGGCATGCCGCCCCCGCCCCCGCCGCCTGATGCGGTGTAGCGCACGCGCATATGTGGACGCTGCATCTGCATGATGCCCATCAGCACCACCGCCCGCACGCGGCGCCAGCCGCTGCACTGCCGAGCGAGAACAACGCGGCTTGTGCGCGCGTCGGTCGCTTTTCGAGGGCGAGGATCGTGGCCGCTTGTCGCGCGTTTTCGAGACGTGCATTGCGGATCAAGCCGTCGCGCACGTCGATCGACTCTTTCGTGGCGGCGCTGTCGGCCTTGAGCGCGCTATCGAGCCTGGCAACCTTCGCGGTCAGAACGGCGACACTCGCGACCAGCACCGGCATAGCGCGCTTGAGCGAGTCGACCACTGGATCGCGCACCGTGGCAGGGATACGTGAGGCCAGTGCCGCCGCCGCGATCGCCTGGCTGTCGACTTTCGCCACCGCGGCGCGCACGGTGCGAAACACGGTGTCCACCTTGGCCTTCGTCTTGATCCGGTCCCTGTCGACCATGGCGCGGAACGTGGAGTCGAAGTTCGCGGCGTTCCGTTCGTCAGAGCGGCCGGTTTGGTACGCCTTCTTTTCGAGGCGATCGACGCGCACCAGTTCGGTGGATACCACGGCAACGAGCGTGACGGCGCCGATGCCGATCATCTTCAGATCGCGCACGCCGGTCAGGAGATCGCGCCACATCAGTTCAGCACTCCCGCGCGCCGATGAATGACGTGCAGTGAGTCGGCGCCGAACGCGAGCAACTGTTGTGCCCAGAGCGGCGGTGCGCCATCCCATCCGGCGTACTGAATGTGCGGACCGTCCGTCATGCGCTTCCAGAACACGCCAGCGACGAGGCCGCAGGCTTCAGCCGCGTGACCCAGCTTGTTGAAGAATCGCGGACGCTTCCAGCCGTCACGCTTACTGACGACGTCGGTGCCGAGCCGGAATCCATGAAACCCACGGCGCAGATCGCGCACGTTTGTCACGCGCGGGCCGGGGTTTCCGTTACGACCCTTCTGCCAGTAGCGCTCCTGCAACTCTGCCGACCGGCCCGTCTCCGCCACGAGCGCGGTATCACCAATCGCGGCCATGCGGTCCAGCGTGCATTCCACCGGCTTGCGAAATCCGATCGGCAACACGTCGAGCGAGCGGCACGGCACGTAGAGCCATGCCGTATCGCGACCGGTGAGCATCGCGCTCGGCCAGCAGGCTTTCGGCAACGGCGCAGACAGCGGCGTCGCCTGAACCACCACCGCGGCAGGCGGCACGACAGGCTGCACCACGGGCGGTTGCCGGAACGACGCGGCCACACCGATGGCGAGCGCGCCACCGATCAGCAGCGTGTCAAGTACGCGGCCGATCATCGGATGCCTCGTGCGTTGCGCATTTCGGACGCCAGCGCGTCGAGCTTGTTGCTGATCTTCTCCACGTCGTCGCGTGTGGCCATCGTGCCTACGATGACGCTCTGCCACTCGATGCGCCGATCATCCGCCGTGCGCAGCCGTTCGACTTCACGCATGGTAGAGTCCAGCTTGCTCTGCACCGACGCAAACACCATCGCCGGTCCCACAATCGCCATCACGATTCCCACCACGCCACTCCAGTCAAACACCGCCTGCTTCATTGGCCGCCGCCCCCGTTGCTCGTGGGACACACTGATTTCAGACCCGCCGGCGTCGACGAGAGGGTTGCTCACTTGGCCGCGTCCTGCATCACGCGCACGAACGGCACGAAATCGGCATACATCGCGAGCGCGTAGTCCCATGCGTTCTTTTCGAGCGGGTGATCCAGATCGTCACCGCCGCGGATCAGCCCCCACGCGTACTGCAGGAGGAAGCGCCAGTATCCCTCGTGCCATTGCAGGAGGTGACAGAACTCGTGCGCGAGCAGCTCAGGCTCAACGTCCTTGGGCGCCGAGGCGATGCGAATCACATTCGTCATCGTCGGGCCTTGTCCAGCAACCCACCGCGGATAGCGCAGCGTGATTCCGTCCTTGCCCAACCACCGCGGCAACCGAGCACCGCACACCACGCGCACCGCAACGCTCTTGATGGTGAGTGTGAACGTGGTCCGGCGGATGGTGGGCGGCGTCGGCTCGGTCATAGCGTGGACGATGGCCCCACGAGACGCGCGCGCCTACGCTCGCACGGCCCGACTAGTGTCAAACGAGGCGCATCGTTCCCGGGTCGCATGCCGGACGATGGCGCGGCCCTCTCTCAGCGCCTACCGCGCACGCCCGCGACTACGGCACAACGGGGCCGGTTACTACAGCCGCGCGCACTCGTCGAGCGTCAGCAACTCCGGGAACCATGCGACGTCGCGAATCCAGGTCGAGCCCTGCGTCCCTGCTGACCCCGCGCGATTGACGCGGACCCTCGTCGTCGCGCCCCATGCCGCCGCCACGTTCTGGTACGTGCTCCATGCGGTCACGTCCTCCCCCTCGGTGCGCAGTACGTCCTGCAGCAGCCGATGCCGCCATTGCGTCAGATCGTCGGAGAACTGCACCTGCACCGCCAGCCGCGCGCACTGATCCGCCGTCGGCGCGACGGCCGCCGTCACCGTCTCGCTCGCCGATCCGTCCGTGAGAATCGCGCGGTAGTAGGTGCCCGCCGAGTCGACCTTGATCCGCGCGCCGGTCTGGGCGTCGTTGCCGAGATAGACCAACGTCGCGCTGGCCGAGATGGTGGCCACCTCCGCGAACTCGACGTAGAGCGTCCCCGCACCGGGCAGGAAGTTGACGGGCCACGAGAGGTCATCCGTCGTCATACGGAGCCCCTGCGTGTCACGTACGCCCGTGCCGGACCAATCGCGCGCCTCATGGCGTGGCATCGAGTGGCCCGCTGTCCATGTTGTGCCCAATCCATCGACCGCCGTGCCCGTCGATGCGCGGACGAGCGTGCCAATCTGGCCGGTGATCGCGTTCAGTGTCAGGCGGCGCGCCTGCCAGCGGAACAGCGCCGACGACGTGAGGACTGGCGCGCCAGCGCGACGAACGGCACGAGCAGGGGCGGGAGCGTAGAGCATTTTACCAGACCCGGTGATAGGAGAGCGCGCCGGTTGGCGTGCCGCTGGTCGATGACAGCTCGACGAACGCCGACGCGCCATCTTCGCCCGCGAGCAGCGGGAACGTGCCGGATGTCAGGTAGTTGTCGCCCGCGCTGGTGCCCGTTTGGAGCGTGCCGGAATCGTAGAGCGAGAGCGACGCCTGAGCGGAATCGATCACCAGCGCCATGTTCGTCGTCAGTGAGACCGAGAGCGTCAGGCGCGAGATTTCCTCCCCCGTCGCCGCGCGCACGATGATGACCGGCGTCACGATCGCCGTCGCCGCGCCTTTCAAGGTGATCCGCGTATGGCTGACACCCACGCCCACCGGACACGCCACGCGCGTCGAAGTCAGCGCACGCAGCACCGGCTCGCTATCGCGCCATGACGCATCGACCGCACTCCACGTGACCGTGACCGCGCAAATCGGGTTCGCGTGCGCGCCGGTGTAGAACTCGACATTGACGCTGGCCAAGTGCGCCACGAGCACACGCCCGAGTACATCGTCCGTGGTCAACTCCGCGAGCGCCGGCAGTCGCCGCCTGAGCGCGTCAATCATCGACGCCCGGTCCACGATGTTGAGCGGCCGCACATCGAGGACGGCGGTTACGGTGCGCGGTTTGATCTCCACACTCGACCCCCAGACGCCGGCGCCATACGCCAACCCCAGCGCCGCGCGCTCTGGCACGGCGGGCGAGAGGTAGCCTTCCAGCGCGAGAATCTGCCAGACCAGATCGTCCAGCGGTCGCCCGTTCACGTATAGCCCGCTCATAGTGACACCGTGACGCCGGTCAGTTTGGGAGTAAGGGCGCCCACTTCCAGCGCCAGCGATTCGTCTTGGCCGAGCGTGTAGTCCATCTGCACGATCCGGAGCGTGGCATCGAACAGCGACGAGCGAACGCGCACCATCTGCCCGAGCGCGAGCGGTCCTTGTCCGCCGAGCAGCACTTGCAGATCCACACCAGCGATGCGGAATCGGCCCGCGTTGGTGAGGCGCGCGAGCACATCCTGCCCGCGATGCCAGAGCAGATTCGTGCCGCTATGCTGATACGGCGCCTGTTGCGTCGCGTCACCCAACCAGAGTGACACCCACCGGCAACACTGGCCCAACTGCACCGAGCCGCCGAGCAGGCACACGGCCACGGTGATGTCAGCGGACATGGTGTAGCTGCAGCTTACCGTTTCGTGGACCAATGTCGTCGCGGCGATCGTGCCCGAGCAATACGCGTATGCCAGCCGCGTCGGTCCCGTCGTGTTGTTGAGCATCACCCCGGGCAACGAGGCTGAGATGGGCGAGTCGCCGCCCATCATCGTAAACGCCGCCGCGCAGTTCAACGTCTCCCACCCCGCCGCGTACTTGACCGCAATCGCATCCGACTGTAGCCGAACACCGCTGGCGGACGGCGGCGAGCCGAGCCCGCTGTTCGTCAGCAGTCGAATCGCGTTGTTGGTCAACGGCTCGTTCGTCGGGAACGACGTGGGGCGGTAGGGGTCTTGGCCGAAGAACGTGATCGTCGTGCCATCGGGTACGGTCGCGGCCAGCGTGCCCGATGCAAACACGATCGACCCGGTGCCCGAGCCGTTCGCTTGCGCCACGACGTTGCCGACGCGGAACGTGCCGCCACCACCACCGACGACGAAATACTCGTTGGCGAAAAACAGCGCGTTCGGGACCGCATTCCGAAACGCAATGCCCGCCGCGCCGATCGTGTTGGACCCGTTGACCAGGATGCCGGTTAGGGTCGATGGTGTGTCGCGCGCATACTCGCCTGCATTGAACGTGCCACCCGTGCCCGTCCAGTTCGACGGCGCCGAGACCGAGGACCAGTCATCGAACAGCGGATTGACGATCAGGTTCCGCGCGGCATGCGTGGCGAGCGTGCCGACTTCCGCGACGACGCGCCCGCGCGATCCGGCCACACCGGAAGGACTTGTCAACTCCGTCAGGGGGCGCCCGCTCGTGTCGATGACGATGGAGACAATTCCGCCAGCGCTCAGGCCGGTGTTCGCGGTCGTCTGCACCGCGCTATCTGAGGCCCGACTGTCGAGAATCGCGTGCGTCGTGCCGCCGCTCGTGAGCAAGTACGCGCCGATGCACTGGTCATCTTCGCGAATCGGCAGCGCCCCACCGTCGGGGTCCAGCAGCGTCGTCCAGTACGGCCCCGCGCCCGTCACTGCGCCAATCTCCCACGCGGGATGCTCCATGCCCGTTCCGCTGGCCGTGAACGGCACGACCACGGTAGGCGCGTTGCTCAACTCCTGCGTTTGCTGGAGCGTCGTAATCGATCCGCCGACTTCGAGCGTGCGCGTCGCGAGTGCGGACGCGGGATCTTCCAACAGGTCGAGCGCCACGCCGGTGAGCGTCGATCCGGAGTAGACCAAACGGGGGACAAAGAAATAGCCTGTTTGCGTTTCGATGCTGTCGAGCACCGCCCCGCGGCGCGCGCGTGAGAACGCAGCCAGCGTGATCGGCGGCGCGTACTCGTTGGCCCCCGCACTCCACCAGCTCAGGCCATCCGCCGAGAGATTGGAGAACACGTAGTCGGTCAAGTGATCGTCGACCAGCCGCCGCCCCGGTGTGAAGTCGTACACCCACGGGCCACCCGTCACGCTTTGCGTGCGCACGAGTCCGCGCGTCGCGAGCAACTGCCGGATTGAGCCGCATGTCACGCTGACGAGTCCTTCACCCTTGCCTTCGACGCCATCGACCGCCGTCACCAGCCAGAATTGCTCGGCGCGCGACAGGGAGAGAACGCGAAGGATGCGGCCCACGGCCAACGAACTCGCCGCGCCGTTGTTCTGCGTCGGACACACCAGCCGGAACATCGGCGCCGCGCCGCGTGCTTCGGTGCCTTGCGCGGACTGCCAGCGCGGAATACCACCCATTGCATAGGCGCCACTCTCGCACGGCATCGCGGTCCAGACCTGCATCGTCACCGACATCAGAACACCAGCCCGACGCCACGCTCCAGCGCGTTCGCTTGTCGCACGCGTTCGAGTCCGCTGTCCACCGTGCCGATCAGGTTGAACGCGAGAATAGCGGCCTCGATGCGGAGCAGGGTATCGCGCATGGATTCCGTGGCATCCGCCGTGCGCATCATGTACGTGTTGCCGGTCTCGATCATCGGCGCGAGCGTGTCCGTCTGTAGCTTGAGCGCCGCGACCATCGAATCGCCCGCCGACACGGGCACGCTGCCCACACCGGGAATGTCGATCGTGCCACCGCCGTTCGTGATTTCGCCAACGACACTCGGCCCACCGACCGCGCCGCCCAACCGATCAATGCGCCCGATCAGGTCGGTGATGAAGTCGAGGAACTGGTTGCCGGTGAGGCCGCCCAATTCGCCCGCGCTGATGCCGCCGCTTTGCATGCGCGCGAAGGCTTCCTGCAGACGCGCGCGCGAGCCTGCGAGGTCGGACGGGTTGAAGATGGAGCGCAAGAGCGGGGAGAATTGCGCGCCTAATGCGCCAAGCCCGCCGACCTGTCCTGCGTCACTCGTGCCGTTGATGCCGAATCCCGTGGTGACCGAGCGTAGTTGCGATGCGAAGTCCTTGCCGAACGCGGCAAACTCTGTCTCTCGCAACCCTTCCAGCAGCAGCTTAATCTGGTCGAAGTCGAGCGAGCCCTTACTGTCGCGAATGGCGAAGCCGCGCTCGTTGGCGATGCGATCAAGGTCGCCGAACGACAATCCCTGCGACTGCAGCGCCTCGAACAGCGTGCGCAAGTCCGCACCACGATTGCCGATGCCGCCGCGCAATTGCGGGACTGCGGCGGACAGCGCGGCGGTCGCCTTCGCGAAGTCCTCACCCGTGATGTTGAGGTCTAGGTCGCCGATCTTGTCGCGGAGTTCGCGCAACCGATCACTGTTCTGCGCGGTCAACCGCTTCCGTTCCGCATCGCCCGCCATCATCTGCGACACAATGCTAGCCACGCCACCGATCACCGCCGTCACCCCACCGAACGTGACGCCGCCGGTCATCATCTTGGACACGGCATCGCCGACATTGATGGCACTCGTAAATGCGGCCTTCGCGTCGTTGTCGATCTTGCCGAAGGCGGAGGCGACGTCGAGCGCGGTGCGTGCCGACGTGACGAGGTCACCGGCGAGCTTCGCGACTGCCGCGCTGGTGTCTTTGACGAGCGGCGGCAAGTCGCCATAGGCCATCATCGCGTTGACGGCGCGATCCGCCTCCTCCTTCGACGCGGCGAGCGTCTTGTTGAACGCGTCCACGTGCTGCGTTTCAAACGCGGCCTTGACGGCGGGCGACAGTGTTTCGATGCGCCGCTTGTAGCTCACCACTTCGGCGTCGAGAATCTTGTACCACGCGGTCAGGTTATCGACGTACTGCTTCCACGCCTTTTCTGACGCCTTGGCCGCTTCCTCGGTGTCAGTGCCGGCCTTCTTTGCCGCCGCGCCTTGCGCTACGTGTGCGGGCGGGGCTTTCTCGACCGCCCCCACCATCTTGTAAATCGCGTCGCGCGACTTGTCTGCGGCCTCCACTTGCGCCTTGCCCCACTCCTGCATCGCGTCCGAGTGCACGAGCTTGCCCAACGCTTCGACCAACCCGCCGACGTTGCCGCGCGCATTCGCGAGCTTGAGCGCCCACTGCACGCCGATCGCGTTGGCCATCTCGCCGATCGCTTGCACGACGGGCGTCGCCACCTCGATCAGCTTCATGAGGCCTTGAATCACGAGCATGCGAATCGGCTGCAACGCCTGACCGAAGGCGATCTTCGCGTTGTCCAGCTTGTTCGCCATCTGCTCTTGCTGGCCCGCGCCGGTCTGCAACCGCTCGTTGTACGCGCCCTGTACGATGTTGCCCGCGTTCACGATGGCAGTTAGTTCCGCCATGCGCTTCTGTGTGTCGGTCATCTTGCCGACCGCTAGGCCGTTCGCGTCCGCGTACTCTTTCCAGAGTGTCGACGGGTTCTTGCCGAGCAGCTTGTCAAAGCCTTCGTCCTGACCGCGCAGCCCTTGCTCCATCGCTTCCATCGACTCGGCGGCAGTCAATCCCGCCGCCGCGCCCAAGTCGAGCGACGCGGCGAGCAGCTTGTTCTGCAATGACGCATCACCCGCGCGGCTCGCGTACTTGGCCGTCGTGATCGCGGCCTCGTTGGCCGTCGCGGTCGACAGCCCGAACTCCTCCCGCGCTTTCGCCGCCGCCGCTTTCAGATCGTCGAGCGACACGCCCGTGAGCTTCGATTGCGCCGCCATCTTGGTCTGTGACGCGGCGAACGCATCGTAGACCGCAAACGAGTCCATGACGAAATCGGACACCATGCCGACCGCCTTGGAGATCGCCGCATAGGCCGCCGTCAACACGGCCGCCGCTTTCGCCCATCCGGGGATCTGGTTCATGAACCCCGATAGTCCCGTCTCGGCTTTCTTCGCCGCCGTCGAGACGTACTCCTCACCATTGATGATGACCCGAACTTCGCGTGTCGTCGCCATCTCAGCTCACCATCTCGGAAGGGTAGGCCATATCCACCAGCGAGCGCCGCGCTTTCGTGCTGTCCTTGGCGAGCGCGATCTGCACCGAGTCCACGCGCTCCAACCGCCGACGCGCCTCAACCGTCTGCAATCCCATGTACTCCACCCACGTCACCGCGAACGGCGCGTAACCGTCCGACGTGGGCCAGCGCGCGGGGTTCCAGTACCACGCGTCGCCATACGCTGCACGCACGACCGCCAGTGCGGTCGCGAGTGTCGGCGCGGGTCCATCGGCTTTCGATGCGCCATAGACTTGCATGCGTTGCGCCCGACGCATCTGCTCCAGCGGGGATTCGTCCTCGCGGCGGTCTGCGTCCGATCCTGGCACCTGAAACAGCGCGCCGATCACCTTGTCTCGCAGTGCATCCGGCAACGCGAGAATGCGCCGCACGGGATCACGGAAGCGCCGGCGCGGGAACGCCGCGCGCAGCACCGTCACCAGCGTTTCGAGGCGTTCGGTCATACTCCCCGACACGCGCGCGGCTTGCAACGCCAACATCTGCGGCGTCGAGATGGGACGGCTGGTATAGGTCGAGCGCCCG
>OFRM01000145.1_pt1 | contig 31791 bp, 28 predicted proteins | sample 1543101 | NCBI WGS metagenome assembly OFRM01 (sample SAMN07774223, study PRJEB24372) | wastewater metagenome | isolation source: Exp Tend VB 0WW | collected 2016-02
TTGATGGAAAATGCACCGCTTATGCGCCGCCAAAAACTCACTTTTATGCGCTACCTAGCGCATTCCTATGTGCCCTTACGGTGCGGCTTTGCAGCAGCGGTTTTCGACACCGCTTTGCCTGCTGGTTTTCCACGTCCATAACCAGCCGCCTTTTCTTGCACCCGGCGATCAGCGCCGCTTTTCTTTTCAAGTAAGGGTACTGGCACTGACCGAGCCGATTTCACCGCACCTGATGAGGCGGATGTGGCTCCTTGTAGGCTGATATTTAATTGCCGATTCACGACCCAAACTTTTTTAAGATGTTGCAATACTTCTTTCGGCATACCAGCCGGCAAATCGAGTGTGCTGTAATTGTCGAAAATATCGATCCGGCCAATATGCTTGGCTTCCAGCCCGGCTTCATTGGCAATCGCACCAACGATTTGGCTTGGTGTGACGGCGTGCTCGCGACCAACTTCGATCCGGTATAACTCGGTCGGCAGACTGACTTTAGCGGCACCTTTGGCGTCGCGCTTTTTCTCTGACTTGCTTGGCGCGATTGGTGCTGGCGTGGTGTCAGCCATGTTGGCTGCGCGCTCAACGACCTTGGTTAATTTGCTGGCGCTTTCTCTTTTTGCAGAAGGTTTGGTTTCAAAGGAAGACGGCTTAGAAGAAGAGGAGGACGTTGACGCCGATTCAGCAGCGATCATCAACGCTTGCCCAGCGACGCGCACACCTTTTAAATGCTGCAGCGTATCTTTCGGTAAATCATCAGGCAAATCAAGTATCGTGTAATCGTCATAGATATCGATGCGGCCAATGTACTTCGATTCAATATTCGCTTCATTCGCAATGGCGCCAACGATGTTGCCCGGTTTCACTCCATGCTCGTGCCCCACTGCAACACGGAAGGTGCGCATACCCGGCTCCACTGTGCGCGGGCTATGCTCACGCCGCGCTGCACGTGGCTCGGCGTTGTCGCGCAAACTACGCTGACTAAAATCACGCTCTGCTCGCTCATTGCGGTCACCTCGGTCAGCACGCCCTGCGCGTTCAAAACGCCCGCCTTTTTCATCGCGCCAGCTTTCATCGATTTTGCCACTGTGTTTTTCTTCGCGTCGATTTTTATCCAGCAATAAAGGCTCGTCGCCCCGCGCCATTTTGGCCAAGGCTGCGGCGATTTCAAATGCGGGCACATTGTGTTCGCGCTCGTAATCTTCCACCAATTTTAGGAATTGCTCCAATTCGCCTTGCGCTAAAGTGTCGCTGATCTGCTCTTTGAAACGCGCAACGCGTACATCATTCACCGCTTGTATGCTCGGTAGCTCCAGCGGTGATACCGGTTGGCGGGTGGCGCGCTCAATCGCTTTCAACAGATTTTTTTCACGCGGGGTGATAAACAAAATCGCCTCGCCACTACGCCCGGCGCGCCCGGTACGGCCGATACGGTGGGTATAACTTTCCGGATCATGTGGCACATCGTAATTAATTACATGGCTGATGCGCTCCACATCCAGCCCACGCGCGGCGACATCGGTCGCCACCAAAATGTCGATCTTACCGTCTTTTAATTGTTGTATGGTGCGCTCGCGCTGCTGCTGTTGGATATCGCCATTGATCGCCGCCACTGAAAAACCACGCGCCGATAATTTTGCCGCCAACTCTTCAGTGCCGAGCTTGGTGCGCGCGAAAATGATCATGCCGTCAAAGGTTTCCGCTTCCAGAATCCGAGTCAGCGCATCCAACTTATGCATACCGCTGACTAACCAGTAACGCTGTCGAATATTGTCCGCCGTACCGGTTTTTGCCGCCACCGTGATTTCAGCAGGCTGGTGCAAATACGTTTGTGCAATGCGTTTGATGGCCGATGGCATGGTCGCCGAAAACAAGGCGGTTTGGCGGCTTTCTGGCGTCTCTTGCAGAATTCTTTCGACATCATCAATAAAGCCCATGCGTAGCATTTCATCGGCTTCATCGAGCACCAAAGTTTTTAGTTTCGATAAATCGAGTGAGCCTTTGTCCAGATGATCAATCACCCGCCCAGGCGTACCAACCACCACATGCACCCCACGGCGCAAAGCAGATAGCTGTGGGCCATAACTTTGACCACCGTAAATCGGCAACACATGAAAGCCAGGGATATGACGCGCATAGGTTTGAAAAGCTTCTGCCACCTGAATTGCCAATTCACGCGTCGGTGCTAATACCAGCGCCTGCGGTGCAGTTTGCCGAATATCGATACGCGACAAAATGGGTAATGCAAATGCCGCCGTTTTCCCAGTGCCGGTTTGCGCCTGACCTAAGACATCACGGTTGCTGAGTAAAATCGGAATCGTTGCCGCCTGAATCGGTGACGGTGATTCATAGCCGACATCGTGCAGCGCTTTCAATAATGGCTCGCTCAGCTGCAAATCAACAAACGTGGTGTTTGCAGCGGCAGGGGTGGTAGCGGAACGGGGGGATTTTGCTTCGGGCATGGCGCGGCTCACAGATTTCACAGATACGGCTCACGTCGCAGGATGCGACAAGATAGGTGCGCTAGTTTACTCTTTTGTGACACGAACAGGGAGCTTTTACGGGCTTTTGAGAGCGATTAGCCGTCTAATCAACGAGGAAAATGCCCTATAGCATGCAGTTATGGCGCATTTATCAAGTTCTCGCCACTGCGCTTGACGTCAGCTCGACGAAACGGCACAGTAGCGCCTTTTCCGCAAACGTATGCGGGCAGTCGCGCTTGTCTGCTACCATCTCTCATTATCCTAGAAACGGCAGTTGACCGCTAAAATTGACTAATAAGATCTTGTTTTGAATCATCAATATCGTGTTCTAAACGTCCACCATTTTGGTGGCAGCGCTACCAGCGTGATTGCCCATTTTTGCGGCTCCCTGCCGTTGTTGCTCCTCCTAGCAGAATGCAGTCTGCGTCGTCGTCGCGCCTAGGCAGGAAGCCGCAAAAACGCACACTCACGCTCGTCCAACCACCGTTTCTAGGATTATGAACAAAGCCGAAGCCATCCAAATTGCCAATGAGTCCTTGCGTAGCAACCAACTCAATGACGCCAATACCCAATTCTCTCAGGTAGTGCGCTACACCAACTTAGATGGGTGGTGGTTGAATATTCCGCTGGCCAACTTCCGGCGCGGTTGCCATTTCTTGCTGTGCAGTGAGAAAGCCAAAATCATCAAACATTTGATGATCAAGCCCAACAATATTCTCAGCCCCGCCACCAAATTTCGGGTGAAAGATGGCGTCGCCGATATTTTTATTTCCGCTGCCAATCCACAAAAATTGGTCGATGTTTTGGACGGTGGCACCAAATACAGTTTCAATAAACACGTGATCGACGAACACCGGTTTTGATCGTAGGCTTGCGTGAAAAATACCGTTCTTTCTAATCTGAATGCCGCAGCAATGGTCATGCCATATCGAACCGCAATCGAAGATTTTATTCACCATTCTGCGCTACCGATGGACAAATACAGTCATCAACCAAGAGTCTATCAACTCGCGGTACGTATCGCAGAAGATGCAGCCTATGACGACGATGTTTTGCACGCCGCAGCTTGGTTGCACGATATTGGCGTTTTTATCGGCCATCGTCCAGAAGACCAAGCCGCGCTGGCTTCATGGGACAACGTGGCCTACGCGATTGAGCGTGTGCCAGCGTTGTTATCGCAATTCGGCTTTCCTGAAGAAAAAATTCCTGCTGTTGTTAACGCGATTCACCATCATTTGCCGCGTTCATCACCGCAAACTATTGAAGGAATCTTATTGCGCGATGCCGATATTCTGGAAACTTTGGGCGCAATTGGTATTTTACGCATGGTCAGCAAAGTCGGACGAGATACACGCTATCCGACCCATGCCAAGGCTATCGATGTATTAAGAAATAATTGCGAAAATTTGGCGCAATCAATCCATCTGATTTCGGCGCGCCATTTAGCGACGCCGCGCATCAAGCTTATGCACTCCTTTCTTGATGCGCTTGAAATTGAGCGAGATGGCGCAGACATCTAAACGGCAGATCAGAAGCATCGTTGGTGTAGTTACTCAATGACCCCAAGATTTGATGACTGATCTACCTAAACAATTACTCGCGCTCAAACAACGTACTCACGCTACCAAACACGGAACCTTGCTCGCCACCATGACTGCCACCGATTTTGGATGCGCCAACAATGCGGTTGGCCAAACGCGCCAAAGGTAAAGACTGTAACCAAACTCTGCCGGGGCCGCGCAGGGTCGCAAAGAATAAACCTTCGCCACCGAACAGAGCGGTTTTAACACCGCCCACATATTGAATATCAAAATCGACCTCACGTGTAAACGCCACCACGCAACCGGTATCAACCCGCAAGGTTTCACCGGGCTGCAAGGTTTTTTCGATGATGGCACCACCTGCATGCACAAATGCCAGACCGTCACCTTCCAGTTTTTGCAAAATGAACCCTTCGCCACCAAAGAAGCCTGCGCCCAAACGTTTTTGAAACGCAATACCAAGTGATACGCCTTTGGCTGCACATAAAAACGCATCTTTCTGGCATAGCAAAGTGCCGCCCAATTGCCCTAGATGCATGGGAATAATCTTGCCCGGAAAGGCGGCGCCGAAAGCGACTTTACGCTTGTTGTGACCGTTATTCGAAAATACGCTGGTGAATAAAGATTCACCCACCAACAAGCGCTTGCCTGCGCCCACCAACTTACCGAATACGCTGTTTTGCGCGGCGGAGCCATCGCCGAAGATGGTTTCGAGTTGAATCTGATCTTCCATGTAAAACATGGCGCCCGCTTCGCCAACCACGGCTTCGCCGGGATCCAATTCAATCTCGATGAACTGCATGTCGTCGCCGAAAATTTGATAGTCAATCACATCCATCGCCATGGCTTTTTCCTCAGAAAAAATGCGTTAAGAAAGCACTGCGAACTTCGTCCACAGCGCTTTGCATTTTAATCAGGAGCAGTGCTTCAGGGAATAGATTGCTGTCTGTTTCTAAGCGGTAATCGTTTGTCAGAATTACCGCTTCCACGCCTGTATCGAATCAGGCTTGGCGTTTCGCAACGATGGCATTGCCCGCACGGCTGGTGGCTTTGCGCCCCAAATGCTGGGAGATGAACTGCCCGGCATCAACCACTGCATTCAGGTCGATGCCGGTATTGATTCCCAAGCCCTGCATCATGAATAGCACATCTTCAGTTGCCACGTTGCCGGTGGCACCTTTGGCGTAAGGGCAGCCGCCCAGACCAGCGACCGAGGAGTGAAAAATCGATATTCCAACTTCCATGCTAGCGTAAATATTGGCTAACGCTTGTCCGTAAGTATCATGAAAATGCCCAGACAAACTACTTACCGGAAAATCTTGCGCCACGGTTTGCATGACTTCCTGCACGTGCCTTGGTGTGCCTACACCTATCGTGTCGGCAATATCGATTTCGTCACAACCCAAGTCACGCAAGCGCTTGACCACATCCGCCACACTGGCGACAGTGACTTCACCTTGATACGGGCAGCCAAATGAACAACTAATACTGCCGCGCAAACGTAGCTTGTGTTGCTTGGCAGCGATGGCCACATCTTGAAAACGTTGGATAGATTCAGCGATACTGCAATTGATATTTTTTTGTGTGAAGGCTTCGGATGCCGCACTAAAAATCACCACTTCATCAGCACCCGCTGCAAGTGCTGCATCGAAGCCTTGCTTATTGGGTGTCAACACCGAATAAATCACACCCGGCCGCCGCGTAATACCGGCCATGACTTCTGTCGAGCTGGCCATTTGCGGGATCCATTTCGGCGACACAAAAGCGGCGGCTTCGATATTGGCAAACCCGGCCTGACTGAGCCGATTGATCAGCGCGATTTTAATTTCAGGCGCGATGTTTTCTTTTTCGTTTTGCAAGCCATCACGCGGGCCGACCTCAACAATTTTCACCTGCTTTGGAAGTGACGTATGCATTTCAGTATCCTCTCTGCCGATCAACCACACCTGTAATTTCACTCGGCGCTGTACCGGCCTCGATGGCGTTAATTTTTTGCGCGATCTGTTGCGCCGTTTCTTCACGCACGGTAAGCGCCGAAATATGCGGCGTGATGCTAATGCGAGGCTCTTGCCAGAACCCATGCGTGAGCGGCAAAGGCTCTTGCCGAAAGACATCCAGAGTTGCGCCAGCAATGTGCTGCTCTTGTACCAAACGCAATAGATCATCGTCCACCACATGGGCACCACGAGCGACGTTGATCAGATATGCCCCTTTAGGCAATTGTGACAAACGCGCATAATTCAATAAATCGGTAGTCTGTTCGGTGAGCGGCAAAATCACCACCAACACACGTGATGCGCGCAAAAATGCATCGAGCTGCGCATCGCCCGCGTAACACTGCACTCCATCAAGTTCTTTTGGCGTGCGGCTCCAGCCATATAACGGGAAACCGAAATGACGTAGCGACTGAATAATTTTTTGCCCCAATGCGCCCAGCCCCAACACACCAATACTAAATTCTGATTTTTTATTGGGCTTTAAAACCTGCCATGTTTGCTGAGCTTGCAAACGGGAATATTCATCTAAACGACGAAAATAAGTTAGCACAGACTGACATACGTATTCTGCCATTTGCATACCCATGCCCGCATCTTCTACGCGGATCAAAGGCACCTGCGCGGGTAGGGCGTCACCGAGTTGCAAGATCGCATCAACCCCTGCCCCCAATACAAAAATCGCTTTCAGGTCGTGCCGTCCGCGCAACATTTCAACGGGCGGTTTCCACACCAGCGCATAATCAGCTGGTGCATGATCTCCTTCTTGCCAAACACGAATTGATGCATGTGGCAAAGCTTCGCTGATTACCTGCGGCCATACCTCTGGTGCAATTCCCGCAGCATAAATAATGATATTGGCAGGTACGTTCATGACGCTAATCTAAATTCAAGCTGCAATTGAAAAATGCAATAAATGCGCACCTTCGCTAACTTGATCGCCGATGCCATACAACAGTTCATCAACAATGCCATCGTGCGGTGCGGAAATCGTATGTTCCATTTTCATCGCTTCCATAATCACCAACGCCTCGCCCTTTTTCACAGTGGTGCCAGCAGCAACTAAAAGTGCCACAATCTTACCTGGCATCGGCGCGGTAAGATTGCCTCCTTCTGCTTCCTGCTCGCCCGCATGTGCTAGCACATCGAGGTAATGCAAATCGGTATGCTTGCCTTGATGAAAGACATGAAAATGTTCACCATCGCGCACCACCGTGCCGCGCACGGTTTGTTCGCCAAATTGCAGCACCAAATCATTGCCATCTGCCGTCAGCAAGCTGATGAATATTGCAGCCGTGCTGCCATCGTCATTATTTTGCGTGAGCAGCCAACCCGCTTTTTGATGCATAGTCTGATAGCTGACTTGCACCGAATAGTTTGTGTCTTCTTCCTTGAAAGTCAGTGTTCTTTGCAGCACACTATTCATCCGCCAGCCCTGACTGCTTTGCCAGGGATCATTACTGGCGGACTGTTCTGACCGCAGCAACGCCGCTACTGCCAGTGCCAATGTTGCTGTGGATGCCGCTTGTGGTGGCGGAAATAAGCTAGCGTGATGCCGCTCGATCAAGCCGGTATCCAGATCTGCACTGGAAAACGCATCACCACTCACCAAACGCCGCAAAAAGGCAATATTCGACGACAGGCCCACCACTTGATACGCATCTAACGCAGCCGCCATGCGCAGCAACGCGGTTTCTCGGTCGGCACCCCAGACAATCAACTTGGCAATCATCGGATCATAAAATGGCGAGATCGCATCACCCGCACGTACACCGCTATCAATCCGCACTGCCGCTGGCGCACCTGATATGCTGCTCTTACCCAATTCAAAATTGACTGCGGCTGGCGTACTTAAATGACGCAAAGTACCAATCGAAGGCAAAAAGCCTTTTTCTGGATTTTCGGCGTAAATGCGTGCTTCAATCGCGTGACCATGAATTCGTAACGCATCCTGCTGCATCGGCAATGGCTCACCATACGCAACACGTAATTGCCATTCCACCAGATCGGTACCCGTAATCATTTCCGTGACTGGATGCTCAACCTGCAAACGGGTGTTCATTTCCATAAAATAGAAGGAGCCATCTTGATTGGCGATGAACTCCACCGTACCAGCACCGACATAGCCCACCGCCTGCGCCGCTGCCACCGCAGCCTTGCCCATTGCGGCACGGCGCTCTGCCGTCATGCCCGGTGCTGGCGCTTCTTCCAATACTTTTTGATGACGACGTTGTACTGAGCAATCACGCTCAAATAAATACACGCAATGGCCTTGTGTATCGGCAAACACTTGAATTTCAATATGGCGCGGCCGTTGCAAATATTTTTCAACTAAAACTTTATCGTCACCAAATGAGTTAATCGCTTCGCGTTTGCAAGAGGCTAACGCCGCCTTGAATTCACTAGCCTGCTCGACCACGCGCATACCTTTGCCACCGCCACCTGCACTGGCTTTCAGCAAGACCGGATAAGCAATGCGATCTGCCTCGGCTTGCAATAAATCAGCGTCTTGGTCTTCACCGTGATAACCCGGCACCAAAGGTACACCGGCTTTTTCCATCAAGCTTTTGGCGGCAGACTTACTGCCCATGGCGCGGATTGCCGAAGCTGGTGGCCCAATAAAAACCAAACCTGCTTGTGCGCAAGCATCGGCAAATTCGCTATTTTCAGACAAAAAACCATAACCGGGATGAATCGCTTGCGCGCCCGTGGCTAAAGCAACTTCAATGATTTTATCAGCACGCAGGTAACTTTCTTTGGCGGCAGAAGCACCAATCCAGACTGCTTCGTCGCATGCAACAACATGCTTCGCATTGGCATCGGCGTCAGAATAAACTGCCACTGTTTTAATACCCATACGGCGCGCCGTGGCTGCGACACGGCAGGCGATTTCACCACGGTTGGCGATCAGAATTTTGCTGAACATAGCTGAAGTCTTTGTTTAATCATCGATATGGCACGCATTAGAAATGAAACACCAGATTACTGGCAGCCGCCTTGCTCCACTTTGCCATGCGTTTTCAAACCTAGTTTGTCCAGCAAAGCACGGTCATCCTGTGCTTCTGGATTGTCGGTGGTGAGTAATTTATCGCCATAGAAAATCGAATTTGCGCCCGCCATAAAGCACATGGCTTGCACCGCTTCGCCCATTTGCTGGCGCCCTGCCGACAAACGCACACGGGCTTTCGGCATGGTGATACGAGCAACCGCAATCGTGCGCACAAATTCGAGCGGATCAAGCGGATCAAGGCCATGCAATGGCGTACCTTCAACTTGCACCAAATGATTGACCGGTACCGATTCTGGATACGGATTTAAATTCGCCAATTGTGCGATCAAGCCAGCGCGTTGCCGACGCGATTCACCCATGCCGACGATACCGCCACAGCAGACTTTCAAACCAGCACTGCGCACGTGTCCTAAGGTATCCAGACGGTCTTGATATTCGCGTGTGGAAATCACGTTACTGTAAAACTCCGGCGCAGTATCCAGATTATGGTTGTAGTAATCCAGACCGGCGTCTTTCAAACGTTGTGCCTGCTCTTCTTTCAGCATGCCCAGCGTGGCACAGGTTTCTAATCCCATTGCCTTGACTTCGCGTACCATGGTTTCCACTTTTTCCATGTCACGGTCTTTCGGGCTGCGCCACGCGGCACCCATGCAAAAGCGGGTGGCACCATTCGCCTTGGCGGCTTGCGCGGCAGACAATACTTGATCGATATCCAACATTTTTTTGGCTTCGACACCTGTGTCGTAACGCGCAGCTTGTGGGCAATAGCCGCAATCCTCTTCACAGCCACCGGTTTTGATTGACAACAGAGTCGCCAACTCGACATCGGCATTCGGGAAATATTCGCGATGTACCTGCTGCGCCTGAAACATTAATTCATTGAATGGCAAATCAAATAAAGCCAGAACTTCGTCCACCGGCCAGGTTTCGGCTTCGATGGGCTTCACGGGTGCCTGAAACTGTAATGGACTTGGGCTTGTGCTTTGTTGCATGGTTTTTCCTTTACTTCAATAAACTTACATCAATCAAATCGGCGACCTGTTCCGCACTTGGCTCAGCCAGTCGCGGAATACGTCCCAATAAAGGCGCTGGCAATCGTTCCATCAGCGCCGTCACATTCTCATTTAAATATCCCATATCGGCATCAACGGTATTCGCTACCCAGCCTGCCAAACGCAAGCCAGCAGCCTCTATCGCCTGCGCTGTCAATAACGCATGGTTGATACAACCCAAACGCATGCCCACCACCAAAACAACCGGCAGCGCCAATTGCTGTGCCAAATCAAGCGTTGTCACTTCAGCATTCAAAGGTACACAAAAACCACCAACACCTTCCACAATGACAACTTCGGCCTTCTCAGTGAGCTGTACATAGCATGATTGTATATGGGCGACGCTGATTTGCCGATTTTCCAGTGCAGCCACCAAATGAGGTGCCGCCGGAATTTGCATCAAATACGGCGCAATCAAATCGATGTCCGCTTGTACGCTGGACGCGGCCTTCAATAAATCCACATCTTCGTTATGCCAGGCACCGTTAAACCAGGTCGCGCCTGCAGCTACCGGCTTCATACCAATGGTGGAACAGTCGCGGCGTCGAAATACCTCTAACAATGCAGCGCTGATCAAAGTCTTGCCTATTTCGGTATCAGTACCAGTCACGAAATAATCGCGTGTTCTTTTTTTCATCGTATTTCTAATAATTGATGCTTCATTCATTCGCGGCCTGCATTGTCTGCAACGCATCAATCAGACAGGCAACATCGTCACTGCTATGCGCTGCCGATAAGGTAACGCGCAAACGCGCGCTACCCGCTGGTACCGTAGGCGGGCGAATTGCTGGCACCCATAAACCTTGCTGATATAAACAAGCCGATGCCGCCATCGCCGCTGCATTGTCACCAATCAAAATGGGCTGTATCGCAGTCTGCGAAGACATCAATGACCAGTGCGATAAATGCACATCCTGACGTAATTGCTCAATCAAATTTTGCAACTGACGGCGGCGCTGCGCTCCTTCGTCGCCACCGATGATCGCCAAACTGGTGAGTAGCGCATGCGCTAAAGCCGGTGGTGCCGCTGTGCTGTAAATGTAGGGACGAGCCTTTTGAATGAGCCAATCAATCACGCTCGCATGTGCGGCAACAAAAGCACCCGCGACACCAGCCGCCTTACCCAACGTGCCCATATACACCAGATTGGGCGAATGCAGATTAAAGTGCTCCAGCGCACCGCGTCCTTGTTCACCCAGCACACCAAAGCCGTGCGCATCATCGACGACTAACCAAGCGTCATGCTTTTCACATAAATCCAGTAAGGCAGGCAAAGGTGCCAGATCACCGTCCATGCTGAACACACTATCGGTCACCACGATCTTGCCAGCAGCATCACTGCTTTCCAGCATGGCCTGCAATGCCAGCACATCGCCATGCGGATACACCTGCACTTGCGCACGTGACAGTCGCGCACCATCAATCAACGAGGCGTGATTCAAGCTTTCCGAAAAGATGGTGGTGCCTGTTCCAGATGCCCCTGCCTTCGTCGTTTGCAGCGCCGCCAACGCAGTCAACACACCGAGGTTTGCCATATAACCGGTACAAAAAAATAGCGCTTGCGCTTCGGGTATGTACGCTGTCATCCAGTCTGCCAAACGCTCTTCGAGCAAAGCATGTGCCCGGCTGTGGCCGCTGATCAAGTGCGATGCGCCGCTGCCTGTGCCGTAAATTTTTGTTCCTTCACGCAAAGCCGCTGCCACTTGCGGATGGGCAGCCAAGCCCAGATAATCATTGCTACAAAACGCCAGCATGGGATGACCATCGACCGTTACACGTGGCTCACTCGGCGTTTCCGTCACTCGTCGGCGGCGCTTTAAATTTGCGCTCTGTAAATACGCTAACTGCTGTTCGATGTCAGTCAATAATTTCATGCGTCAGCCTGCCTTGACAATGAATCCAGCACTGCATTGAAAACCGTCGCGGTACGACTGGTCAGCGTATGGACTTCTTCATCATCAAGAATATACGGTGGCATCATGTAAACCGTGGTGCCAATTGGTCGTAACAATAATTCATTTTCGAGTGCCATGCTGAAGAAGCGCCGCGAAAATTGACTAGCTGCCGCAACATCATCCAGCACTGCATCAAATGCCCAGATCATGCCGCATTGTCGGAAATTTTTGACTTTTTCATGCTGTGCCAGTGATTGCAAACCTGCAGTAATTTTCGTGGCCTTCAATCGATTTTGTTGAAGAATATGATCAGTAGCAAAAATTTCCAATGTCGCCAATGCGGCGCGACAAGCCAAAGGGTTTCCCGTGTACGAGTGCGAATGTAAAAAGCCACGCCGTACATCATGGTGATAAAACGCTTCAAAAATCGCATCCCGTGTCATGACCAGCGAAAGTGGTAAATAGCCGCCACTGATACCTTTTGACAGACACATGAAATCTGGCCAGATTGCAGCACTTTGACAGGCAAAAAATTCGCCTGTGCGACCGCAACCCACCGCGATTTCATCTGCAATTAAATGCACCTGATATTGGTCACAAAGCGAGCGCACCAATTTTAAGTATTCGGGATCATGCATTGCCATGCCCGTCGCACATTGCACCAAAGGCTCAATAATCACGGCAGCAATCTTGCCATGACGCTCCTGCAAGCAATGCTCCAGATCTGCGGCAGCGCGACGCGCCACGTCCTGCGCGCTTTCGCCATGCTGCGCTTGGCGTGCATCAGGAGATGTCACCACATGCGCCCGATTTAATAAAGGGCCATACGCATCACGAAACAATGCCACATCGGTTACTGCCAAAGCGCCGATGGTTTCACCGTGATAACTGCCTTTCAAACAAATAAATTCCTGTTTCTCGCTCTGTCCGCTGTTACGCCAAAAATGAAAACTCATCTTCAAGGCAATTTCTGTGGCAGACGCACCATCCGACGCATAAAAACAATGCCCCAATACGCCCTCAGTCAGCGCAGATAATTGCTCTGACAGGCGAATCACTGGCTCATGCGTAAACCCAGCTAGCATCGCGTGTTCCAATTGATCAAGCTGATCTTTTAAAGCCTGATTAATGCGCGGATTAGCATGCCCAAATAAATTTACCCACCATGAACTAATGCCATCCAGATAGCGCTTGCCCTCGGTATCAAATAACCACGCGCCGCGACCATGACTGACTGGAATCAATGGCAGACTTTCATGATGCTGCATTTGCGTACATGGGTGCCAGACACTGCGCAGGCTGCGCGCGACCCAATCTGCTTGCTTCGTTATACTCAAACTGACCTCTATTCTTTTGAAAACAACTTGTCTATTTCTTGCACAACTATTTCACAACAGCCAATTCGGTTTACGCTTCTCTAAAAAAGCACGCACACCTTCGCGCCCTTCATCCGATGCCCGAATCTCTGCGATATGGCGTACCGTATTGGCGATCATTTCGGCAGAAATTTCCTTACCTGCCACTTCATGCACTAACTTTTTAACTGCGCGCACCGCATGTGGGCTATTGGCTTTAATTGTTTTCGCCAATTCTGCAACTTTATCTTGCAACGCTTCCGCCGCGACGACTTCGTGTACCAAACCAATACGCCAAGCTTCCTGCGCGCTAAACCGCTCCGCAGTCAGAAAATAACGGCGCGCGGCATTTTCACCCATTGCTTTGATCACGTAAGGTGAAATAGTGGCCGGAATCAGACCCAGCTTGACTTCACTCAAACAAAAATTAGCACCTTCTGCCACGCAGGCGACATCACATGCGGCAACCAAACCCATGCCACCGGCATAACAATCACCTTGTACTTGCGCAATCACTGGCTTCGGACAGGTATAAATAGTGAACAACATTTCGGCCAGTTGGCCTGCATCTGCTAGATTTTCAACATGGCTGTAATCAGCCATTTTTTTCATCCAGTTCAGATCTGCCCCCGCACAAAACGATGTACCGTTAGCAGCTAACACAATCACGCGCACCGCCTCGTTATTCGCCACTTCTCGAAACGCCTGCGTTAGCTCAGCAATCATCTTTTCATTGAAAGCGTTACGCACTTCTGGTCGATTTAAAATGATGTGCGCTGCCTGTGCTTCCAGCTTGATGTCCAATGTCTGAAACATGCGCAACTCCTACATTCTGAATAGGCCAAATTTGACATCTGGAATCGGTGCATTCAGCGCTGCCGATAAACCTAAACCCAGCACGGTGCGGGTATCAGCGGGGTCGATCACACCATCATCCCACAAGCGCGCTGAGGCAAAATAGGGATGACCTTGATGCTCATATTGATCTTTAATCGGTTGCTTAAAATTGGCTTCTTCTTCCGCTGACCATTGGCCGCCTTTAGCTTCAATACCATCGCGCCGCACTGTGGCTAATACGCTGGCAGCTTGCTCGCCACCCATCACGGAGATACGCGCATTTGGCCACATCCACATGAAGCGAGGTGAAAATGCGCGGCCACACATACCATAATTGCCAGCACCAAAACTACCGCCGATGATCACTGTAAACTTGGGCACATTAGCGGTGGCAACTGCGGTGACCATCTTCGCACCATGACGTGCAATGCCTTCATTTTCGTACTTGCGACCGACCATGAAGCCAGTAATATTTTGCAAAAAGACCAGTGGAATTTTACGCTGACAGCATAGCTCGATAAAGTGCGCGCCCTTTAGAGCCGACTCCGAAAACAGGATGCCATTGTTGGCAATGATGCCGACTGGCATACCATGAATATGGGCAAAGCCGCATACTAAGGTAGTACCATAACGCGCCTTGAATTCATCGAAATGACTACCATCAACAATTCGCGCAATCACTTCACGGACATCAAACGGTTTACGGGTATCGACCGGAATCACACCGTACAATTCTTGTGCGGGATATTTAGGTGGCTCAACCTCACGCAACACGACATCACGAGGTTTTTGACGATTCAAATGCGAAACAATGGTACGCGCCATTGATAATGCATGAGTATCATTTTGCGCTAAATGATCAGCCACGCCAGACAAACGTGTATGCACATCACCACCACCCAAATCTTCCGCACTAACTACCTCACCGGTCGCCGCCTTCACTAACGGTGGCCCCCCCAAAAAAATGGTGCCTTGATTTTTAACAATGATGGATTCATCACTCATGGCTGGCACATACGCGCCGCCTGCCGTACAAGAACCCATAACCACAGCAATTTGTGGAATGCCTTTGGCTGACATGGTGGCTTGATTGTAAAAAATTCGCCCAAAATGATCTCGATCTGGAAATACATCTTCCTGATTCGGCAGATTCGCGCCACCGCTATCCACCAAATAAATACAAGGCAAATTATTTTGCTCGGCGATTTCCTGCGCCCGCAAATGTTTCTTCACGGTTAAAGGATAATAGGTGCCGCCTTTTACAGTGGCATCATTGCAAACAATCACACATTCTTGCCCAGCGACCCGGCCAATGCCAGTGATGACGCCTGCAGAAGGCGCGGCATCGTTGCCATTTTTTTCCTTGTACATGTCATAGGCGGCAAGCTGCGAAAACTCCAAAAACGGCGTACCAGGATCGAGCAAGGTTTGCACTCTATCTCTGGGTAATAATTTGCCACGTGCCAAATGCTTTTGCCGTGCTTCTTCACCGCCACCAAGTGCGATTTTGGCGATCTTTTCTTTCAAATCGTCTACCACTAACTGCATCGCGGCGCTATTTGCTTTGAAGTCGTCCGAGCGGCTATTTAATTTGGATTCCAGAGTTGTCATTGACCTAGTCTCGTGATCGTATTGGGGATTAAAAATGTTGTATCAAACCTGACAAAACGCAACACAGGCATGCTGCAACATGATTGGCACTGCTAGCCAATTACTTTATTTATTTTTCTGTGGAAAAATACCATCCACGTAAAACCATTGATGGTCGTAACGCACAAAACGGCTCACTTCATGCAAGCGATGTGCACGTCCACCAATTTTATAACGTGCGACGAATTCAACCGTTGCCTCATCGCCTTTGCTTTGATGCTGCTTCACTTGCAAACCCAACCATTGTGTTTTTTCTTCGTGCGCCAAACGTTCTGCTGGTAAGGTGCGCTCGTCCCAAGTAGCACGCAAATACGACTCATCGTCCAAGGTGTACGCGGTATAACGGGAGCGCATCAACGCCTCGGCGGTTGGTGCGTTGGCAACGCGTAGTATGTAAGGTTCGCAACATTGTGAAAAATCAATTTCTGAACCACAAGGACATTTTTTTATCTTCATTTCGACATCATAATAACTGCGTGACTACCTATTTGAGGCAAACCCGCTTTAGCGACATTACTTAACTTTATGCTGTTTCACACCAACTGTGCCGCCAGCTTCTTTCCATGCGGTAAAACCACCGGCAATATGGGCAACATTACTGACACCCATGTCTTGCATGGTTTTTGCGGTTAGTGCGCTGCGCCAGCCTTTATTGCAAAATAAAATCAAGGTTTTCGTTTCGCCAAACACCGGCTTGAAATAGGGTGAGGCTGGATCAACCCAAAACTCAATCATGCCACGCGGAGCATGAAAAGCGCCCGGAATAATACCTTCACGCTCTAACTCTTGCACCTCGCGCACGTCAATAAACTGCGCCTTAGCATCACCCAACAATGCGATTGCTTCTGGCACGCTAAGTGTTTTAATTTCTGCGACAGCTTCTTCTACTAATTGCTGATAACCTTTTTTCATTTTCACTCCTGACGCAATCACTGAAGCACTCAGTCAAAACACAATCAAAACACATTCAAAACCCACCTTGTGCCAACCAACGTTCTAATTGTGGTAAACGATCATTGCCCCAAAAAGCTTCGCCATCAACCACTATCCAGGGTGCACCAAAGACACCTTGCGCAATGGCTTGATCACAAGCTATTTTTAACTCCTCTTTACGCAGCGGGTCACCACAAGAGGCCAACGCCGCGGCGCCATCCTGCCCCATGCCCTGAATAAATTGTGCCAACCAGACCGGATCATTCAGTGGCACCGCATCAGAAAAATAAGCACGTGTAACATCGCGCACAAATTGCCCAACCTGCTGTGGTGCAACTTCTTTCAGCCACAAACAGACGCGTGCAGTATTTTGCGTATTAATTGGAAATGACTCTGGCAAATGGAAAGGCACACCTGCAAAACGTGCCGAACGCTGAAAATCATGCTTAAAGTACGCCGCCATCGCTGGTGGCCGCATGGTCAATGGCATGGAACCAGTATTTTTAAACATTGCCCCTAATAACATAGGACGCCAATCAAGCTCACGCCCATATTTCGCGGCAAGCGCCTCGATTGATTGACTGGCAATGTAAGCATACGGAGAAACGAAATCAAACCAGTATTCAATTGCAGTGTTCATCTTCATGTTCGGGTTCCTTTTTAAAATGTCACGTGATCTATTCAGCGATTAGTGCACGACCGATCAAAATTTTTTGAATATCTGACGTGCCCTCATAAATCTGGCAAACCCGTACATCACGATAAATACGCTCAACTGGGAAATCACTCACATAACCATAGCCGCCATGAATTTGTATCGCATCTGAACATACTTTCTCTGCCATCTCAGAAGCAAACAATTTAGCCATTGCTGCTTCTTTCAAACAAGGCAAGCCGGCATCTTTGAGGCTTGCCGCATGCCAGATTAACTGACGCGCCGCTTCGATTTGCGTAGCCATATCGGCGAGTTTAAATTGCAGCGCTTGATGTTCAACAATGGCTTTACCAAAACTGCGACGCTCTTTAGCGTAACTGAGTGCGGCTTCAAACGCTGCACGCGCCATGCCAACCGCCTGCGCGGCGATGCCAATACGTCCTCCTTCTAAGCCAGACAAGGCTATTTTGTATCCCTGTCCCTCCACCCCGATAATGTTTTGCGCAGGGATACGGCAATTTTCAAGTAAAATTTGTGCCGTATCGGAGGAGCGTTGCCCCATCTTCTGTTCCAGACTCGCCACCACATAACCGGGTGTACTGGTCGGCACCCAAAATGCGCTAATCCCTTTTTTTCCCGCCGATTTATCGGTCACTGCCAAAACAATCGCTACATCGGCGTGCTTGCCACTGGTGATAAATTGCTTTACACCATTTAGCACAAAAACATCACCGTCACGCTGAGCAGTAGTCAATAATTCTGCAGCATCACTACCCGCATGTGGCTCGGTCAGACAAAATGCCCCCAACATATCGCCACGCGCCAAAGGCATTAACCACTGCTGCTTTTGCTCTGCATTCGCAAATTGCATGGCGATACTACAAACTGGGCAGTTATTGACTGAAATAATGGTGGAGGTACCGCCATCACCTGCGGCGATCTCTTCCAACACCAGCGCTAGTGATAAATAATCCAATCCGGCACCACCCAGCGCCTCCGGCACCGCCACACCAAACACTCCCAACGCCGCCAAGCCGTTCAATGCATCCGCTGGAAAATGGTGCTCCTTATCCCAACGCGCTGCATTTGGCGCAAGTTGTTCCTTGGCAAAGGCGCGCACGGCGTCGCGGATCATTTCATGTTCTTGGCTTAGCTGCATAAATTTACTTTTTATTGGTGTCACTTTTACAGGACACTACCAATTCAGTTTGCTTCCATCAAAATCAAAGAAGCTGCCATTATCACCGGCATTGCGGCTTAACCCAGCCAAAGTGCTGCGCATGCCACTGACACTTTGTTCCACGCTTAAATCTGCGTTGCTGCCACCCATATCAGTTCTTACCCAACCTGGATGAAGCGCAACGCACACAGATTTTTCAGTATTGAGTGAAATATCTTTCAACACTGAATTTAATGCCGCCTTGCTGGCGCGATACAACCAACTTGCGGAATTTTCACGCAAGCTGATCGAACCCATTTTGGATGAAAGCACCGCCAATTTACCTTCTGCCTTGTCCACCAGCGGCAGTAGGATTGGCAAAATCCGCATGGCAGCCAACACATTGGTATGCATCGTGTTATCGAATATCGCTTGTTCTGGTACGTCTAAGCTATTGGTACGACCACCAATCACGCCCGCATTGAAAATTGCCAGGTTCAGTTTCTGTTCACCCAGTTCATCCAAATGTGCTGGCAAAGCGGCACAGTCATTGATATTGGTAACATCCAGCATCAATGCCGTACAGCCGAGCGCTGCAAGCTTGTGCAAATCTTCTGCTTTACGCGCGGTCGCAATCACGCGCCAACCTGCCGCGCGATATTGACGCGCAAATTCAAAACCAATGCCGCGCGAAGCACCAATGATCAATGCGGTTGCCATCACAAGCCCTTTTATTAATACCGATTACAACAATTCAATCGCCATTGCAGTCGCTTCGCCACCACCAATGCAAAGCGCAGCAACACCCCGTTTTTTGCCTTGTTTTTTCAAAGCACCGATCAGTGTCACGATAATCCGCGCACCAGAGGCTCCGATTGGGTGACCGAGCGCACAAGCGCCACCATGCACATTTAATTTGTCGTGGCTGATACCCAATTCCGTCATTGCCGCCATCGGTACCGCAGCGAATGCTTCATTGATTTCAAACAGATCGACATCGGCGGTTGTCCACGCCAATTTTTTATATAACTTCTGAATTGCACCGATCGGCGACAAGGTAAATAAATTAGGCGCTTGTGCATGGGTAGCATGGCTCAATATTTTTGCTAATGGTGTCAAACCAAGCTCTTTGGCTTTTGATGCGCGCATGAGCACCAGCGCGGCAGCGCCATCATTGATCGATGACGAAGAAGCAGCGGTAATCGTGCCGTCTTTTTTAAACGCAGGTTTCAAAGTAGCGATTTTTTCCAATCTGGCTTTTAATGGGCCTTCATCTTTATCCACCACCACTTCGCCATTCCGGGTCGTAACAGTAACCGGTGCCATTTCCCACGCAAAGGAGCCATCTGCGGTTGCCGCTTGCGCACGCTTAACCGAAGTCACCGCAAAAGCATCTTGATCGGCGCGGCTAAAGTGATATTGGCTAGCACATTCTTCGGCAAAAGTACCCATCGAGCGACCCACGCCTTTTTCGTCGCGCTCATAAGCATCTTCAAGACCATCTAACATCATGTGATCGAGGATTTGACCGTGACCGATGCGATAACCGCCGCGTGCCTTGGGAATAAGATAAGGCGCATTGGTCATCGATTCCATGCCACCTGTCACCAAAATTTCATTATTACCCGCGCTGATGGAGTCAAACGCCATCATCGTGGCTTTCATGGCGGAGCCGCACATTTTCGACAGTGTTACTGCGCCCGTCGAAACCGGCAGGCCAGCACCCAGTGCAGCTTGGCGCGCCGGCGCTTGGCCTTGCCCCGCCATTAGGCAATTGCCAAACAAAACTTCTTCCACCAGCTCTGGCGCAACACCCGCACGCTGTACTGCCGCCTTAATGGCGACCGCCCCCAATTGACTCGCTGTGACATTGGCGAAATCGCCCTGAAATGCGCCCATCGGGGTACGTGCTGCACCCACGATAACGATAGGATCTTCCATGTTTATCTCCTCAATTTGTGAATAATTTGTGAATACGATTACTTTTAAAACGAACTTAAAGATGATTTCAATCCGATTTCAATCAACCTTCGATAAGCTCAGACTTTAACAATTCAATGTGCTTTGCTATTAACGATTTCTTGATCAATTCAGTGTGTTTTCCCTTGTTGTGAAAAACGTATTTCCATCGGATAAGGGAATACATCATCAACTTTACCGGCCAAAATTCTTTGCTTGCGCCCCTGCCAATAATCGGCGGTTAACAGATCTGCGTGATGTTTCATAAAATAATGTTTTACTTTGTCATTACCGAGTAAAAAGACGCCAAATTGTTCGGGGAAAACATCATTTTTTCCAATTGGATACCAAGGTTCTGCAGACATTTCATCTTCTTCGTTGCGTGGCTTGGGAATGCTGCGAAATTGGCAATCGGTAATATATTCAATTTCATCATAATCATAAAAAACCACACGCTGATGACGTGTAACGCCAAAATTCTTATACAACATGTCGCCGGGAAAAATATTGGCGCTGACGAGATCTTTGATGGCGTTGCCGTACTCAACAATACCGTGTTCGATTGCGGCATCATCGTTGCGTTGCTCTGCTTCAGTCAGCCAGATATTTAATGGCGTCATGCGCCGTTCGATGTATAAATGCTTGATCACCACTTCATCATCATCGACTTCCAGTACCGACGGCGCGTAGTGACGAATTTCTGCTAATAATTCTTCCGAAAACCGATGGCGTGGAAACGCCACATCGGAATATTCCAACGTGTCTGCCATGCGCCCCACACGATCATGGTTTTTCACCAGTAAATATTTTTCTTTGATCAAGGCTTTGGTGGTTTCTTTGGGAGGCGGAAAACTATCTTTAATGACCTTGAATACATACGGAAATGAAGGCAGAGCGAATACCAGCATCACCAAACCACGAATACCAGGGGCTACTTCAATCATGTCGGATGAATATTTCAAGTGATGCAAAAAATCTCGATAAAATAAATTTTTACCGTGCTTTTGCAAACCCAACATTGTATAAATTTCGCTGCGCGGTTTGCGTGGCAAGATACTGCGCAAAAATTGCACATACGCCGATGGGACTTCCATATCGATCATAAAATAGGCGCGTGTAAACGAAAATAATACAGTGATTAAGGTGGTATCAAATAACACTGTATCGAGCACCAGCTCACCGCGCTTATTGTGCATGATGGGAATGACGAAAGGAAACTCTCGATTACCGTTGATGCTTTTACCGATAATGTACGCGGTCTTGTTACGATAAAACAAATTCGCCAACACTTGAATTTGGTAATTGGGTTCCAGTCGTTGTGCGCCAAAATTATCGCGCATGCGTGCTTCAACCAGAGCAATATCACGCGGCAAATCAACGAACTCATTAGCAAGCTGAAAATTGGTGACGACGCGTTTCAGAGTGAAACTTAAACCATCGCGTAAAGGATAATAAACACGGTAAGTCGCCGGTGTGTCATCGCGTTCGATATATTCCGTTGATGTGGCGGGGCGCACAAAAATGAAATCGTTATGGTAATAATTGCGGTGCAAAAGCTTGGTGCAAACCGTATTGAAAAAAGTTTCTGCCAATTCCGGGCGTAAATGATCAATCAGCAAACCCATGTAGTGCAGCTTTACCTCGCGCCATACTTCATCGGTTAAATCTTCTGGTTGATATTCATCTTCCAGAGATTGCACACACTCTCTTACCCGATTGTCGTAAAACGCGATGCGTTCACGCGCCGCAATCTGCGCCTCTTTCCACGCAGCCTGCTCAAAATGCAATTTGGCACGCTGGCTGATTTCTCTGAATAGGCGATAGTGTTTATCAAAACCATCCAAAATCGTGCGCGCAATATCAAATGCAATCTGTGAAGACAGCAGTTTAGGAAAGGCGATGAGCTTGGATTGCGGCATGATGAATGTAGTGCGCTACATAGTCTCGGCAAACAATTCACGACCGATCAACATCCGGCGAATTTCGCTGGTACCAGCACCGATTTCGTATAGTTTGGCGTCGCGCCACAAACGACCGACCGGATATTCATTAATATAACCATTGCCACCCAAAGTTTGAATCGCTTCACCCGCCATCCAGGTCGCTTTTTCAGCAGAATACAAAATCGCCCCTGCCGCATCTTTACGCAATGCACGAACTGCCTCGGGATTTTTTGCGCGATCACATGCTTGCCCTACCGCGTACACATAAGCTTTACATGCCATCATGGTGGAATACATATCCGCTAACTTACCCTGCATCAATTGAAACTCACCGATGGCTTGTCCAAACTGCTTGCGTTCATGTACATACGGCACCACTTCGTCCATACAAGCTTGCATGATGCCAAGTGGGCCGCCGGATAATACGGTGCGCTCAAAATCCAAACCCGACATCAAAACATTGACCCCTTTGCCGACTTGTCCGAGAACGTTTTCCAGCGGCACTTCACAATCTTGAAATACCAGCTCACCCGTATGTGAGCCGCGCATACCAAGTTTGTCGAGCTTTTGTGCAACGCTAAAGCCCTTAAACTGCTTTTCGATCAAAAATGCTGTCATGCCGCGTGCGCCTGCTGCCAGATCGGTTTTAGCATACACCACCAAGACATCAGCATCGGGGCCATTGGTGATCCACATTTTGCTGCCATTCAATACCCAACGATCCCCTCTCAAATCAGCCCGTAATTTCATACTGACCACATCTGAACCCGCATTTGGCTCAGACATAGCGAGTGCGCCAATGTGCTCGCCGCTGATCAGCTTTGGCAGGTACCGTGCTTTCTGTTCTGCACTACCGTTGCGGTTAATTTGATTCACACAAAGATTGGAATGTGCGCCATACGACAAGCCAACCGAAGCCGAGGCACGGGAGATTTCTTCCATGGCGACAATATGTGCCAAATAGCCCATATTTGCACCGCCATATTCTTCTGAAACGGTCATGCCGAGCACACCCAATTCCCCCATTTTGCGCCACAGATCCATCGGAAATTGATCGCTACGATCAATTTCACCAGCACGCGGCGCGATTTCCGCTTGTGAAAATTGTTGCACTGCTTCGCGTAGCGCAGCGATATCTTCGCCATGATCAAAAGTTAAACCGGGTAAATGCAACATGTCTTCCTCGCCTCAATTAGTTTTATCGATATTATTTTCGTTTTATTTTTTTGTGGAACTATTTGGAATCACAAACAGAGTTTGCTGCATCAGCGCGCATAGTTTTTCATTTCCCTGATTGACGGCAAAAATTTCTGCTGTCGTAATCACCAAGGTTTTACCTGGCTTCACCAACTTACCACGGGCAATCAGTTTCTCGCCAATGCCGGGCGCGACGAAATTGATTTTATACTCTGCTGTCACGCATTCATTGTCTGGCATTAGCACTGAATTTGCAGCGAAACCACCCGCTACGTCAGCCAAAGTACCAATTACGCCACCATGAAAATAACCATGCTGCTGCGTCACGACCTGACTTCTTGGCAACGTAATTTCAAAATGCCCTTCTGCTAACCCGGTGATCTTCGCATCCCAATCAACCAAGGCCGCCTGGGTTTGAAAACACGCGCGCAGCATGGTTTCCACTTCTGAATTTAATGCTGTTAATTGCTTTATTTGCATCGTATTTGTCATTATCGTTCTCCCCCAATCAAGGGAGAAATGATACCCTTAATTGACGTTAACGTAAACGTCAACTAAACCTTCACTTTAACTTCCACTTTTTTACCAGGCTCGGATGTGGAATCAGATTTATTCGTTTGGGCTAGCAATGCCATGCTCTTTTCCTCATGAATACGGATTTCATCGAGCATGATTTCAATATCTTCACGCTGTAACTCCAGTGCGGCCCGATGACGTGCCAATACGGCCAGAAAACTCTGCAACTGTACTTCTGTATCCTTTGGCGAACTATACATATCCACCAGACTTTTGATATCCGATAAGCTTAAACCCAAGCGTTTCCCGCGCAAAGTCAGTTTTAAATGCGTTCGGTCACGCGCGGTATACACGCGATTGCGCCCACCCGCGCCTTCCCGGCTAGGGCTGATCAAGCCACGATCTTCATAGAAACGAATCGCTCGTGGCGTAATATCAAATTCTTGTGCGAGTTCAGTGATGGTGTAGGTGGCCATTGTCAAAAATCAAGATTGAAAACCATTGCTCCGAGATATTTCCGCTAAACTGCTTTGTTTCTTGCCCGGCAGCGACCAATGTGACAGTGTGACATTAGGCTGGACGGTATGCGCAGTCTGGCAGACTACATTGTAGGGTATTCTGCGGCGTCAACTGCGCAGCAAAATGATAAAAGCCAACATCTCATGAATTTACTCGAACAACAACTTGACTATCCTTTTGCAGAGTCAATTCCTGCCCCCGGCATGGCAATTGAAATTGTGCCGGGCGTACTGTGGGTACGCATGGGCTTGCCGTTTGCGCTAAATCATATCAACTTATGGTTGATCGCTGATGGCGAGGCCAATTCCCCTAGTTGGAGCATCGTTGACTGCGGTATCGCCAATGAACTGACCCAACAAGCGTGGGAGGCTTTATTTCAAACAAATCATCCGGCGCTGCGCGGTTTGCCAGTCTCACGCGTGATTGCTACCCATTGCCACCCCGATCACGTCGGCTTAGCCGACTGGTTATGTGCCCGCTGGCAAGCACCACTTTGGATGACGGCAGGCGAATATGGTTTTGCGCGCATGATGTCGGCTGGCTTGCCGGGTGTGGACGGTTCGGCGATGTTGCCGCACTTTCGTCGGCATGGTTTGCGTGATCACTCGCTGCAAGAAAAAGTGCTAGAACGTAAAAATTACTACCCCAGCTTGGTACCCAGTATGCCTAGCGCTTATCATCGTCTGCACGACGGACTATGCATCGAAATAGGTGGCAAAATCTGGCGCGTGATTACTGGCTTTGGCCATTCACCGGAACACGCATCTTTATATTGTGCCGAATTGAATCTTTTAATTTCCGGCGATATGCTACTTCCACGTATCTCCACTAATGTCTCAGTCTTCGCGGTCGAGCCTGAAGCAAATCCGGTGCAACAATATCTGGATTCGCTGAAAAAATACACCGACTTGCCGCAAGATGTGTTAGTACTCCCGTCACACGGCAAACCTTTCGTCGGTGCGCAGCGCCGGATTCAACAATTAAATGCGCACCATGCTGAGCGGCTGGCTGAAGTAAAAGCCGCCTGCGTACAGGCACAATCTGCCGCCGATATCGTGCCAATCATGTTTCGCCGCCCATTGGATACCCACCAACTCACATTCGCTTTGGGCGAAGCACTGGCGCATCTGCACAAGCTTTGGTTTGATGGCGTACTACAACGCGAACTGGGAACCGATGACATCTTACGCTTCCGCACCATTCGCGATGAAGCGTAAAACTTGATCGTTCCAACATCGACCCAACAAAAGTTCCACCGCCATCTTGGCGCAATCATTGATTTTTCTTTAAAGAGCCGTAATGAATTCAGCCCCATTAAAAACTTATTTCAAACTAATTGGAGTCGCCATGTTTTGGGGCGGCACCTTTATCGCTGGTCGCGTGGTCGCCAATGAAATTCCGCACATGATTGCTGCGGCTTTACGATTCATGGTTGCCAGCGCCTGCCTTTTATTATTGGCTTGGCATCAAGAAGGCGGCTTACCGAAACTGAACCGACAACAATTGCACGCCACATTTGGCCTCGGCGCGACCGGTATTTTTCTCTACAATATCTGTTTTTTCGCCGCGCTGGAGCGCATGCCTGCGGGTCGTACCGCTTTGTTCGTTGCTTTGAATCCCATTGTTACCGCCATCGCGCTTGCGCTTTTATTTCGTGAAAAGCTCGGCAAATTGAAATGGCTGGGCATTGCCATCGCATTTATCGGCGCGGCGATTGTGATTACGCGCGGTGATTTTATTGCGACGCTTAACGACATCTCTCACTCGATTGGACTCGGTGAGCTATTTATGTTTTGCGGTATTTGCGCTTGGGCGGCATACACGATTCTAGGGAGGCACGCGTTAAAGGGCTTGTCACCTATCGCCGCAACCACGTATGCCTCTCTTTGGGGTTTGTTGTTGCTCAGCATTGCAGCGGCGGCTCAAGTGCCGCAACTTCAACCGGGTCATTTTTCATTCAAAGTCATTGCGGCAATTGCGTACCTTGGCATCTTTGGTACGGTGATCGGTTTTGTCTGGTATTACGAAGGAGTGAAAGCCATCGGTGCCACTCGCACCGCCGTATTTAATAATCTGGTACCGGTGTTTGGCATTAGTTTTGGTGCCTTGTTTTTACATGAGGCAATTTTGATATCGATGGTGATTGGTGGTTGCTTAGTGATTTTGGGGGTGTCACTAACGAATCGTCAGTAAGAGACCTCTACACAACCTACTGCGCAGCCAAATTTTGAGTTTGCGATACTCGCTGTACAGCCGTACAGGTGCGCTTCTCAACGCAAACTTTGGTCGCTCGCTACAGTTGTGCAGAGGTCTCAGTAATCAAACTTGTCGGTAAAATTTGTCAGTCAACTAAAATAAAAAAGCCGCTGGAAATTTTTTCCAGCGGCTTTTTCATTATCTAAGAGAACTATTTAAAACTTGACCCACAAACGTGTGAAATACGAGCGGCCATTTAAACCAAATTGCACACTGTCGTACTTGAAGCCATTATCCGTTTCACCAGGATTTTGACTGGTTGGTTTAGCGTTAAACAAATTATTCACACCGAACGTTAACTTGGTTCTTTCGTTATACGAATACGTCAAACTGGTATCGGCTGAGGTTTTTGGCTCATAATGCGCGTTGGGTACACCAGCTGCAGTACCTGAAAAGGTACCTAAAGTTTGCGAACCAAAGCTGATGATTTTAAAGCTGCCATCCCAGTTACCACGTTGATATTCAAACGCTAGATCAAGCTTGGTGCGTGGACCGCCTTGCTCAATAAACAGACGCTCGCGCTCAGACAACAGCACATCTTCAAAACCCGTCAATGAAGGTGGCGTTTTTACTTTCGTTACTTCAGTCTTGCTGTAATTAAAACCTAAGTAAGTTGAAAACTTGCCGCCCCATAGATCGGCTTTATAACTACCTGTCAAATCAAGACCTTGCGTTTTTGTATTCACCGAATTGACGAAGAACTGTGCCTGGCCGACACCCAAACCCGCCAGAATAGAACCCAATGCCGGGTAATTGTCTGCATCAAAACGGCCAGACAAAACGATACGGTCTTTAATATCGATACGATACAAATCAGCAGTAATTGCAGTTGCTTTACTTGGCTTTAAAGTCAAACCCAAAGTGTAGTTAGTAGAAGTTTCTTCTTTCAACTTAGGAATACCTGCCGCATTGGCTACCGTGCCACCACTCGGCGCTAGCACCACGTCTTGTGGCTGAAGACCTATGAAATCGGTAAATGTCGAGGAGAAATTCACTTGCTGCAAAGACGGCGCCCGGAAGCCACTGCTGACTGAGCCGCGCAGCAGCACATCACGATCCAAGCTATAACTAGCGGCTAATTTCCCGGTTAACGTGGAGCCGAAATCGTTGTAATGTTCACCGCGCAATGCGCCTTGTAATTTAAAATCTTTGGTGACATCTAGTTCGAGATCAGCATATAAGGCGTAGCTGTTACGGCTGCGATTGGTACTGTCACCTGGCTGAAATCCCGGAAAACCTTGACTGCCGGCATTACCACCAAAACCTGGGCCATCGGCATCGATGTACGAACCCGGCTCACCGGCCTTGATCTTGTAATTTTCATTGCGATATTCGGCACCGAAAGCCACGTTCAATCCACCTAAAACACCGTCAAAGAAACGTGAAAAATCGAGATTGCTGGTCGCCTGCCCGAATGAGAAACCACCCGCATTAAATTTGCTCGGGCTAATGCCCAAGCCGCCTGCCAATAAATCACTGTTTGCAATAGACGCGTTTAAAGTATGGCTGATATTGTATTTCAGTTCATTGTAGCCGTAGGTCTGGGATGCATCGGCGCGCCATTCGCCAACTTGCCAACGGTAACCGACCGTACCATAGAAATCATTGATATCGCCGTTGATGAAGGGAACGAAACCATCGGGATATTGTGCCGCCGAATTGCGTGAAGGAATATCGTCTGAACCGATACCGCCACGCGCAAAAGCCGCTGACGACGCTTTGCGATGCTGGCCGCCAATTGTGAAATAAAGTTTGTCTGTGCCTATGGTGGGAATATCACCATTCACATACACCGTGCCGCTCTGTACTTTAGAGTCGCCAATAATACGTGGATTGCCCGGCTCCGCCCGGTTAGAACGACCACGATCTGCATATTCTGTCGTAACGCTGATGACGCCACCATTGCCGACATCAAAACCGCAGTAAGCGGATGGCAGATAATTTTTACCGTCTCGTTTTGAATATTCACTGAAACCGAATACCGCTTCGCAACCCAAGGTTTTCTTCAAACTGATATCAATCACACCGGCAATCGCATCAGAGCCGTACTGAGCGGCGGCACCATCACGCAGCACTTGCACATTGCTGATGGCTAACACCGGAATAGTATTCAAATCAGTGCCAGTGTTGCCGCGATTACGCGCACCGAACAGATTGACCAAGGCACTTGTGTGATGACGCTTACCGTTTACCAACACCAACGTCTGATCAGAACCCAAACCACGTAATGCGGCGGAATCCACCAAGTCGGCACCATCTGCGCCGGTCTGACGAGTGGAGTTAAATGAGGGCGAGATGTATTGCAAAGTCTGCGCCAAATCGAATTGACCACCTGATTCTGCTACCTTATTCAAGGAAATAAAGTCGATCGGTAAAGGGGTATCCGTAGCTGAACTATTCACGCGGCGTGAGCCAACGATGGTATATGTTTGCAATGCTGGTTCGGCTGGCTTGTCTGTGGCTGGCGCAACGGCATTGGCTGCTGTTGCTTGTGCCAAGCCAGTCATGGGATTGAGCAAAGCAAAAGCGCTGGCGCCGTATAGTGCCAATAAAACGGCTTTTCTCATCGGTGTCATTGATAAATGTCCTTTAAATCAAATGGAAATGGTATGTGATGGTTTCATTGTCTTTGCCGAAACTCTGGGCAAATAAGGTATTGGGATTGATACGATCGATACAATTGGTACCAAGGTCATGCTGGTCAAGCGACCATGAGTGACCAAATCAGATATGAATTTTTACGCATCCGGCCAACGATTGCTGTTATCAGCTTACTCGCGACATCAAAAATACAATTCATTCATCGTGTTACGTGACAATATGGCTTGCTGACAGTATCAACGTGAGCGGATTGCACTGTCAATACTTGCCGTAGCATTTATGTCATTTGCTGCATTCTGGCGCTACTTTGTTTGTGCGCTGTTGGTAATTATCGACAATGTTCGAGCTTTGCCGAAATACAAGTATAAATAATTTACAGTTGATATTGCCTCAGGTAATCCAATGCGCTAATTGCTCGGCTACCGTACCAAGACAACATCTCACCATCGAGTAAATACACTGGTTTAGCAAGCTGTTGTTCTAGGGCATCGACATGCTGCTCGGTAAATCGATAAGGTTCAGTCGAAAGAAATACCACGTCGATCTCGTTAAGCAAAGAAGGACTCCAAGTAAAACTTGGATAACGCAATGAAGTGTCAGGCGCTACCCATTGTGTCCAGCCTTTCAAGGCCAGCATATTGGCGATATAGGTATCACGATGAATGCTCATCCAAGGGTCTTGCCAGATGCAATACAAAACTTTGGTGCTACTCGCCGCCGCCGGAAAACTGGCCAATGCTTGCTGAAAACGGCGGTGCAGTTGATCGGCCAATACATCACGTTGAAATACATGACCCAGTAAACGATACAGGTCCAAATTATCCTGCGGCACAATCGGGTGTGTGACGATGACATGCGGAATAAAGCTAGCCAATTCTTCGACTGCTGCCTTCTCGTTTTCGTCAACATTCACGATCAAATGAGTCGGCTTCAATGCTTTAACTTTGGCGATATTCACGTCTTTGGTGCCACCGATTTTCGGAATCTGGCGCACGATGGTGTCTGGGTGTATGCAAAATCCGGTACGCCCGACCAGATGATTGCTGAGATCCAGGTCGCACAATAATTCGGTAATTGATGGCACCAAGCTGACGATACGTGTGTGCTCTAATGAAGACACTGGCGCATGTGACATGCCTAAAGCGTCGGTGAATCGGGTATTAGTGCTCATTAGGCTTGCTACTCAATTGAAGGAAAATTGAAAGATCGTTGAAAAATTTTTGCGAAACGCAGATGTTTCGATTATTTTATACGAGCTTTATGGGGTGCTTTACTCATCACGCGGTCGTACAGCCAATTCGGCAATAAGCGTAATACTTTGGCGACGATACCCATTTGCCACGGAATTACTGTATACGATGTGCCTGCCGCAATTGCCTGTACAGCGGCAAGCGCGAACTGCTCGACTGGCATCAGAAATGGCATGGCATAGGTATTAGCTTGCGTCATCGGCGTATCGATATAACCCGGCGCAATGGTGACCACCTCAATGCCGCTGCCACGCAGCTCAACCCGCAGCGATTCACAATAACTAATAACAGCGGCCTTCGAGGCACTATACGCCTCAGCTCCCGGCAAGCCACGAATGCCAGCAACACTGGCGATGCCAACTAGACGACATGGCTGCTTGGGATTGGCGTCACCGATTAAAGTTTTCATCGATACCTTCATCGGCGCAATGAACGGTGAAAATGTGGCGACAGTCGCGATTACATTGGTATCGAAAACCCGTGCAAATACACTGACATCTTCTGCATGTTCGCTTAAGGTGCCAACTGAAATGCCAGCATTGGCGATCACCACATGCACTGCACCGACCGTTTGAAGAAAGGCAGCCGCCGCGGCAGACAAGGCAGCATGATCGGTCACATCAAGTGCATAAACCTGATGTCGCTCGGCATTTGGCAGCCGCTGGCGCAATGCATCCAATGCTTCTTGGCGGCGCGCTACCAATCCCAGCGTTGCACCCTGCTTCGCATATTCTGCGACGAGTGCGGCACCTATTCCTGAGGAAGCACCGGTGATGAAAACATTGAGCATGGGGTTCTCTTTAAATCGAATTGAATTAATACTGTATAGTGTATTTTTTCAATACACTTATTAAACGTGCGGGAACTGTTTATTTAAAAATAAAAAATGGGGAGTATGTTAATAACAGTCATTATCCGAGATTTTCCATTAGGCGCACCAGAGGTGCTATTTGAGCGCTGACGGCGCATTTTCGGTCAATTTCGGCGTTCTT
>OFRM01000148.1_pt1 | contig 31500 bp, 45 predicted proteins | sample 1543101 | NCBI WGS metagenome assembly OFRM01 (sample SAMN07774223, study PRJEB24372) | wastewater metagenome | isolation source: Exp Tend VB 0WW | collected 2016-02
CGATATCCATCCATCCCTGGCATGTTTTCAGGTTCGGCAAGCACTATCTTGGTGCTGATGTACTGTTCCATCATGCGACCCGCTTTTTGCCCATCTGTTCGGCAATGGCCTTTGCAACCATAGCCTCTATATCCAGGGATTGGGCCGGACGCTCGGCAAGCGCGGCAAGTTCGTTGACCTGGCTTTTCAATCGGTTCACTTCAAGCGTAAGCCGTTCGTTTTCCGATACCAACCTGGGCAATGCGGAACCGTCAGCGGCCTGTTGCAACGCGGCAACGGCCTTGGCCTTGAAGGTCGAAACTCCAAGCCCTAGACCGGTAACATTCGCATCGCTGATGGATGCCAATTGCTCTACGGTGTAGATCTTGTACTGCTTCAAGTTCTCCACGTCGGCCCGAGTCAATACGGCCCAATCCTCAAGCCTCCAACCGTCAACCGCCGTCTCTGTCTTTGACTGGTAACGCTGGTACGCGGCAGGCCATCGGGCGAAATCCAAGTCGGTGGCGGGCCTGTCAATGCGCTTCGTCTTGTCGCCGGGAAAATCAATCGTGACGAAAAGTTGGTTGATGAAGACAGGATGTCCCGCTTCCAATGACTTTTGGTCGTTCTGGATTGGCCTGTCGTCGAAGGTGACAAAAGCATGGTCATCGCTGCCGTGGGTCACGTTGAAATTCCTGCCCCTCTGTTCAAGCTGGGGCGTGGCTAAATCGGGGAAGCTCATGTTTAATTCCTTGCGGTGGATTGGATTCCGGCCCCGTTGCGGGGCCGGATTGGCGGTTATGCGGCGGTGACGCTAACCGAAGGGCGGTTGATGAACACAAGCGCCTGTGTGGCCGTCAACAGATACCCGTCCGTAGATGTCGGGCTGTAGCTGCCCGTGTTCGTGCCGATTTGCGCGGAAACGCCCGTCACGCCTTGCGCGTTCTGGACATTCTTGGTCGCAACCGGGGTCATTTGGGGAATGCCGGAAGAAGACCAAGCCACGGTGCAGCCTGCGGCCCAAGTTCCGGTTGCGACAACCTTGGAGAATGCTATGCCGCTGATCTGGAACCATGCGTATTGGACATTGCTGGCGTCACTCGCAATGGCCGCATAGGCAATGGCAAGCGTCTTGCCAGAGTTTGCCCCGCCCGCCCATGCCTGTGCCGTAACGGTGATCTTGCCGGAAGACAGGGAGAACGTCAGCTCCACCCAAGTTCCGGAGGCAATCGCCGTCGAAACCGGAACACTGGCATAGATGAACTCGCCGCCAGAGCGAAGCATAGAGTCGTAGGCCGGCACGATCAAACCAGGCCAAGCATTGTTTGCAGACCCATTGGTTCCGACTAGATCGAGAACCCCCGGTGGGGTTGTGCTGACCTTGGTCAGGTCTACCTGTCCGAGTATTGGAGATAATCCGATGTACATGACACAGCCTCCTTAGCCGTTGTGCAAACGGCCTTGCAGGAAGGCGTTTGACATTGTGAGATTGCCTGCGAACAGGATGAACTTGACCAGGGCGTCTTGGTTTACCGAAACCCTGTCCTCCGACGGCACGAAGTTGCGGGCGGAGTGCGGGCGGAAATGAATGTAGTCCGTGTTCAAGAAGAACATGGAATTCGTCGGTGCGCCGCCGCCGTAGCCGCCGTCAAGCACAACATCCGCGCCCATGAACTTCAAGCTCTGGAAGCCTGCCGACGCCATTTCGTCAGAGGTGATGCGCTGGATTGCCTGCAAACTGGTCAGGTACAGCAGATAGTAGGCATTGTCCGCGACGATCAAATCCGGCGTGTCCGATCCACGAACCTGCTTCACATACAGGCTGTTCATGTAGCCCTGGATCAGCGAAGAAGTGGCCGCGCCGGTGCCGTTTGTCACAGCTCCGAACACCTGGTTGCGCCAGAACGTCGCCAGCGAGCTTGAACGGTCGATGCCGCCCACCGTTCCTGAGGTTGGTGCCGTCGATACCAGCAATTGAAGCCCGCCGATTTGACGCCCTCCGTCAGCCGAACCGTCCGAATAGCAGTCAAGCGCTATGTTGTTGGTCATCGTGCGCTCGGCGTTGCCTATCCTCGCCTCAAGCAAGTCGATTACCTGGCTTTCTCCTGCGTTCTGGATTTGCTCAAGACCGCTGATGCTCACTGCAACAGCCGCCTGGGCGTAGTTGTACTCGGATGCGGTGATTACATCGGATGCGCTGATGTTAAGCGCTTCGTAACCAGAGTATCTTTTGAAACTGCCATTTTCCCGTCTGGCTCTTATACTTTCATATAAGCGTGGACTTTATCTTAATCCGTAGTCACGGATTCGGCGTACAGAGTCTCTGAGCCAAGCATATGTTCTAAATATCTTTCCAATTTGGCTTGCTTTCTATTTGCGTAGAAAAACATTCCATTGTCATGAAAGCTCCTTATATTAGGTCTAATGATGTAGCAATCCCTATAACCCGCTTTCTTTGCTGGACTGATAACCCCAACCTTAATCCCGATTCCCTGCATTATTGAAGCCATTCCTTGCACTATCGGCAACTTGGTATTTGAAAACCCAACTGTCCAGCGTTTTACGCTATATTTTGGATCGTGGTTATCAATGAACTCTGCGCAATGGCCGTCAGAATCCATTAGCCCCCTAAGCAATTCTAGCTTTTCTTCCTTTGGCGCTGAGAAATAATATTGCGGGATTTCATTTCTCATTGCCGTATTCACGGAAAAGAAATCGAATATATCCCGCTTGTGCGCCGTCAGAGACCAATGTTTTGTCCCTGATGGTAAAGTCCTTTCTTGCACGTTGTATTCCTTGCCAAATGTCTCTGCAAGCTGTTGTTGAACCCTTTTTATAGGTTCAATGTCTGACTTCACAAAGACTACATCATTATGGTAATAGGTTTTACCATTTCCTGATGAGACGAACGGGCCCGAATATAGGCTTCCATCTCCCAAGAAAAATCCTACCGAATAAGCCAATTTTCCAAACATGTCATATGCCTTTCGCTGCTGATTGCCCAATCTTCAAAACTTTCCCTCTTTGGGGTTTGAAGCTCTAAGGGGTTTCCAGCATATCTCGCCGTTTCATTCGGGGATTTCGCCCCGACGCGCCAAATAAGGCTTATGCAGCCCTAGCGTACTCAAGCTCCTGGACGATAGTGCGTCCGCCGCTCACTGGCTTGATCTTCCCCCGCTTGCGCAGTCTTGCAAGCAGGGCGTTGTTTTTTGTCATTGTTTTTAATGTCCCAGGCTCTTTATCCCAGGCTCCTGCATCTTACTATTCGATGCAGATAAGACTATCTCATCATACATATGTCTTCCCATACCGCTTTGAACATGCCGCCAATCCGCCTCTTCTTGCTGCTTCTTGGCTTGGCTTCTGCCCCAATCGTTTCTTTGTTTCGCTTATTTTTGAACCGTATGAATGCGACTTTCCAAGCTGGGCAATCCGTCTCTTTTCATTTGTCAATTCAGTCCATCTATTACCTTTGACGGATTTTGACGCTTCAATCCCTTTTTTTATTGCGCTTGGTATAGGCTGGAAACTTACTTGATACAGGTTATAGAGTTTTTCTTTATAAACCTGCATCCAATACAGTTCTCTTTCCCTTTTATCAACAACCGTTGCGTTTTCTGAAAGCTCTTCTAGTTTGATTATCTCAAAATCGCTTTCAGCACCTTTTCCCCAATCTTCTTGGAGCTTTGTTGATAAATGCTTGCCTGAATTCAACAAACAGCGATGTTCTCGCATCCTTTTGTTGATCTTTCCTTTTGTGCATCCAATATAAGCAAAATCAGTTACTTTGTTTCTTAGAGCGTATATGCACGGCATTTGGAATTCTCCTCTTATGCCTATATGTATGTCGGGCGCTCGTGTCAGGATTATTCTTTCGTCACCTGTTAGTCGTTACACCTTACGAGTCTCTCGTATTTTAACACTGCTTACTCGTCTTGGCTCGGTATTGGCATTTCAGCGTTCACCGAATTCACCCGATTTTACAACGTCCCAAATTAAACGTTGTCTGCCAACTTTCCGGATCTGTTCCGCAAAGTGGTGGTGACAATTTCGGTCATTGTCGCGCTAGGGGTAGCCATGTCGGCCTCTCGAATTAGGGGCGGGTATCGTCACCCGCATTGCAAATTCAGAATCAGACGCGGCCCGTAAGCCGTCCGTAATTCCGCTCAAGTTCTTCGCGCAAAGACCCCAAGGGCTTGTCATTTTCGGTGCCCAATCCGGGTGAACCTGTGACCGAAGCCCCGGCACGACGTGCGCGGTTCAAAGCCTCCTGCTTGGATGTGTCCTGGTGCTGCTTTTCGATGTGTGCCTTTCGCAGTTCGGGTGTCGCCCAACTATGCCGGTCCCATGCCTTTTGAAGCGATTCAGCTTCGTTTAGCTGTGGGTTCAGCCTGCGGACTGCCTCGAACTCGGCAATGAAGGCCTCGTCTATGTGTTGCTCTGTAACCTGGTTGTCAGTCATGAATTTCTCGATGACTGACAGCTTTTCTTTTTCCTGCCGTTGCTCGGCCTCTGCCTCGAACCTTGCCAGCCGTTGCTCCAAGGTTTCAACCCTTGGGTCTGGACGGTAGATCGGTTGCTCGGCATTGAGAGCCTGTCCCAACAAATTCAGGTCAAGCCCATAGGCCTTGATTACATTCCCGATCAACTGGGCCTTCTGTTCCGGCGTGCCTCTCCTGAGTGTCTTTTCAGTCTCAAGGTAGCCCTTAATCAGAGCGGGCGGCTTTATGTCGGGCATCTCGGCAAACAGGTCTTGGTATGGGCTTACCAGTTCCCGAATCGCCTTGCCCGCAGTCTTCAAGTCGTCTTGGGCGGTGATGGCCCGGTGCATCTCGGCTTCACGCCGTGCGATGTACTGCCTTGCCTCTTGCGGTATATCGCCCCATTTTGCCTTTGCATCTGCCGCCCAAGAATTAGGCGGAGGCTCATCCGGCTCGGACTTTTCAGGCTCAGGCGTGGCCGGTTCCGCTTTTTCCGGTTCAGCCTTTTCAGCAGGATTATCAGCCGCCTCCACTTCATCCCTTGCGGCCTCTATCTGATCCCGAAGGCTCAGTTCTTTTTCATCGCTGGAGCCTTCTAGGCTTGCGTTCTCGTCAGTCATTTTAGTCCTTGCCCATCGTCGGGAAAATATCGAATTGGTTTAGCTTGGGATAAGCCCGTGCTGCCGTGCAGCCCTGATTAAATCTTCTTTCGGGCTGTCCATCACGGGCGTGTTCCTAACCTGTTTTTCATTGCCTACCTCAATGCAGCCGTGATCCCTTAAGTGAGTCCGGTGCTTTGAGCGGGAACCTATGATGCTGCCGTCTATCGTCGACCTATATGGCTGGATGTCCGGCATGACCAGCGGGGAACGGTTTTCAACCGGAGGGCGGTACTCGTCCGCCGGTACAAGCGTCAGCGTGATAGGGTCTTGAATGAATCTTTGTATCATTTTTTCATTTTTTCCAGTAAATCAGAAATAGTCACACCATTGCGTTCTACTATTTTCGGGATTTTGTCATCGAACACTACATAATTAGCCGTTCCTTCACCTATCCCCCTGCTTCCTTGGTCTAGGTATCGTATTCCTGGAATTCCTGCTTCACTTAGTTCAGATGTATATTGTATGTCGCGTGGCTTGTAAACCGATCCGGCATCATTTCCCGTAAATTTGTTCATTCCGGCATCTTTTAGTTTTCTCCAAACCTCTTGCTGTTCACTTAACGGCCTATCCCAATCCAAGAAATGATGCGGGCCAAGCGGATCGGCTGCCTCGCGGGCCGGGTCTCCCCATTCTAGTGATGCTTTGTATAAAGACCCGTTGTTTTCTTTTATATCCAGTGACTGGACAAAATCTATTTGTTCTATAAGTTTTTTCCTTGCTTCATCGCTATTCCACGATTCTCCCTTATATAATGGATTGTCAAACTTCGATAAAATTTTTTTATATTTATTTAGTACTTCATTTTTTGACTTTTCTACATCAAACTTATTTCGTAGTAATGCGTCTTCAATGTCTGAATATTTGTCCCTTAGTAATTTAGTTTTAAAGAATTTTAATTCATCATTTGCGAAATAACTTGTATTTGATAAACCTTTCCTATATGTTTCTGCAACCTCTGGTGACTCTGCGAAATATAACCCTTTACCATACATTTGCGCACCTTCCCCGGTGCCGATCTTCGACATGTCGAACTCGTCGAACTTATGCGGTGAACCGTGCCAAACCGGAATCGCGCCTAATGTCCCTTTCCCTGTTGGCCCGAACGGCATCGCGCCTGTTTGCATCAATCCTGCAAGGGTAAGCGCAGAATTTACCTTCTGCGCATCGTCTTGGCCGTAATAAGGCGTTGGATTGTCGTATGGATCAACACCCATCGCCTGATTCACATTCCGGCCAACGAAATCGCCAAACATTCCAGCCGCCTTAACCGGATGAGCAATACTGCTCAGAACGGTCGAATCGTCAGGCCCGAAATCATGTCCCTTTACATACCTCCTTAGCAGTTCGCCGATTGTCGGCATTTAGCAGCCCTTCTTTCCGCCGCCGCCTTTCTTGCCTTTGCCTTTTGCCATGGTGTTACCTCATTTGGTTGGTTAATCTTCGCCACCGTTAGACTGTTCCGCCTTTTCCCGTGCCGCCTCTTGCTTGGCCTGCTCGATCATCAATTTAATCTGTCCTTCCATCTGGGCCGAGCGGGTATCCAATTCATGTTGGAGCATCAAGCGCTGGCTTTCCATCTCGTTTTGCATCCGGGTATGCTCCATCTGTGCGGCCTGGGTGATTTGCTCAAGCTGTGCGGCCATCTGGTTCCTCGCCTGCTCCATCTGCATTTCGAGAACCATTTTTTCCTTTTCATGGGCCATCTTGGCCGCATCAGATTGCGCCGATGCCTGTGCCTTTGCCTGTTCCGCCTGCGCCTTGATGGCCTCCGGGCTTGGCTTTTGCGGGGCGGGGTTTTGGGCCGCCTTTTCCATCTTGGTGATGATCTCCTCTATCCTTGACTCGAACGGCCTGCCGACCCTGAATGAGCGAACCCCGAACAAGACCATTTCCCCGATGAGCGGGGCCAGCATTGGGTTTTCCTGTGCGATGGGAACCAGCTTTTCCATTGCGTTGGTCAACCCGGCCAACAATTCCATGCGCTGGGTCTTTTCCTGCTGCTCGTCCGGCTGGATGGTCGAATCGGTCTCGATGTCAATCCTGAAATTCCGTGTGGCCTTGTCGCGCAGCATATCCACAACTTCTGTCCAAGTTGGCTGATCCAGCAACTGCTGCAACTCGTCCGGGACAGGCGGGGCTGGCTTCTGCTGCATTGCGGCCAACGCCGCGCCCTGCTGTATTTGCTGCAATAGCACTTCTTTTTGGCTAGGCATGTCCAGAAGTTTAAGGCCTGTTATCGCCTTCAGGGTTTCTGTCTGGAACAGCCCTGCGATGACCTGCCCGACGATGACTATATTATCCCTGATGAAACGCTGGGCCTCGGCCTGCCTGTCCCTAAGCCGGATGTTTGAGTAATTGGACTTCAACTGCTGTGCGGTGGCTGTCTCGTTCGCGTTCGTGTCGCCGCGTTTGATGTCGATCATCCCTGTGATTTCGTCCATCTTGGCCTTGGTTGACTCAAAAGCCCGTTCCAACTCAGTCCTTGCCGACACTATATCAGCCAGCGGAAGCCAGTCAATCGCGCCTTTCAGCCCGCCTTTTTCAGCAAACATCGCCCAGTTATCGACGGCTATCAACTGATTTTCCACGCCTTCGTTCAGGATTCTCTGAACACCGTCGCAGTTCTTATCGTAGACGCCGGCCACCTTGATGGCACGGTTCAATCCGCTGATGCGCTGGCTCAGGTCGTCCAACTCAAGCGCCTGGTCTTGATAAAGAACGTAATCCGGGATGGGAATAAGGCTGTTGTTAGTCACAGTGGCGAACAAGGGGCGCGGGCACGGGAAGAATCCTTCCAATTCCAATGGATCGTCCTTCTCATCCAACACCTTCGGATAGTTCTTGCTGACCCATATCGCCTTCTTGCTGTCCTTGTCCCAGATCTCATAGATGACTGCCTTTTTTACCTTGTCGTCCTTCAACGCCTTGTCTGGATCGTCCTTGCGCTCCTCAAGTCCGAAATTCAACGGTATTTCGTCCGCGTGTTCCGGGAACCGATCCCTTAATTGCTCGCGTGTCATGAACGCCTTTCTCCATACAGCCTTGACCTCGCTCCATGTCCTTGCCTCGGTGTGCCCGAAATCCCGGTAATGAACATAGTCAATCGCGGCTTCCTCCCATGTTATCGAATCCTCGGCCTCGGCGTTCTGGTAAACCTGTACGCCGTCATCGGCCACTTCATCAATAGCGGCGGAAAAGTGTGGAACATAACGAATCCATGTGATCCCTAACCCGACCAAAAGATAGTCAAGGATATTCTGACGGTAAGTCTGGTGTACCTCATGGTTGAGCGAGAACGAAATGGCCCGCTGCAAAACCTCTGATGCGACCCGTCCTGTCTTGTCCGCGTCAAGATAACGCCGCTCCACCTGCGGATTCGGAAGTTTGATGTAGAGCGACGGCTGTAGGCTTTGGACATTTGCCCACAGGGCGTTGAACCGGTTGGCCTTGTCCTCCGACGTGCCTTTGCGCTCGTCGGTATACCGCTCAATGATCTTGCGGGATTTTTCCAGCCACTTTTCCGCCTGCTTTTCATAGCGTTCGATCTCGCCTACCCATTTCGCAACCAACGGATCTTTTTCGGGTAGTTCGTTCATATGCGGGTGCGCACCGGGCTTGGATTGATGTCAAAAAGTTCGTGGGCGTTGATGTCGAAACGCGGCTTTGGTTTTTCAAGTGGAGGCTGGGTCATTTTCATTATCAGACAGCCATAGGTAAAGCCGTCGCCATCGTGTGAGGCCCAGTCATGTTTTGGTTCGCTGCTGAATATCTTCTTCTCCTCGTCATACTCATACGCCCAAGACCTAAGCCCTTCAATGCCTTTTTCGCAGTTTGTCTCGTTGAACGCGCACCGGCTGATTACCGTCCGGCCCGCGTTGATCCTGTCCGATTTGCTGGAATTCGGTGTGATCGCAACCCGGTCTGATCCGAATTTGTTGATGAAGACCTCAACAGCCGAATGCTTGGCCGCAAATGTCTTTGCCCTGGCGTCGTGTGGGAGCCATATTTTCCCAAGAGGATTTTTGCCGCGCAAAGCATGATATTTAGCCAATTTGGTTGAGAGCCTGTCGCACCATTCCTCTGCATCTATCCCCCATCCCCCATCATAGTCGATGATGTGATAGCCGCCCATCGTCGGCTGCCAGAAATACCATGTCGCTGTGTCCCTGCGGCCTATGTCTGCGCTGATGTGTATGTCAGCGCCCAAAGGATCGTATTGTATGTGATCCCCAATACGCCCGTCCCTTTCCGCACGGCTGATGGCTGGCCCGAGGATTGCCCCAAGCAATGCGCTGTCAAAACTGCAAAGATACTCTTGCTCGAATTTGGCCTGCCCATATTCGTCGCCAAAATCGGCTATGTATTGAAGCCTTTCCGCTTCAAGCTGTTCTTTTGTAAAAAGCCCGGTTGTCTCGGCGCTCAGTATCTGTGCGAAAGCCCCCGGCTGTTTCAGCGCCGCCCTGTAAGTCGTGTGCGCGTGGTTCTTGCCGCGTGGCGTCGTTATGAACATTTGCCATCCGCCGTTTTCAAGCAATATCGGCCTTAAATATGCGCGGGACGCAGGATTAGCCAGCGCCCATTCTGAATAGACGATACCTGCAGGCGTTGAGCCAACCAGGCTGTCGAAATTATCGCTTCCTACAACCTGCCAGGTCGATCCATTGACGAACTCGATGTACATTTCCTGGCTTCTTGTCGTTTTGCGAAGCTCTACCGGAAAAGCCTCGTCAATGCGCTTCCTGCCAGTCCTCGGATTGACCGCCTCCCATATCGCCTTCCTTGCCTGCGCTGCCTCGGGCAGCATGTGCCAATACCCGGCAACCCTCTCGAATGCAGCGCACGCCGTCCGATGCAAAGCTACCTCGTCCTTGCCCGAACGCCTGTGCCATATTAGCTCGGCATGTTTCCCGCCATTTTCCAGATATTCCCATGCCGGCATCTGATAATGACGCGGACTCCAGCCGTTCGGGATTGTTATCTCTGGCAAGTGCTTTTTTTATCGCAATTAATCAGTTGGGGGCCAAAATAAGACCAGCGGGCGCTTGCAGTGGCCCCGGCCTTGTAAAATTTAACGGCGCTGTGAAAGCACTCTCCTGCCTGCCCCATACGGCATCAACCAGCACAAATTTTGCCTTGACCGTGTGTGCGCCTACGGACACCCCCGAAAGGTCGTAATGGCAATACGTTCCAGCCGTGTCTGTCACCACAGGACTGTCAACCCCGACCGTCGCGGCATCCAGCCAAACTTGGCAGATCGTCGGCTTGGGCGTCGAAGCCGCAGGATAGGGGTCGGATTCGACGAATGGCGCGGCGTGGACGGCCCCCGCAAACGCTATCAAAGCCATGGCAACCGCGGCTTTCATTACGGATCAATCGGATTCATCAACGCCTGCAACGCGGCGTCATTGATGTTTTTGAAGGCGTCAACCACCAAGTGCTTTTCGACGAACAAAACGCCCGCGGCATCGAGGTTGTTGTAGATCGTCTGCTGGCTTGCCGCTACGCTGCCGTCCGCGTTGATGAGTTCTGCGGTGATTCTGAAAGTACGGTTTTCGCTCATATATTCCTCATGTGTTTTCATTGCCAAAACGGATGATTTTTACGACGACAGGATTGGAGTCCTGCCCGCCAAGGTTGTAGTCCCTTGGCAGCGCCTTTCCAATCAGCGACAGGTAAGCCTGCGGATTGATTACTGCTTGGTCTGCCAAATACTTTACCCCTCCTGCAACAGTCAAGGACTCTGTAATCAGAGTTCTCAAGTCTGCCGTCACTCTGTTTGCTGACCCCTTTGGCCTTCCTGGCCCTGCTACTCGCCTGTTTTTTTTAGTTTGTTTATCATCCATTTTTGTTTCTCCTTTCGTTCATTGACCTGTATATTTTTCGGTATTGTTTAATCTCGCCTGATAATTCGACCACGGCGAAGAATAAGAAATAGATGGGTATTGTCAAAGACGCCTCGCCAAATTTCCCGTAATTATGCAATACGTTCCATATTCCTGCGAATACCGCGATGTAAATCCATCGCTTAGGCTCTGTAACCCTGCGGTCTAATGAGCCGGAGGATGAGCGCCCTCCCATGATGCCAAAAAATGGACCAAATCCCTCCACCACGTCATGAATATCATCGCCAGCCCGATGATCCCTGCCACTGCGGCCCACACATAGACGAACCTGTTTGCCAATGTTATGCCACGGATTGCCAGATCGACGTATAGCTCGGCGTCCTCCCGCTCAAGGAAGTCTAGCACCTTGTCAACTGCCTTGTTGGGCTTTGCGGGATCCCGCCTGTCAGAAACCCTTCTTTGGAACTCGATGTAAAACTCCCTTTCGTCGTGTTGCCTCTGCTCGAACTGCATAAGCGCCTCGCGCTCCCTGTCTGTGAAACGCCTAAGGCTTTCGCGTTGCTCGTCTGTCATGTCGCCTTCCATGCTACAGCCCTGTTGATCCTGTTCCGCTTACATTGGAATCTTTTGACGCCATCCCTGCGGCAAACAGGCACGCCGATGAAAGTGGGTTTGCCCATCCAGCGTGGGATGGTGCCGCATTGGCTATCGCGCCGAAAATGGCCGACAGGCCGAACAATAATGTGGTTTTCCAACTTTTCATGGTTATCCTCGGTAGTTTGCATGATTATACCCAATTCAGGGTATCATGCCATTATCCCGCTGGAATGAAAAACCTGTGCCGTTCTGTGTCGCAAGCGTGATCCACTTTTGGCGTGTACGGGCCACCGTTGTCGTATTGCCTGTGCCTTAGGCATTCCCCCCGCATTTCACATATCCGCTGGAACCTGTACCCCACTTCCTCGCCTTGGCATCTGGTCACGTCATCCGGCAATTTACGTTCTTGCATATAGCTCCGCCTCCGCCTTCCTGCGTCTTACCAAACCCTTCAATTCCCGCAAAACGCCATCACTCCCGCGTTGCTTGTTCCATAACTTGAAGCAACTTGCGGCCTCCGTGTGTTTGCCTTCCTTGTGGTTTCGCAGCACCGATGACGTTTTGAAGTTTCCCAGACCGATATTGAACGCCAATGACACCATGGCGCTAAACTCGTTTGATCTGGCTGGGATCTTTCCAAGCGCGTGAGTGACACCGGCCTCGAACGCATCCAAATCTTCCTTGAGCATCCTTTCAGCTATTTCATTTGTGATAATGTCGCCTTCCTTTACGCCTTTTGTGTGCCCGTATCCTATCGTCCATACATCGTCTGGCGTCGGCTTGTATGCCTCTGTGCGCAACGCCTCAAAGGATTTGATCAACTCGATTCCTGCCTTGTTTGTTTTCATTGAGTTTCCAAATAAGTGATTATTGTGTCTCGCGCCGCCTCCCATCCCCAGCACGTGACGGCAAAATATCCTTGCTCTCCCATTGCCGACAACATCCTTAGTTGAGGCTCGCTTAAAACGCCCCTACGGACAGCCCCATCCCCTGGGGCCTTAAGTTCTATTCGTAGTCCGTGGAACCCCCCTCGCGGCACGTCCACGAATATGTCAGGTATGCCTTGTTTTACCCCTTCGTCTTTAAGCATCTTTCCAGTTACCGCATTGCGGTTCCCGCCGTTCGGGATTGCAAACATCAAATGCAGCCCGCAACCGGGATGTGTTTTAAGGTACATGTCGCGCCACTTGAACAGCGCGACCTGGTGCTGGTGTTCGTTCATACCGGGCATCTCAGACGGGAATCGTCATATTCTGGTACAACCGAGTTTATGATCCGCTGCCAATTTCCGCACTCAGGAAGCATTGGTTTTTTTTCTTCGGCGGTTGTCGTCATTTCAATTTTTTCCTTGTTGCCCCTTCCCTTCTTTGGCTTGATGTATTCGATGACTTCGGGAGGGGGTGGCAAATGGCTCGGCCTTTTATCCAGCTTCCAATTATTGTAACGAAGTATCTCAGCTATCTGGCTCGCGGCAACCCCGTACATGACGGACAATTCATGGGCGGTTTTCTGGTTTGTGTATCCCCTTATCTCGTCGACAATTTCCCATGTAAGCTTCTTCACAATCTCAACTCCCCGCTTTCCAGTTTTTCCGCGACTCGCACCATGGCTTTAGGGTAATGCTCATGGAAGAAAAGCCGTTGTTGTTGTCTGTTCAATTTCTGGTCGTAAATCGCATGGCACAGGTGACACAGGTACATGCCCAAAATGTCATGCGACTTCATCCCCATTCCCTTCCCGTGTGCCTGTTGGTTTGAATGCGCCCAAACCGTCGTGCCAACGCTCCCGCATGCGACGCACGGCTCGTCTCTCGCCGAATCCCGCAAAGCCTTAGACCGGTGGTTCATTCCCGGTCCTCATCGTCAGGATACAGCCACATCATGAAAATGTAGGCCACAGGCCATATTACGCACGCCATAACGAATATGAGTTTGTTTGCCATTTCATTCCCCTGGTTCTGGCGGCTCCCACGGCCACCTGGTTATTCCCCGCTCTGCCGCAAAGGCCGTCATGAGTTCCATCAAGTCGCCCATTTCGGCCACCGTCATCTTGCTAGTCCTAAGTCCAAGCACCACGAACCCGCCTTCCATACCCCTGACTGAACGCTGGCGGAATAGACATGCGGTGAAAACGTCCTTCCATTCCTCAGGCAAAAGCGTCTCCCCGTGCCACGGTATCCGTTTCGATATTTCAGCAAGCATGGACCACATCCTTGCGTTTTGCTCGGTGCTTCGAGTCTTCTTTCGGATCTCGACGACCGAGTATTCCTCGGCCTCGTCTACCGCACGCTTCGCAAGGTTGCGGCTTTCATTGCCGGCCAGCCTGATTTTTAGCACGACCTCGACCTCGACCTCGACCACGACCACGACCCGGACCGCGACCACGACCATGACCCGGATCTCGACCTCGACCTCGACCCGGTCCCAGACCGCGTTACTGTTGTTATAACAGCGTTCACTTTGTTTCTCTCGGCAGCGGAGATGTTAATTCGGTCGCGTCGATAATCGCCCCCCTGGAAACAATCCAATCTTGATGGAACGGCTCGACCTCAAGGTAAACCCCCGTCTTCAGGGCGTTGCTAAACCTCCCGCTATCCGCGATCCACGCCGCGTCTTCAAACACCAACTCTTGAGGATAGATCGCTATCAATCGTCCGGTGCCGTGATACGTGGCGGTACGTACAAAATAGGATTTCCCGATCTCGAATGCGGTTGACCCGCGATTGACTTGAATGCCGACATTGCCAAACATGGCTATGATTTCACGTGCCTGCCTGATCGTAATTTCTTCGATGTTCATCTTATTCCCCAGCCTGATTTTTAACATGGATGCCCATTGGCCTTTGCTCTATGATTTTCTCGACAGGCCCAAGGGCTTCTGTTTGCATCTGCGCCCTGGCCTTTTCGATCCCCCGGTTGTAGGCGTCTATCAAAGCCGGGTTCCCTTCCAATGCCTTGAATAGCGCCGGGGCAGGCTCGGCACGGCCAAGTCCTACTTCGTAACCCGCCATTATTGCCGCGTCGGTATTTCTCATGGCAACAGCCCTTCCAGATGACCGCCCCTTTCCGCCGCGTCACTGACGATCTTACGGGCTTTTATGGCCGCCCTGCGGTGCATGTCTGCCAGCCACGGATTTCCTTCCCTGTCGGCCTTCAACGCGGCCTTGTCGGCGTGCAGTGCCATCGCAGGGTATATCTCGGGGTTTACCGGGTTTATTCTTGCGTTCCAGTGTTTCATGACTTGTGCCTGTTTGTGTTGAGTCGAAACGTTTCCGTCCTTCACTACCAATATACTAGTAATCATTTAGTACATTCCTTATTGGAGGCTTTTATCTCTTGCTTTCCTTGGGATGTGAGATGCCATAGCCGTCTGCACCATAAAAGTGCGTTCGGCTATCGGCATCTCTATCCGCAAAGGAATTGTTTCCTTGGGCCTGGGGTTTCACCAGAATCTACACAGGTCGCTCCTTGCTAGCCGGTCACATCTGGGCGGTTCGCTACCGCGTGCGGCGTATCATAGTTCGGAGACATTCTATGTCCCGTTCCTGTATAGACACCCAGTCGTGAATTTCATGGTTCACGCTGACTTGCCCCTGGCCCTCCCATGGGAGGTAAGCGATGCGGGGCATGTAGATGCTCATCATGTGGGGCTTGCGCTTCTGCCCTTTAAGCGTGCGTAGAACGTTTATCTCCGATAGGCCGCACGCCGAGCGGGTTTTAATCCGCAATTTATATTTCCTTGCCCGCGTGTTCGGAGAACGCGGTTATCGGCCCTACTTCGACCGGCTTGATTCCGTACATGGCCGGATTGAGCGACATGAATTTGACTATCGCCTCGTCCGTTCCTAGTTCGGCCCATCCTTGTTTTTTCTTTATCTCTTCGGCTACGACACGAAATGTGCCGCCGCTGAATCCTAAAACCTTTCTTATCACCGCCACTTGGGCATTTGTGTACCCGCGTTTTATGGCTTTTTCTTTCAGATACAGGTATCGCTTTACCGTGTGCCTTGGCTTGAAGTCGTCAGTCGGAATGCATTTGTCAGATGCGCCTTTGATTGCATCTTTGAATGACTTTTCTCCCTTCAAGATTGCCTTTTTGTCGTCCTGTGTTGGCTTCCAAAGATTGGGATTTGCCATGTTCATTTGTCCCTTGGAAACAAAAAAGCCAAACCCTCTTTCAAAGGTTTGGCTTTTTTGGCTCAGAACACGGTACGCGCAACCTCATGTTGACGGCCACGCTCCCACGCCTCATGGGATATAGAGTCACGCCTGAACGGATTGTCGATGAACAGCATCCCGGCCCGTCCGTCCACCCTGCCTCGCTCCCACGCAATGATTGCGTGATCCTCGGCTTGCTTGAATCTTTCCTCCGCCATCATCTCTTCAAATGCGTCATCTGCTGAATTAGTCATCTCGCTTCCCCAGATATACAAAAGCCCAGTCGGATTATCTCCAGACTGGGCTTTGGGCTTCGGCTTGGGGATAACGTTTCATTGCGGGAAAGGGTCGCAACAACATTTTTCCCCTTTCCTAGCCGCCCCGCTCATGACTTCGGGGCATGGGTGAATCATAAAGAAGGCCGTGAGGGATTGCAAGCGTTTTATTCGACGCCCGTACCGCCGCACTTCCCGCACTCATGGACATCGACTATCCACGCCCCGGAACCATCGCTCCACGCCCTGTAGGGAATGCTTCCCCGCCCACGGCAATGACTGCACGGCTTGACTCGTTTGACGCACATGACGCAATACAGGACGAGAGCGGCCAATGATGCAAGGTACCAGATCATCGCCCCCTTCCCCACGGGTTGATGGAATTCGGCCTCTGCGGCCTTTCGCCCCTCCACCAGCCCAGGAAATAGTCCCATATCCTGGTGACGCCCTTTATCGTGATGGGTTTTGAGTATCTCATGTTCTTCTTAGCGGGTTGCGTTCGGCTCTTTGCAAGTAAAGGTTCCCTGTGATGCCGGCCGGATAGTCGCATTTTACCTGTATTTTCTTCCGGCAAAACAGCAGGATGTCAGTGCCTTTCAATTGGATGTTTTCTCGCTCATCTTCATATGCGTCCATCCATAAAGGGAATCTTCCGATCCTCATCAATGAAATGACCACCTCAACGGCGAATTTCCCTTTCTCGCTGGTGTTCATGCCGTTGTTGAATATTCGCCAATTGCCATAAGAGGAATATTTCAATACGCGAATGTCCTCTATTAGGCTGGCCTTGATAACCCATCCTTCCGCCGTCCTGCCTTTCACCCCAGGCTGTGAAGCAGGCTTTATGGGCGGAGCGTGAAGTTTGATCGCCGCATTGGCATTTGATGTCTTGAACACATAAATACTTTGATTCGCCGCGCTCACATGCGCCCGTATGTCAGAGTTTTCGGTGTGTATCCCGTGTTCATGAAGTTGCGCGTCTATCGGCCCGTAAAGATCTAGCATGACTCGTTGCCCCATGTGTGCCATCCTTCCCGGGCATCCCCTCTGCGGAAAAGCTCGATCTTTGATGCAGATGGGTAAAGGGTGTTTATTATCTCCCTGAACTCTTCAGGCTTCCTGCTGTGTTCCTTGCGTTCTATGCTTTGGACTGAATCGTAAAGCTTCACATTCTCCGGTGTGCATGATCCCCTTGTGCTAATCAGCAACAACTCATGCCGAACAGAATTGTAATGCCCCATGTTGTGCTTGATCTTGTCCCATACAAATTGTGCCTTGTACTTGAATCCCCACGCTTTTGCGAGATCAAGCGCATCCTCAAGAAGCGGGCAGGTGGCCCATAGGAACAGTACCGAGTCATCGTTTGAGAGCGCTTTTATGTCCATGGCCTTCAAGTCGGATAGTGGCATTGTTGGGTAATGGTGTTCCGCGCCGGACGCGCAGTCCATCGATCGCGAATCGCCGTATTTCCATGGCGGATCGGCGTATATGACCGTGTATTTCCCTTCCGGCAAACTTCCTGCGCTTTCCCTTACCTCGTCCTTCTTTGCCTGCCTATGGGCCTCGGTCGGCTTCATCGTGCCGGCAGCCACCAGGGCGGCAAGATCCGGGCGCTTCGACGCAAGCCCCTCGGCCCTGGCCGCCGTCACGTTCCCAACACCGGAACCCTTCGCCCTGGCGTGCGCCTGGCGGGATGGTTCGGGGGTGTCTTTAGAATGTGGTGTATCATCTTGATACACCACATTATCTGGTTTTCTTGTTTCTCCCTTTTTGGCGTGTGGAAGCCCCTTCATGGCATCTGATCTGGCCCGGTTAGCCTCCTCCTTCGCCGCCCGATCCAGTTCTTTCCACTCCTCGCTGTGTCCCATGCACGACAGCCATATTAGATGCCTTTGCTCGGCCACTAGATCCCTCCGTTGCCCGTTGGCTGACCAGGAATAGGCCCACGGATCACCCGAGAACTCCACGGTTTCCAGCGTGATCCCGAGGCTTTCGCAAGCCATGGCCCGGTTCCTCCCGTCCAGGATCATCCCGTCGCAGATCGTGATCGGCATCCTAAGCCCGTTTTTTTCTATATCAAGAGCGAGTTCTTTTATAAGCGCATCGCTCATCATTGGAAACTCTGATGCCGCAGGGTGGTGTTCTAATTTCATGTTTTCTCCCAATAAAAAACCCCTTCTGGCCTTCGCTGGTTAAGAACGAAGGGGAAGGGGCAGGCTCATGGGCTTTGGGATGTCATCTTAACCATGTAATCCCAAAGCCAAGCACATCATATCAAAGTCTGCGTGCTTCCTGTATTTTTTTCATCACCGCCATAATTCCGTATTTACACATATCGTCATTTGCATCATTCCCCTCCGTGTCGCTCATCACCCACGGCAGCCCTGTTTCCACCGCCGTCCGCTGCCCGGTCCCGCTTTTGTCGTTGTCCGCGAAGACGAATTTCTTGCCTTCGATCAACGGCGCGACAACGAGGATGTTATGGGCGCTGAAACAGCACGCAACGCGCATCCTTAGGTTCATTTTCCTTACAGCCATGGCGATGGATAGCCCCGTCGCATACCCCTCGCACAGCACCGTTTCAGGCGCGGCCGGCCCCATCATATAAACCGCCCCTGTGCTTTTCTGTCCGGAAAGGAAAAGCTTTTTCCATTCGTTGTCTTCGAGTGAGATGTATTGCAGTCCATGCACTTTCCCTGATACGTCCCTCATTGGAATGATGAGGTCATCCCCGACAACCATGGCCCGCTCGTCGGGAAACCCCTTGTAGGCCAGATAGGGATGTGTTGCTTGAATGGACTGGCTTATTAACCATTCCGCCTTGCCAGCGGCTTCCCGCTGCCTTCGCGCCTTTTCCTCTTTCGCCGACTGCTGCTTCCTTGCCCATTCCCTCTTTTCCTCATCAGTCCACGGCTTCGCGTCGGGATCGTTCCACCATTGTATTTTTTCGCATTCCCCCCACACCCAAACCCACGCCCTTCGACCGTCCCAGAACACCGCCGCGTTCTTTTTGTTTGGCTTTGATTCCGTGGGAACCCTCTGTATTCTGTCGCACGGGTAGAGTTTTTCGGTGAGTATTCCGAACGAAGCAGCGAATTGATGGAAGTTCATATCAATAAGCCCCCATGCTTGCGTGTTTTCCTCTAGCCTTTCTAAATGCCACCTCTAATGATTTCAGCTTCCCAATGACTGCGGAAGTTGGCGGTATGTCCGGCATTTGCTCGAATCTTGGCAGGCTTTTCGGGAATTCCCCGCCGGCGATTTCCTTGTATTTGTGATACGCCCATCCGGGTGAATAACCCCGGTTCCGTGCGATATGGCACAACTGTCCATACAGGTCGTAATTGTCCTTTGCCGCCACCTTGCCCCCTATGATTATCTCAACCATCCGCCCGGGAACGTTTTCCTCCATAGTCTTTGCCTTCTCGAAACCACATGACATGCACCGCTTGAAAAACGGCGCATAGCCACATTTCGGGCATGGCTTAGGCTCGGCTTCCACGTCCTTCCTAACAACGGCATCCTTTTTCTCGCCATCATCAAGGCTCGACAGGCCGTTATGGTAAATGTCCTCTATGTCTGCCTGGAATCTCGGAATGTTGCCCGCGTGGTCCAGCCACAACGCCCCGGTTTTTCCTGGTGAGGAACGGATTACCCGGCCAAGCTTCTGGATCATCTCAGACAGCGATTTACGGAGCGGCCTGATGTCGATGCCTGCCTGAATGTCGGGCACGTCAAACCCCCGCGTAAGCCTTCCTACGCTAAGCAACACCTGTATGCTTGGCTCTTTTGACTTGAAGTCGTTCATTATTTCGGCCCCCTCATCCGGCTTTGTCCTTGACGTGTAAGACATAGCCACGACGCCGGCCGCGTTGAATGCGCCCGTGTAGGCTTCGCACTCGTCAATGGTTGAAGCGAACAAGATGGTTTTCAATCCATGGGCGTGTTCATGCCATTCTTTCACCACGTCGCCCACTATCCTTATGCTTCGTTCCTCGATTGCCTTGTCTGTGTACTCCCCGCCGGATGTCTTGGCCCCTGTCATGTCAATGGGTGTGCAGGCCAATATCTTCATCGGCACAAGGACGCCGTTGTCTGTCAGTTCGGCCATCGTTGTTGCGTTGACGACGTTGGAGTATGTCAGCCCCAGTCCTTTTGCAAAGGGCGTGGCCGACAACCCGAGCGTTGGAATGTCTTTTGCCTTGATGTATTCGATCAATCCCCTTCTTTGGCAGTGCGCCTCATCCCAAATAATCAGGTCGGGCGGATCGGACGGGAAGCCCCTGCTTTCAAGAGTCTGTGCGGAGGCTATCTGGAATGGCAACGAAGGATTGTATGAGGGATGGTCGGCTTGGATGATCCCATGATTCACAAGCCCGTGCTTTTTTGCGTTTTCCGATGTTTGTTGGATAAGGCTGTTCAGATCACAGACGAACATCACCCGCTTGCATTTTGCCAGTGATGAATGGATCAAGGAAAACGCCGTCAAGGTCTTGCCTGATCCTGTCGGCATCATCAATATCTGCCGTCTGTGCCCTGCCGAGTAGCCTTTCCGTAGTTCCTCAAGCGCCCTTTTTTGATGATCCCATAGCGTAGGCATCATCTCTGGATAGTAGTCATTGAACACGGCTTTATCCCTCTTGTGCGTTAAGCTTTTCGTCCTTCTTCATTTTCTTGCGCCTCCATTCCAGTTCCCTTGCCAATACGGCACCGTCATACTGCATGGATTCAATGCGGGACTCCAACCGTCTGACGGTTTTTTCTTGCTCCTTGATTATCTCCGCCGCTTTACCCGCCGAATCATCCGCGTCTACGATTGCTTTAAGTTCCTCGTATTCCGCAGTACGCTCGACAAGGTTTTGGTTTTCGCTATCCAGAAGATCATTGTCTGTCTTTGCCTTGTCTAGCGCAGACTGTAACTTAGCCGCCTCTTTCTCCCACATATCGGCACGCGATTTTTCCCTGTGGTAGTCCTGCTTTAGCTTTTCGTAGCGCCACTTTGGTACGGTCTTGCCGTCGTCTTCCTCTGGTGCAGAATGTTCCGGTATCGGGCCTTCCTCTATGCCGTGGGCTTCCAGCATTGCCGCTTCTTCATCCTTGGCTTTTTCCTTCTTAGCCGTGAGTATTTCCATGCCTGCTGTGTTGACGGTTTCCGCCCTGGGCTTGACTATATGCGTCGAAGTCTTGCCCGTTGAAGTGGTAAATTTGCGCCGTTCTTCGCGCTTTTCATCTTCCAAAACAGTGGAATTTATTCCACTGTTTGATTTTTTCCCTTTAGAATCAATGGCCGCTTTTTCTGGTTTGGGCTGTATTTCGGCCCTTATCCTGGCTACGAAAGGGTGTCCGACAACACATTTTCTGGCTATCTCCCTGTCGCTCCATCCGGCCCATTCCCCGTCTTTCAACATCGTCATAACCGCTTTTTCCTTGTCCGCGTTCGTCCTGCGCAGGCCATGTGTCGCATTGCTTCCTAGCGAAAAAAGCACGGCATCACGCAAAGAACCCTGCCGGATTTCCGCCGGCATCTCGATTGCCATGGCCTTGCGGTAGGCGTGGTATCGGTGGAACCCGTCAGCCAGCCAGTATTCGGCCCCGTCGTGGTAGACGACCACCGGATCAAAATCATCCCCCTCGCGGATGATCGCCGCGTACTCATCGACGACCGTGTAATTTATCGCCGCCCTGGCCTGCGTTCCGCCGTCGATCCTGATTTTTTCTATTTCGATGTTCATTTTAGCGTCCAAAAAAAACCCCGTTTCACACGCCAAGGGACAAGCAAGGCGGATGGAACGGGGCAAGCTGGGGAGCTTTGGAAGACCGTCTTGTCCACGCAATTCCAAAGCTACATGGATTGTATTTTGATGTTTTTCAGATGTCAACAACAGAAAGGCCGTGAGTCGAAACCCACGGCCTTGAAATGTTTTTTGTTTCCCGACGCTCGGCAAAGTTGAGGGAAACATTAAGCCCAAACAAACACATGTCACGAATGATATTCTATCAGGCCGGTTTCTTGAACTCAACGCCTTCCGCAAGGCTTATCGCGTGTCGGCATTTTTTCCCGACCTCGAACGACAGGCATGAGTCGTTGTCGATGTCCTTCACGTCGGCCATTACCGCACGGAGGGCGGCAAGAAGTTCGGCGTTTATTTGTTCAAGCTGCTCAAATGTTTTCATTGTTCCCCCCCGTTGCCTTGGCTATTGCATGGCGTGCCTCGTTCCATGCGTTCTGGTCTTTGTGCTTCACCAGGTTTTGAAGCGCCTCAAGCATGTCCGGCGCGGCGGCGATGAGCCTTGCGTTTGCCTCTGTTTCTAATGCGCGGAATTCATAGGGTTCTGTTATTTTATAATACCCCAATCTTCTCATATCAGCCGTGCATGTCCACGGGCCTGGCGTGTGTTTTTCTGTCATGATTCTTCCCCTGTGTTAAGCCCTTTAAGTGTTTCTTCCGATATCTTCAACGCGCTGTCGTAGTGAGCCAACCTAATGGCTTTAATAGCCGCTTCTATCCCGGTCCTGGCGTGTATAGTGATGTCCATGTATTCCCTTGTGATGGCCGCGAACGCCTGTTTCTGCCTGATTGTTTGGCTCATTGCCTTGCCCCTTTTCCAAGTTCATAAGCCTCCCGAAGTTGTTCTAAGATGTGTTTCCCATTGGATGCGATAGCTTCGAGCTTCCCTTGCAAAGTCTTTTCCGCCTCTTCAATGGTTTTTTTGTGATCCGTCCTTTGCGCGTCTTCCCTGTAGGCGTCTTCCTCGGCCCGTATCATAGCCTCGTGTTCGGCAATCCTGGCTTCCTCTGCCTCCCGTTCCTCCCGCGCCTTTGCGTCTGCTATGGCCTGCGCCTCTCGCATACGTTGGTGCTCGGCCTGTTGCGCCTCGCGCTCGGCTTTCATGGCGGCCTCATGCTCGGCCCGCTCGGCGGCAATCCTGGCTTGCTCGGCCTTGCGCTGTTCCCGCAACTCGGCTTCCTGCCTGTCACGTTCGGCCTTGATCCTATCTGCCTCAATCTTTGCGTTTAGTTCCGACTCGGCCTTTAGTCTTTCCAGTTCGGCACGCTCGGATTCCTGCTTTTCGGCACGAACAAGAATCTCGCCCATTGTCAGATTGGCCTTTTCCTTTACCAATTCGGCCTCTTCCGTGAATTCATCGAACCCTATTATTTCAACACCGGACAAATCGGAAATCATTGATCTTATTACTGATGAATGCTTTCCGACTGCGGTAATCGGGTATCCTGCCATCAAATCCAATTTCGACTTGATTGAGTCAACCCTAGCCTTCTCGGCCTCTGCCTTGGCCTTTCTTTCGGCTTCCTTGCGGGATTCCTCTGCCTTTATCTGTCCGTCAATCGGGTTTTCCAGCGCTTCCAGCGCCTCGGTTATCCGCTTTGCCTCGCCGTCTATCATCCTTCCTCGTTCCAGCACGTCGGCCTTGAGTTCCTTCCTCTTCTTTTCCAAATCCACGCGGTAGCCCCTGACTTCCGCCCTGGCCTCTTTAGCCGATGCCATCCCCTTCGCCGTGTCAACCGGAAAAACCGCATCCTTGTATTTATCCGCCAATGCGGCCAATGCGGCCTCTGTTTTTCTGTATTCTACGATTTTCATTTTTTCACACCTGTCATGAGTTTCATCGGAACTTTGTTGTTCCGGTTCAGTTGCAACACCCGCCCAGGCGGGATTTCGCCGGATTTACGCCACTCGCGCACCGATTGGCGGCTTACACGCACGAGCCTGGCTAGCTGTGCGTCAGACTTCAGCCCCAAGAATTTCTTCACATCGTCTATCATCATTCCTCCGGTTTGCGTAAACCATAACACGGTTTTTTTTGTAAAGCAATGCTTGACGTTTTTGTTTAGCTTTGCTAAAGTCTACACACGGCAAAACGAGCCGGATGACTGGGGAAAATGAAATGAAAATAAAAGTCACGCACATTATTGACGCAATCAGGGCGCTGGACGAAGCATCGCCTATCATCCTAAAAAACGGATCGCCAGATTCATGTAGGCTTTGGGAAAGCATGATAAGGGCGTCCACAAGACTAAGGATCGACATAAAGGCCATGAACATAGAAGCGGATATGGAGGACGATGACAATGCATAGGCTAAGGATCAAAGACGCACTGGCATCGGCGGCGTTGCTGCTGATCTTCATCATCATGTTTTGCCTTCTGAACGCCGTGTTCATGGGGGACATATGAGCAGCCTATACGAAATATCGCACAGGTTCCTAACCGTACTGGACATGGCCCGGGATGAAGATGTGGAGTTCTCGGTCATCGCCGACACACTTGACGGGATTGAAGCCGAATTCAAAGAGAAAGCGGTGGCGGTGGCCGGATATTTCCAGGGGCTGGACGCGCAGATAGAGGCTATGAAGGACGCGGAAAGGCGCATCGCGCTACGCCGCAAGAGCGCAGAAAGGCATTCCGAGCAACTGCGGGAATATCTCAAGACAAAGATGGAGGAAACCGGCATCCAGAAGATTGAATGCCCGTATTTCGCCATTTCATTGGCAAAATGCCCTACGTCCGTCGAAATTACCGACGAATCGGCCATACCGAAGCGGTTCATCAACGTGAAAGTGGTAAGGACGCCAGACAAGACGGCAATCAAAGCCGCCGGAGGTTGCCCTGGCGCGGTTCTGGTAACTGACAAGAAAACCTTGAGGGTTCGGTGATGGACAAATCAGACTCGATAAAAGAACTGGCATCCGCGCTTGCGAAAGCGCAAGGCCAAATTGGCGGGGCTGCGAAGGACTCGACAAACCCGTTTTTCAAAACCAAGTACGCGGATCTTTCCTCGGTTGTCGATGCAATCAAGCTGCCGCTGTCAGAAAACGGTTTGAGCTATGTGCAAATCAGCCATGACAGCCAGTCGTCCGCAAGCATTGAGACTGTGATCCTGCATTCGAGCGGGGAATGGCTGTCAACCGGCACCATAACAGTTCCTGTCAATAAGGCCGACGCCCAGGGCTACGGATCTGCAATCACATATGCCCGACGGTACAGCCTGCAAATGGCTTTTGGGGTTGCGCCCGATGACGATGACGGGAACGGCGCGGCCAAGGCAAAGCTAAAGGCCAAGCCAGAGCCTTCCAAGCCAGATCCAAGGCTTGGAGAATTCGCGATTAAAGTCGCATCAGTCACAAGCATTGATGCGTTGAACGGACTGATCGAAGAGGCGAAGGCAATGGGCAAGCCAACAAGCATCCAGGCATGGGACATCCTAAAAAAACAGGCGACATCTGACGGCCTTGTTTTCGACAAGGAATCTTCCAAGTTCATCATCCCGCAAGTGACGGAGGCATTTTAAGATGAGATACCAACCGCAAGACATTCCGCCGGCCAGGCAAAGGGACTACGACAGGATGGAACCGCCGGACGATCATGATGAAGATGTTGACGATGAAGATGCTGAGAGCAGGGCTATTGTCCGGCGCGTGAAGATGGGAAGGCCGGTCGAGGAAGAATGAATTTAAGGGTGCCACTGCCCACATCGGGCAACCCCATGCTGGCGCTAGGTGGCGAACAATAGCGATCCAGACCCAACGCGGGAGGGCGGTAAACGCGCCACGAGGACGCCGGGAGAGCAGCAGCCCGCAATCAGGCGTGACAGCCGGGAGAGACCGGCTACGATTTCAAAAAACCATAATGATCCTGTGGGATAGGCTTGAAAGAAGTAGCGGCGTTGAACGAAACGTAGGCCGGGAACCACACCGGGCTGGCAGCCGATCCGCTTTGTGGTGAAGCGATAACGGACACGTGCCTTGCGGGAACTAAGCCCGCCTACTTCTTTGAATCATAACCCAAAGAACAAAACTAGAAACAACAACAAACCACGCGGCGCGGGTGCGCTGGATCGACGGGTTAGGCACAACGAATACCACGATAGGGCTAGATGTCCGCAATGATGACACGGAGCCAACGCCCCCACTTGGCGGTAAATGTGGAGCCAAGAACCGCAACACATGCGTCGCCACTGGCAAAAAATCAGGCGATTCGTACCCGGCGAGTGTAAACCGGGCATCAATTTCGCGACGCCTAACTTTGTGTTATGCGACAAGTGACGGGATAATAATTTAGTCCGTTAAATGTGTATGTAAAACCCCCGATATTGGCCGGCCGCAGCGTTCTTGCTCCCGCCTGTCGACCCGGTTGCAGATCCCGTTCCTGGAACAAGTCCTACCGTTGCCCCGGTTGCCGACATAGAGCCATTAGCGCCAACCTCGTGTGTGTGCGATTTGACTTCTCCTGTCGTCGCCGTTCCCAGGTCTGCGCTGGTTCCGGTAAGACTCAAGATAGTGTCGCCATGGGCCACGCTCGGTATTGTAAGCCGCTTGTTCGCGGCCCAGTCAGCCGCCGCCGATGCCCCCCTCGTCGATGCGGACCCGGCGGATGTGAGCATTGGGCAGGTTGTATTAGTGCCGTTCGCCCATAGGAAATTGAACAAAGCCTGGAATGTCGTTCCCGTCCTGGTCGCGCCGGACGAAGTAGAACCAAGCGTCTGGCCGTTCTCAAGCAACCATCCTGTTTCATATGTCGATGAACTGAACCTGAACGATTCCTCCCCTGTCCGGCTTATCAATGCGATGCTTGCCGCAACGAAAGCCGTGCTTGCCGCCTTGGTCGTGTTGTCGCCAGTCGTTGCGGTCGGCACAGTCACATTCCCTCCTGTCATCGTCGCTCCGTTGATGGTGACGCCGTTTAGGACAACGCCGACCGTCTGCCCGTCCTTTGCCACCGCGCCGGTGAGTCCGGCGGCAAGGTTGTCAAATTCCGCGTCCATGCGGCTTGCGGTAATCGGAATCGAATTGGCCTTGTCCTGCACCCAGTTATAGGCACGAAGGAAAACACCGGAACCGTTGAAAGCCATTTTATTGCCTTATTTGAAAGTTTTTGAAAGCGCTTGTATTTCACGGTTAGCGTTTATTGTCATTAAGATAATCTATCAATGACGGGCCAACCCTTGCTGGTATGTCGGTTGCAATCAACGGACTTGTGACGGCATTTTTCATGATGCGGGCTGAAAATTTTGGGTCTCGCATGGCCTTTACCAAAACTTTTCTAAGGTCTTCGTTTTCAAGCGGGTTTGCGCTAGGGACAGCCTTTGAAACAAATGATGGAATGGCCTTGCTTACAGCGTTCGTGACGCCCTTTGTAAGCCCGCCAAAGAACGAATTCGCCCCGCCTGTAGGACCAAGAATGTCGGACAAAATATAGTCTGTCGCCATGTTCTGGAACGTATCGGAACCACGCTTCACATCCTTTGGAATAGCACGCCTGATGTCGCTGTTGATGGCGTCGATCCTTTCAAGCTGGGCCGGAGTCAAAAGCCGTCTAGCATTTGCAGCCGTCTTGTCTTTCCCGCGTAACACGTTGCTCAATTTGACGCTCAATATGTCGCCGTCCTGGTATTCCCCTGTCGGCCCGTAGGTGCCGTCGTCAAGCCTGCCTATTACCGGCAACTCGCCTGGGGAGCTTCCTTTCGTCATCAAATCTTTCAAGGTTGATGCGCGTTGCTCCAATTTTGAGCCTAGCGCGTACTTTTCCTTGAAATCCTGATGTAGCCCTTTGTTTCCTGTAGACCAAAGCGCCTCTTCAATTGCATCATCAAGCTTGTTGGTGATCTGCCCTGAAATGCCCGATAGCTGGCTTCCTATTGGCCCGGCTATCTTCAAGCCGTTTTCGTTGTAGATGGCCCTTCCGATGGCAGTCCTGATGCCCTGGACTTGCTCAAGCGCTGATTCTAGTTGTCCGTCCGTAGGGGAATTGAACAGATTTTCCCTGATAGATTTCAGTTGTGTCCGGATCTGTGGAGTTTTCGCCGCGCCAGACTCAAGCAAAAAATCGACTTCATCAAGGACGCCTTTAAGGTCGATTGGCGTGTCCCTCAAAACGCTCTCGGCTTTGTTCAAGTCGGCAACAGCCGATTGCTTCAATGCCGTGCCGGCCGCGCCAGCATTTTCGCCAACCCCTAGCTCCTTGAACCCCTTATTACGGGCCAGATTTTGCGCGTCCGTAATTGCCCTGTCCGCAGCCGGTTCGCGTGCCATGACGGCCTTGTAAAGCGCCCATAGACCGCCGTTTCTTGAAGCTTGTGGCGTGGTAGGGTCTGATCCCCTTACTAGAGTTTGCGGGTTTTCCAAGGCTTTGATGGTTGATCCAAGCACCTGCGGATTCTCTGGATCGGACGCCATGCGTTTCAACGTCTGACCAACCACGTTTTCAGGATTCCATGTCGGGTCATAAAGCGCACGCTTCCCGGCCTGCAAAACGCCTTGGACTGCGGGCAATGTCTCGAACATCCCTGCCAGCGCCAGCCCTTGCAGTCCGCCTTTTGCCTTTTCCTCCATGGTGACACCATGCGATGCCCCTGTACCGGCCCCGAGGATCAGCCTTTTTGCGGCGGTGTTGACCATCGACGCAGGGATCGACATTGCCGCCGCCGTGTTGATGTAATCCCTCCATTTTTCATCTGGAATAGGAGTATTGGGCAATGCGTATGGGTCTGGAAAGTTAGCCAGTGATTTGAATTGGCGCGTTGCCTCCCTGCCCATGGCGTCAAACAGCTTTGGCGGGCTTAGGTCGATTGACGGTTGTTTCAATCCTTTGGCTTTTTGAAGCCAAGCGATCTCTAAATCAGTGTCGCCAATGCTTGCGGCTTCATTGGCGTTTTTTACCGCTTGCTCATAAGTGGTAGCCATGTCACATACCCAACTCTTTGCGTAGCCTGTCCCTGATTTGTTCCTTTGTCTCAGTGCCTTGTGGCTGTGTCAACTCGGGCGCTTCGCCTTTCGGAACCTGGTCAAGCAATGGCGTGGCCTCGTTGGCGCTGTCAATTTGTATGGAAGGATCGAACAGGAATCTGGCGCCGTTCTTTTTTGCGTCATCGACAATCCGGTTATGGGATCTCACCTTGTTTTTTATCAAATCCCCGAACACGTCAAGAACCCTTGGGATTGCATTGGGATCTGTCGATAGGCTGCCAAGCGCGTCTTTCATCGTCCGTTGCTGTTCCTGTGATGGCGATGCGTCCATTTTTTTCAGGTTGTCCATGATCTGGGTGAACATCGTGGCCCGTAATTCCTCCGCGCTTTTTACCCCTTCAACATTGATCGACATGCCCAAGTTGTCATTAAAGAACTTGGCCCATCCTAGCTTTGTCTCTCCCAGAGAACCGGCAAACGCCTTTGCGTCTGGCACGAGCCGCTTAGCCCTCTCTATGTTCGCCAATGTCGCCGGGGCGTCTTGCAACATCGAATACCTGTCCAGAATGTATTTCATACCGGACTCGCTTGCGTTCTGGCCCGCGCCGATTGCCGCCTTCTGCCTTGCGACCTCCAACTCCACAGGGGCTGAACCTTCCGCCTGCTGCCGCGCCTTGTCGGCTGTTGATTGCCCAAGCCCAAGACCGGCCAGCACTTGAGCCTCGGTAGCGGCCTTTATCAAAGCGGCTTTGTCGGGATGCCCGTCAGGCAGCGCCCTCGCAATCGCAAGGGCTTTCGCTGGATCGTCAAACCCAGCACTTGAAGAGTTTTCAGGGTTTACCGGTTGTGATCCAACCGGAGGCACAACCGAGCCTTTTCGCACTGGAATTACCCTTCCATCCGGGAGGGTGACGTTTTCAATCTGCGCATCCTCCTTGGCCCCTTCCAAAGCACCGACCGCATTGGTCGCAAACGGGTAAGGCTGGACTTGGACGCCGTTCGGCCCCGCAATGGGCTGGATGTTCTGCCCAAGGTTTTTCGGGTTCAAGTCATAAGGCAAAACCTCTTGGGATGCGTCCGAATTGATGAGCAACGGCATGGTGCGCCCGCCTTGGACGATGGGCAACACTTGCGAAACATGTTTTCCGGCCTTCGCCACGCGCTCGGCCTTTAGTGCCGCAAGCAACGCCTCCTTCCCTCCTTCCGGGTCGGCCTGCATGATCTTCGCCATGTTCCCGCTTCCATAGGCATCTGACAATTCCATCCCGTGGGCGCGGGCAAGTTCCCGTTCCTGGTTGTCGGCAAGGGTTTGGCCGGCCGATCCGAACAGCGATTGCGCAAGCCTCTCGATCCCCTCGGCCGGCTGGACAGGAACGACATAGCCGCCATTCTCGGCCCCGCGCATCGGGTTTTGGCGCTCCATGGCCTTCATTGACAGCAACTGCGCCAACTGCCTGCGCCGGTCTATCGCCTTCACCTGTGATTCGTAGTCGTAGCCCATTTTAGCCACCGCTCACTAATGCCGAATAACCTGGATATTGGCCGGTTCCGTTGCTGCTGGAACCGAACAATTTTGCCAATGAACTCTGGCCTTGCTGGGTGTTAAGGTAGTTCGTTGCGTAACCCATGCCTGCGCTTCCAATACCCGCCAAGGCCGAATTTCGGGCATTCTGTGCGGCTATCCGTTGGTTGTAGGTCATGTTCTGGTTTTGGTTGTTCGCCCCGGCGTTCTGCATGTTGGCTTGTTGTGCAAGGGAGTACGCTCCAATGTAATCGGTCGGCTGTATGACAGGCGCGTTGTATTGCTGGTATGGCGTAGACGTCATCCCGTACAGGTTTTGCATGTTCGCAACGGCCTGTTGCTGTTGGGATAGATGCTGTTGGAAAAGGGTGTTCTGTTCGGTGTTGCCGGCAAGCTCGGCCTGTAGCGTCAGGTCGTTTTCATTGCGGCCTTGCGCGTCCATCTCGTTTTGCCAAGCCTGCGACCCCGGCGTTATCCCGGCATTCGCAAGCCGAGTTTCCATCGACTGCCTTTGCCTTTCCATCTGTGGATTGGCCCTGGCAAGGATCGCGTCGATAGTGTCCTTCCTGGAAGCGTTCAGGTCGGCCCCTCCCAGCACCGACGTATCAAGGACACCGGCCATTTTCGGCCAAAGGGAGTCTATGACGGCCTGCCTTTCGGGATTCAACGTCTGGATGTTGTCCATGACGCCATCCTTGTTCTGCTGCCATATAGACGATCCTAGAGGCCCGTAGACATTGGCCTGCCCTAGCCTTGCCTGCTGCAATGCGTTCTGTTGGTTACTTGCGCTCTGCAAACCGGTAATCATGGAAGGATCATAAACCGGTACTTGTTGCGGCTTTGGCGGGGCTTCCGTCTTGCCGCCCTTGCCGGAGCTTGCCGCCCCCGCGATTCCCGCACCTGCGCTTGCGGCGGCGGCGGCGGCGGCAACACCGGCGGCGGTGGCCCCGGCAATCGAGCAAAACTTTTCCCGCCTATCAGGTCTTTTAATCGTGCGTCGGTGGAACATTTACGATGCCCTCGCGGCTAAGGTATTGCTCATAATTGATTGAAAAAAGCCCGTCTTCAAGCTTGTCAATATCCCGTTCTTCCGTCGGGAAAACCCCGGCCCACCATGTGTCGGTCAATGCAAAGCCTATTCTCTGGATTCCAACTTTTGACGTGAATATCTTAGGCGCGGAAACCAGTTCTGCGCCATCCTCAGACATAACAATTATGTCGCCTTTGAGCGCGAACAGAAAATGCTCATAATGGTGTATCTTTCCGACGATTAGCGTAC
>OFRM01000150.1_pt1 | contig 31240 bp, 29 predicted proteins | sample 1543101 | NCBI WGS metagenome assembly OFRM01 (sample SAMN07774223, study PRJEB24372) | wastewater metagenome | isolation source: Exp Tend VB 0WW | collected 2016-02
CTAGATGTGCTCTAAACTATTAATGTGTCGACGGGAGGGCTCGAACCTCCGACCTGTGGCTTATGAGTCCACCGCTCTAACCAGCTGAGCTACGTCGACATGTGTGAGAACTATAGTATAAAAAAACTTACTTATCAACTAAAAACAAAAAGCGTCCCTAATAGGACGTCTTTTGTTTTAATTGTTGCGGGTCGTGGAATTGCACCACGTCTGCAAGGTTATGAGCCTTGTGTGCTACTGTGACACTCACCCGCGATATGGGTCGCTTTCATCTTCCTTTTCATCTATTTGGCGCACTTTTGAAAGACTTGCGTATTATATGTCTTTTTTCGCGTTCTGCAAGTACATAAGAGTATCATAACCATTCATCACCCTTTTTTCAGTATCCAAACCGAAGTCGCGCGCCACCCCTAGAAGTTCTTTTTCAGCTTCATATTGGTCACCGTCTGTCATCTTTTCTATTTCTATAAAAGTACCCAAGCCCTCGACAACATCAAGGCAGAACTCATATTCCATGTATTTCGCCTTCTGTCTCACTTTATGCACCGTCACCGCTTCGTGATAGCCGAGGTATACAATAATGTCTCTCATGGTCGCAGTATCGGTAATGTCTATTTCCTTTTCGATATTCATTAGCTCGTCCTTGTTATTTAACGACCGCTTCAAAGTAAATTCAGATGATGTTTTAATTGCACCGTCTTCGTCCCAAGACATTTCACGTATGCGCAAGTAATTCGCATCTTTCGGAAAGAGCATATAGTCGCCCTCATAATTTACAAAAGTAACATCTTTTTGGGAAATAGGCTTCGAAAGCTTAATTCCCCTCTTTTTAAATTCACCTTTTAGCGATTCAAAGTTGTCGACGCGAAGCTTGATTTCGATTTCTTTCATGATAATAAGAAAATGAGATGCCAAATCGCTTACATCTATTACACGAAATAAAACTCGTCGAACACCCTCTTGAAATCGGCTATTACTTCGTCGGCAGATGAACGAGAAAGCTTGAACGCTGCGCCTTCGTGCGCAATGGTATTTCTTACCTTGTGAGCCTTCCAGGCATCCTGAATTGTTTTAAAGTGAGCTGGGTCTACCTGCTTAAGCTTCTCGCCTATCGACTCGCCAGAATAGCCCATTTGACCAAGCATGTCTTCAAGTAGAATATCGGCTTCAAGAATAGCCACACGCCAATCGGCCGGGTTCCCCGACTGCATCAAACCTTCTATATCTTTCCAACGCGGGTCTGGGGCAGCCGAAACAAGCTGTTCATGAATTGGAAGAGCGGCAGTCTTTTTAGGCATAGCCGCTTCATCCATCTTTCTTCGAATTTCGCTGTACATTGTTTGCGCATACATAATGCCGCATATGAACGCCAAAGAAAGAAAAATGGAAATGTAGCTTGCAGCCGTTACTGTGCCTTCAAACCCTGCCGTAATTCGCTCGCCAAGATCTGAAGGAAATACCTGCTCGCTCGTTGTGCCGAACAATTTAAATACCGCCGGCAAAATAATAAAAATAACCATAACAGAAACCAAAGCAATAATTCCGAGCGTACCCTCAAGCGATGGCCCTCCAGAACCGCCACTCGGCTTTCCAGCAGGTTTGCCCTTGTCTTTACCGCCGCCCCCTTTGTCAGGTTTTTTTTCTGCCATATATCAATATATAGTATACATCACCAAATTACGACCCTAGCGAATCGACTCGAATTTCTTTCCAACTTCAAAAAGTATATCTTCTCTACAATGCGGTGCCATAAACTGAATACCGAGCGGCAACATGTGTTCGCCAGCTTCATCTTTTACAGAAACAGCTCCCGAGGGCACGGCCAAGGCCGGGATGCCGACAAGGTTCGCGGTTATAGTGAACACGTCTTCAAGATACATTTGTATGAGGTCATCGGAGTGTGCACCAATTTTAAACGCAGGTGTGGGTGCCGTAGGTGTCAAAATAACATCTACATCTTCAAAGGCTTTGTTGAAATCTGCACGAATAAGTTCGCGAACGATATTCGCTTTATTGTAGTATGCGTCATAGTAACCGCTCGAAAGCACATATGTGCCGAGCATGATGCGTCGCCTAACCTCCTTGCCAAGTAGTTCACCGCGAGTATTCAAATAGTCGCCCAACAAATCGCTTCCCTCTTTGCTTACTTTTCCACCATACTTAACTCCATCGAATCGCGACATGTTCGAAGAAACTTCTGCCGGCATAATAATATAGTAAACAGGCAATGAGTATTTGATGTGAGGCAGGCTAATTTCTTTTATTTCGCACCCAGCCGCGCGAAGTTTTTCAATAGACTGCTTCAAGTTTTCTAAAACTGCTGGGTCTATGCCGCCGATATTCATAAGTTCAGGAACAATGCCTATTCTCATTTTCATAGCCGAACCTTCGCCCTCTGTTTTGTGCGTTGCGGCACGCTGCAATGCTTCAGTTTCGCCAACCGAAGTGCCGTCGTATCTGTCTCCTTTTCCTTCAGAATCGTCTGCGCTGTTTTTTACAACATTAAAAATAATTTCAGCATCCTCAACCGTTTTTGTTATAGGGCCGATAACATCAAGTGAGGAACCCATTGCCATAAGACCATGCCTCGAAACTCTTCCATATGTTGGCTTCAACCCCACGGTGCCGCAATAGCTCGACGGCTGACGTATTGAGCCTCCTGTGTCTGAACCTATTGCAGCAAGAGCGCTATTCATAGCAACGGCCGCAGTAGAGCCGCCCGATGAGCCGCCTGCAACGCGTGACAAGTCATTCGGATTTTTAGTAACACCATACGCCGAGTTTTCAGTAGAACCGCCCATCGCGAATTCGTCCATGTTCACCCTTCCTATAAATACTGCGCCTGCCGCTTTTAATTTTTTAATTGCTGTTGCGTCATAGGGCGCAACGTAGTGTTCAAGCAGTTTAGACGCGGCACTTGCCACTCTTCCTTCAATTGTAATGTTGTCTTTTATTGCAAATGGAATACCGAGAAGTGGCATGTTCTGTAGTGCAGCCGCATCAGTACCAACCACAGCACGTTTAGCGTCAGAAGCCTTAGCCTGCTCAATTGCATCCTTAAAAACTTCAAGGTAGGCGTTCACATCGCCATTCTTCGTTTCAATTTCTTTCAAATACGCCGCCACAAGTGCCTCACTCGTAAGCTCGCCGCTTTCCATAAGTGTTCGCGCTTTAGCTATTGTAAGTTTTTGCAGATCGAGGGTCATGGCAGATGTATCTTTTTATCTTTATTTATATTTAATTGAGAATTTTTTTAACCTTCACGAGGCCGTCTTGTGATTCAGGAGCAGCGGAAATAAGCTTCTCGCCCGAAGCTATAAGCTCACGATCATCGACGTCTTCACGCAATATGTTTCTATGAAGAATATCTGAAGGTTTCTTGACGTTAGCTCCGCCACCTTCAGACACCTCTTTAATTTGCTCAACATACCCCAAAATAGAATCAATTTCTTTGGTGAATTGAGCAAGCTCTTCGTCTGAAAGCTTCAAGCGCGAAAGTGAAGCGAGTTTTTGTATATCTGACTGGCTTAATGACATGCCTTGGATAATACCATTACCCGAGCATTTTTAAAAACTCATCTTCAGTGAGTATTGGAACGCCAAGCTCTTTTGCCGCATCGTATTTATTAGCACCAGGTTCATCGCCGGCAACCACATAGCTTGTCTTGCTCGATACCGAACCAACCACCGTTCCGCCCGCAGCCTTTATGCGAAGCTTGGCATCATCGCGGCTCAAGGTTCCAAGCGTGCCAGTAAGCACAAATGTCTTTCCTGAAATATTTAAATTAGATTTTCGAGCCCTTCCTGCGCCGCCAGCACCACCTGCGCCTACGCCAAAACCTTTAAACTTCTGCACCGTTACATGTTTTAAAAGCCGCTGCACAAGGTGCCTATTATCGGCGGCCTTGAACCACGAAATAATTGAGCGTGCCACTACATCGCCCACTCCGTCTATTGCCACCAGTTCATCTTCGCTCGCCTTCTCGAACTTTTCAAATATTTCAAAATGTTCAGCAAGGTCTTCGGCGGTTTCTTCGCCCACATGGTCTATTGAAAGTGAAAAGATAAAGCGCGGCAAAGTAACCGTGCGCGCTTTTTCTATAGCCACAATTAAATTCTCTACCGACTTCTCGGCAAAACGCGGCAATGCGAGCAAATCACCTTTCTTCAACGTAAAAATATCGTCGTAGGCAGAAATTAAATTATTTTCAAGGAAGGCGTCTATTTGGCGGGGGCCAAGGCCGTCTATATCGAAGCATTTTTTAGAAACAAAATGATATAGCTTACGGCGATGTTCAGCAGCTCCACCTCGAAAAACGCATCTGTAGGCCGCTTGTCCCGGAATGCGCTCAATGCTGCCATCACCTCCGCATTCGGCGACATGTGAAGGAAATTTGTATGCTGGCATAGGCTTGCCATTTTTTATGGGGCGCAATTCGGTAAGCACTTTAACAATATCAGGAATTACATCGCCCGCCTTCTGCAATATAACAGTGTCGCCGATGCGCACATCGAGACGGGCAATTTCGTCTTCATTATGAAGGGTCGCGCGCGACACCACAGAACCTGCAACCTCTACGGCGCGTAAATGCGCCACTGGTGTAATAACGCCAGTGCGCCCTACTTGTAGCCTTATATCTTCAACTACAGTTGTAACCTGCTCAGCCGGAAATTTGTAGGCGATACCAAAACGTGGCGCCTTTCCTGTATACCCAAGTGCTTCTTGATACCTATGCTCGTTCACCTTTACTACCACACCGTCTATCCAATAGTCTTCCTTTTTCATCTTATCTTTCCATATGTGCCAAAACTTAAGAACTTCATCAATACTTTCACATTCTTGCGCATGCTTATTTACCTTAAACCCTAACTCGCGTAAAAAGTGAAGCTCGTCAATTTGTCTTTTAGGAAACCCAACATTTTCGGCGCTTTCTGCCTGCGTCGAACCTTCGTACATTGCGAGGTCATATACAAAAACATCAAGCTTTCGCGCAGCGGCAACACGCGGGTCGAGCTGGCGAATTGAACCTGCCGCCACATTGCGTGGGTTTGCATACAGCGGCAAACCTTTCTTTTCTTGCTCACGGTTTAGCGCTTCAAAATTTTTCTTCGACATCCAAATTTCGCCTTCAACAATTACTGAAACAGGGCGCGTAAGCTTTAGGGGCACCGATTCTATAGTGCGAACATTAAATGTTACATTCTCGCCCACCTTGCCGTCACCGCGTGTTGCGGCACGAATAAGCATTCCCTTTTCGTATTCAAGTACAATTTTTAGGCCGTCAATTTTAAGCTCAGAAACATATGTTGGGTTAGGCACTCGAGCAGTACCAACTTCGCCAAATTCGTCTTTTATAAAACGTTTTACGCGTGCGTCGAAGTCGCGCATATTCTGCTCGTTGAATGCATCGTTATATGACCACTGAGGAACCTTATGCGGTACTTTTTCAAATTGCTTGAGCGGCTCACCTGCAACGCGCTGCATCGGTGAGTCCGCAGAAACAAGCTCTGGGTAATCGCGCTCAAGTTCAGCAAGTTCACGCTTGAGAGAATCGAGGGCTTCGGGTGAAATTTCGCTTTTATCTAGAACATGATAATTGTAGCGATGCTTCTCTATAGCTGTACGCAGATTTTCAGCACGAGCAAAAAGCTCACGCGAAGCGCTGCCATTAGACGGCTCAGACCTTCGCCCGCTAGGCTCGTTGTGGCCCTTATCATTCCTTTTATTGTCTTTAGCCGATGGCATGCCTGTATCTTACCCTATTAATAGTCTATTCTCACGGCACGTTCAACCACCCTGTTGCTGGTTATATTGCATGTACCGTCGCCTGCCCCGCCGTTAATGAGCCCAATGCCTACAGGGCCCGAAAATGGAGTATTGTATCCGCGGGCATCAACGGTAGTTCTTTCTACAGGCTGTCCTGATGAATTATCTACCCATTTTGCAACCTGGACCTTGGCGCATGTGCCTTTTTGGCCGCCCACTTCAAGACCCGACACTGTATCTGCAAAATCGATGCTGAAGGTCGTCGTTGCCGCATTTACAGGGTCGACCCCGTCATTTTCAAGCACCTTAACGAAGCTTCCCACTCTGCCTGTCGAATCTGTTCCATCGCCGCAATATATTTCGTATCTTCCGCCTATTGAAGCTTCATATTCGGTTGATGTGGCGAATGCGCCATATGCCGTTGTTGTACCGTTCTCACCTTTTCTGTCCCAATATAGAGCACATTCGGCAGCGCTATCGGCTGCGTAAAAAGCAATTTGCGATTCACGGCTCGACTGCGAAAATATGAGCTGCTTCAAAATAATATTGCTCAATGAAAAGCCAATAGCAAGAAGAAGGCTTGTTACTATGAGAGCAACGAACAGAGTAAAACCCTTGGTTGTTTTTGCGCGAGCCTGAACTTTTTTTGAAAATGTAATGTGTTTTTTGTAATTCATATTTGTGGAATGCCGCAGTGTGCCCTATTCGTCACTTTCGAGCTGCCAATTAAATAGGTGCTCGGTTACCGTTACGTTGTGCGCAATAGAGCCTGTTGACCATGAGACAATAACCGTAATTACTAGCTCTCTGTTCAGGTCAGGGTCGGAAGCAGCACGGCTCAAATAAACTTCTCGGGTAAAAAGAGAGTCAGGAAGTAGATCGTTGTCATCGCCATACACACCGGCTACTTCGTCGTATTTCAGCTTGCAGTTCAAAACACATTGTTCAATTACGAAATGCCCGTTTCGGCGCAACAAGCCAAGTTTTATATTTTTTGATTCTGCTGCATTTATATATGGGTCGCCATCTAATGGGTCGGCGGCTATTTCTTTAAGCCACGTCGCAGAACTCGGTTCTCGCAAACCGTTCTGGTCGCGAATATTTCTTATATATTCTATGGGTTCCTGCGCTAAATATGCCGCCGTTATTTCATCGCGTGAAAAATATGAAGACTTAAGCGACGAAGAAATAATAGATAGCGGGCCGGTCAACGCTATTACTAAGATGGAAATTGCCACGAGTGTTTCAACAATAGTGAAACCTCCGCGGCCGCGGCCACATCGACCGCTAAACAAATTTTTTTCTTCCTTTTCTTTATAAAATTTTGATGATTCTTTTAACATGAATGTGTATTAGATGTTGAGAAGCCTTTGCGATATATATGTTTGAATACTGAAACCAGATACGTCGGTATCTTTGTTGCCTATTCGTACGTTTCCTTTTGTCGTCACAAACACGTCGGGTTGGGTGGCCACCGACTTATCTGGCAAGGTGTTCGCCGGCTGCGGGTTATTTATATAAAAGCTGAGGTCGAGAATGTCTATGTCTGGCGTAGTAAGTGGCGCCGTAACAGGGCTCGCTGTTGTGGTGTCGTAAACTGTCTTCCAAATTCTTCCCGTATCCGTGCTATTTCCGGGAACAAAATAATATTCAACAATGCGTGGCTGGCCAGTAAGAGTTGAAATGAATGTAATATATGTTTTTGCAGAGCTTGAGCATGCATATGTGCCGCTGACATAGCGCTGCTTGAACGAAAGCAAATCACTAAAACTTTCACCGATACTGCCGTAGTCGGCGCATACGTACCAATACCCCGTCTTTATATCTCGAATCATACTTTCAATAGAGAAGTTCAAGTTGTTCACCACTGAGTTGATAGTCTGCGACTTTCTGTTCCCATTTATGATACCGAAAATAACCGAAGTACTAAGAAGCATGACGACAGCAAAGAGACCGACGGCCACCATCATTTCAACAAGGGTGAAGCCTTTATTTTTGTACATATGCTGTTTGTTTTGTGAAAGTTTCATATTCGTTTAATCAACAAGCGCCATTATCACTAGCTTTTTCTATGCGTATCTGGCCAGTAGGTTCAATAATGACTGCACGGCAATTAGTTCCGTCGACATTGTCGACGACGACATATGCAGGGCCTATAGAGAGCGCTCCTCCAGTGTCTCCTGCATAGAATTTTGCCTCAAGATTCGGACGTTTGAACAAAATACGTAATGAATCGACGCTTGCACTAGAGCCCCGACTGCATGGTGAACCATTCAAGGCACCGAGGCATATGGCCTTTATTTTATTTCCACGTTGTTCAGTGAACACATACTGATACTGCGCTTCGTCTAAGTCAGAATCGTATACCGTATTTTCGTTCTTATCATTAAAAAGAATAATTCGGTCAGGGCTGTTTATCGTAAAATAAGTACCAAACTGGCCGCTGAACACTTCGGTGCCGCCGAAATTACGCACACCAACACCATATACCTGTGCTTCACGAACTGAAAGCGCCGTTTCGTAAGCAAGGTTGGTCATAAGCACGCCGCTGTTCAGGCGGTTCTGGTCGAGCAATGCCACAGTGGTAATGATGGTAAAAATGGCAATGACGATAATAAGCTCGGCAATTGTAAAACCCGCCTGCTTTATCTTTTTAAGATTTTTATATCTTTTTGTATTTTTCAAAAAAGTTGAATGGGTTTGCATGGAAGGAATTACGTACATTTAGATGTAGAAGATACTGAACATATTATATCCAAAAAAGAGCACAATGAGGAGGCCTAAAACCAGGAACGGTGCAAAAGGTATTTCTGTCTTCATCGACAGCCGCGGTAAAAAAGACAGCAAACCTGGTGTTTTTGTGCTCTCGGTGTCCCCTTCTGCCTCGCCCGCTTCTTTCGACAAGAAGCGCAAAAGCATTATGCCTAAAGACGCAGCCGCGCCTATCCAAAAACTATATATTATTGCCGTAGCGCCGGCACCAAGCCCCAAGAGCCAGCCAATGCCGAGCGCCAGCTTCGCATCGCCAAGGCCCATCCATCTTCCACCCGAAACAAGCCACAGTAAATAGAATGGAAAGGCCAAAATAAGACCCGCAGCAATGTACAGCACTGGCGGCCATACCATGTGAAGCATGCCTTGCGCATCAAAAGAAAAAAATATATTTACGAATGCCAAGCCTGAAAAGATAAAAACAAATTTATCTGGAATAATTTTGTGGCGAATATCATAGACAGTAATGATGACGAGAACTGAAAGAATAACAAGCAAGAACGCAGTTCTTATAACGAACTGAGAAAAGCTCACAGCAGCAAAAGGTAAAGAAATAAAAGCTGCAGCTGCGAATAATATACCTGTGAGTATTTCGACAGCCGGATATTGCCAAGATACTTTGCTTTTGCAGGTGCGGCATCTTCCTTTAAACATTAAAAAGCTAAATACAGGAACGAGGTCGACTGCGCCGAGAGAGCGACGGCATGAAAAACATTTTGAACGGCCACCTAGGTTGCGGCCGGTATTGTGGCGAAAGATAACCACGTTCAGAAAACTTCCGATAATGCAGCCGAAGACAAAAAAGAGCGCTATTGCTGTATATTCCATTCACTATATCTTACCACGAAACGCTCAAAACAAAAAACCGCCCGAAGGCGGTTTTTTGAATCAGGAAAACCTGAAAGATAACCTACTAAACTATACGCAGAGTGCAGATGCACTAACAGTTGTAGTTGTTGTTGTAGCTTCTGATTTACCTGTACTGTCTACGCAATAGTTCATACCGTTAAGAGTCGCGCTAACGCCCCAAGCAGTTGTTGAAGCAACACATGTAGGTGTTACGCTTTTTGCCGCCAAACCTGCAAGCAAGTTAGAGAGGCTGTTTGCTCCTACGAATACCGAGTTTGCGCCAGAACATGATGTTACAGTCGTTGTGTTACCGCTTGTGAGGTAAGAGTTACTACCAGTTGTACTGTAGTAAAGTTCTGCCTGAGCTCGCATGTTAGCAAGTTCTGACTGAACAGCCGCAGCTGTACCTCGTGATCGTGCTGTTGTAAGTGAAGCCAATACTACTGATGAGAGGATACCGATGATGGCGATAACCACCAAGAGCTCGATAAGAGTGAAACCTTTAGAATTCTTCATAATAAATATCTATTTCTGTTATTTTTAATTTTAGCCTAATAATTTCCGTTCTTCGACAGATCGAAAATGTACCTACATTATAACAGCTGCGCGGGGTGCTTGTTTAGGTCTATGTGGATAACATCCTCAAACAAAATACCTCATTTCCCGCGTATGCGTATCTGCGATATACGGTGGAAATGAGGTATTTTGTTTTCGGAACCTTTTAAATACTGGAGGAGATATTGTAGATAGGAATGAGGACAGACGCAAGAAGGAAGCCTACACCTAAGCCGAGGAGTACTATCATCACCGGCTCAATAAGACCTACAAGGGTGTCTACGGCATTTACCACTTCACGCTGGTAGAACCTAGCCAAAGTCTTCAAAATATTACCGAGCTCGCCTGTTTCTTCACCAACTTTTATCATTTGCACCAAAATACCAGGGATTTCAGGGTATCGGCCAATGGCGTCAGAAAGTGGCGCTCCTCCTTTAACGGCATCTAAGCTTTGCTTAACTATATCTTCATAAATAACATTGTCTACAACATTTGAGGTAAGTTCGAGTGCTTTAATCATCGGGATACCGCTTCCGAGCATAGTGTTAAGGTTATCGGATATTCGCGAAAGGTAGAGTTTGCGGTAGAGGTCGCCTACATATGGCGTGTCGATGCGAAGCCGCGCGAAGAAAACCTTGCCAGCTGGGGTCATACCGAAACGTATGATGAGAAATATACCGACAATAACAGCAATAAGGAAAAACCAGCCGAAATCTACAAGAAAATTACTGAGATTAATTACAATTTGTGTATAAATAGGAATTTTCTGCCCAGAGTCGGTAATGATTGTACTAATTTTAGGAATAACCACCGTAAGCATAAGTGCCATCACCACAATAAATGTAAAGACGACGAAGGCCGGGTAAATAAGGGCGTTCTTAACCTTCGAGGTTACTTCATAATTTCTGTCGAGATAGTCGGCAAGGTATTCGAAAGTCTCATCGAGCTTACCAGACTCTTCGCCAGCCTTAACCATGTTCACATAAAAGCCTGAAAACACCTTTCCGTGCTTAGACATAGCTCCCGATATTGTCATTCCTCCTTGAATATCTTCTGACACTTCAAACAATACCTTGCGGAGTGGCCGGCTTTCAGTTTCGGAAGCAAGAAGCTTAAATACGCGAAGAGCCGAAACTTGCGCGCCGAACAATGTGGCAATTTGCCTTGAAAGAATTACTACTTCTTTATTGCTTATGCGGTCGAAGAATGTAATTTCTTTGGCAAAAATACCGCCCTGTTCATCGGCCGGCTTTATTGTAGTAATTACAAAACCGCGTCGCTGAAGCGAGTTAATGGCGATGTCTATGTTTATCGCATCAATAGAGCCTTCTGTTTCCGCCCCTGATTCATTTAGTGCTTTGTATTTGAATAACATTGTTTTTTATCTCTTTAATTTACAGCAATTTCTCGAGAACTTTCGGGTTAAGCGAATGCTGATACGCATTCTCGATACTGATTTCGCCCCGACGAACTAGGTCGGCAAGGCTTCTGTCCATATCTATCATACCTTCTTGAGCACCCGTTTCAATTACAGTATTAATTTCATGCGTGCGCTTTTCGCGAATTAAGTTCGAAACCGCATTGTTCGCTACTAGAAGTTCATAAGCTGGAATCATACCACCAGAAATGCGAGGGATAAGCCTCTGAGAAAATATTCCTGAAAGTGATGCAGAAAGTTGAATGCGAATTTGGTCTTGCTGCGAAGGCGGAAAGGTATCGATGATTCGGTCGATAGTTTGCGCAGCATTGTTTGTGTGCAGTGTCGAAAAAACCATGTGCCCAGTTTCAGCTGCAGTTACAGCCGCAGACATTGTTTCGTGCCCGCGCATTTCTCCGAGAAGAATAACGTTCACGTCTTGGCGAAGCACCGATGTAAGAGCCTGCTCAAATGAGTCGGTATCGGTTCCAAGTTCTCGTTGGTCGATAATAGACTTTTTCTGGTCGTACACATATTCAACAGGGTCTTCAATAGTAATAATATGCTCGGCCCTTTCTTGGTTAATAAGCTCTATCATACTGGCAAGAGTTGTTGTTTTACCCTGCCCTACCGGCCCTACCACCAAAAAGAAACCCTGCTTCCTTCTTGCAAATGTTTCAAGCATCGGGGGCAAGTTGAGTTCTGATATTGTTTTTATTTGTTTAGGAATAAGACGGAGCGCAATACTATAAAAACCTTGCTGCATAAAAGCATTGCCGCGGAAACGCGCATCTTTGCTGAAGGTGTAGCCGAAGTCGCACTCGCGCGTTTCAATAAACTTTTTCTCTTTTTCGTCGCCTATCATAACCAAAAGCATTCCCATTATATCTTCGTGCGTAAGCAAAGGTTTCTTTACCAAAGGAAACAAAGAGCCGCTGATGCGGATTGTTGGGCACCGGCCTTCAGAGAGGTGCAAGTCGGAAGCGCCTTCCTTGACCACCGTAGCTAAAAGTTCATCGAGTTCATCTTTGTAATTCATTGTGTAAATATAATATTAAATTCTCTTACTTTTTATGCGTCTGGAGCAAACGAAGCACTTCAGCCACAACCTCGGCCGGAATTGTAGTGGCCTTCACTATGTAGCCGTCGATGCCGAATTTTTTAGCTTTCTCTATATCGACAGACTGGCCTTGGTTACTGAGCACCAATATTGACGCGTCTTTAGCCAAGTTTTCTTGACGCATTTTTTCAAGAAATTCTAGGCCATCCATTACGGGCATGACAATGTCTAGAACGATAGAGTCGGGAATAAAACCTTCTTGCAATTTTTTAATTGCATCGGCGCCATCAACAGCCGTAACAACTTCAAATTTTTCTTTCTGAAACTTAATTGAATACATGTTCAGAAGGAACTTGTCGTCATCTACTATAAGTATTTTGTATGGAGTATCTCCGTTCATATATCTAGCATTATATCAGGGCGAGGCAGTTTATACCTAAGCTTTTTTGCACAGTTTGCGCCGCGCCAACGGCGCGGCGTTGAAACTTACAGCGTATTCACTTCTTCAAAAGGAATCTGCTTCGTAAGGGCCTTAATGATGGCGTCTTCTTTCATATTCGTGAAGCCTTTGCTTCGAAGAAGGTCATACAACGCAGGTTCCGTAGGCTCCTTAAGAACAAGCCGCTCAAGGTCCTTATCCATTTGAAAGACCTCGAACACTGCCTGCCTACCTTTCGTGCCCTTAGGGCATGAAGGAATAGGCGCAATTTCGTAAATTTCTTTTGAATCAGGAAGCTGCTTTTTGTATGCATCAGGAAGATCTTTAAATTGTGTGTCTATCATCACCTTAATACTGTCTTCAACAGGCACAGCTTTTACTGCCGGTTCATACGCCTTTCCTACCAAGCGCTGCGCCATTCCTAAAATAAGAGTAGGCGCAATAAGAAACGGGTCTATACCCATGTCTATAAGACGAGGGATGATACCTATAGAACTGTTGGTGTGAATTGTAGAAAGCACTAAGTGACCAGTGAGCGCCGCCTGAATAGCAAGCTGCGCCGTTTCTTTATCGCGAATTTCTCCCACCATGATAATGTCGGGGTCTTGACGCAAAGTTGTACGAAGACCTGTTGCGAATGTGTATCCAATTTCAGGATGCACCTGCGACTGGCTCACTCCTTCAATATTATATTCAACCGGATCTTCAAGAGACAATACGTTCTGTGTCTCGCGGTCGAGGGCGTTAAGCATTGAGTACAGCGTAGTTGTTTTACCAGAACCTGTTGGACCAGAAATAAGAATGAGGCCATATGGTCGGCTAATAGCCTTTGTAATCATTTCGTATGAACCAGGCGCGAGGCCGAGCTTATCAAGCTTTTGAACGCCTTTTTGCTGATCGAGGATTCGCATCACCACCTTCTCTCCGAAATATGTTGGAAATGTAGAAACACGAAAGTCTATCTTTCTGTTGTCGATACGAGCAGAGAAGCGGCCATCTTGCGGCTTTCTTTTTTCATCGAGCTTCATATTGCAAAGCACCTTAATTCGGGCGGCAACGGCGTCGTGAATTTTTGAAGGAAGAAGAAGACTGGTATTAAGCACGCCGTCTACTCGAAACCTGATGCGCGTTTTTTCGCGAAGCGGCTCAATGTGAATGTCGGACGCTTCCCCTTCAATTGCGTAACGGACCATAGTTGCCACAATTTTAGTGACGGGAGCATCTTCAACTATATTTACTCCCTCAGCACCAGGTTTAGTCACAAGCTCATCGTCGCGAGTCATTTCAACTCCGGCTTCGCTAAATTCAGTTTCAAGGTCACCCAATGCTTTATTCACTTCTCCTGTAAGGCCTTTATATGATGCGAGCACCCGTTGAAAATCATCTTCAGAAACAATGAACACCTTGAAAGGCATATTTATTTTCGAAGAAATAAAGTTCAATGCATCACGCGCTTCAATGTTGTCGGGGTCAACAACACCAACTTCAAGCACGCCGTCTTTAACGTTAATAGGAATAATTTTATAATGAAATGCTGATTCTTCTGGAATATACCGCAGAATTTCAGAAGGAATCTCGCGGTCTTCGAGCGAGACGCTCGGAATATTAAGAAGCTGGCTTTTTGCCTTAGCAATTATTGCAGCCGAAATACCCTTGTCGCGAAGTATGTCTTCGATAGGCTGACCCGACGAAGTAGCCTCAGTTTGAATGAAGCCTACATCATCAGCAGTAATAATATTTTGTTTTACGAGTATGTCTAGAAAACTCATTTTAAGGTACTGCCTGGAATATTGAACCTGCCGACTGGGTGGTTGCTGGCCTTGCAGGCACTACAGGTTTTTTAGGTGCTACAGGCTTTACGGGAGCAACTGGCTTAACCGGAGCCGTTGTTGTAGCGCGAGGTGCTGTTGTGCCAGTTTGAACGCTTTGAACACCCGTGTTAGCTGCACCCGCAATTGCAGCATCAATTCCTGCAGCCGCAGATGCTGTATTTTCTTCAGTTAATGAAGTTGAAAGTTCGTTAAGGTCGATAGGAGCAAACGGGTTAGGTCGTGAAATTGGCTGAGGTGCAATGTCGTGGCTAAAATCTTGAAGCCCTAAAAATACAGGGTCGCTAAATAGTTCAAGATTAAGTTTTATATTTTGGATAGCCAAAAGCTGAGCGACGAATTCTTGACCAGGGCCAGCACTTGAAGAAACCCCTGCTGCGCTTGTTTGGGTAACGGCCTGCTTGGTTACTCCCCCACTTGTTTTTGAAGTAGAAGAACTAGAACCAGAGAAGGCAAAATACCCAACGGCGATAATGACCGCTATCACCACCCCCGTCACTATTATTCTGTGTTTAAAAATTGCTTGCATCGTATTATTTGAGCCAGTATGTCTGGATGGTTACGTTGAAATCGTATGTATCGACCTTTGCTGAACTAAACGAAAGATTCGTTACGTCAACCAATCGCTGACTCGACTCCAAGTCGCGAAGGAAAATGAGAAACTGGTTATACGGTGCGGTCACTGAAAAGGTCATAGATATTGTTCCATATTTTGTTGAATCGGGGCCAATGGCGCCCGCAGTAGTAACTCGTGAAGAAGTTTCGTTGACTCTTGTGTTCTTTATCTTCAGCCCGTATTTGCCTGCTATGTCGTCGATGTTAATGATAAGGCCGACGTTTTCAACTCCATCAGGAAGCATCTTTACGAGCTTGTCGACATTCTCTTCTGAGATTGTGGTTCTGTCTTTTGTTAGTTTTTCTCGCACTGCGCGAAGTTCGGCCGCTTTTGAATTGGCTTCTACAATTGCCTTATACGAAGCCGCTTCGGCCTTAACTGCCTGGTACTGCGGATTGGTATACAAGAAAAATCCTGCTATCGATGCTCCTATGAAAATAAATGGCATTATGTATCTCATTGTTGTTTTGCGGAAGTCTGAACAAACCCCTTGTTATTTGCTGCCCCTGCTGCAGCCGCGGCTCCGTTTCCGGTTGCCGCTCCTGTGTTAGCAGCGTTTCCACCAAGACCAGTGCTTGGCTGCACAACAGGCTGCGACGCCACAGGCCCCGCACTTGCATTATATTCTTCTGATTTAAGCTTGTAATAATTAACAAGGAATGGGTCGATGCTTGCCGAAAAGCTGAATGACACGTTTCCCTGGCCGTCGAGGTTAAGGTCGCCAAAAAGCGGGCTTTTAAAAACGTTTTTAAGAGTAGGGTCAGTGAAAGACTTTGACTGCAAGGCGACAGTTTCATAATTAAATGCCTGACCTTTCATAGAAAGAGCGATTTTCTCACCGGTTGAATCGTATGTGAAATCACTGAAACGCACTGTCTTAAGCGTTGTATTGCTTAGCACCTGAAATAACGTAGATACACCTTTGTGATTCTTAAGGAGGCTGTATGTGGCATTAATGCGGTCGTTAAGCCGAGTAATTTCTTTAATAGTATTTGGGTCGAATGCGTTCTTGTTTATACTGAGTTGCTTCTTTCCGTTCTCGATATTTTTAGTAATGATTTGACCGTAAATAAAGACCGCGCCCGCTCCGGATAAGCTCGCCATAAAAAGAATGAACGAAACAAGAAATACTAGACTCGCAGCAGAGGTGCGATGATGTGCCGCTTCAGTTACCGGCTGTTTTGGGATGAATGATGTTTGAAATTTCGTCTCCATGAACGTATTGAACGTGTAATTCCTTATAAGTATACCACCTGAACGAAAGTAACAGCAATATGGTTATCCCAATTCCTGCAATTTACGCAACGCGAGACCCAAAGCTGTTGAAAATTCTAGGCCTGTTGCCTTTAGCACGTCTTCAAGAAAGGCCGGCGACTCTACTTTTGCGAATGGGTCGCCCATAACAACTTCTGTTTGAAAGTTCGCCTTTGCCAGTTCGTACACCCCTTTCATAGCCACGCCACCGCCAGTGAGAATTACCTTGCTTATTGTTTTATTGAACTTGCGCTGATAGTTGATGGTAACAGTATTGGCTTCAGAAAATATGAAGTCGAGGGTCAGCGAAATAATTTCATATACCATCTTTTCTTCGGCCGGAGCAGTGTTGCCGAGATTTCTTTTTATATGCTCTGCCCTATCGAACGAAACATTCATACCCTTAGATATACTTACTGTTATTTCTTGCGAGCCTTTGTTGATTATGTGAGAATATTTTATTACGCCTTTTTCAAGTATGTAAATTTTTGTAGAAGATGCGCCCATGTCAAAAATCATCACAGGTGTTTTTTCTCCGGAAAGAAGAGCGCGAGTAGAGCTGAACATTTCAATTTCAAAAAACGAGGCATTCAACTGCGAGTCTTGAACAATTTTATTGTACGTACTGAGCACATCGTTGTGTATAGCAACAACTAGCACCTGAACCTTGCGGTCTCGAAGCTTGTTATTGTCTTCATCAGTGCCATCAACAAAATCGAGTTCGCCTTCATAATCGTTTGGCACAACCCACCAGTCCATTGTTACTTCGCTAATAGGAACCGGAATATATTTTCGCGCTTCAATTGGAATCATTTCTTGAAGCTGCTTGTCTTCAGCAGGCGGAAGTTCAATTAAAGAGACAAGACTCGACTTAAAAGGAATAGAAACACCGCAAACAACGCTTGTGACATTTGCCTCGCGAATAACATCTTTTATGGCCTCGGCAATTTTCTCGGCTGGCAAATTAGTAGATTGCCCGACAGAAAACCCTGCGTACGGCCCAAGAGCTAATTCTCCGTATGTTTCGAGCACCGCGCGACCTTTTTTCTTGCGAAGTTGAACCACTTTAACCGAGGAAGAACCTACGTCTATGCCGAGAACGCTGTCGTTTGGCGACTTTAGAAAATTTTGAAGAAAATTTGACATGTTCTGAGTAGACTATGCGTACTCTACTAGTATATCCCACAGAACCGACTATGAAAACATGTTTACTAACAAAAATATATGATATTGCCGTCAAAACCCTCGATGCTTTCTTCCCCCGAAAAAATAACTTCACATCTGGGCTTAAAAAAGCCTACGACATAAATTACAAGCGTTTATGCGCCGTAAAACCCTATTCTTATATACAATCAAATAAATACTGCCTGCTTCCCTATTCAGATGAAATTATTAAGAACCTTATGTGGCGCTTCAAGTACCATCGCAATGCCGAAGCAACAAATTTCTTTGCAAACATAATGGCCGATGAACTTATTTCGCTTTTTTCAGATACTTTAAATTTCAGCCCAATTTCTATGCCGACCTTTGTTGCCTATTGCCCGTCTTCATCTTATGCTTCAGGTAAAAAAGAATGGGACCACATGAAAGAGCTAACATTGCTATTAGAAAAGCGCTGTACCTCATTTCAGCCACACCTTTATATATGTATTGATGCCTTAGAGGTTAACGGCGAAAAAGTTACCAATAAGCAAAACGTTGCTGGCCACAGCGATATGGGAGAAATAAAACAGCAGCATACTGGAACAAGAAAAGAACGCATAACATGGGCGAAAAATAAATACAGGCTATCACTAAATTTTAAGAATCATCTTCAGCAATTGAGCCGAGTACACCAAGTACATGAACTGAACACAGTACACCAAGTGGCAAAAAACGTACATATAATATGCATAGATGACATTTATACTACAGGCGCCACCATGCAAGCTGCCCTGACTGCGCTCGAAGCAATTCCAACCTGCAAAACAACGGCCATAACCTTATGTTTTACAGAGGCTCAACAACGCCGGCCTTAAAATCGCCTCATCCAAAAAAATGTGCTATGGTAAGGCAATATTGGAGACGTGTCAGAGTGGTCGAATGTGCCTCTTTGCTAAAGAGGTAGGGGTGTCAAAACCTCTCGAGGGTTCGAATCCCTCCGTCTCCGCATCAAAAGAAAAAGCCTGATTTATTCAGGCTTTTTCTTTTGACTGTTTAGATAGCGGGATTCGAAAGCCGGAGCGCAGCGGCCATATGAGCGCAGCGAATTGCCGCAAGCGAGGCGGGGTTGCGCAAAAATTGCGCAGCAATTTTATGCGTGACCGAAGACCTCCTTCCTACAACCTCCTACTATCATACCCCCAATGAAGTAGAGCTTGCCTCTGCCGCGGCCGACAAGAAATATCGCCCACCCTACAAGCGCCCTGCAGCCAAACAATATGCCTTTTCATATTTACCCATCTCCGTATCTGCCTATCATCATCTTTATGCCTTCTTCCTATATAGTATCTGCAATACCACTGAAACCAACCTCGCGGGTCATCTTTATGTATCCACCCCTTCTTTTTCCACTCCGCAAGCGATTGACTGGCCCTTACTCCAAAAAAATTTAGCTTTTTGTCATACATCGCCGGGCTTAACTTAGCCTGAGTAAACCAATTTTTAGGAAACTCACCTTTGCAGTCATTCATGTATTTGCCGCCAAAAACCCCAAGTTTTAACATTTCATTCGGTGTTAAATCAGGTTTAAACCTTGAATCAAAATTCTTGCCTGGTTTTTCAGTAAGAAAGTACTCGTACTTTTTCTGCATTTTGTCGTGTACCCGCACTTTCTTCCCTATCATTTTCTTAGTCATATATTTAAAAAGATACCATAAAAAACACTTTGAGAATCAAAACTTTTGCAGTACTATGGCCTTTACTGGAGGCGTGGATGAGTGGTTTAAATCAGCGGTTTACTAAACCGCCGACGCTTAACTGTGTCCGTGAGTTCGAATCTCACCGCCTCCGCCAGATCGAGATAGGTCCTCCCGCACGAGCGGGTCTAGGCTTATCCACATAAACACAAAAGCCCCTTTATAAAGGGGCTTTTGTGTTGGGTCTTAATCTACTAAATTTTAGTGACTCCACTTTTCATAGGAAAGGATCATCTTATTTAAGTCTTCTTTTAGGCTCTGCCATTTTGGTAGAAACTTGGTCATTAGTTTCAAGAATTTATCATCATGTTTTCTCTCGAGTAGATGGAGAAGTTCATGGACTACAACATATTCTATACAGTTAAGAGGTTTTTTTGCTAGCTCCAGGTTGATTAAGATTCTCCCCTCTTTTTGGTTACAGCTACCCCACCGTGTTTTCATTCGTTTGATACTCCAAAATTTAACCTTAACTCCTATCTTTTTCTCCCATTTATCAAACAGCCCAGTCAAAACCTTTTGCAGTTCTTCTCTATACCACTCAGACATGACATCTTCACGCTTAGTGAGTGTCGTCTCTGGACGCACCTGCAATAATATTTTTGTATTTCCCTTGATTGTTATCTTTGGTGGCTCATTTAGAAATATGACTTCTAATCGATATGGTTTACCAAAAAAGTAATGTGTCTCACCCGAAATATACCCTCGTGGAGTTTGACGTTCTTGCCCTGAAAATTTCTTCTGTTGCTTTCGTATCCATGGTATACGGGTAGATACAAGAACACGTATAGCATCGTCCTTCATGTTTAGTGGTGATGTAACTCTGATTTTTCCGTTAGGTGGAAGTACTGATAAATGGACATTCTTGATTGGCTTGCGAATCACTAAGACTTCCATTGCTCCAATTTGTAATAGGCATGAGTTAATATTCATGTTGATTTTTAACTATCTCAAAAAGATTTTGGAGGTCTTCGCTAGACATATCTGTCAGAGCATTTTTCAGGGCTATTTTAATAGCTCTTTCTTTTATAGGATTTCCTCTAAAGTCTGCAGAACGTGAGGAAAGGATCGCCTCATGCACCAAAATTGCCTTACTTTCATCTTTTCCAAGGTTGTCATAAAGTGCCTGTTTAGACTTCGTATTTATAGAACTTGGATAATACGACGATTCTTCGGGGTTTCGTACCTGCTTTGTGAGAGATATAATCTGCGCCAAATACTCTTTATATTCAACATCTTCTTGTTTACGCTTTTTTATTAATTCATTAAGAAGGTCTGACATTCGTTGATAATATTTTGGATTTGTAGGAGCTTCATCGATAATGAGCTTACGAACGTTATTTTCGATTGTTTCTGCGGTTGCTTCCTGACTGTTTTTTACTGACTCTGGCAATTGATTAATGGCGTCTTCCCCTTTCTTAACAATCAAATCAACTAGTGTCATATCTTCAAAAGACGAAAGTCTTTCGCTTTCATCAGCCGCGATATATCGATCAATAAGGGTACGCATTGCTGGCTCATACTTTTTTAGATCAATATAGTCACCGCTTGCAAGTTTTATTTCCATCCGCACTTGTTCATAATGACGTACATCCTCTTCAATAATTCTCGCTTCGTCTTTTGTAAAACCCGACTGTGTCATGTCGTTGGCAATATCAGCATACGAACGCAATAAATGACTTACTGAACGATATAGTTTTACTCGTTTAATTTCATTTTCCTTTAATGAATAAGGGTTCTCAACATCCCCACAAAAATAGCGAATATAGTCCACAGAACCCTTAGGCGGCTGAACAGGCTCACAAAGGGTTCGTACGGTCTCTAGAGCTTCCTCTAAATCCTTTTTACCCTCATCAAGACGGTCTTTCAGCAAGCCAAGCACGTCTTCCTTATCGAATCCTTCAAAAGCGTCTGACGTATATTCAGAAACCGTCTTTTCCAACTTTCTAAACAAATCGCGGTAATCCACAATATATCCATATTCCTTATCTTCACCGTCAAGACGATTGACTCGGCAGATCGCTTGAAACAATGCATGATCCTGCATATTCTTATCGATATATAAATAGGTTGCTGGAGGAGCATCAAAGCCTGTAAGTAATTTATCTACTACAATAAGCAGTTGCATTTGCCCTGGCTTTTCTATGAAGTCTTTTTTAATATCCCTTTCAAAGTCTTCCGTCGACTTTCCATTAAGAATTTTTTGATAAATGGCATATTCTCGATCTGTGGTATTTAGTGCGCCCGGTTCAAACGACGTAACAACTGCACACCTAGTAAATCCATGCTGAACAAAAATCTCATAATATCTGCATGCTTCATAAATACTACTTGCTACCAACATCGCATTACCTCTACCACTCGCTAGTCGATCCTTCTTATAAAAATCATCAAGTACGTCAAACACGATTTTTTCAAGGCGTGAAGTCGAGGATAACAAGCTCTGCATTGTGCCCCAACGTCGTTTGAGTTCTGCTCTGGCGACATCGGTCAATCCTTGTGTCCTTTCCTCAAACCAACTATCAATCTTGTCCTGCGAAACAATATTCTGATCCACTCGCCGTGCTTCATATCTCAAATCCAAAACAACCTTATCAGCAACAGCTTCATCATATTTGTATGTATGAATGTATTGACCCCAAACACCAATACTGTTACCTTTATCCATTCTTAAAAGTGGCGTACCAGTAAAACCTATAAAAGTAGCTCTTGGTAATATTTCCTTCATTGCATCGTGGAGTTTCCCCGTATGAGAACGATGACATTCATCGACAAAGACAAAGATATCTCCTTTTGCCTCGAAATCAGTTGGCAAGCTACGTCGAATATCAGCAAGATATTCATCCATGCCAGCATTAATATCTGCCCTACCAAATTTGTGAACCAATGAACCTATCAACCATTTATTTTTAGAATTTAACTTATCGATCAAGTCTCTTCCACTAGTGGCTTTATAGATGTCTTCCTCCACACCCTTAAATACGCCTTTGATTTGTTCGTCCAATTCTGTGCGGTCTGTAAGTATTAAAACCCTTGAATCAGAGATGTTCTCACGAATCCACTTTGCAAGCCAAACCATTGTTAAACTCTTACCGCTTCCTTGTGTGTGCCATACGATTCCACCCTGACGTTTCTGTACATGCTCCTGAGCCTTCTTTATTCCGAAATACTGGTTATGTCTACAGGTTTTCTTTATTCCGCTATCAAAGACAATAAAATCGTGGATGATCTCCAAAAATCTATTCTTTTTGCACAACTGCAATACGTGTTTATCAAGTCTGTTTTCTTCATCATACCCTGATTCTTTCCATGCAAGGTAGTAGTCCTCGGTTGTCTTTGTCGTCCCATAACGCAAACCTTCTGTGTCATTACCCGCCATGACTAACTGCATCGTGTTAAAAAAGTCTTTTATGAATTCGTCTCGTTGGTTGCCTACATTTTGTCGTATGCCTTCCGATACCGAAACAATACTACGCTTCAGCTCAATAACTCCAAGAGCAATTCCATTAACATAAATTACAATATCAGGTCTCTTAGTCCTATTCCCTCTCACAGTCACTTCCTCGGCAACGGCGAAATGATTATTTTCTGGATTCTCCCAGTCAACAAGCCAAACTGTTTCATTATTTTCTCCTAAATCTTTCTGCACTTTTATTCCATAACGCAAAAGGCTGTACACATCCTTATTGATGTCATAGAGATCTCTACTTTTATCATTTACAACCCTCCTTAAAGCATCAATTGTTTTGTCTATAACAACCGCATCCTTGTTTGTTCGTTCCAAAAATACTCTTAGGTATGATTCTTCGACGTTACTATTACCCTCACGATCTTCCCAATTACCCACGTATTCATAACCTAAACGGTCACGCAATAGTGCAATAACCCTGTTCTGGGTTTTGCGTTCAATTTGACCTACTGTCTGGGTTTCGTTTTTCATATTAGTCGAATATTACCACTTAATAGCTGTTGCATCATCCCTTGTTTTAGCTCTCGAGTCTTATGAAGTTGTTTTTCAAGGTTTTTAATTTCTACATCCATATCTAATAAAGTACTTGCAATAGCTTCTTGTTCCTCAAAAGTTGGTGGGGCAAGAAATTCGTATTCTCGCATATCAGACGCATAAATATGATAGACGGTAGAACCTGTAACCAGCTGCATAATTTGATTCTTGTTTTTTCTGATATTATAAGAAAGAAATACACCATCAATAGTAAGAGGTCGAGGTCTAATTATTAAAATATCACCACCCAGAACAACCCCGCCATAATTAAGGCAACTAGCCCTTGCTAATCCAGTAGGTGTAACATCAGATGTCGGCATGAGAACATCATTTGATTTAGAAAGAAAGACATCGTCTTCACGGTCTGTAGAACTCAAAATGCTATCTATCTTTTCCTGGTAAGTAGTAAAAAGTTCTCCATAATGAATGCATTTATATTTTCCATCCTGTACCAACTCACTCTTCGGAAGACCTTTACCTTTATAAAAATCAGCTACATCTCCAAGCTTTATTTTTCTCCATTTACCAGTGAAGCCATTTAATCTTTTTTTACCAGAAAAAAGTAATTGTACGGTTCCATTTTTAATGTTTTGTTTCTTAGTAATAGTGTGGTTCAAGAGATTTATTAAATGATCTATGTCAGATAGTGTCCTTGATATAACTATTTGCTCACCCTTCTGTGGCACAGGCACAAGGACCGATCTAATAATAGAAAGATTTAGACCACCTCTCCCCTCTCCACCAGTAGAAAGAGATCTCAATTCATCGTATCGAGAATCAAGATTAAAATATAGATATTCAGGATCAAAACTTTCTGAGGGGAGAATGGCTGCGATTGATTGGTTCGTACACAAATCAACCTTACTTATAGCCACTGTTCCTCTTGTTTTTCCTTGACCAGCAAGACCTATCAATACTGATTTTGCTGGTACATTTTTTGTGCTGGAATTCTTTAATCCTTCCTCCGTAATTCTTCCCTCGACTTCATAAATCACCTTATCGTTCAACTCACCAGAACTCATCCATCTAATTGAACCTCCCCAGTATTTTGATATCTGTGTATTTGGTGTGCCACCTGCTGTGCTATAGCTAAATTCACCAATCTTTTTAACATCCCAGTCTTTTGGAATAACGCCGATTTCAGTTTTCTTATATCCTTGTCGTATTTTTTGCGTATTCATAGTTAAATAAATCCCATTTTCTTAAGATGAATGTCGACCTTTTTCTCTGCATTTCTAAGGCTTTTCATAATCGTGGGTAGCGTAATAGAATAACGTTCCGAGAGTTCTTTTGCCCGATTTGCAAGTCGTTGCGATATCGTGTCAACCTCTCTTACAATAGCTATCGCGAGCGTATCCATCCATTTACGTTCAACCGCCAACATCTTAATATCATCAATACCAAGTTGGGGGTATTTAGAAATTACCTTCCGTTCCAGATCCCTTTCACCGACTTTAATATTTTCTTTTATACTGACTTCTTCATCAAAAAAATCAATATATTTCTTAAGCACAGCAAGTTCATCCGAAAATTCGGGGTCATCTTTTATTTCTTTGATTCGACTCTGGACACTCGATTTACTTACTTTCTCTTTTTCGTCAATTACCTCTGCAAGCAGTCCTTCTTCATCACCATATTCATTTTTTAGATCCTCCATTTTTGCATATAATTCCTCTAATTTATTTTGTAGGGTGTCTAAATTATTCCGCTCTGATTTAAAACAATTTTCTATGAGTAAGGATACTGGTATAAGTCTTCCGTTTAGACCATAAAGACCTTGAAGATCTTTTTTCTTACCTTTAGATTCTTTTTGAAGACGGTTTATTTGATTACCCGATCCCCACCCATCAACTGTAATGATATATGCATCGTCCTGCATTACCTCCGCCCAATATGACATGAGGTGTTGATAAATATCATATTTATCAACGAGAGGAAGATTAGAGCATGTCTCAAGTATGTTTTCTGCGATTGAACTGATAACGGCTTTGGGGTGGTCTTTTGTGGTAATTTTCTTTAAAACTTTTGTACTTTCATCAAGCCATTTTGTAAACGTAACCAAGACTTCTTTCTTGAACCTTTCAAACTCTGGATGCGATAATATCGTCTTATTGATTGAATCAGTTGCTAGTTCGCTATATCCCTTACGTAAAGGTTTAAAAATTGACTTTTTCAAAGTCGGAAATACTTGCCAATATTCTTCAAAGGCTTCGATGTCTGCATTTGGGATACCCCCATTCAGATGAGCTTCTATGTCTTGTACGTCTTCCGGCTCGCTTGAGTCAATGTAACGAGGTATGTTCAAATTATATTCATTCTGTTGAATTTCTTCGTTCGATACAAAACGCGAATATTTCTCAATCTCTATTTGACTATTAAAAACATCAGTGATTTTCTTTAGATCTCTTTCTTGCAATCGATTTTTATTTCCATCTTTGATAAAACCTCTTGAAGCATCAACCATGAATATACCCTTGCGAGACGATGCTCCTTCTTTATCCAAGACGATAATGCACGCTGGAATACCAGTACCAAAGAATAGGTTTGCTGGGAGACTTATGATTCCCTTGATATAACCTCGCTTGATAATATTTTTACGTATAGCACTCTCTCCGTTGCCACGAAATAGTACGCCGTGAGGTAAGACAACTGCGCCCTTACCTGTACTATTCATTGATTTTAAAATATGAAGCAGGAACGCATAATCTCCATTTTTTGCAGGAGGAATGCCGAAACCAGTGAAACGATCGTAGATATCTTCTTCAGGATGAAAGCCGTTACGCCATGCCTTTGTAGAAAACGGCGGGTTTGCGACCACATAATTAAAAGTCTTAAGTTCACCGTTGTTTGTAAACAATGGATTTGAAAGGGTACTTTGCCCCTTCTTTATTTCAGAATCTGGCTTTCCATGAAGCCACATATTCATCGATGCTAGAGCCGCGGTAGCATTATCAAGTTCCTGTCCGTAGATAGAAATCCCTTTGGTAGCCTCACTGGCTACTTTCAGAAGAAGGGAACCGCTACCGCAAGCAGGGTCATATACTGTTTGGGTCTTGCCTGTAGAATTTCTAGCACCAATCACACTTGCAATAATTCTTGAGACTTCAGCTGGGGTATAAAACTGGCCCTTGCTTTTACCAGATTCAACAGCGAAGTTTTTCATCAGATACTCGTAAGCATCTCCAAGTAGATCATCCCCTTCCGCACGATTCTTACTGAAATCTAATTCTGGGTTTTCAAATATTGTTACAAGATTTGTAAGACGGTCTTGCATTTCCTTCCCCTTTCCTAATTTGTCTGGATCATTGAAATCAACAGTATCAATAACACCCTGTAGATTATTTGCCTCGGCAATCTTTTTGAGGACAACATTTATACCCTCTCCGATATTTGGTTTTCCTTTTAAAGCAACAAGATCGCTGAAACTTCCTCCTTTTGGAATAATAACAATTGCGTCTTTTTGGTCGACGTATTTATCGGAGATATAACGCACAAAAAGTAATACCAGAACATAATCCTTATATTGTGACGCGTCCATTCCCCCACGCATTTCGTCGCAACCTTTCCATATTGAGCTATATAATTCTGATTTTTTTATTGCCATGTTATTTTATTAATTCTTCAACAGTCACCTCTAATGCTTTCGCCAGCTTTTTAATTGTACTGATCCTAGGATCAGGCGTTGCTCCATTCTCAATTTTTGCGATCGTATGATAAGCAAGGTCTGCTTTTTTACAAAGATCACTTTGAGATAAGTTGTTTTGCTTTTTGAGCTTTTTTAGATTTTCTGAAATTTTTAGGTCTTTTTTAGTTTTTGTCATTTGAGATATATTTACTCGTATAATTATATCATTAAAAAGACATGAGGCTAATTAAAACTGTGGATTAGAACCTTAGTTTTCGACCTTAAAATTAGGCCTTTGACAGATCATAAAGTAGTTATTCTAAATAGATCTGCTTATCCTTAAGAATTATTTTACTTTTAATGCATGCCAGCAGTTCCCTCTTTTCCAAATCTCCACCTTCTCTCAAAATATATTTTGCGTAATTGCGGATATCGACGTCCCTAACCTCTATATTCTCACCACTTGCCATAGCGACCTTTTGGAACTTTTTGAATCTCTCAACTTCGGTTTTAATCTTTTCTTTCACACCAAGTTCGTCCAAATCGATTTTTTCCATGAGCAACTCAAACTGCTTAATTAAATCATCCTCGTTTACATACCCGCATTTACAGTTTTTATCCTTGTTCTTTGTACAGCTGTAATAGACATATCGATGGGTGTTCCCGTTCTTGTGTTTCTTGAATTTTTCATCGGCTGAAACACCAGATCCGCAGAGTCCGCAGGTCAACATTTTAATAAAGGCAAACTCCTTACTCTCCGCTCTCACAAACTGGCTTCTCATTTGTGTCTGCACTAAATCAAAAAGTTCCTTTGAAATAATGGGTTCGTGCTTTCCTTGAAACCAATTCCCGGACCCTCTCGGATATTCAAACGAACCATAATAGAAAGTGTTTTGCAAGACCAGATAGATATTTCCTAATGCCAAGTGCTTATGACCGTTTAGTGTCCTAAAATTAAGATCAAACTTCAACCAGTTGTGTATCCTTCTTCCGCTCCACTTTTCGTAGGCAACCTTTTCGAACATCTTTTTTATAATCGGTGCCCTTTCTGGATCGATAACAACTTCGCATTTTTTCATAACACCTTTTTCTTTCATATACCCTGTAGGTGGAGTTCCAGGCCATAGACCCATTTCAACTCTCGTCTTCAGCCCTCTCTTCACATTGATACTTTTGTTGTCGTTTTCAAGCTTTGCTTGCGAACACAAAATCATTAGTAAGAATTTTTCATTCGGAGAGTTTTTGAAATGTTGTCCGTGAGTCCTGATTTCTACCAACTGTTTCTGGTCCATGAGATCAACAACACTTCCTAAGTCTCCGGCATTTCTACTCAAACGGTCAGGTGCCCACGTCAGTATTCCATTGAATCTGCCCCTTCGTACATCTTCCAGTATTTCTTTAAACACAGGACGTTGACCTGAATCTTTTGCGGAATGTGCTTCCCTTCTTATATCAACAATTTCAAGATTTTCCCTTTCAGCCAGTTGAAGCATCTCTTTGACTTGGGAATCTATAGACAGTACTTGGCGTTCTTCCGATTCAGTCGATTTTCTGGCGTAAAGTACGTATTTAATTTTTACGTCTGGTATGACGGCATATGAGCCTATAAGGCCAGTGGCTTGCTTTTGCATATTTAATTGATGACAGAACCACCGCCCCTGCATAGCTATGCAAAACAACAGATTCGTAGCGTGGTCGTATCTTGTCTTAGCAAGAGTATTGTTTAGCGATACGATGCTGACTGATAGTCGATTTTAGGCTATCATGTCATTAACAACTTAATAGAGGACCTAACCCCTAGAAGACTTTGTTTTCTAGGGTATGGTCTAAAATCCCACCACAGGTATAAAAACCTCCTCATTAGGAGTACCTGTGGTGGGTCCTATCGGGAAACTGATAGTGGGTAGCTAAGCTACCGCCTAGTGGGGAGATTTTTGTATTCCCCATTTGGCATAAAACCCACCACAAATTATGTCTATAATCATTTCCCAAAACGGCAAGAATGCCGTTAAGGTAGAACGTTCAGATTTCGACAAGGAAAATTACTTACAGGAATACATATATCAAAATCCTGAGAGTATCCCCTTGTACGATATCAAAGAAGATATCAAGTTACTGATACTTGCTCGTGAATTTCCGACAAATAGCGGACCGATAGACGCTATCGGTATCGACAAGTACGGAGAACTGTATATTGTCGAAACGAAACTATTCAGAAATTCAGACAAGAGAACTGTCATCGCCCAAGCCCTCGACTATGGCGCGGCATTATGGAAACACGCCAGAGATTTTAACCAGTTCATAGCGATTCTAGATCAAAGCTGTCAAAAGACATTTAATACGACAAGCCTAGAAAAAATTAAACAGTTTTTTGGAGTTACTGACGAAGAAGCGGGTTACATAGTTGATAAAATGCGAAGCAATCTAAACGATGGCGTATTCCATTTCGTCATCCTTATGGATAAGCTCGACGACAGATTAAAAGACCTGGTTCTCTATGTAAACCAGAATAGCCAGTTTGATGTTTATGCAGTAGAACTTGAATATTACAAATTAGATACCCAAGAAATCATCATCCCTCGTATATTCGGTGCGGAAGTAAAAAAAGATATTGGAGTATCTTCGAACCGATCAGACAGAAAGGAGTGGAACGAGCAGGGCTTGATGATAGATGCAAGAGAAAAGTTTACATCCGAGCAGTTTACCGCTTTTGAAAAACTGTATAACTTCACTAAGGAAAAAGCTGACGAAACAAGACTTGGTACAGGTCGTAACTCCTCATTCAGCTTCATCAAAAATTCCATAAGCTCCAAGTCAATATTCACAGTTACAACCGACGGCAGGATGTCTGTAAATTTTAATTGGATACTGTCCGATAACGAAAAGTTTACCGAGGATCTGAAAAACGGTCTTGAGACTGTGGGCATAAAATTTCCTGAAAATTACAAAGACCTACGTCCGAGTGTGTTCATAGAGGAATGGGGTCAAAAAGTCGATCAGATTATTGAAGTGATTAGTAACTTAATTAAATAAATATATGAGCGACAAAATGATTTGTACTACATGCGGATATGTTGGACACAGTGAACGAACGATAAAAGGAAGTCTTGGGGTAGAGATATTTTTATGGCTGATATTTTTGCTTCCTGGAATTATTTACAGTATTTATCGAAGTTCCACAAAAATGGATGCCTGCCCCAAATGTAAGAACCCGACAATGATCCCAATAACAAGTCCTGTTGGTGCGAAACTTTATGCGAGCCACGAATCGACGCTAACACCAGAAATAAAGGAGGAGGAAATTCAAAAAGAAAATAAGAAAAAGAAGACTGATTTAATTGTGAGAATACTTGTCATAGCTTTTCTTCTCTGGATTGTGATATCCGTGGTTTCATCTTTAAATTAGGCTCTTATTGCCACTCATTATTTAAGCCTATATAATCAACTAAATGACACTATCCATTGGAAAAATTGAAAAGGTAGACCTCCGTGAGATATGGAGGCATGAGGCTACAGACTTCACTCGGTGGCTTGCTCAAAACATAGATTACTTGAATGACGTGCTAGACCTCGATATTGTCGTTAGAAGTGTAGAGGAAAATGTAGGACCGTTTCGCGTAGATATATTCGGTGAGGATAGCGGTGGAAATAAAATAATAATTGAGAATCAATTGGAGAAAACCGACCATGGACACCTTGGTCAAATTCTCACTTACCTCGTGAACCTTGAAGCTAATATTGCCGTGTGGGTTACATCAAGACCTGTTGAGGAACATCGACAAGTAATCGAGTGGTTAAACGAAACAACGCCCGACGATATGTATTTCTACCTCGTTCAAGTTGAAGGTATACGAATTGCAGGACAGGAAAAAGTAGCACCTCTTTTCACAGTTGTCGAAGGACCGACAGTCGAAAGAAAAAGAATCGGCGACGAGAAAAAAGAATATGCCCTCAGTCATTCAATACGAAGAGAGTTTTGGACGCAGTTTATAGATGAAATGAACAAGGTAAATAATCTTTGCCAAAACGTCAGTCCTACAATTAGCTCATGGATTCCTGTTGCTCTCGGTAAATCGGGCGTGAGCATGAGTCTGGTTGTTACAAAAAATTATGCTCGTACGGAAATATTCATAAACAGAGGTGACAGTGAAGAAAACAAA
>OFRM01000152.1_pt1 | contig 31081 bp, 38 predicted proteins | sample 1543101 | NCBI WGS metagenome assembly OFRM01 (sample SAMN07774223, study PRJEB24372) | wastewater metagenome | isolation source: Exp Tend VB 0WW | collected 2016-02
GCCGAAGAAGAGTTACACCGAGGCCATGAAGGAGCGGCTTGCCCAATCGAAGAAGGCGACAGCCGCCGAGGCTCAAGCCCGGGCCCAAGGCGAGAACCTACGCCGCGATCTTGGCGGCAAGCCGGCCAAACCGCCGCACGGCAAGCCACCACAGAAAGATGGAACGGGCAAGCCCAAACAGGGATGGATTACCTTCGAGCGGCTTCCGGACGGTTCGCGATTCGACGTCGTTTACGATTCGAAGACGCAGACGTGGAGCGGGACATTGACCGTGCCAGGCCACAACCCGTTCTCGTCATCGAAGTCCGCCGTTCACAAACTGATTACCCACCTCGACCAGAAGTACCGCCGGTCGATTCAACCACCAAAGCCAGGAGCAAAGCCGGATGAAACGCCTACAGTTCCAAGTTCTTGAATTCGACAAGAAGTTCATCGAATGGGTCAAATACAAGAATGGGGGTGATGATCCGAAACCAGTGCTTGACAGTCTCAGGGATGAATTCGCGACTCACTACATCGTTGAAACGCCACCGTTCGCATTCGACCACAAGAGCGCCGGCAGCTACATCCTGCAAGTGCCGTCACGCAAGACTCTGTTCCTCTTCGCATCGGCGAAGTCCAACGGCCGGGTGAAGGTGTACGGCGGATTGTTCCATGACGGCCGAATGAAGGTTCGCGACGATATGCCGTTCGCGAGCGAAGCGCCGATCGTCCCGGTCGACCACGGGAGCGACGAGCGGGAAAAACTCTGCACGTACCTGAAGGAACGAGCCGAGACAGCACAGTACGACGACGACGCCGAGATTTATGAAGCGTTGATCCTCGACATCAGAACACTCAAACACCACCGAAAGGCTGATACCAATGGCCAGCGAATCGACATTCAGAACGGTTGACGATGGCGGATATGCCTTCCCGCAGGCGAACGGCGGGGGGATGACGTTATTGGAGTATTACGCAAGCCAAGCCCTTGCGAGCGGGACATGCCCATTTGAGACGAGGATGGACGACAAACCCTATACGCCGAAGACAATTGCGAAATTCTGTTTCGACATCGCCGAGGCCATGATCGCCGAGCACGAGCGAAGGACTTCCGAACCGAAGCCAGAGATTCCAAAGCAAGATATTAAATCGACCGTCATCACCTGCCGTAATTGCAACAGGCGAAAGGTTGTTGACGTCCCCGAACTTTGCAACGAATGCCTTTAATCCACCACCCCACCCCCGAGGATTCCCATGCTACCCGACACGTTTTGGATTGTCGTCACACAGTACGACACTGACCCGAATGCTTATTGCTCGAAACTGCCACGCGGGCCGATCGTTCATGAAACGTATGGTATTTATACACTTGACTCATCGGAGATTTAATCCTATAATTCCAGTATGAAAAACCCAAAAACGCTCTTGGAAGCCGTCCGTTATTTCTCTAATCTGGACGCCTGCGACGAACTGATGCTGACGGTGAAATGGCCAGACGGCAAAGTCGTCTGCCCGAAGTGCGGGGGAGACAAAATCGGGACGATTGCGAGCCGGAGAATGCTCCAATGCAAGGCACCGGAGTGCCGGAAACAGTTCAGCATGAAGGTCGGAACGATCTTCGAGGAAAGCCCGCTGGGGCTGGATAAGTGGTTCGTCGCGGTATGGTGTATCGCCAACGCGAAGAACGGAATCAGCAGTTGCGAAGTCGCCCGTGCTTTGGGCGTCACACAGAAAACGGCGTGGTTCATGCTTCACCGAATCAGGGCAGCGATGAAGACTAAGAGTTTCGAGAAGATGGACGGCGAAGTCGAGAGCGATGAGACATTCATCGGCGGGAAGGCCGCGAACATGCACAAGGCAAAGCGGGAGCGGGTCATTCAGGGCCGGGGGTCGGTTGGCAAGGCCATCGTCCACGGGCTGCTTGAACGGAGCGAAGAAGGCTTTAGCCAAGTTCGGGCGTCGGTCGTGCCGTCTACCGAGGCTTCGGCGTTGCTGCCGGAAGTTGCCCGGAACGTCGTGAGCGGGTCGAACGTCTACACCGACGCGCATCAATCGTATTCGGGACTGTCGCCCCGGTTCCTTCACCAGTGGATCGACCACGCGGTAACGTATGTCGCGGGTAAAGTTCACACGAACGGTCTGGAAAACTTCTGGACGTTGCTCAAGCGGGCGTTGAAAGGCAGTTACGTTCACGTCGCCCCGTTCCACTTGGAGCGGTACTTGGACGAAGAAGTGTTTCGGTTCAACGAACGGGCGGGAAGCGACTGGTCGCGATTCTGGACGACGCTCAAGGGCGTGCTGGGCCGACGACTCACTTACCGCGAACTCTGCGCCATCGACGGCGCGGGATTTATGGGGATGACGTAAGCACCAAACCGAAAAAGGAGATTTGCAATGAAGCCGGTGCAAACCGATTACCTGCCGACGACGTTCTCTGCGGAGAAACTCAGGTCGGAACGGGTGACGACGATGGCGGGGATGCCGACAAACATACTGGACGAAGGTGGTCTACGCCTCGCCAGGTGCGACTTCGATGGCGTGCTCAACGCGGATGCGGAGAAGAACGCCCGTCGATTCATCGCGTGCTGGAACGCCATGATCGGCATTGATGACCCGCAAGCGTTCCGCGACAAATGCGATGCCTTGCAACGGTTCAAGGATTGGGTCCACGCCTACCTCGACGGCAAAGGTATTCCGCATCACCCGCCCGGCGTCCACGGCGCGGAAGGCTGTCGGATCGGGGACCGGATGGATTACGTGTTCGACAGGCTTGCCGCGTTTCCTGAAAGTGTAGTCAAAGCGGCAAAGCAAATCTTAGATAACGAATGCTGCTTAGACGGCTGCGAGTGCCACTATTGCAGTGTTGCCCACCACATCTTGAGAGACAACTAATGTGTGAACTTATTCGCTGGTGGTGGAGACGTGATTCGTGTTCGGCTACGTGCGTCTGCATCGAACTCAGTGGTGATATGGACGACCATCACCTCCAATGGATGTCCGATTACTTCAAGGCCGTCCTCGAAAATCGAGAAGCGAAAAATAGAAGTCATGACCATCGCAGTCGGACTGATTGATGCGACGATTACCGGGGAATTAAACATGGCGAAGAAACCTGAGAACGGGAAAGAGTTCCAAGACCTACTCGGCAAGCTCGTCCGCGTCCCGAAAGAGGAAGTGGACAAAGAGATGAAAGCCGAGCGACGGCGGAAGCGTCGGCGAAAAAAATAGAGACGGTTTTCATGACCTTAAACTTTTTGGGTTCCTGATGAACCAAGTACGTAAATACCAAACGTATTGCTTGACCGAGGACGAGGCCGAGCGACGTGCCCGCAGTCTCGCCGGCCGCCACGGCTGGGCCACGATCTTGAAAGTTGATGGCACGCAGGTCAAGCCGCCGAGGCCGCAGCCTAGCCCGTGCGAGCCGTCGAATATGTCGGCACCGACGGCGATGCCCGATCCTCGATCCAGATTGGCGGACAGATTTTGCTCTTATTGCGGATGCACGACCGGAACTTGCGACGCCGGCACTCACGTTTACTGCTATGTCTGCAAGAATCTCAAACCATAACCCACAACATCCACCCCCGAAGTGAGAACATGACCGATCCAGAATTCATCGAAGCGTTTCAGAAGGCCGAAGAGTTGAAGGATGCCTATTCGATAAAGGCCGCCGTCGCTCAGCATATGTGCGAAGCGCACCAACAAGCCACTTTAGATCGTGACAAAGCCGAGGAGAGTTATCGCCGAGCCGTGTTCCTTGCCGTCCACGGAAGAGAGGCCGGCGCCAGTCTGGAACGCGAACGAGTGACAGGCAATCGAACATGCCTTGTCCTTCATGACGGTATCGCCATGAAGTTCACCGCGTCATTCAGGGACGATCATCCCCGATTCGCCGAGACGTCAAAGAAGCGAGTCGCACTTACCAACATCACAACCCAATAACCGATTCCCACTCTTACCCCCGAAGTGACACATGGCAAAAGCCAGAGCCAAGAAGACCGACGCGCCGGCCGCGATAGATGAAGCCCCTCCGGCAGCCCCACCACCGCCACCCAGGCCCAAGCCGACCGGATTCCGATTGATCCGCATGAAAGTTGAAAACTTCATGCGCATCATCATCGCCGAGATTACCCCGAACGGCGAACCCCTCGACGTATGGGGAGAGAACGAGCAGGGGAAATCATCGCTCTTGAACGCGATATGGACTGCGCTGGGGGGCAAAGACGTCGAACCGGAAATGCCCGTCCGGAAGGGAGCGAAGGAGGCGACAATCGAATTGGAATTGGGGGAGATTAACACCCCGCAGCTAATCGTCCGGTACCGCCGCACGCCCGACGAGAAGGAATCGGACGGGACCATCAGGAAGGGGAAACGGTACCTCGACTTGTACCGACCGGACGGAGCCAAGTTCGATGCGCCGCAGGGTCAATTGGATACGCTCTTCGGCGACGGGAAGATGTTCAACCCGCTGAAGTTCATGGATCTTGAGCCGGCCAAACAGGCCGCAGTGATCGCAGGGATTGCGGGAATCGATATTGTCGCGTTCACTCAGAAGCGGAAGGGACTGTACGACGCCCGCACCGAGGCCAACCGGAAGGCGAAGGAGGCCGCGGCATCGCTGAAGACGCAAGAGGCCCTACTGTCTCAGGCCCTCACGAAAGCGGGACTGAAGGAGCCGCCGACCGAACGAGTTGAAATCGACAAGGTGATGGATGACCTGAAGAAAGCACAGGTATTCAACCGTCAGATCGCCGAGCATCACAGCGAACTAAAGCACCTAATCGACGGCCATGCGATTGTCGAGAAGGCCGCCGTTGACGCAGCCACCGACGTCGATGCGGTCAAGCGGCATGCTGAGAAGATCATCGCCGAGGCGGTAGAAAAGATGAACCGGGCCGCCTTCCGCGAGGGGGAAAGCAAGAAGCATATTGACGGAGTGAAAGCCAAAGTCGCCGAACTCAAAGAAGCGCCGACCGCTGGCTATGAAAACATCATCGCCCAGGCCGAGCCGATTAACAATGCCCACCGCATTGCAAAATCGCTCGAGGAGTCGAAGGCCCACGCCGAGGCGATGACGAAGGCCGCCGAGGCCGCGGATGCCCGCATCACTGATGCCGACAAGGCCCATCAAGCCGCGATCGCAGCCGCCAAGCTGCCGATCGAAGGCCTATCATTCGACGAGAACGGCGTCAGCCTGAAGGGAATCCCACTCTCCCAGGAGGCCGCCAGCGTTCGCCTTCGAGTCTCCGCCGAGATTTCAGCAGCCGAGAACAACAAGTGCCGAATCATGGTAATTGAGGATTGCAGCCTACTGGACAAGAACATGAGGAAAGTTTTGACCGACGTCGCCGAAAAGATGAACGTGCAACTTATATGTGAATACGTCTCCGAGCAGCAGGAAGGCGGCATTCACGTCGTCGAAGGACGAATCGCACCATGACCGCCGAAGAATTCATCGCAGCCGGCGGAGAAGTGAAAGTCGTACTCATTTCCCCGTCCGGCGAATCGGAGACGGTTGCCCTGAAGCCCGTGGAGCATTCTCGCGGTTCGGTCGGATGGAGGCACAAAGGCGAACAGAAATGGCAGATCGCGGGCGAGGAAGCCACCGTGTCGATCGCGATGACGATCGTCGTCCAGAAGTCCGCCAAGTGGGAAAAAGGTAAGAAGCGATGGTCGAAGGCCGTCGCTGATATGTATCAGAAACAATATGGCACGCTTCCGCCCAATGTGGAAGTCACGCTCTAATCAGAGGTTAATTCATGCCCGATTGCTACGGCTACATCCGTGTTTCGACCGGCGACCAGGCCGATGGCGGGGTCTCTCTGCCGGCACAACAGGAAATCATTCAGCAGGAGTATTGGAAACTCCACGCGAAGACGCCGTTCGATTCGTTCCGGGTTTTTTGCGATGCTGGCGTTTCCGCCTTCACCAAGAACCTGAAGGCCAGGCCCGAGGGGAGTCAGCTAATCGCATCATGCAAGCCGGAAGACTGCGTGATCATCACCCGTCTCGATCGCGCCTTCAGGAATGCTGGCGACGGACATCAAACGCTGGCATGGTTTCAGAAACAGAGAATCCGCGTCATCATCCTCGACTTGCCAGGAGGGGGACAGGCGGACACGGCGACGGCAGCCGGTTTCATGACGATCGCCGGCAGTTTGATGTTCGCCCAATTCTCTTCCATCGTCGCCAGCGAAAGGATTCACGTTGCCAATAAGTACAACCTGAGAACGCGAGGCTGGGCGACGAATCCCCTGCCGGGTCACAGTTCGAAGATGGTGAAAGGCAAGCCGGTTCAGTATGTGGAGCATGCCCATATTGAGACGGCGAAACGATTCCTTAGTACCTACTGGAAGGAAGGGCCGGAAGGCGTCAGGGGCATGCTGAATCGGAATGAAATCACTTTCGAGAAGCGATACGCAACAGGGTTGGTAGATCGATTAAGCCCGTTGACCGAATTCCGAAACAAGATAACGATCGCAGTATCCAAGTCGCTTCTCACGCTGTATTGCACTCACAATCTGAAGGCCTTCGCGGCCGAGTGCGGTGTTGACATCGATTACTATTTCAATCCCCGCAAATCTCAGATGCGTTCGCCACTGACAGGCGGATGGATCAAGATTGGCATCCCGAAAGGATGTGAAGATTATGACATCGTTCCAAGAGTTGCGTCGTAAAGGCATCGGAGCCAGCGACACCGCGGCGATCCTACGGCTATCCGAATGGGGCACGCCCTATTCCGTCGCCGTCGAAAAGATCATGGGCACGACTTTCGAGGAGAGCGAGCCGATGAAGTGGGGCAAGATCATGGAGCCGATCTTGCTCGAGGAGTTTCGCCAGCGAATGAGCCTTGGCTGTGTCGCGGCGAATCCGTTCTGGAAACATCCCGACCATGACTTCATCTTCGCGAACTGCGACGGTGTTGCCGACAAGAGTGCCAGGCCCGCGTACGTTGTTGAAGCCAAGATTAGCCGCTGGGGTGAAGGATTCGGGCCGGACGGAACGGACGAGATTCCTGATAAGTACAACATTCAAGTCCATCATCAGATGGCTTGCACGGGGGCGAGAATCGCTTACCTAGTCGTGCTCTTGGGTGGCAGCAATCTCCGCATTTACCGAATCGATTACAACGAAGAGATCGTCAAGGCGATGATTCCGATCCTCTGTGAATTCTGGAAAGACTTTGTTCTTGCCAGGCGATTCCCCGAGCCGGACTTTGAACATCCCGCCACGGCCGAAGTCATTCGGCAATCGGTCAAACTTGATGCGGGCCGAGTGCTTTCCTTCCCGACGATCGACGAACCGCTGTACGGCTTGTGCGGCCGGTACGAGTTGATGCGGAAGGTGGAAAAACTGGCGAAGAGCGAAAAGGATTCGCTCAAGAGCCAGATCCGCGTGCAGTCACAGGGAGCCGGCCGGATTGAATTCATCGACGGCACGACGGTAACGACGACTATGACGAAACGCCGCGCCTACCAGGTGAAGGAAGGCGAATACGAAACCATGCGACTGACATGGAAGGGCGAAGACCAGTACGGTATTTCACAAAAGCTGACCGGCCTGAAGCCGCTCGAGATTGGCGACAATCGCCAAGGCGACGAATCGCCAAACTTCGAATAAACCCATACCCTTTTCTCACCCCCGGAGTGATCGATGAGTACCGCAATTCAGACTTACACGAACGAAGACTACAACCGCCGGCAGCCGTTGCAGGTTGTTAAGGCGATGGGCAAACGAATGATGTCCGAAGTCGAGACGTCATTGCCGAAGTTTATGAAGGGCCAGGCGGATACGATCCTCCGCGCCATGTATACCGAATGCGCCAAGAATCCGAAGTTGCTTGACGCTACCCCGATGTCACTTTTCACGGCATGTATCAATGCCGGTTCGCTGGGCCTGAAGATCGGTGGAGTGCTGGGCCAGTGTTACTTAGTGCCATTCAAAGGCAGCGTTCAATTGATCGTCGGCTACAAGGGCTACGTTCAATTGGTCAATCGTTCGGGTGAAGTCGGCATCATGCAGGCCCATACTGTGTACGATTGCGACGAATTCACTTACGAACTTGGCTCTAAGCCATTCATTCGACACATCCGCAATGATCCGACGACGTTAAAAGAAATGGAGGCCAGAAAGTCAACGCACTATTACGCTACTGTGCAAACGAAGACCGGAGAAGTGTTTCAAGTAATGTCCCGCCTCGAGGCCGAATTGCACCGCAGTAAGTTTGCGATGTTCAAGGGTGAAGGCGGCCCGTGGTGGCAACACTTCGATGCTATGGCCATGAAGACTTGCGTTATCAAACTGTGCAAGTTCCTGCCAATGTCGGCCGAGGCGATGGGGACGATCGATAAGGCCGTTGCCCTTGATCCTGAAGAGACAGACGGCCATACTCCGGCGCCGATTCAAATCAGCGACATGAAGGAAGTGCCGAACGATCCTCAGGACAATGCCAATCCAGAGGACAAGAAGGAAACCGCGACGAAGAAGGACGATCGGCCAGACGAAGAGCGCGAGCCTGAAGACTTGCCGCCGGCCAACAAGGGAGCGACGGCCAACACCGCTGACAAGGTGAAGAAGGCGACGAAGGGCAAGAAGGGCGACGGCAATATGTTCGAAGGCGGAGCACAGTCGGCTAAAGAACAGCAATTACCGGACTAATCATGCGACGTTTAATGTGGCGAGAATGGGCAGAAACCTTTCCGGGTGGCGACTTGGCTTGCCACCCGGTTGTCATCGACGTCGCCCGTGCCCTTTCAGGCAACATGAACTTTCTTCGATGGCTGGGACACGATCATCCCGTTGTCATGAGCCTCGAGCCGATCGCCATGATTGCCGTCGCCGCATTGTGCCGGATCCGGAATCGATTCGGGAAATTCGACATCAGCGAGATAACCGTCAACGTCCGTCCCGATCGCCTCGACGACGAGATAGGCGTACCGGGCTTGATGGATGCCCTTTGGGCGGCCGGCATGGTGCAGGAGACGACGGCGATCAGCTTTCGGCTCAAGCCCAGGCCCGGCAGCTTCCCGCGAGGATATGACGAAGCATTGGAGGGGCGAGCGAGGAAGTGGCACAATGCCGAACTCGCCTCAATCCGTCAATCGGTATTGGTCGGGATGTCCTCACCCGTCAGTACCGCAACCACCCCCGAGGCGTAGGAGTTTCACTGTGTCGAAAGACAAGATTCTCAAAGGCGGTGAGAAACCGCCGAAGAAAGAACGGCCGCCGAAAGGAGGGCAGCAGCACTTGCCGGGTGCAGAGCAGATGGACAAGATTCCCGCGATCCACAAGGCAGCAACCGAGTACGCCAAACTTCGCGATCATCGAATGGCGATTCTAAAGCAGGAAGTTGAAGCGAAGAGCAAAGTAAAGTTGCTGATGGACAACAAGGGAATCAAGGTTTACGAGCACGGTGACGTACACGTGAACATTGAGAACACGGAAAAGATCAAAGTTAAGATCGGTAACGAGCACGAAGAAGACGAAGAAGGCGACGACGCAGCGTAAACGTCATACCATGATTCCCATCACTCGCCTTTATCGGGGCGAGTGACTTTCACAGGACGCCCGGCATGTCTGCACACTTCTGCAATCTGTCACGTCCGCAATTCCAACCGAGCAATTCCAATGGCTGAAAACAGCAAGATCGAATGGACGACGCACACATTCAACCACGTCGAAGGCTGTACGAAGGTCTCCGCCGGCTGTGCGCACTGCTATGCAGAGTCCCAGGCAAAGCGGTTCGGCCGCGTGAAGTGGGGGCCGGAGTCTGCCGGCGGCACTCGCCGAGTCGCGTCCGAGAGCTATTGGCATCAGCCGGTGAATTGGAATCGTAAGGCCGAGGAAGCGGCAGACCGATTCGAGCACTTCCAGAACGGCGGAGGCACTGGCAATGCCAAGCCGCCCGAACGTCCGCGAGTCTTCTGCGCATCGCTGGCCGACGTCTTCGAAGACTGGCAAGGGCCGATGGTCAATTCGCAGGGTTGCCGCCTTTGGCGACACGAAGCGACTGGCAATCTCTATCCGCAAGTCCACTCGACAGATGAGGCGATGATTGCGGCCGGCGGAAGACTTCTCACGATGGATGATTGCCGTTCCCGTCTCTTTCAACTCATCGACGACACGCCGAATCTTGACTGGCTGATTTTGACTAAGAGACCAGAGAATATCTTGCGGATGATTCCGCCGCACGCTTACCACGGCTGCACGACTGGCGACTGCCCGCACGACAATCAAAAGGATTGCGACCCGGAGGCGTACTACCGCGATAACGTCTGGATAGGCACAAGTGTCGAAGACCAGTTGGCCGCGGACACCCGCATCCCGCACTTACTGAAGGTGAAGGCCGCCGTCCGATTCCTTTCGATGGAGCCGTTGCTTGGCAAAGTCGATCTTGGCTACCCGGAAACACTCTTCCCCAAAGGCCCGCAGTATTGCTGTAGTGGCCGCGAGTGCGGTTGTGGCGGAGGCCCTTGCGAACCGCCTTTGATCTATGGAATCAGTTGGGTCATTCTTGGCGGTGAATCCGGCCACACTTCCCGCGAGTGTTCGACGAGTTGGATTACCGACGTCCGCGACCAGTGCAAACAGTACGGAGTCGCTTGCTTTATCAAACAACTTGGAGCCAAGCCGACGTGGAACACGCTTCCATTGATCCAGCTTAACGACAAGAAGGGCGGAGATTGGGCCGAATGGCCGGAACATCTTCGCGTCCGCGAATTCCCAACACCCTCGAGGAGATACGCTTGAAACGCTTACTCGCTATTTTCGCCCTAATGGCCGGCGGATTCGCCCAGGCCGTTGAACCGATCATCGTCGAGCCAGTGCCGATCCAAATGGTCGGCGACTTCCAGTTGCCGGACGGCGACTACTACATTCACGCGCCGCTGGAATGGAAGAACCAACAAGGCGTGAATGTCAGAGGGGGCAAGAAAAGCCGAATCATTTACAACGGGGCGCCGACAAAACTCGGAGCGATCGTTTTCAAAGGCGTCCGCGTCGGCCTGATACAAGACGTCGAGATGCTATGTCCCAAGCCGGACGTCGAATCGGCCGTCTGCATCACGAACAGCGATGTGGTAGGCGGGTTTATCTCCCATGCGATTGAGATAAAGAACGTCCGAGTCAGACACGGCGGATACCAGACGGCCTTCAAGAAAGCGTTCGCGATCGACTCGTATGCCGGCGACCCGCTTCGAGTGAAGAAAGGGTCGAACAATGAGATGCACCGGATTTTGAACTGTTCGAGCGAGAGTCACACAGTAGCCGGCGTCTACATCGAAGGCCACCAGAGCCATGCAAACGTGATTCGCGATTCGGCATTCGGCGATGCGATCGGCCGACGTCCTTACGGAGTGTGGGCAAAAGAGGGTGTATTCTTTCGCGCCGAAAACGTGACGATGCACACCAACAGTTGCGACTACCAGTGCGGGCAGCCGCACATTCAGGCGGTAATCGACGGCCACAACTCAGAGCACTCTTGGCAGCTTATTGCGAACTGCACTCGCAATCCGGACGGCAGTTACGCGACGGGTAGTTCCGGGGCAAAATACAACACGACGATCAAGAACGTCCGATGGGACGGCGAGCCAAAAGAGCACTTGCCAGTGATTGATATGTGGGGGCCGGGGCCGTTTACGATCTCGAACGCGCACCTCGCCGGCATCAAAGGACTGTGCCCGCGAATCGCATTCGACAATTACTCAGACAAGATCGCAGGCGTTTGGACGCCGCGGTACGGAACGTCCGATTTCAATGGGGTCACAATTCGACAGATGCTCGGAGTGATGCCGACAGGCATTCTGATTAAGACGCCCGCACCTTGGGCCAACCGGACGCACGGGCTTGAGTACGAGTATATGCGACCGGACGGCAGCTACATCTACAAGAGGCTGACGATCAATCAGCCGCTTCCTTAATTCGACCGACCCGGAGATGTCATGAGTTGCACAACCGGGGCATGCCCACAGTGCGGCGCCGAGACGATGTACGACGACCGTGATCCTACGTTGTGCCATCGGTGCCGGTCGATGACCACGGCGGCGATAACGCAAGGGGCATTCATTCGCGTGAACGCCACCAGTTCGACGACAGGAAACCGCAAGCAACGGCGGGCCGCGAAGTCCGGCCGCAAAACGAAAGGGGACGCATATGGGAACCGTTGACCGCGATGAGGCCGTCCGTGCGGCGAAGTTGCATATGTCATCGTACACCCCGCACGCTCAAGAGGTGTCAGACGCGGAACCGTGCGTCATGGCCCGCTACATCCTCCAGCCCCCGCCTAGCCTCGAATGGTTCCGGGAGTTTGTGGAAAGGTGTATGCAAGCCGGGTTTGAAATCGCTGACGATAAACTGTCGATGGATGAACTTAACGCCAGCCGCGAAGCATTCACCGCCGAACTCGCCTCCCATTTCCCGGCTGGCGGTGGGGCGGGGGATGACGGGGAAGCGATAAAACGCGGATGGCTTTGCGTCGGGTGCGGATCGACATGGCCGAGCAGAGAAGCGGCCACAAAATGCTACGACAAACACACTATTCAAACGGACTCAACCGCACTCGGCATCCCCACCGAACCAACCAGACCGATCTAACCACACCCGCGAGGAGGGTAAGAATGGATACGAACGCACTAACGGAACTGATGAAGGAAACTGCCGGCGTAATTCTTGACTCGATGGCGTCTCGAATCGAATCAATCGGAACGTCGCCAATCAAAGTCAACCATCGCGAATACGCGGTAAGGATGTTGGCAATAGCCATCATCGAAGTTCACCGGAAAATAGCGAATGCAGAAGCGAGATTTGTTTCTGATGTGATTCGTAGCAATTAACCCACCCACCGGCCCGTCGCGTTGACGGCCGGGACTTTGCCCCCTGTTCAGGAGAACGACGATGACCGGAAAAGAACTCGCGGCTGTGCTCACGAAGCCACAGTACGCCAATGCACACGTCTTGATGAAGGTCGCGAACGACTGGTGCGAAGTGACAGGCGTGGCCGCGACCGGTGAACACAGGAACGGCATCACACCGCAGGTCACTCACCCGGCGCTCGACGGCGGCGTGATCGTCGTGGAACCGGATGCGTAGCCCTTAAACCTTCCCGGTCGTCGCGTTGACGGCCGGGCGAAAGGAGAATGAGAGATGCGAGCGATAATTATTGACGACAAAGACGCGAAGGGATTACTGAACGACCTCAAGTTGACCGACTTCGAGGGCATGGTCCACAGCCGTGAGTCTCAAATGGTGATGGAGGAATTCAAGATACCTGGTGATCGAATGAAGTTCGTCATCGCTGCAATACACAGCCGGTTCCATTACCGTGTCTGCAAATGGTTGCAGGATCAAGGCGCAAATGTGACGTGAGCACACGCCGGCAGCAGAGGGACGGTAAGACCGGCTAACTAACAAACCGCCTGACAGGCAGGGAGAGGGACGTGACCGCAATCGAAGCATCCGTGATGTGTGTCTCAATGCTCGCCGTCGGCCTGATCGGCGGCATGGTCGCGATGTGGATGATGATCGGCCCGCCTCTCGGCATGAAAATCAAGTACGTACCAAAGGAACCACCATGCCCCAAGATCTGACACCGCCGACGGCAGCGGAACTGGCCGCTTACTTCAATCGTTCTCACCGATCGCATGCCGAGGCCGCCCGAAGAGCGACACTACTCCCCCGAGGCCCGCGAATGGGTGTTGTACAACGATGACGACGGCGAGAATCATTACTCCCTCGAGGACAAGGCCTTCTACTATTTGAAGATTGATGATCGAATGTTCTCGAATCATCGGGCTTGGTGGCTGGGCCAGGTGGTTGACAACATGCCCTACAGGAGTGAAGAGGATGCAATGAAAGCCCTTTCCGACGTCTGCATTGCTTGGTACCGAGCCAAGCGAGGCCTGAAACACGTTCTGAAACATTACCGTCAACAGTTTCCAATGACAGAATCACGAAACCGATAACCCGCTTCGGCGGAGAAAGAACCCCGTGGAAGACATTCCCGTTATGCCGATCGTTCGTGAGTTGTTCGACACGCTTCCCGATTGGGATGTGCCAGAAATCACTTTCCTGAAGAGTGGAGTGCAATTCTTCAGGGATGGATACCAAGTCGTTGTTGTCAGGAATCGTGTCGCCACCCGCTACTATGCCGAATTCGTTCGGCCGAGGCGGTATGAAGGCGGAGCCGTGCCAGGGCCGTACGTCCCAACAGTGCGGAAGCCGGCGGCCGAAGTGGAGGCGGAATACGGGATGCAGCCGGGCAGTCTCGATAAGGCCGGCCAGTGCACACCAGCCGACGCCGAAGACATTCCAGACTATGAGATAACTGATTATTTGTGGCAAACGCTTCCCCGAGAACGCCGCAACACCGGCGGATACTGGCGGGATGACAAGATCATTTACTATCAGTTGTTTGGGATGAAATACGTTCAGAAGTATCGGCCGAAGATCATCCCCGATCCGGTTGCCAACGCCCAGGACGGCACGGACGTCGTGGCGACTGCCGAAGAATTGCCGACGTACAACTTCGAAGATCCGTCCTTGTGGGGAGGCCTACCGCGGTCTCGCCCTGTCACCGGCGGTTACTGGCGTGACGAAAACTACGTTTACTATCAAGGATTGAAGGATACAGAGATTCTGAAGTTCCGCCCGACGTTTGACCAGGTGCCATTCTGATATGAAAAAGTGCTTCAAGTGTGGCAAACGAAAGAAAATCACCGAATTCTACAGCCACAAAGAAATGGGTGACGGCCATCTCGGCAAGTGCAAGAAATGCACGAAGGCTGATGTTAGAAGACATCGTGTCGAAAATCCCGAGAAACTGTCTGCCTACGAAAGGAGGAGGCTACTTACGACGTCCAGAAAGAAGCAACGAGCCGAATCGCAACGGAAAAGTCGAGCCAAGCATCCTGAAAAAGAAATAGCCTACCGCGCGGTTCGGAAGGCTGTTCGCACTGGTGTGCTAAAACCAGAACGGTGCGCATGTGGAGAAAAGAGAGTCCAAGCCCATCACTATGACTATGGCAAGCCGCTTGATGTTAAGTGGCAGTGCTTCAAATGCCATCGGCAGAAAGAACATGGCCACATAGTCGTTTCCAGTCGCGAAACTTGGTCATTCCAAGGCCAGCCACCACATAGGAGACAGTCATGCAATGGATGAGAACCGAAGTGACCTTCCCCCACCGCCGAGCGATCCTTGTGATTCGCCGGATGGACATGCTGAAAAACGCATCGATCCTTCGAGGCCTTCGATCGCTTCGAGGAAGCGATAACGATGTCCAACTCATTCACGATGAGTTGATGAGGATGATCGAAAAGGACCGGCCCGACCTGAAGGGATGCACGATCGATTTCATGCAATACAGCATTCAGCAAGACGGCTGGGAAGTGCTCATCGGTCATCCATCACTAGAGCCGGTTGAAATGGGTTACTGCCCGAAGTACATCGGCCTCGACACCCGCGAAGAGTTGCTACAACCAACCATCGTCACATAGAACCAAACCAACCACCCCCGGAGTCGTTTCATGGAAATGCTCAATTTGGCGATCATCGCGTTAGTGTCAACCGGCTTTACAGTCGCATCAGGACTTGGATTGATTTTCTTCATTGGCCGTCGCAATCGGAAGATTCGGGAGGCGGCATTCGCTGCAACCGTGCCGGCCGCGACAGGGACGGAGACACCGCCGCATCCAGACCCAGCAGCCATATACGCAGCATGCGTTGAATCACTCAGGCAGCCGGCTCAACCGCCATTCGACCCGACGAACATCCTCGAGGCGATCCGAATCGTCACCGAGGCCTGCACATCCAACGGATTGATGATCGAACAGCACGAGCGGCATTTGCAACATCACCAGCAGGCCCTTGTCACCCACGATAATGCCCTTGTCGAATTCCAGCGAAAGGAAGCCATTGCCGCCCACGCAATCGCCATGCTTCAGGAAGGCCAACGGGACTTGACCGCCTTGACGTCACAGAACTTTCCGAGCGGGAAGATGTTCCCAAGCGTGAACGCATTCTTGGAACGGAAACGGCCGGTACCGACTATCCCGGTACCAAACCCGGACGAAGAAGGGTTAATCATCGACGACGCGGATTACATTCCGACCGACGATGAGCCAGCCGTGCCGCAGATTCCACCACCGTACCCGCCGCCGGCCAGGCCCGAAACCGCCGGCACTCCGAAGCCGAAACGGAATCGAAAGAAGCCTTAGCGTGCCGCCGCCTTCCGTTCTCGAGCAGCAGTCGATTGCTGTTTGTTGAGACCAGTCAGCAAGTCATAAAGCAGTTGATCCGTTTCACTCATCGTCCCGCGCAAATCAGGCGGGACGTACAAGTTCTCTTGCACCTTAGTCGCCGCTGAAGGACGCAATTCCTTCTGAAGCCATTCACGCTGGGCCGCGGGCTTGGTCCGTTCCAGGTCAACATCCGAGACCCGCATCCCCGTCAGCAGATTCATCAGCCCGGTACCATCCCATTTCCGGGTATCCATTGCCCGATCGGCCGTACTGACAACTCGAGCCGCCGGAGTGTTGGCAATCAGTTGAGTCAACGTCTGAGCCGTCCGCTGAGGAATGAGGCCGCCGAGGGAGACGGTAGGCGACGGCTGAAGGTCCGCCAGGTTGCGGCCAGAATAGAACTGCTTACCGAAGGCCTGTTCGGGAATCACTTTCATGTAGGGGTTGACCATCCCAAACAGCGAACCAACGGTGCGCTGCAAATCGCCGTGGGCGGCATGGCCGAGAGTCTTAAACGCTTCATCCTCGATCGGTAAACCGAACGACGAAAGGAACCGGGCTGATCCTTCCGGCGCTCCGAAGAACGGCAGGCTTGCCCCTTCCGCGATATAGCCGGGGGCGAAATCATCCTTCTCACGTCCACCAGCAACGAGCCGCGTCGTCTGTGCGACTTTCGCCGGCTTTGTTGCCAAGTCCTCGAGCAACGGCGGGAGTGTGCCGCGGGAGAACCCGTACCAAGGGACAATACCCTTAATCGCCCGTTCTGACGGCGTGATGTCCGAATAGTCAATCTGGTATTTCTTGACGCCAGCCGAGGCCGCGTCGTCGGTGAACCCCTGCATTTTCTTCGAGAGGAAATGAGAGGAGCGAATCCAGTCTTCCGAGGCCTTCCCGAAACGACGGCCTTGCTTCACCGCGATATTCACATCCCCGGTCGAAGCACCACCCTCGACGAGTGTCGGATTGAAAATTTGCTGTAGCTTGCTGTATCCTTCCGCCTTCTCCGGGGCCGACGGCTTGAATCCGCTGGCGTAGCCCTTGAGCACTTCCCTTTCCGTCTTCACTGTGCCCGTCGTTGTCGGAATCCCGTACGACGTGATCTTGTCGTCAGGCCCGAGGATTTCACCCGTCGCCCGCCGAGAGGAGTGAGTGTAGGCCGTGTCCGTGGCGATCATCGCTTTCTTGAATGCGTCGGTTGCCGCCTCGACAGACATGCCGGGGTAGGCCTTGGCAGCGATTTCGGCCGGCAGGTATCCACCCTTTTGCACCGCTCGAGCCGCGGCGATCGCAGACGTGTCGAGAGAGTTGTCCCGCCACATATTGAAGAATGCCGACATCAGGTTGCGGATATTGAACGCTGGGAAAGGCGCGGTGACGTCAGCTTTGAATACGTTCATGGCCATCTTCCAGGCCTCGACAACCGGAGCGAGGGCGGCCGGAGACTTCCAGGCCTCTCCGAGCCGCATGACATCCGCCGCGACGTCTTCGGGGACGTGGAAATCATTCAACTCAGAGAACTTCACTTTGTTCGGCTTGATCGTCTTCGCCATTTCCGGCGTGACGAGAGCGGCATAGTCTTCCGTCCGCATCAGATTGGTACCGGGATTGATTGCGACGTCGCCGAGGAGGGCATTCATCACTTTCGAATACCCGCTTCCGCCCGGTTCGAATCCGGCCTTATCCATCAGTTCGCGAACGGGGATGCTGGCCCGTCCTTCCGCGACAAATTCTTCTTGTTTCCGTGCTGTTTGAGTCACCGCCTTGAGAACGGTATCGGCGTGCGCGGCCCGCTTGGCGGCCGTGGCACCCTTCACCTTCGAAGCCTGAAGGATGTTCAGATCGAAGAAGTCGCGGCCTTGTTCGGCGTATTCAGGCCGAGCGTGCTTAATGAAGTCGGTCAGCTTTTCCGCTTGTTCCCAAACCGGCCAATTCCGGGGCGGGTCCGTCTTCCCGGTGAGAAGAGCACGGATAGCAGACTGTGCTGCGTCCGGATCTTCGATGGCCAATTTGCGGAGTGTCTTGTCCCGCATGATTTCGTTGACTTGAGTCGAACCGCCGGGGATGCCCTTCAGAATCTCTTCCCGCCGAATCACGCCAGGATCCGAGGCCGCAGCCGAAGACATGCCGGCACGAGTTTTGATTTTCTTCCAAGCCCCTTCCCCCTCGAGGGCCGGCAATGGTGCAAGCTGCCGCTGCATACCGTAATCGATGATGTCATCCGTCAGGCCCGGCGATCGCAGGCCCTTGCTGGCCGTCAACCGCCGTGCGTCGTCAGCAATCCCCGTGATCGTATCCACGCCCTTCTTGAGCGTTTCAATCTGCCCAGGAGTGAATAAGCTGGCGTCGATCGCGGATGCGATTTTGTTCGTCTTCCAGATTTCCTGCTGATCCAACCGGGCGAGTGTATCGTCCCGCAGGCCTTGAGCCGCGCGCACGCCCTTTGCGAAGGCCTCGTCACCGATGTCTCCTCGCGTGAGTTGTTCGCCCAGGTCCGCAATCGTGTCGTCATACCGCGTCTTCGTTCGGGCGAGGAGATCAATCTGATTGGCCGGAATTTCGCTTGCCGTCCGTGTCGCCTCGAGCACGGCCCGTTCGTGCTGTGGGGATTGCTTCAGTAGCGGGTCGAAGTCAACAAGCACATCCGCCGTGGCCTCATTGAACGGCTTGGCATATTTGGCCATGTTCGGGGTGAAGATGTCACTCGCAAGAGGCTGAATCTCTTCGGTCACTGCCCCTTTCGTCGGAGTGTGGAAGTGAGTCTTCAGAGCACGGCCCAGGCCCGAGGCGGCCGACTTGCCGGCATTGAACAGGGCCGAGACGGGATTGACGCCCGTCGCCCATTCGACCGGCTTGCCGAGGTATTCGCCGATCGTCACAGGGACGCGACCGACCGCGCCGGCGGCCTTTGGAATCCCTTCCACGAAGTCGGCGGCCGGAGCCGAGTATTGCTGAGTCTGCTTTCGGAACCCGGTATCGAACGAACGGGGCATGCCGAGGAGTTCGGCAATCGTGCCGGGTGGCTTGTCGCCGATCGTGGCGAGACCTTTGCCCGGGCCCACTGGCGGAACGCCGCCCGCACCGCCTTCGATAATCTGTTCGAGTTTCCAGACGTTCCCTTCTTTGCCAGTCACGCGGAAGTTACCGGGCGGGATAATCATTTCCCATTCGTCCGGCTTGGCACTGTACGGCTTGGCGTCGATGCCCTTGCGAACCGTGATGTCGAATCGGGAATCCGATCCTTCGCTAACGCCCGTCGGCCGCGTGCTGGATGATTGAAATTCCTTAAATTCGATCGGTTCTCCCGTCTTCAGACTTCGCTCGAGATTATCGGTCAACGCTTGGCGTGCGGCCTTGTCATCGATGAACTTGAAATCGATCCCCCGGAAAACAGTAATCGGCTTATCCAATATCGGAGCCGCATCGGCCGCTGCATTCAGATGATTGAGGGCTTCGATCGAATCGGGGTCAAGCCAATGCAGGCCTTGCCGCAGTCCTTTGTTGAACGTGTACGAACCGAAGTTGGAGAACCGCTTAACGGCTTTCTCTTGTTCCGGCGTCAGCGTTTGCCGAGTTTGGCCGGGGATGTCCGGATTCGGCGCATTCACTTTCGGGTCATCAGAGAACTTGATTGGCGGCACGTCGCCGGCCGCGTTGCCAGCTTCCCGCGCCTTCCGCTTGGCGAGGTAATCGGCAATCTGTTGTCGATCGTAGATGCGTTCCACGCCGGCACCAGGCCGGTTGACAGACGGCGTTTGAACCACTCGCTTAACGTCCGGATTCGCGTCTAAAATCTTGCCGATAAGGCCCATCATTTGTTCGAAGCCAAACCGTTCGCCTTCTTTGAGTTTCGAACCCTGTCCGAGTGCAACACCGTTCTTGGCGAGGAGCGGGACGTGTAGATCATCACCTTGCCGTGCAAGTTGCAGTTCGCCAACGACGTCGCCGGCTGAATTAACAACATCGTGAACGAATAGATTGTCGCCGTGCTTTTCGAGGCTCTTGAAGTCTTCTGTGTTAATCGCGTTGTCTTTCGTCATCTTCACGGGATTGGTGAAATTCAATTCGTCAGTCGCTCGCCGTTCGACACCGCCAGGCCCTTTGCCGGCTGCTTTCCGCATATCACCACCGCCCATGATCCTTGCTTCAATGTCTTCGATCGTCTCGCCGGCTTGCGGCATATTGGGAACGGCCGACGGCGCAGGAGCCGTAGCCGCCGCCTTCTGTGCAGCGAATGGGTCAAGGTAGTTTTCGATGTCGAGTTGAGAGACGCCCTTGCCGGCCGCGCCCTTAATGATGTCATCCATCGTCGCATCGGCACCGAGTCCGTAGGCAGCCGCGGCATCGGCTTGCTTGTAATACTTCCCGACGTCGCCCATCTCTTCAACGATGCCAGCCGGCTTGCGTGCCCCGAAGACGGCCGATTCGAACGGCTGCATGAACGGGCCGCCGAATCCGACAAGACCCCGCTCGCCGGCACGGATGCCCGCCGCCAGGCCCTTCGTTTGCTTCCCGGCTAATTCAGCCGTCTTTCCGAGAGCCGTCTTCGCTCCGAAGGTCATGTAGGTCGAAGGGTCAAGAAGCATTTCGGTACCGACGCCCGCGATCGTGTTTGCCCACGAATCGTCGCCGGCCGTCGTCAGGCCAGCCGTGTCAAGAAGCTGCCGTCCGGAAACCTCATTCGCCGAAGACGTGAGGCCCAGCGTATCGGACATCGGAATGATCGATGCCAGTTCTTCCGGCGCACCACCGAGGAGACCGCGAACAGCACGGCCGCCAAACGTCTTGTCAAGGATCTTCCCGACGTACGACAGGCCGCCAAGCGAATCCTCATAAGCCCGATCCAGCCAGCTTTGCCGTTCTTCCGGAGCCATCCCGCCGTACGTCTGCCCGGTGACACCCGGTTCGCCAGCCGGCCCGGTGAGAGCCGCTTGCTCTTCCATTGCCCGTTTCTTCTCGAGGTAGAACGGGTCAAAGATGTTCTCAAACATGGAAGGCCCTCAAATGAAAAACCCCGCCTCGAAAGACGGGGTTGATTGTAGGGCCTGAATTGATCGACTGTTACCGTCCGCCTTGGCCAGTCAGAGCCTTGAATGCCGACGGGTAAACCCCTCGACGTCCTTCGATCGCCCGTTTCATCGCCGCATCACCGCCGAAGATTCCCGACAGGGTTGCCATCGATGCACCCGGATCGATCGGAATCCGTTCGCCGCCGACGTTCAGACTTCGGTAGGGAAGGCCGCCCGAGTACATCCGGTCCCTCAACGACTTCAGGCCTTGGCCAAGCCACGTTTCCGCTTGATCGGCTTGCAACGTCGCACCCGGCATGACGTCGCTGTAGCCCATTTGAGACGGATAGACGTTCGTCCGTCCTACCAGAGCAGGCGGGAAAAAACTGCCAAGACCAGATTGCCCCTGCACAGGTGGCGGACGGAATGCCAATTCATCCGTAGCCATTTGACCCAACAAGGCTTTCCGGATTTCTTGACCGCCAGACGATCGGCCCAACACGTCCGCCAGCGCCCCGAATTCCGCATCGCCGAATTTCTCCGCCGAGAATCGCCCGAGCAGCTTGTTGGCGATTTCCGGAGTGACTTTCCCCTCGATGCCGCCTTTGATTGCCATTGCCGGCTTTTTGTTCGCACCCATACCCATGCCGGGAATCTCGTAACTGAAGCTATTCGGCAGAGTCGGCGATTCCTGCAACATCAACCGGTTAACCCTTGCCATCACGTCCGGGTCCGCAGGTGGAGCCATGCCAGACGGAAGTGCAGGAATCGAGGGGACAGGCCCACCAGCAACAGCAGGCCCGCCCCCTCCACCCATTCCACCGCCCAAAGACCGAGCGAACGCATCAGCCTGAGCGAATTGCGGTCCTTGCCCGCCGAGGAAAGCATTGACGGCACCCTGATATTGAGCCGTGTTTTGACCGAATCGATGAGACAAATTGGCCGCATCGACACGTCCCTTTTGCTCTAAAGCCTCACGTTCTAACAAGTTGGAACGGAGAGCCGTACCCTCTTGCTGGACGGTCCGATTCTGCATTTCGCGCATGGCCATTTCAGCAGCGAGAGCCGGAGGCAGGAACGATGAAGGCGCACCCGTGCCGTAAAGATTGCGCTGGAAAGAACTTCGAAGAGCATCAGCCGGATTGCCTTGTTGCTCCCACGGCTGCATTCCAAGGTCTTGCCCACGGCCGTAAGTCCCGCCAGGGCCTTGAGGAAAGGCCATTGTCCGCGTTCCGGACCCCGTAACGATGCTGGACATGAATGGATTGTCGCCCAGGCCTCCTAATTGCCCGTTTGCCGGGGGCTGGCCAAGAAGCGGAGATCCGCCGCCGGGAGGCGACATCGGAGGCGTAGCAGCAGGAGCCGACGCCCCACGGTTCAAAAACCCGCCCATTGCTCCGAGAGGGCCGGCTGCCCCCATTTGGGCACCCAGCTTGGCTTGGAGTTGACCGCGGATCATATCGGCCCGTTCGTCTTCCGGAGTCGGTTCAGGCGAAGGCGGAGGAGCCATCGGGCCGGCGGCCGGATTCTGCATGCCCATCGGTTCAGGCGAATGGGGAGTCATCATCACCCGCTCTTGATCCGGTTGCGGGGAGATCATCGGGTAATCCGGCATCGCTGGGCCGGCGTACTGTGCCTGCCGAGAGAAGTCGCCCGGTTGCGTTTGATCCGGTTCGCCAGGCATGCCCTGCCGGCGACGTCGCTCTTGATCGACGAACATTTGCAGGTCCGGCGACATTCGAAGGCGTGACATGGATTCCCCTTGTGCGGATTAACCGAGCAGGCCGAGCAGGCTATTGAACGATTGCAGTTGCATTTGACGCCGACGGATGTCCGAGTCTTCGATGCCCTGCCACCGCTGTTGCTGAAGTTGCTGCCCGCGAAACATCGAATCGGCATTGGCTTGTGCGGCTTGGAATGGGATTTCCCGTTCCGCCTGAGAGTTCGCCCGCATATTCCCCATCGCCAAAGATTGTCGCTGGGCTTGGATACCGGGCGAGGCCGCTCCAAACCCTCGAGCCGCCGCGGATTGACCGAGGAGCCTTTGCTGTGTCGCCGTCCGAGCATCGTTCTGTGCTCGAGCCGCGTTCACTTGCTCACCCATTTGATCGTCGGTGTAAACCGGAGACGGGGTGAAGTCCGGTTGCTGGCCAATCTGCCCACCGACGCGATCGGTATTGAATTGGCCCGAACCCAAGAGCCGTTCCATCCACGCTTGCCGTGCGCGAAATGGCTCCATGCCTGCCTGTTGCATGGTCAGTTGTAAATTCCGGTTCTTTTCCGCTTCGCTCGCGGCTTGTTTCCGGTCTGCATATCCCGTGTCGATGAGAGTTTCGGCATAGTTGCGGCCGTCGTACCCCGACATGCCGGGAGTGATGAACCCGCCGCCGATAGCCCGTCCGCCGTATCCAGCCATGATTCTCTCCCGAAGTGAGTACGGAGAGAGTGTATCAGGTCATCATGAAGGGTAAAAGTCTTCGATGTCGGCAGCGATTATGGCAGCCAATTCGCCAGTGGTTCCAAAGCAGTCAATGTCACTGCCAAGAACGAACCCATCAAGGCTGGCTGTGGCCGCGGTAAAGCAGGCTTGCGTGCTGCCGGGATACCCGCCAGGCAAGCCGGGAGTCGGTTCAAGAGCGTCGGCCCCGTAAATCTTTGTGATCGACGGACTGTCCGCGACGTGAAGGATATGTCGGAATCGATCGTAACCATCGCGAGCGTTGTGGAACGATTGATAGTATCCAGCGTCGTTCGCCAACGATGCACTACTCTCTGTCGTCGTCTGGACCCATGTGCTTGTTCCTATGTCGAACGCATTTTGAAATCCGAAGTATCCGCTTGGGTAAGGAGTCGCGATAGAAGCCCCAGGCACACAGCCGATTCTCCCGCAGCGAAGAGTATTCGTACCGAAGTCGTAACCCGAATCCGTGTTGATGCCAGCATCGGTGAAGCCAATCGGGTTGGCGGCAATGTTGATAAACAGTAGGTCGCCAGACGAGTACCCGGCTGGCGAAAGATAGCCCATACTCGAATCGACTAATGCTCCGCCATAGTAATCCGGTACTACGCCACCATGAGGAATCCCGCGAGTCAAGAACTGCGAATCCCCCCAAGGGAAATCCATCATGTAAATGTGAACGCCACGATCGTAATAGTCGGCGGCAATCAGATCAATCGCATCCACCAGAACTGGATTAAACGGCATTGCTGGAAAGCCACCGTCTTGCTGAAAGTTGACGATGACGGCCTTTGGCTGCGTGATGATCGTACCAGGCTTGCCGTAGTATTTGTCCGGCTCCCATGAACCGAACGGTGACGATGACTGAAGAAAAGGGCGAGTGTATTCGAATGGCGTACCAGAATACTGAGGATAACACTTTAGAGCGTGCATCGGGTGCGGAGTCACAACCGGACGAACATGGCTGACGCCGAAGAAAAGATGAGCCGTGGCACCGTCAGGCGATACCGACTCTGCACTTTGGAATAAAGCAGGCCCGCCAACTTGATCGTCAGCCCACTTAATCTTGTCGATGCGTGGAATCTTAAAACTCACGTCCTCTCCAAGAAGACAGGCACTTGCATGGTTCCAGACACAACCCGGAGGCCAGTGCCGCCGCCGGTCAGAACCGTCCAGAGCGTGACGGGGACTTCCGTGCCAGCCGGAATCTCTTCTGACGAATCAATCTGCCTTTGCTCGATATTCATCGTCGCGAGCGGAGCCGCAGTAGCCGGATTCTGAATGTACACGTTGACCGAATACGTGTTGCTACTGACTTTTCCCTGAATGATTCCCCAGCCAGCGAGCGGAATTGCAGCCGGGAAAGTCCCGGCATCGCCTTGGTCAACGTCGTCAGCAGGCGGGACGCCACCGCCAGAAATCGGCGTAGTAACTGGATTCGCCGGCTGCCCAGGACGAACCGGCGGCCCTTGCGTGATCGGAGGGCCGCTGCCATCCGTGATGATGTTGATGACCGGACCGCCGTTCTGAGTCAAATTGATCGTGTCGCCGTTGTAAGGCGCGTCACTCGTGAAGAGCAAATGCAACTCTTCCGACAGTCGCTTCGTTCCCTTCGGCCCGTTCCATCCTTCACGACGGAGCCGTTCGGCTTGTTCGGCGTCGATGAGTGCGCCCATTAGTCAGCCACCCCGTTCAGGAGAATCGATTGGACGCGGATCCGTTCGGGACCGGCCACCCCGTCGAAACCGATCGACATTGTTTTAGGACCGTCTTGCTGAGACTCTTGACCGCCGGGAAATTGCTGAAGCGCGAACCCAGGCCCATTGAGTTCGATTCGAAATCCCTCGACGTCCTTTGTCGTGCTGACGTACCGGGATTGCCCCTTATCCCAACGGCGGCCGGCGACACCAGCAACGTCACGATAGTTGTCGTACACCTTTCCGCGAATCGTTTGCGGGATGTCGATGTCGGGGACAGGCACGTAACCGTATTCAGCCGATCGTCCGGCCTTCGCTTCGCTTCGAACGTACCGAATCTGCCGCGATAGGTATTCGACCGGCACCCCGCCCACTTGGAAGATGTCTCCGAAGCCGGGAAGAATATCCCACGGTCGATCGATCCGAGCCGTTGACCCGGAGACTTCGATAATCACCCGGACTTGCTTTTGCGACCGACCGTCCACCATTGCGATCGTCGCCCCGACACATGCCGCGAAACTGTAGCCGTTCGCCGTCACTGATTGCGTCGATGACGACGAGACTTTCCCGCGTACAGATTGCGACTTCGTAATCCCATCAAGCCCGTCGTACGACAAGCCGATGACGCCGCCGGCCCGAGTCCCGAGATAGACTTGCTCTTGCGACCCAGCAAACGAGCCAGCGATTCCCGACGACTGCCCGAGGCAGCTTGACGCGATCGGTATTTGAACCAAATCCAAAGACCATCGTTTCAGCGTGTAGCAGTAACTTAGAGCGTGCCGCGGATAAAGATCCTCACCGACGGCGACATACCACCGGATGATTTCCTCTTGCGGCGAATGGACGGCATGGAAGGAACGCGCGGCGCCCCAATTGATCCGATAAGAGGAAAACGAATCGCGTCGGAAGAAATCCTGAATCTGAGGCGAGGCCGGTTCGCCGAGAGCATCCGAGGAGAAAGCGTATACCCCGCCCTCATCCAGCAGGTAACACGTTTCGTTCGCAATGACCCAGCAGCGATTGTTGACGCATCCGCGAGTGATGCCGAGGTAGACGCGACCATCCGTAACCGGATCATTCCGCGTCGTCAGGCGATACATTCGACGGCGCTTGAGGATATACAGGTAACTCCCGAAGTTCATTCCGCCCGTCACGTCTTCACCGTCTTGCGGAGCCGTGTACGAATTCCGCAACGGTACCGCTTCAGCATTGTTCGGTTCGGAATAATAGATCGTGTTGTCTTCGGCCGAGCCGGGCTTGATCGAATAAGCCGCGTACCGCAGTTCATCGCCTTCGTATGGCTCCGTCAGCGTGATCGTCTGATTGACGGCATCGACCGATTCGATTGAGTATGGCTGAGTCGCCCCGTCGATGTAGATGAACCGAACGGCGAGAGTCGCCGGCCATTCCGTCCCCTGCCCATACACCGTTGTCGATCCATTCTGCACGCGAACCGAACCATGCGTGTACGGCTGCACGCCGAGGAAGTGCATCCGATTTTGATGCCATACTTGGAACGGTTTCCAGTTCGGCGGCATGCCATAGACGTTCGCGATGTCCACGTCACTGCTATCAAAGAGTGGAACCGCTTCTTGAGTCGCGAGATCATCATCGTCACGCGTGCTGGAAAGTGACGTGCTACTCAGATCGGACGTGTCAAGATCGACGTAGAACGTGTCCGTCTGCCCATCCGTGTTGCGGAGAATCTGCCGACGAACAATCGAAGGCTGAGTCGGGACGGGGAGATTCGAGTAATCGAACGAGTTGATGCCGGCGACCGCCACCGAGTCTGAGAAGTTCGACAGGTCCGAGTAATTCCCATTCTCATCAACAAACCGAACAGCCGCGAAATATGTCCCCTCGAATGCGCCGACGCCGCTGCCGGCAAGGACAGGCTTTTCGGTAGTCGTGATTCCCGAAGCGGCCGTGAGGTAATCCAGATAGGGCGGGGCAACACCCGCAATGCTGGCATCACTGGCGTATCCATCCCACCGCAGGATGTTGTCGATACCGTTCGCACTGAGAACGATTCCGTCTGACGTTTCAACGATGCACTCAGGCATGATCGCCCCCGGTTATCCCCGGTAGCGCCCCGAGGCGAGAATACCAGGATTGGAATTGAGGATAGTCGTTGCCTTCGAGCCGGCAAACGCATTATCGGTCAGAGACAGCGGATTGGGAATGCTCAGAGTCGATGCGGCTGCCGCGGATTCAACCGTAGCGATGACGGTCGGTTCCTCGACCGTTGTCGTCCCGGTATCGGCCGAGGCGTTGTCGCTGAGTTCGAGCGGGCCAGTTGAGGGAGGAGTCGTGCTGACCGATCCGCCGGCCTCGACAGATGCGGAAATCCCGTCGTCATTCAATTCGAGAGGCCCAGCCGTACTGACTGTCAGATCGTCTTGAGCAGTCACCCCGTCATCATCGAGAGTCGCGTAATTGTCATCGTAAATCAGCATCGTGTTTCGGCGGAACATCGGCCATTCGAAGTTCATCCACTGACGCATTTCCGCCTGAGACAAATTCGCTTCCGAAACCATCGCAAAGGCAATGTCCATCGAAGCGTAGTCAGTGTGGCCACCGCTTCCGCCAATCATGAATGGCTGAGTTGTTGCCGAGATATTGCAGGCTGTGTCAGTGCTGACAGTTTGCTCTAAATAAGAGCGGCATGACGACGAGCCAGAGTTAATCATCTGCCCGCCAAACCATCCCCAACGATCGAACGCGCCGGTTCCACCCATCGCGATCGGGCCGGTTCCATTCGCAAGCCACCGCACGCCGACAATACCAGACCCCGTGACTTGGACACTTTGAAGAAGCCACCCCGTCGTGCCAGCCCCCCGATTGCCGATAATGTGACCGCCGAAGTTGTTCGGCGGAATCGTGATCTTGGCGTACACCAGGCAAGAAATTGGCGTACCGACCGTCATTATCAGGCCGGGATACTCAAGCCGTTGACTCGAGGCCCGCACGAACCGCATCGCCGGCCCGTATGGCGAAGTCACCACCGTCGGAGCGCCAACAATCGTCGGCTGAATACCTGTCCGACTACCGAGATTGTTTGGCTTGGCGGAATCAAAGAACGTCAGGAAGCGAAGCCCGCGACAGAGCGGATGCTGCAAATTGATCTGGTCGCCAGATCGCGGAAATCGTTTGGTTGGAACAAGCATCCTTCATCCCAAAGCGGATTAGCCGATTTCGCGATTCGCAGGACGGACGCGAACAGTATGGCCGGATGCGCCAGCAGCTTGGCCAGTGCCGTTGTTGTGGATTAGGAACTTGCCGATAAACGGCGGCATTGTGAATGGCTGAGAGGTAAGCCGCTGCGAAGACGTTGAGGCCTGCAACTGGAACGCGCAGCAGAAGAGAGCGGCAGCCGGAACAACGCTCGCATCGCCAGATGCGTAGTTCGTCCCGTCCAAAGCTGGAATGAAGTACAAATCAAAAGTCGTATTCACGGTCGGGTTGGTCCCAAACTGCACGAGCAGTTCAGCGACGAGTTGGACATTCAGGTTGGTCTCATTGTCGTATGCCGAGCCAGGAGCGCATCGAGCGTTATTCGCGAGTGCGTTCAGTTCCGTTGAGAGGACTGTGACGGCCGCCGCCGGAGTCTCCCATCGTTCGGTAGGCATCTCTTACCCTCACAGTTCGTAGCGGACGGAATAAGTGGCGTAGAGAGTGTCAGTCGGGGAAACACTCAAAGGCAAAGTCGCTATCGCAGTTGAATATAGGACGCCGCCGGTATTGCCCAATGGCTGACTACTGGCCAAGGCGATTCCCTTGATGCTACCAGAACTTGTGACTAGGTAACTGATTGAGCCAATCGTTGCGATGACTCCGCCGCCCGCCACGTCGAAAGTAAACTGTTTTCGATTCGTTCCACCCACGCCGACAAATTCACCCCACCCGGCATGACTCAGCATCGTGTCGGCCGGAAGGACTTCGACAAACCCCGAATTCGAGATCAACATTCCATACCAAGAAAGCGATGCCGCCCCGCCAAACATCCGATCCAGACATCGATTGACACCTTGCGTCGTCACTCCATTTCGCAACGGCGGCATCCGCCATCGGAGTTTCCCCGAAGCGTAGCAACACCAGACGCGAAATTCCCCGGCCGCGAGAGCCGGGGCACACAGATTGCGCATGGATTACGCCGGAGTGATGGAGGACGTATAGCCGAGTTGCAGGACTTCGGTATCAGCCACCGCCCGGCCGGAAGGAAGTGCCGCCGTGCTGTACAGGATGCCGGCCGTGCCGCTGTTGACCGAGCAAAGGCCAAGGCCGCGGATTGTGCCGGCGGCATTCATCGTCGCCGAGGCCAGCGAAGGATTCGTGATCGAACCGGACGCCGCCGCCCCAGGCGTCCACGTCGGCCGATTGCCGCCATACGACGTCCATTCGAGCCAGCCACCGTGAGAGGCGAGTGTATCGGCTGCCGCGAGCGACGTGAAAGAAGCGTTGTTGATAATCAGCAGGAACCACGACGTGAGTTGTGTTCCCGAACCGAACATCACATCAAGCATCCGGTTGATGCCGGCTGTGCAAACGCCGTTCTTGAGTTTCTGCCGATTGACCGCACGCCCGTCAGGCAGGAGTGTCTGCATGAAGAATTCTCCGCGAAGAAAGGCGCGAACCTTCTTGCGGACTTCTTTCATGTTTCCAGCGATTTCGATTGGGATCATGATTGCACCCGTGGGTTTTTCCGTCGCATTAAACGACCGGCTGATGTTCCGCAGAGGAGAAACCGCTTATCGGGTCGGGCGACTTCTGCCATCGCGGTAATCGTACCATTCGAAGAGCCACCCGGCAGTATCTCAAACGGGCAATATCGGACGATCAAGGGATTGTCGCCCGTCTCGTAGTGCCAGGAGATGACCGCCGTGTAATAGCCGACTTCGTTGAACACAGAGTTGAGCAGCACATTCAGGCGGAACATGCCAGCAATGCCGGGATGCTCATAAGCCGCCATCATCTTCGAAGCGTACACCAGTTCGATCGCATCATTCGTGCGGAAGATTTCAACCGTCGGACTGGCATCGTCGAACGATAGTTCGGCATCGCTAGGCGTTGAACTGTAGGCGCGATGACTGATTACCAGATCATCGCCCTGATAATACTGCCCAAGAAACATCAGTTGCACCCGAAGGAGAACGACATCTTTCGCAGAGCCGCCGAAACAGCCCAGGACAATTCAACAGTGTACGTCTCGCCGGGGGTGAGAAGATTCGTATCCGCAATCGCAAGAGCGATCGCATGAAGAGCCGTCGTCTGCCAAGTCCCGCCACCACCATACGCCCCGTTTCCGACCGAGCCGTTGAGAGTGAAGGTATCGGCGCCAGTTCGAGTAATTTGGAAGGTTCCGTTTGCGGCCGTGTTCGTCAGCACTCCGGCAACGGTAACGATGTTCCCCGTCTTCAGGCCGTGGGCTACTGAGGTAATTTCAATCGGAGTCGCGTTCGTTGCCCCGGTAACAGATCCGCTCAGAGCCGACGTCACCGTTCCGTTCAGGATGATGCCCGAGGGGCCATACAGTCGCCACGTCGGCGCCGCGTCGGGGACTTCAACCGCACCCGTTGACGGATTCGAGGCCGAGACGAGGAAGATGCGGGCGGATCCTTGCCGAGCATACCCCTGAAATCCGACGTCCATTATTCATCCTCGAATGTGACAGGGACATAACCGGGACGGGAAGTCATTTCCCCGAC
>OFRM01000153.1_pt1 | contig 31027 bp, 25 predicted proteins | sample 1543101 | NCBI WGS metagenome assembly OFRM01 (sample SAMN07774223, study PRJEB24372) | wastewater metagenome | isolation source: Exp Tend VB 0WW | collected 2016-02
ATTTTCTGAGGCACATCAGCACGCTGTTAAACTGGTTTTAGGGAATGGTGTGATTGTGCCTACCGAATTTTCCGATTTATTGCATACGGCTGCGATGCCTCATGCAAATAGCATTGCCGCACTTGCTTTACATGACTTTAAAATGGGCAAACAGTTGCATGCCGCGCAGGCAGAGCCACTTTATTTACGTAATAAAATTGCCTTGACTAGCGCCGAACGTTTACGCGAAAAATGAGCCATCAATTGGATATTGGGCAAGCCCATCTTTACAAAATTGGCCTAACTGATTTGGATCAGTTGTTAGCGATTGAAACAAGGGTGTATCCCTACCCGTGGAGCAGAGGTAATTTTTTTGACTCGTTTAATAGTGGTCACGAGTTGATCGGCTTACGCGATAGAGACAATACATTATTTGCTTATTTCATCGTCATGTATGTGGTAGATGAAGTACATTTGTTGAATATTGCGGTGGATACCGGTTATCAACAAAAAGGTTACGCCCATTTTTTATTAAATCATTTGTGTGCATTGGCGCGCGAGAAGGGCATGGTATCCGTATTGCTCGAAGCGCGTGTCAGCAATCTTCCCGCACTGAAGCTATATCAGAAATTTGGCTTTATTGAAATTGGCCGTAGAAAAAACTATTACCCAGCGCAAAATCAAACACGGGAAGATGCCATCGTGATGCGTTATACCCTTTAAATAAAATATGTTGAACCGTGCACAGACTTTATTATGGTATGCAATGGGGCTGGGGCCAATTTGGCAACGGCGTCAGCTGACATCGACATCCAAGGAGATAGATGCGGCAACTTCTGTTGTTGAAAATATTGTAGATAACAGTGTGCTGAACAATCGTTTTGACGAGACGGAAGATGCTCACAAAGCTGATATTCTTTTCATCGGTGATGGCTTTGATAAATTTGATGCAGAATTGGCGCAGCAAGACGGTTTATTACTGGAAAAAGCAACATTGCTGTATCAGCAGATTGCCCGTGCTGTCGAACAGTCAAGCGGCGCTAGTACTCATTTGGTACATATTCGACGTTTTCACGACAAAGTTCATCATGATCAGAACAGTCAGGCATTGAACGAAGAGCGTCTTGCTTGCTTGGCGCATTTGCACAAGCAAATTGAAGTGGTTCAACCGCGCGTAGTGATCGCACTCGGTGCTTCGATTGGTGTTATTTTGCTCAATCAATCTGAAAGCGAGATTTTATCTGGTGCAGCAAATCAAGCATTGACTTATGGAGGCCGGCCATTAATCATTACCACGCATCCACGGCAAATACTTGCGCAGCCCATTCTGAAACGTCAGGTTTGGCGTGATCTATGTTTAGCGCTAAAACTGTTTTATGACGATAATGCGCTTACTCAAATGGAACGGCCAACTTCGATTAACGTTGCATGACAACCTATCAGGCACGTTTTCATCGCGAATGGGGTAGTTTATGTGACCCCCATGTTAGATCTTTAGCTTGGTTATTAACGGCACCACAATTACTGGCACCAAGTAACACACTTCAATTCGAGCAAATTGCCACGTTGGTATTGCCAGAGGCCGATCAACTGCATACTTGGCTTCATGACTTAGATCAGCAACCTACAACATTTCATAACGCTTTGGCGTTGCATAAATATCGACGACTTGGGCATTACGCAGAAAATTTATTACATTATTTTTTTGCGTATACCGGCGAGCTGGTCGAGCACGGATTGCAAATTCAGCAAAATCAATCGACCACAGTTGGTGAATTTGATTTTCTCTTAAAAAGAGGAGATGAATTATGGCACCTAGAAATAGCAACCAAATTTTATCTGTTCTATCAATCTCAACATACTAATAACCGCGCGAATTTATTTGATTTTCTTGGCCCTAATTTGGCAGATACTTTGGGTGCGAAAATGGAAAAAATCGTTGGGCAGCAATTACTTTTGTCTGCCCATCCAGCGGCACAACTGGTGTTAGCGCGAACGGTGCAGAGGGCACAGGTGTTGATGAAAGGCTGGTTGTTTTATCGTGACCCGATACACGGGCAGACCGCCATCACTGGTATTGCAGCGGATCATTGCGCAGGTACTTGGTGGACAGTCGATGAAATTCAAAATGTCATATTCGAGACGGCACTTATCTTACCGAAGCTGCGCTGGTTGGCACCTGCGCGCGCAGAGCTATGGGATGGACTTACTAAAGCGGCGTTGATCGAATTAATTTCGACTCGTTTAAAGACTGAGCAAACGCCCGTCATGATCGCACTGATGGAAAACAAAGGTAATTGTTTGCAAGAAGTGCGGCGTGGTATGGTGGTCCCTAATGATTGGATGATGCGTGCCGAAGCAAAAAAAACCAGTTAATGGTGATAACTACTGCCAATTAAAGCAACCGAATCACATTGTTTTTGATTTGCAGCGTGGCGTCGCATTACAGCAAACATAATGCTGGCAACAAACAGACCAAAAATGATGATGATGAGATGAATATCAATATTTAACCAAACCATTGTTGCGTACATCAGTAAAACCATCAAAATCGACAAATTTTCATTAAAGTTTTGAACTGCAATTGAGTGCCCGGCGCTCATCAACACATGGCCACGATGTTGCAATAATGCGTTCATTGGAACCACAAAATATCCGGCTAAAGCACCGATGATAATCAGCAGCGGATAGGCCAACCACAAATTAGTTACCACGGTCATGCTAGTAATAATCAAACCCATCACAATCCCTAAATACATGACAGAAAGCGATTTTTTTAAAGGGACATAGCGTGCAGCCAGCACCGCACCGAGCGCGATACCAATCGCAAAAATACCCAGTAATTCGCTGGCTTTATTTAACGGCAAATGTAGGGCTTGTTTTGCCCATTCAATCACGATCAACTGTAGTGTGGCACCTGCGCCCCAAAATAAAGTCGTTACCGATAGCGAAATTTGCCCCAATTTATCTTTCCAAAGTTTTATCGAGCAACTGGTGAAGTCGCGTAATAATTTGGCTGGATGGCGCTCTTGGTGGTGATAGCGCGCGCCGGTATCTGGAATAAATACATTAAATACACCGGCAAGCAGATAGCAAAGCATGATGATGCAAACCGCAGCTTCGGTAGCAGTCTCAAACAATGAGTGAAATAACGAGACATCTAACGCCAGCAAAGCGGTGGAAACATTGGGCGATATTAATTTACTACCCAAGATAACACCCAGAATAATTGATGCAACTGTTAGCCCTTCAATCCAGCCATTAGCAGCGACCAATTTTTCGGGCGGAAGTAACTCAGTCAAGATGCCATATTTGGCAGGAGAGTAGGCCGCCGCACCAAAGCCGACGATACCGTATGCGATGACAGGATGGACATGCAGGAAAATCAGAAAACACCCAAATACCTTGATCATGTTGGTGGCAAACATGACTTTTCCTTTGGGGAAAGAGTCGGCAAGTGCGCCCACAAATGCAGCCAACAAGACATAGGAAAAAGCAAAACTCCATTTTAATAATGGGGTCATCCAAGCTGGGGCTGCCATCGATGTTAATAACGCCATCGCAACGATAAAGAGGGCATTATCGGCCAGCGATGAAAAAAACTGCGCCGCCATGATTGTGTAGAAACCGCGTCTCATTCTTGTTTTTTAGCCTGTTACAAATTGTGACCAGCAAGCTTTATACCACGAAAATCTGCACGAAAAATTGAAAAGGATCAAGAATCTAGCTAAATACTGGTTAAAATATCAGTGTTTTTATTGATCGATTTTTCACCCTATTCATTTTATCTATTTATGGTCAAAGCTAAAACCAACTATACCTGTACCGAGTGCGGCGGTGTCCAAAATAAGTGGGCAGGGCAATGTCCGGCCTGCCAACAATGGAATACCTTGGTAGAGACCATTGTCGAAACTGCTGGCAATCGATTTAGCGGCAAGCATCAAAGTCTTGCCCAAACCGCACCAGTTTTAAATTTAGCCGAAATTGAGGCACAAGACGTTCCTCGTTTTGGTACTGGCATTGAAGAGTTTGATCGGGTGTTGGGCGGAGGCTTGGTGCCTGGTGGTGTGGTACTAATTGGCGGTGACCCTGGTATCGGGAAATCCACCTTATTGTTGCAAGCCCTTGCGAGTTTATCCAAGATTAAAAAAGTCTTATATGTCAGTGGTGAAGAGTCGGGGGCACAGATTGCCTTACGTGCGAAACGTCTGATGGTGGATGGTCAAGACTTGGCACTACAGGCAGAAATTCAATTAGAAAAAGTGTTAAATACCTTGGCTGAACATAAGCCGCAAGTGGTGGTCATTGATTCGATACAGACCATGTATTCCGATGCGTTAAGTTCTGCGCCTGGCTCGGTTGCCCAAGTGCGCGAGTGCGCAGCGCAGCTTACCCGCATTGCTAAAACGATCAATATTACGATGATCTTGGTCGGTCATGTGACGAAAGAGGGCGCGCTCGCCGGGCCAAGGGTTTTGGAACATATTGTCGATACCGTTTTATATTTTGAAGGCGATACCCATTCCAGTTTTCGGCTGGTAAGAGCTATCAAAAACCGCTTTGGTGCGGTCAATGAATTAGGTGTTTTTGCTATGACTGAGCGCGGTCTGAAAGGGGTATCTAATCCGTCAGCGCTATTTTTATCCCAGCATGATACGCAAGTGGCAGGTTCCTGTGTCATGGTTACGCAGGAAGGTACACGACCTTTGTTGGTAGAAATCCAAGCCTTAGTGGATACCTCGCACGCACCGAACGCAAAACGACTGTCTGTCGGGTTAGAGCAAAATCGTTTGGCGATGTTGCTTGCGGTGCTACACAGGCACGCTGGCGTTGCAGCGTTTGATCAAGATGTCTTTATTAACGCTGTTGGCGGCGTCAAAATTACCGAACCTGCTGCCGATTTGGCGGTTTTGTTGGCGATAAATTCTTCCATGCGCAATAAGCCACTACCACGAGGACTTGTGGTATTTGGTGAAGTTGGGCTGGCGGGAGAAATTCGCCCGGCACCGCGCGGACAAGAGCGATTACGTGAGGCAGCCAAACTGGGATTTTCTGTTGCGATTATTCCCAAATCAAACGCACCTAAACAAAAAATTGAGGGTATGCAAATTATTGCAGTCGATAGAATTGATGAGGCTCTTGGTAAGGTGCGTGATATCGACGGGCTTATTGAATAAGTCAGCGTTCAAGGGCAAGCTTCGTAATATGATTGACTGAAATTCACTGAAAAGATATTTCTGATAAAATCTAAACTATGCACTTTAAATTCCCTCATCTTATTGCTTGCTTATTACTCGTGTTTTTGCCTTTTCAGGTGATTGCATCGGTGATGGTATTGCCTTGTTCAGGCAAGCAGATGCATTGTCAATTGATGAGTGGGAAGCAGCATTGCTGCTGTCTGGGTGGGTGTGTTGCCGCTATCAAGAAAAATTTAAAGCATGGCGCGGGCGAGCATCAATTTGCACAATCCAGCGAAGATCAGCAGTCCTATTCATTGTCTTTGCATGATAAAAATCTAGTTCAACAAATCGCTGGATGCGATATGCAGTTCATCTGTGCTGCGACATTTCCTTTCTTGAGCTTCCCGATCACAAATTGGGTATTACCAACACATCTTCAGGAAATGCTTGGTTTCTCTGTATCAGATTCCTACAATTCATTTATTCCTGACAGACTTCAACGTCCACCGCAAAGCAGCGCCAGAACTGCCTTATCTTGATTGCACAAATTATTTTCGCTACTTTCTAGTATTTAGTAGCGTGTGCATTTTTCCTATAATTTTAAATAAACTTCAACTGCTTGAATCAGCAAGTGCAGTGAACTGTATTTGCACAGGTAGTCAATATAAAAAGGGCTTAGAAATGAGACCAGCGGAATTATTGCCAGCCGCTACAGGTATGGCGCACGGCTTATTGCGTCAAACGCAAATATCCATTGGAATTCGGCGTAGTATTGAGCCAAAAAAAATCATCATGATTGGCCTGTTGGCACTGAGCACATTGCCGACACATGCACAAGTAATATTGAGCGACGTACCGGTTAAGCTCAATCTCGAAGGCTATATTAATGCGACGGTTGGTCACGGTGAACGCGAGACTGGGGCATTACTTGGGGAGGCGCGTAGCACACAAGTTGATGCTGGAATACGCCTGTATGCAGAACATTCATTAGGTGGGCAACGGATAATTGGTGTCAGGGTAGAAGCAAATGCTTCGCCGCAAGATCATGTTAACGTGGGCGAACGTAGCCTAATTTTTATCGATACGTTAGGGCGCTTTGAGCTAGGTCGACGCAGAGGACTGCCAGATAGTTTGATCGGCTACGCACCAAATACTTACGCATTTACTTCAGCCGAGTTTGGCGTAACTTCGGGTAGAACCTTAGATCCTGGCGCTAATCTTGCGACCAGTTTTTTACAGCAAGGCATTGCACAGCGTATCAATGCCGTTTCTGGAAATGGTGCGAATGCCGCCTTTTTTGGCGACACGTCGCCCAAAGTACTATATGTCTCGCCAAAGGTGCTAGGTACTCAGCTGGGGCTGTCGTTTTCCCCCAAACTTGAAAACGGCGCTCGCCTGACCAATCCTTATAAGGAGTTATTGCAAACCGGCTTGGCGTATCAGGAGGATTTTGGGCAAAATTTTTTCCGCGTTGGTGGTAGTTTCAGTTATGCACGTCTAGATCATGATTTGCTTAGAGAAAATGTCACACAAGTTGGCGAATTACCGAATCAAGATTTAAATTCTTTGAGTATCGGCGCTGCATTAAATTTGGGCGAGGTATGGGAATTTGGGCTTAATTTTTCACAAAATAATCGTGGTGACAATAGCCTAAGTTCGACGCAGCATGGCGCACATGGAGTGACCGCCAGTATTAACTATAACGAGGGTAAATGGGTTTATGGTGGCTATGTGCAGAGGGCAAATGGCGGATCAAGTTCAAGTGGTAAAGATGTGCTCACTGTATTTCAACTTGGTATGGCGTATCGATTGGATACCAAGTTGCGCTTGTATGCAGCGTATTACGCTTACCAGTTAAATCACGAAGGTATCGGCTTTACCAATATTGCGCCATCGAATCGGGGTAATGTGTTGTTGGCCGGATTTCGCTGGACCTTATAAATATTTGAAGTGACATTACATTATTTTTCTTAAGACTTACGCAAAACAGACGTTGGTGTTATTGCTTCGCCTCACTGACCATTTTGTAGCATTTGTACTGTTTGCGGCTTCGCGTTTAGCCAACGCAATTTGGCGTAAGTCCTATCTTTAAACCAAGGAGTCAAAATGAAATCGAAAGTATCGCTCGCTATAGCAGGAATGGTCGGCGCATTTGCCGCAAGTGTTACAGCACCTAGTCAAGCGCAAGTCTTTGTTGAAAAGCCTAGTTATAAATTTGAAAAATGCTATGGTATTGCCAAAGCGGGTCAGAACGATTGCACCACCGCGTTACATTCATGCGGCGCGACAGCAGCGAAAGATGGTGATCCCAATGATTGGGTGTATACGCCGAAAGGAAGTTGCTTGAAAATCGTTAATGGCAAACTAGCTCCGCCAGAAAAAAAATAATTTCCTATTTTTATGCGAACCCCAGATATTTAACAGCACTGGACTATTCATTAATATAGCGCACAAGATAGCGTACAAGATTGCGCACCACATAGTACTCCAGCGTAAGCGTTTGGCTTGATTTAGGATTCGTTTGCGCTGGTAATCTGTTGAGTGGTGGCCGTAACCGGATCACCACTGATTGTTTTTGGTGCTTCTGGTTCATCTTCGTTGCGATGTTTGATCGGTAAGCTTATCCGAAAAGTGGTGCCTTGGCCAACTTCGCTTTCAACTTCAATGTTGCCATGATGTTTTTTAATAATACCGTAGGATAAAGATAAACCAAGGCCCGTGCCTTTTCCCACTGGTTTGGTTGTAAAAAAGGGATCGAAAATTCGGGATAAATTGGCTTTGGGAATTCCAGAACCATTGTCGATAATTTCAATCCACACATTTTGGAGGTCACAACTAGTGCGTACGGTGATCGTGCCGCGTGTTTCACCGATTGCATGAGCCGCGTTAACTAGCAGATTCATGAAAACCTGGTTGATTTGCGAGGGCAGGCATTCCACATTGGGGATGTCACCATAGTCTTTAATAATATCCGCTTTATATTTGACTTCACTATTGATGATGTTTAGGGTTGAATCAATTCCCTGATGAAGGTCTGCCCATTGCCATTCTTGGTTGCTATCCACGCGCGAGAAATTTTTGAGATCTTGCACAATTTTTCGTACCCTGATCAGACCCTCTTTTGACTCTGTCATCAGTTGTGAAATGTCATTCTTTAAAAAATCGATTTCAAGACGATCACGCAATGTTTTTAAATTGTTTGAAACTACGGCATCCGTAATCGATTTTTCTGCTGCTTCATAACTACTTAAAATTTCAAAGAGATCGTCTAGATAATTATTCAGTGTGCCGAAATTTGAAAATATAAAGCCGATCGGATTATTAATTTCATGTGCTACACCTGCTGCCAATTGTCCCAAGGAAGCCAGTTTTTCGGATTGCATTAGTTGTTCTTGCGCTTGCGAAAGCTGTATATTGAGTTGAGTTAACTCGCTATTGCGGTGTAATACTTTTTCTTCGGCAAGCATGCGCTCTTGTATTTCTAATTCCATTCGCGCTTTTGCTTGTTGCAAAGCGCGATTGATTTTTTCGTTTTCGCGCATTGCCGCTTCCAAATCCTGCGTGCGGCGTCGTACTTGCTCTTCTAATACAATGGCTGTCTGAAACAAATTGAAGTCAGAACCTTGTGCAGCGCTGCTACGCTCGGCTCGATTCATGAGCGCCTGTATGATCTTGTTAAGCCGAGCGATTTCTGCCTTAAATGTAGACGCATCTAAAGTTTGCATATCCGACGAATTTTCAGGCATCGTTACCCTCCTGATTGCCAAAGGCGATACCGGTCAGCGTCTGATTTACATGAACGCCACCAAATTGTTCGCCATAAGTGGCAAAACCAACAGTATTGTTTTGCTGGAAAAGATCGGAAACCCGATCAGTTAATTGATCTTTTTTAATTTCGACGTTTCGTAAGATGCAATCGCAGCCCAGAACTAATTGTGGTGTGCCGATTTCAGCGTGAATTTGATCAAAGGTGTGCTGGAGATTTGCAACAAGATCGACACCATGTGCAATCCGTAACACGAGCCCCTCTTCAATGGCGCAATAAAAAGTGAGGCTACCATCTGGATTAACTTTTTGGATCGAACGAACATAGTCCGCCCCTTCTATGACCACCACTACCGGTGAAGTGGCGAACAGGGTGGGATTCAGTTGATCTACGGTAACTCCTAGGAGCCGCGCATATTCTTCTGCGGCAGGCAGTCCGTTAATTTCTTTGACAATACGATGATTGGCGTCGGCTTCGGTGACTACCAATCTTTCGTTGGTGGTAACAAAATGCTGCGTTTTAAATAATTTAAACGGCAAGTTGGTGGAGACTAAGGTGAGGACTGCACAGTCTTCACGAAATGTGCCTTCGTGGTAGACAAAGGTTTTTTGAAATTGAAGACCATCACCAGCCGATCCGCCAAACATCGGCATGCTGCCTAATGCATTTTGTAAAGTTCGGGCGACGATTTCTTCTCGAATCGATAGACCATCAATCATTAAAAATGCGAAGCTGTTTTTAATCGTGGTTTCTGGCGCCGCAAATTCTAATTGTTGAAGTAGTGTTTGGGCGAATAATTGTCCCTGTGAAATATTGAATTCCTGTAAGCGATCTATACGGCCTGTTACGATGTGGCAGGTGTTTTTAGGAAAGCTAACGCCTACTAAACTATTTTCTTTGCAACCATGCGGACCAATTTCTCCCGCAGTAGTGCAACCTATGACTTGCACATCTTTGAATCGACGGTTCATCGATGCCGCTAATTCTTTAAGGTTATAGGTAGCAGAGCAAAAAAATATAACCAAACCCATATCAGGCTGTTCGACATCTGAATAAAACGCTTGAACCGCCTGCTCCGCATCTGGCAAGGTGGTTTGTGCTGTGCGCATTTTCTGGGCGGTGATCATATTGCCTCCCTAAAATCGATACAGATGGACGACGTGTCAGACAAATTGATTACATTTGAACAAGCCTAACTTGATTTTCCTCCTACTGCAATAACTTATTGTATTCAGTGATGAACATGAATATTTTAACTAAGTAACTTACTTCATCCAGCACAAATAGAGACAAGGCAAATAAATATCCTGCCATTTAACAATCTTCCACAAAAGAGCGTTCTTACCCAAAAACGCATTAATTTTAGAAGCAATGCAGCGCTTCTCCCAGTGTGCGCGTTAATCAAATTTATGTTCGATTGGTATCTGCGTCTTTTGGGAAGTATTTTTGTGACCTTGTTTAACAGATGTCCTAGACGGGTAATGATATCTTTCTTTCCAAGGGGCAATAACCGTATAAATGGTTTTAATTAAATCAATGAAGCTCCTAATGGTGAACAATTATTTGATAACAAATTTGGAGAACTTCATGAAAAATTTAACTATACGCGCCAAACTGACTTTCACTTTTGGTGGCATATCTGTTCTGGTGATGCTCATTGCGGGCTTGGCATTAAAGACCTTGGGTGATGCGAATGATCGGTTTGAAGGTTATGTGAACGGGATTCGTGCCCGCGCAAATGCCGCACATCTAGTACACGAAGCAATCGATGCTCGTGCCATCGCGGCGCGTAATCTGGTATTAGTCACTAAACCTGAAGATATAGAAATCGAAAAAGCGGTTTTAGCAAAAGCAGAAACTGAGGTGGTAGAGCATTTAACGCAATTAAAAAAATTAGGTGAAGAAAAGAGCGCCACTGATAAAGTACGTAGCATGATTGCTGAAATCGACAGAATTGAAAAAATTTATAGTCCTGTTGCCACACAGATTGTCGGACTAGCTTTAAACAATAAACGTGATGAAGCTATAGAGAAAATGAATACAGAATGCCGGCCATTATTAGCTTCGTTAGTGAAGGTGGCTGAGGAATATTCGAGCTACGCTACTGAACGGTCTGCAATACTTGTCGAGACAGCGGCGGCGGAATATTCAACTCAACGCAATTATTTGATTATAGGCATTTTATTGGAGATAGGCGTTGCTGTGATCGCAGGTTTCATGATTACACGTGATTTGGTAGGTGCTTTGGGTGCCGAGCCCGCCGAATTGTGTGAAGTTGTTGGTCGGGTAGCAGATGGTGATTTAACTACGAAGTTGAATTTACGTAACAACGACACTGTAAGTGTTTTGGCCGCAGTTGGGCGTATGCAAAATTCACTGACCAGAGTTGTTTCGACAGTCAGAACTGATGCAGAAAGCGTCTCAAATGCTTCTGCTGAAATTGCTGCTGGTAATAATGATTTATCTTCTCGTACCGAAAAACAAGCCAGTTCTTTAGAAGAAACGGCTTCTTCGATGGAGGAACTGACTTCAACTGTGAAACAGAATGCAGAAAACGCTCGTCAAGCGAATGGCTTGGCTGCAAGTGCTTCGACTATTGCGAGTAAAGGCGGCGCGGTGGTCGCGCAAGTGGTTGATACTATGGGCTCGATCAATGAGTCGTCCAAGAAAATCGTGGATATTATTAGCGTGATTGATGGTATCGCTTTTCAAACCAATATCTTGGCGCTGAACGCAGCGGTGGAAGCAGCGCGAGCTGGTGAGCAAGGACGTGGCTTTGCGGTGGTTGCTGCTGAAGTGCGTAATCTGGCACAACGTAGTGCAGGAGCCGCGAAAGAAATCAAAGGCTTAATCGATGACTCAGTTGAGCGGGTACGTGCCGGCACTAAATTAGCGGATGAAGCAGGTACAACGATGTCAGAAGTGGTTGATAGCGTGCGCCGCGTAACGGACATTATTAGTGAAATTGCTGCGGCAAGCCAAGAGCAGACAGCGGGAATTGAACAAATTAATCAGGCGATTACTGAAATGGATAATGTAACGCAGCAAAATGCTTCTTTGGTCGAGGAAGCGGCGGCGGCTGCCGAGTCATTACAAGGGCAGGCTGGTAATCTGGTGAACGTCGTAAGTGTTTTTAAAATCAATGAAGATCAGATCATTGCCAAAACACCGCAGGTGGCAGTAAATCGTGTAGCCTCTAACAACAAGGCGGCTGCGCCAGCATCAGTTACAAAATCAAATGTAAAACGCTTGGATAAAGTTAGAACGACTTTGAAATCAACCGCCAGCCCAGCTTTGGCCGGTGGTGGTGCCGACTGGGTTGAGTTTTAAAAATTAGTCGGTATTCCATGCATGTTTCATTGCGAATTGGAATAAAAATAATGAGTAGTAATCTACGCTAATAAGCTGTCGTAGATCGAAGTTAATAAAGAGCAAGTTTGTTATCACCCACCTAAAATATTCGCAAAGATGTTTTTAGGTGGGATTTTTTTTGCCAAGCAAGATGCCCAGATTTTTTTGCAAAAATAAGCGGATTTGCGCGGGTGATTTATCGCTTAACAAACTTTAGTTGAGTAAACCAGTATACATAGGTGTCGTCTGCGCACCTGGCCAACTTAAATTCAAATCCCAATCTGTTTTTTGCTCGGTCTCCTGTAGAAGTTTGCAAAAGCCATGCAAGATGGACGTTGGAAACCGAATGTCAATTTGATTGCCACTGATTAAAAAAAACTGAATATGCAAAGGTTGATGCGCATTTAAGTGAAATTTGATTTCTTTTAACAGCACTGGCGACTCACCAAAAGGCATCATCTTCTCTTCGCTGCTATAGGGTAGATTGAAGTTGCCATTTTCAGTAATTGTATTTAATGCTTGTTGATATTGCATATTGACCAAATCTTGACTGGCAAATGCGGCATCCGGCCGATCGAGGGTAACTTGGGTGCTGAGTGCTTGCATAATGACCGGCCACAGATTTTTTAACAATCGGCGGGTAATGAAAATACGGATTTCTTGCTTTGCTTGCCCTTCGATTTCTGCGGTAAGCGCCATTTTTAAAAGAATACGGTCATCTTCAATACAATAGGCGAGGTGGAGTTGTTCTAGGTTCATAGGGATTAAAACTTGATCTAGCACAAATGAAAATCGAGTTTTTCTTTGGGCTTCTTGAAATCTGTCGCATGCTGCCTCATCTGCAGTTCATTCATGAAGCAAGCCAGTTGTCGATCGGAAACTACTCAATGGAGTTATCGTGAGACTTGAATATAAGGGCGTTGCGATCATATAAAATCAAACTGAGGAAAAATCATGCGTCTTGACAAATTAACGACAAAGTTGCAGGAAGCGCTGGCCGACGCGCAAAGCCACGCCGTTGGCAATGATAACCAATACATTGAACCAGTGCACGTTTTAGTAGCATTATTAAATCAGGACGACGGTAGCGCACGCTCCTTGTTGCAAAGGGCGGGTGTCAACGTTGCCAGCCTTGGTAACGCATTAAAAAGCGCGATTGATCGTCTGCCTAAAGTCACTGGTACCGATGGGCAAGTTAGCATCGGGCGAGAATTGTCTGGTTTGTTGAATTTAGCCGATAAAGAAGCGCAAAAGCGCGGCGATGAATTTCTCGCTAGCGAAATGATGTTACTCGCATTGGTTGATGATAAATCTGAAGCAGGCAAGCTTGCACGCGAGAATGGCTTAACTAGAAAAGCGCTGGAAGCAGCAATCAGTGCCGTGCGCGGTGGGGCGACGGTCAATTCACAAGAAGCGGAAGGTCAACGCGAAGCGTTAAAAAAATACACCTTGGATTTAACTGAGCGGGCGCGCTTAGGCAAGCTTGATCCGGTGATTGGTCGCGATGACGAAATCCGTCGTGCGATCCAAATTTTGCAGCGACGTAGCAAAAATAATCCTGTATTAATTGGCGAGCCTGGTGTAGGCAAGACGGCGATTGTCGAAGGCTTGGCGCAACGGATTGTGAATGGTGAAGTACCAGACAGCCTGAAATCAAAAAGAGTGCTTTCCTTGGATATGGCGGCCTTGTTGGCAGGGGCGAAATTTCGTGGTGAATTTGAAGAGCGCTTGAAAGCGGTGTTGAAAGAAATTGCTTTAGACGAAGGTCAGACCATCGTTTTCATTGACGAACTACACACGATGGTTGGTGCTGGTAAGGCCGAAGGTGCGATGGATGCCGGTAACATGCTCAAGCCAGCCTTAGCACGCGGTGAATTGCATTGTGTAGGTGCAACGACTTTGGATGAGTATCGCAAATACATCGAAAAAGATGCAGCATTAGAGCGCCGATTCCAGAAAATTATTGTTGACGAACCTAGCGTCGAAGCAACGATTGCGATTTTACGTGGCTTGCAAGAAAAGTACGAAGTGCATCATGGTGTCGATATTACCGACCCCGCCATCATCGCAGCGGCAGAATTATCACATCGCTATATGACTGACCGATTTTTACCTGATAAGGCGATTGATCTGATCGATGAGGCAGCGGCCAAAATTAAGATTGAGATAGATTCTAAGCCAGAGGTCATGGATAAACTTGACCGTCGTTTGATTCAATTAAAAATTGAGCGCGAGGCGGTGAAGCGTGAAAAAGATGAAGGCTCTAAAAAACGTATGGTCTTGATCGAAGAAGAAATTGACAAATTATCGCGTGAATATGCCGACTTGGAAGAAATCTGGAAGGCAGAAAAAGCGTCGGTGCAGGGCAGTGCGCATATTCGAGAAGAGATAGAAAAAATTCGTTTGCAAATGGAAGATGCTAAGCGTCGTGGCGATTGGCAATCGATGTCCGAAATGCAGTATGGACGTTTGCCAGAATTAGAGGCGCAACTGAAGCAAGCAGATAAAGGGCAAGAAGTAGTTAGTGGCAAACATAAACTTTTACGCACGCAGGTTGGCGCCGAGGAAATTGCTGAGATTGTGTCGCGCGCGACTGGTATTCCTGTTTCGCGCATGATGCAAGGTGAGCGCGAGAAGCTATTGCACATGGAAGATGCTTTGCATCAGCGAGTGGTTGGGCAAGACGAGGCAATTGAAGCAGTATCGGATGCGATTCGGCGTTCGCGTGCAGGCTTAGGTGACCCCAATCGCCCGTATGGTTCTTTCCTGTTTTTGGGGCCAACTGGTGTAGGTAAAACAGAGCTGTGTAAGGCTTTGGCTGGTTTTATGTTTGATACGGAAGAATCTTTGATTCGTATCGATATGAGTGAGTTTATGGAGAAACATTCCGTAGCTCGCTTGATCGGCGCACCACCTGGTTATGTCGGCTATGAGGAGGGGGGCTATTTGACCGAAGCGGTGCGCCGTAAGCCTTACAGTGTGATTTTGTTGGACGAAGTTGAAAAAGCCCATCATGATGTGTTCAACGTTTTATTGCAAGTATTGGATGATGGTCGGATGACCGATGGTCAGGGACGCACAGTTGATTTTAAAAACACCGTGATCGTGATGACATCCAACTTAGGTTCACATCAAATTCAGGCAATGGAGGGTAGCGAACCAAGTGTGGTTAAGATGGCAGTAATGGGCGAGGTAAAGGCGCACTTCAGACCTGAATTCATTAATCGGATTGATGAAATCGTGGTGTTCCATGCGTTGGATGCAAACAATATCGGTGCAATCGCCAAAATTCAACTTAAAGTGTTGGCCGATCGCTTGGCTCAAATGGAAATGGGCTTAACGGTCAGTGATGCGGTAATTGAAAAAATTGCTGAAGCAGGATTTGACCCCGTATATGGTGCTCGACCACTGAAGAGGGCGATTCAGCAAGAAATTGAGAATAGCTTATCAAAATTGATCTTGGAGGGAAAATTTGCGGTGAAAGATGTAATATCGATTGATGTGGAAAAGGGCGCTTTTACTTTTAATAAGTCCTAACAGGTAGAGGTAATCGCAATATTTTTTAAAGCAAGTTGTGCTGAGCTTGATGTTGTTGGGGGCAATCTCGATTGCCCCCTTTTTTTCGCCCTATCTTCGACAGATTAAGGCTTTTTGTAGACGGTACCGTCTTTCATGACGAATTTGATTTGCTCTAACAAATGAATATCTTTTAATGGGTCACCTCGAACCGCGACCATATCTGCGATATAACCAGGTTCAATTGATCCAAGACGATTGGCTTGATTGAGTAACTGTGCTGAATTTAAAGTGGCGGAACGAATTGCTTCTAGTGGCGGCATACCGGCCTCGACCATATAGCCAAATTCTTTCGCGTTTTGACCGTGTGGAAATACCGCTGCGTCGGTACCAAAGGCGATCTTGACACCAGCCTTATAAGCACGGCTAAAGGTTGCCTGAATTAAAGCGCCTACTGCGGCGGCTTTGGGGCGTACCAGTTCCGAGTAGTAATCGGGTAGTGCGGCTTTCTCCGCTACAAATTTGCCAGCCGTAATGGTGGGTACATACCACGCCCCAGTCTTTTTGAATAAAGCAATTGCTTCGTCATCCATATAAGTGCCGTGCTCAATAGAGTCTACGCCATTGCGCAAGGCACGTTTGATACCTTCTAGACCGTGCGCGTGGGCGGCAACTCGAAAGCCATAATCTTTTGCGGTACTGACGATAGCACGCAACTCTTCGTCGGTGAACTGCGCATTCTGTCCACTGCTTGCTTGACTCAGCACACCGCCAGTAGCGGTGATTTTAATTAAGTCAGCACCTTCTTTGTAGCGTGCTCGCACTGCATCGCGGGCTTGATCTGCACCGGTGATGATGCCGTCGATTGGTGTCGGTGTTCCAACTCCCTTGAAGAGTTTCTCAGAAAGGCCGTTAGTTGGATCGCCATGCCCACCTGTTGTTGCGATAATTCTGCCAGCGGTAAACATCCTCGGACCAACAATTTCGCCATTGATGATCGCTCGTTTCATCGAGATATTCAGTCCATCAGTGGCACCCAGATCACGCACGGTTGTGAACCCTGCCATCAGTGTACGCTGGGCGAATTTGATCGAAGCATAAGCGTAATCAGCGGGATTTAAGCGTAATTCTTCAATCGCGCTTTGGCCTTGGGTTTTGGTTTCATCGGTCAGGTGGACATGCATGTCCATTAAGCCAGGTAAACAAGAATAGGCACTTAAATCCACATGATCTGGTGCGGATTGGAGTGGTGAAATCGATTTGATCAGGCCATTCTCAATACTAATGCTAACGTGATCGCGCCAAACACCTGCTTTTACGTCCAGTAATCGTCCACAATCAATGGTGATGGCATTGGCGTGGCTTAGACTGCTCATGTTAACGATAAAAAATAATGCAATTGCGGGTAATTTCAACATAATGTTCTTTCGTTTTAACGATGGTGGTTAAAGACATTCAACGTGCTTTGTATTCTTTGTATCAGCTTGGGTAGTACGGTAGTAGGGTATTTCTATGGAATTGTTAGGGTTGTAATAAAATGCTTAGTCGGGATATACGAAAAATCACCGTAACATACTAGCTTGTCGCCATGTTAATACCGCGGGTTAATAACTCAGCCTCGAATCTTATTCTCAGTTTGTGATTGTTTAAGATGATGTCAGGTGCCTTTATTGACAAATAATGTTCGACAAATGTTAAATTTTAATTAATGTAGACTAAATAAAACTATTGTTCCAGAAATAAAACATGCCCCTGACTGGAATAATCTACAATTTGTTTGTAATTTATTGCTTTATATTAAATCGTCGTCTTTGAAGAAATTGTATGTGGATAGATACTCATTGTCATTTGGACGCTGCTGAATTTGAGGGACAATCAATAAAATTCGCCGACCTAGCAGGACAAGCTGGTGTAATGGCAATCGTCATTCCCGCCGTGCACCCAAGTAATTTTAAGACGGTTGCTAGTTTGGCCAGACAGAGAAAAGATTGTTTTTATGCGCTAGGCATTCATCCGATGTATGTGGCGACCACGCATGAATCCGAATTGTTGGCACTGCGTAACGAGGTTGAGAGGGCGATGTCGTTTCCGCCAGAATTGAGTCGCTTCGTGGCAATTGGTGAAATTGGATTAGACTATTTTGTGCCAGCCCTAACCGAAAGTCCGTTGAAGGAAAAACAGGAATATTTTTATGTTGAGCAACTAAAAATTGCCCGCGATTTTGGTTTGCCAGTGTTGCTACACGTGCGAAAGTCTCAAGATGCGATTTTGAAACAATTGCGCCGAATTAAGGTCGATACTGGTATCGCACATGCGTTTAATGGCAGCGTGCAGCAAGCAAATGCTTTCATCGATTTGGGATTCAAGCTTGGTTTTGGTGGCGCAATGACGTTTTCTCGTGCTTTGCAAATTCGTCGATTAGCTACTGAATTACCGTTGCACAATATTGTATTGGAAACCGATGCGCCAGATATTTCGCCGAGCTGGTTACAGGAAGGAGCGAATAGTCCAATGCAGTTACCCAAAATAGGTGAAGTTCTCGCTGAGCTACGTGGTATATCGGTAGCGGAGGTCGCGCGGCAAACTTCAAACAATGCGCTAGCGGTTCTCTCTCGTCTTCAATTACCAGACTCTGGTCGTGTGATTTCAAAGCAGTTGGATCATCAATACTAGACATGCGCATCGCAATTGCCGCATTTGTATTTGGCGTTGCGCTTTTACAGCGACAAGCAAATTTGGAAAGTGACGTTACCAGCTTTCTGGCAATTTCGTTAGCCACTCTGGTCTACACTTTGATTTGTTTACTGTGGGAAAAATCTTACCTACGTTATATACGATTGGTATGCTTTGCTCTTATTTTTTCGGTCATAGGGTTTTTTTGGGCTAATTTACGTGCTGATTGGCTTTTGCAAGAAAATTTACCCTTGGCGTGGGAGCAGCGTGAGATGCGCATAACGGGCGTCGTAGAAAGCCTGCCTCATTACACTGAACAAGGAGTTCGGTTCAATTTTAATGTGGAACAATTAGCTGCTTCGCAGGAGCGGCCAATTTGGTTTCCTTCTCACGTTACGCTTACCTGGAAAATACAATCCGAAGCGGCTCTACAAAATTCTGACACATTGGATTCCTATCCAATCAAACCGGGACAACGCTGGCGTCTAACCGTGCGTCTAAAACGTCCACACGGTAACGCTAATCCCTTGGGATTTGACTATGAAGTGTGGTTGCTGGAGCAAGGGATTCGTGCAACTGGAGCGGTGAGAAGTAATCAGCTGGCGCACAATTCACTCATGAGCAAATTTGTATGGACGCCATCAAATCTGGTGAATCGATGGCGTGATCAGTTACGTCAACGCATTCATCGTGCCTTGCCCACATCGCCGTATGCTGGAGTATTGGTTGCCTTGGTGATTGGCGATCAGCGCGAAATTGCGCAATCGGATTGGGCAATTTTTAATCGTACCGGCATTGGGCATTTAATTTCTATTTCGGGATTACATATCACCATGGTGTCCGGTATGTTTGCTGGTTTGATGTCGTATTTTTGGCGCAGATCATTTTTCACCCAAATGCACTTGCCCCTACATTTGCCAGCACAAAAAGTCGCCGCATTATCTGCGGTGCTAATGGCATTGCTGTATGTCGCCTTGTCTGGCTTTGGTATTCCGGCACAACGCACTTTATTGATGATTTCCATTGTTGCGTTGGCCGTTTGGTCTGGTCGTATGGTGGGGTTGTCGCATGTACTTTGCTTGGCACTGGGTGCTGTAGTTTTATTTGATCCGTGGGCCGTATTGTGGCCTGGATTTTGGCTCTCTTTTGCGGCAGTGGCTGTTATTTTGTATGTGAGCATGGGACGGGCGGAAGGCAGTTTTGGCGACTCTATATTTGATAGGCTGCAAAAAACTTTAATGCAGGCTTGGCACGTTCAATATGCGATTACGATTGGTCTGGTTCCTCTCAGTTTGCTATTGTTTGCGCAGTTATCACTGATTAGTCCATTGGCAAATGCGCTAGCAATTCCTTTAGTGAGTTTTGTGATTGCACCGTTGGCATTGATTGCTTGCGTATTGCCAGCACCGCTGTCTACTTGGTTATGGCAATTTTCTCACTGGTTTGTTGTACAGTTGGCGGCTGGCTTGCAACTATTCAGCACGCAAACTTTTGCAGTGAAAACTTTCGTTAGTCCTTCAATAGGTATTTTCTTTCTAGCGTTAATTGGTACTTTGTGGATGCTGGCTCCGCGTGGTTGGCCATGGCGATTTTTAGGATGGTTTTGTTGGTTGCCGTTAATTTTACAAAAACCCGAAATGCCAAATTTGGGGCAATTAAATGTCACGGTTTTCGATGTCGGGCAGGGCATGGCTGTATTGTTAGAAACGGCTTCACATCGGATGTTGTACGACGCTGGTCCGTATTATTCTCCTGTATCCGATGCCGGTAGCCGAGTGATTTTGCCTTACCTCAATGCGCGTGGCATCACACATTTAGACAAATTGCTGATTTCGCACAATGACAATGACCACTCTGGCGGCGCATTAAGTTTGTTGCACGGTTTGTCGGTGCAGCAGTTAATGAGTTCATTAAAACTGGATAGCCCAATTATATCGGCTGCAAAATCACATCAACGTTGTTTGGCTGGACAGTCTTGGCAATGGGATGGTGTTGCCTTTGAAATGTTGCAACCAGTTGTCGCTAGTTATGAGAGTGAAAAATGGCGCCCGAATGCACGCAGTTGTACGCTAAAGATTTCGACCAAGCGTTTTTCCCTCTTATTGCCGGGTGATATTGAAGCAACTCAAGAAGATGAATTGCTACATGCGATACCTGAAAAATTATCTGCGACTGTTTTACTAGCGCCGCATCATGGTAGTGGTACCTCATCGACCCCAGCATTTTTACGCGCCGTGCAACCACAACTGGCTCTCTTTCAAGTCGGTTATCTTAATCGTTATCGGCATCCAAAGCCGCAAGTGTTTCAACGTTATGCCGAATTTAACATCAAGAGATTAAGAACCGATGAAAGTGGCGCGATTCGCTTACAATTCGGTGACACACTTGCTGTTTCCGCGTACCGTAAAGAACATGCGCGTTATTGGTACGCTCATTAATCAAAAAATTATTATCGAATGCTAGCCAATCAAAAACCACAACTGCATTTTGTACACGGGAACAGTTTCCCAGCCGGCACGTATCGTGCATTGTTGCATTATCTAAGTTCGTATTACGACGTCGGTGCTCTAGACGTTCATGGGCATAATCCACACTATCCGGTCACTGATAATTGGCCGCATTTGGTGCAAGAACTGGTTGATACATTGAAAAATCGTTACCAGAGGCCGGTGATCTTGGTTGGACATTCGATGGGAGGGATGCTGAGCTTTATGTTGGCAAGTCGCTTTCCAGAGTTAGTACGCGCTGTGGTGATGATTGATTCGCCAGTGGTTGCGGGATGGCGAGCTTTAATTGTGCGCATATTTAAAAAGTTCAATATTGGCCAACAATATTCCCCAGCTCGTTTTTCGGAAAAAAGAAAAAATCAATGGGAAAGTAAAGAGGCTGCCTATCAACACTTTGCGGAGAAAGAGATTTTTGCCATCTGGCCGCCTAAAGTACTGGAAGATTATATTGACGCCGGAATAGTGGCACAAGGGGGCACTTTCACCTTGCGTTTTCGCCGCGAAATTGAAACACAAATATACTTAACTTTACCCGACACGCTAGGTAAAATTGTGCGCCAAGGCATACGCGTTCCACTTGGTTTTGTTGGCGGCATAGATTCAATAGAGTGTCGTCAAGCGGGATTAGGGGCGACCAAAAAAATGGTACAGCAACATTTTGTGCAAATACCCGGAGGGCATTTAATACCGATGGAGTGTCCAGAGCAAACCGCGCAAGCGGTACATCAAATGATTCTTTCATTTAATTTAGGTACTTTAAAATGAGTTCACATTGGAGGCGCATTTGTTTTTTAACGCTATCTATAGTCTGTTGCAACGCCCACGCACAAATTGCTTTGCCCTCATGGGATGAATTTTTACAGGTGAGAGCACAAGGTAAATCGGTAGTCAATCTTCTAATTGATAACGATAGTTTGTTATTGAATCGTGATGATGGGTTTTATACCAGCGGTGTACAGCTATCGCAGCGCGAAGTACTTAATTCTGGCCAGCAATCTGTAACCTATGGATGGCGCATTGGACAAGATTTATACACGGCATCAGATATTAATATTCCACCCGCTCGTTTGCAGCCGATTGATCATCCTTATGCTGGCTGGCTATATGCAGGGCTATTTACTGAATCGATCAATGCAGAAGGAAGAGGAAGTCGATTGGGATTGGATCTTGGTTGCCTCGGCCCCTGCGCTGGTGGCGAGTGGGCACAAACTGCCTTACATAAATTATTACGCCAACCCTTGCCGCAAGGGTGGAGTAGTCAACTACATCAAGAATGGGGTGCAGTAATAAGCGAAGAATGGAGCCCGGAGCGCTGGTCGCCGAATCGCTCAACCGATGTCGCGTCGTGGGTAAAAGCGCGTTTCGGCAATATTTTTACTGATCTTGGAATTGAGACCACCTTACGATATGGGCGCCTGAATGCATTGCCCGAACAAGATGCGCACTACGTCTTTGTGCGTGGACAAGGAAAACTGGTTGGATATAACGCCACTTTACAGGGGGGCTTCTTTAATCACCAAGATTTACCGATTCATCCAAAACGCGTGGTCGGCGAGTTTGAGTTTGGTTATCAGTGGCGCGCATCATCTTACGGCTTTAATGCGTCATTTATTCGACGTACCAGTGAAATTAAAGAACTGAACAATGCCTTAGGTGCTGAAAATTTTGTGCGCTTACAATTCTCTGTTGGTTTGTAGTGGCTGACTGGGCTGATATTTTACGTATTGATGAATATTTAACGGTCATATAGGTATGCCATAAGGCAATGAAAATTCTCCGTAAAAGCCTCGCGAAATAGACAGCATGATGTATAATTTGAATTTCCCGCTTGTGCCGCACGGCACCATCTGCAATGACCAAGTTTGTATTCGTAACAGGGGGCGTAGTCTCCTCTCTCGGTAAGGGTATCGCTGCGGCGTCTCTTGCCGCTATTCTTGAATCGCGTGGGCTTAAAGTTACCATGCTTAAGCTCGATCCCTATATTAACGTTGACCCTGGCACCATGAGTCCGTTTCAGCACGGTGAAGTTTTTGTCACTGAAGATGGAGCAGAAACCGATCTTGATCTAGGACACTATGAGCGCTTCATCAGCGCCAAGATGAAAAAGGTCAATAATTTCACCACTGGTCAAATTTATGAGTCGGTAATTCGCAAAGAGCGTCGTGGCGAATATCTCGGTAAGACAGTCCAAGTAATTCCACATATTACGAACGAAATCCAAGATTATATTTATCGTGGTGCTGAAGGTTTTGATGTGGCGCTGGTTGAAATTGGCGGCACCGTTGGCGATATCGAATCGCTGCCATTTTTGGAGGCTGCACGTCAATTGAGTTTGCGTGCTGGTCGTAATGCGACAGCTTTTGTGCATTTGACTTTGGTGCCATTTTTAGCGTCGGCTGGTGAATTAAAAACCAAGCCAACTCAGCACAGCGTACAAAAATTGCGTGAAATTGGTATTTCTCCTGATGCTTTGTTGTGCCGTGCTGATCGTCCAATTCCAGATGATGAGCGTGCCAAAATTTCCCTGTTTTCCAATGTACCGGAAGATGCAGTCATTTCGGTTTGGGATGCTGACACGATTTATAAAATTCCACAAATGTTGCATGACCAAGGTTTAGATAAGATCGTTTGTGATCGCCTTGGCTTAAATCCGCCACCAGCTAATTTGTCGATGTGGGATAAATTGATTTATGCGCTGGAAAATCCTAAACAAGAAGTCACGATTGGCATGGTGGGCAAATATGTCGATTTAACGGAATCCTATAAATCATTGACCGAAGCCTTGCGTCACGCTGGTATTCATACCGAAAGTCGGGTCAATATTGAGTATGTTGACTCTGAAGAAATTGAAGCGCATGGCACCAAAGCATTGGAAAAATATGATGCGATTTTGGTTCCTGGTGGTTTCGGCAAACGTGGCGTGGAAGGCAAAATTATTGCTGCGCGCTACGCTCGTGAAAACAAGATTCCGTATTTAGGTATTTGCTTAGGCATGCAAGTGGCTTTGATTGAATATGCGCGCAATATGGCGGGTCTTAGTCATGCCAATTCAACCGAATTTGATTTGGATACCGAGCAACCAGTGGTGGCGCTGATTAACGAGTGGCAAAATCACGACGGCAAGGTGGAAACACGTGATGAAAACTCTGATCTGGGCGGCACCATGCGCTTGGGCGCGCAGACTTGCAAGGTCAATCCTGGTACCTTGGCGCACGAAATTTACGGTGATACCGTGACAGAGCGCCATCGCCATCGGTATGAGGCAAATAATCATTACCTGCCACGTGTAGAGCAGGCCGGTCTCATTGTTTCAGCACGCACGCCGACCGAAGATTTATGTGAAATCATGGAACTGCCACGCACTGGTGTTAATGCGCATCCGTGGTATTTGGGCGTGCAATATCATCCTGAATTCAAATCGACGCCGCGTGATGGGCATCCGTTGTTTATTTCTTTCGCAAAAGCTGCCATCGCTCATAAACTGGCACGCCAACATTAAACGGATATGCATCATGAAATTATGTGGATTTGAAGCTGGACTGGATCAGCCCTTCTTTTTGATCGCAGGCACTTGCGTGATTGAATCACAGCAAATGGCGCTAGATACTGCCGGTTTATTGAAAGAAATCACGACAGCGTTGGGAATTCCATTCATCTACAAATCTTCATTTGATAAAGCGAATCGTTCGTCAGGAAATTCATTTCGTGGTTTGGGAATGGAAAAAGGATTGGCTATTTTGGCTGAGGTTAAAAAGCAAATTGGTGTTCCTGTGCTGACCGATATCCATGAAATCGATGAAATCAAGCCTGTTTCAGAAGTGGTGGATGTCTTGCAAACGCCAGCTTTTCTTTGTCGTCAAACCGATTTCATCAAAGCCTGCGCACAATCCGGCAAGCCAGTGAATATCAAAAAAGGTCAGTTTTTAGCACCACATGACATGCTGAATGTGATCGGCAAAGCGCGCGCAGCGGCCAAAGAAGCGGGCTTATCTGAAGACCGTTTTATGGCGTGCGAACGCGGTGTATCGTTTGGCTACAATAATCTGGTGTCCGACATGCGCTCATTGGCAATCATGCGTGAAACCAATTGTCCGGTCGTATTTGATGCAACCCATTCTGTACAACTACCTGGTGGCCAGGGTACGACTTCAGGCGGTCAACGAGAATTTGTGCCGGTGTTGGCGCGTGCTGCTGTGGCAGTTGGTGTGGCGGGGCTGTTTATGGAAACCCATCCAAATCCTGCGCAAGCACTTTCAGATGGCCCCAATGCAGTGCCACTTGCTCGAATGAAAGAACTATTATCAACCTTGATTGATCTGGATCGGATCGTCAAGAAAAATGGCTTCCTTGAGGCGAGTTTTAATTGATGAGGCTGGGTAAAGTGTCAGCCTAAGTATTTTTCTGTAAATGAATTGCGTCATTTACTAAATTATTAATTAGTTTATTGAGTTGTTTGTTGAGGAGACATAAATGAGTGCAATCGTTGACATTATTGGCCGTGAGATCATGGATTCGCGCGGTAATCCTACTGTCGAATGTGATGTATTACTGGAGTCCGGCGTTATGGGGCGCGCCTCAGTACCGTCTGGCGCTTCCACTGGTTCACGCGAAGCGATTGAATTGCGTGACGGCGATAAATCACGTTTTCTGGGTAAGGGTGTGCTGAAAGCCTGTGAAAATATCAATACCGAAATCGCTGAAGCGATCATGGGCTTAGATGCCAACGAACAAGCATTTTTGGATCGTACCCTGATTGACTTGGATGGCACAGAAAACAAAGCCCGCTTGGGTGCGAATGCCATGTTGGCGGTGTCGATGGCAGTTGCTAAGGCTGCGGCTGAAGAAGCAGGTTTGCCTTTGTATCGTTATTTCGGTGGCTCTGGCGCGATGCAATTGCCAGTGCCGATGATGAATGTGATTAATGGCGGGGCGCATGCCAACAATAACTTGGATATTCAAGAGTTTATGATTATTCCAGTGGGTGCACCGTCTTTCCGCGAAGCCATTCGTTACGGTGCTGAAGTCTTTCACGCACTGAAAAAAATCCTGCACGATAAAGGTTTAACCACTGCAGTGGGTGACGAAGGCGGTTTTGCACCTTCTGTTGATAATCACGAAGCGGCGATCAAAATGATCATTCAAGCGATTGAAGCCGCAGGTTACGAGCCAGGCACGCAAATCGCGCTGGGTTTAGATTGCGCTGCCAGTGAGTTTTACAAAGAAGGTAAATATCAATTAGCCGGTGAAGGATTGACTCTATCATCAACCGACTTCACCAACTTGCTCGCCACTTGGGTCGATAAATACCCCATCATTTCAATCGAAGACGCGATGGCCGAAGGCGACTGGGAAGGTTGGGCAATTCTTACCGAAAAATTAGGTAAGAAAGTACAGTTGGTCGGCGATGATTTGTTTGTAACCAATACAAAGATTCTGAAAGAAGGCATTCAAAAAGGCATTGCCAATTCGATTCTGATTAAAATCAACCAGATCGGCACTTTAACAGAAACTTTTGCTGCTATCGAAATGGCTAAGCGTGCTGGTTATACCGCTGTGATCTCACATCGTTCTGGTGAAACCGAAGACAGCACCATTGCTGATATTGCGGTTGGTATGAATGCCCTGCAAATCAAGACAGGCTCGATGTCACGCTCTGATCGTATGGCAAAATACAACCAGTTATTGCGTATCGAAGAAGATTTGGGTGAAGTAGCAAGTTACCCAGGCCGCGATGCTTTTTATAATTTGAAGTAAAGAAAAAAGGGGAGCTATGGTTCCCCTTTTTTGATGTCGCTTTGATGTTACTTTAATGTTGATAGAAATGCGGTAAATTAAATACTCGCTCAATCATGATAATCATTTTGTTATGCGCCTGATTGCCATCGCACTTGCCACGCTGTTGATTTTGATCCAATACCCGCTCTGGCTGGGCAAAGGGGGCTGGTTACGGGTTTGGGATTTAGATCAGCAGGTAAGTGAAGTGCAACGTCACAACGAGGAACTGAAAGCGCGTAATGCCAAGCTCAATTCAGAAGTTGAAGATCTAAAAACCGGTACCGATGCGGTCGAAGAGCGCGCCCGTTTTGAGCTGGGCATGATCAAAAAAGATGAAATTTTTGTGCGAATTCTAGATGCTGGCTCTACCATCCCAGCGCCATCCGCTACCTCTGTTTCATCTACTAGCAGCAGCGCATCTGCGGCTGCCTCTACGAGTGCAAATGGTGTTGCCTCTAATGCCGCCGAAACCTTCGCTGCACCTACTAGCAGTGCGATTCATAGCAAACAACAACGGCAAAAACATTGACGCTTCAATCAGTTTTTGTGCGCAGCACTTTTTCAATACGACGATCTGGCACTAACCACATACCAGCCACAAACACATAAATCCCCAGTGAAATCCACTGTAAATAAAACGCAGTTGGAATCGCAATGAAATACAGTAATACCGAAGATTTACCTTTCCAATCGCTTCCAACAGCCTTTTTTAAGGCCGATTTGGGTCCTTCATAAGCAATGATTAAATGCTGCAAGAAGGTATACGCGAAGCCAGTCAGCAGTAACACACATCCATATAAAGCGGTCGGCAATACGGCAAAATGATTTTCACCCATCCAACTGGTGGTGAAGGGAATCAGCGACATCCAAAACAGCAAATGCAGATTCGCCCACAACATGCCACCGGTGATTTCATGGGTGGCATGCAGCATGTGATGATGATTGTTCCAATAAATACCAATATAAATAAAGCTCAGTACATAGCTTAAAAATACCGGAATCAAAGGCTGCAGAGCCGCAAAACTCTCACCATGAGGTACCTTTAGTTCTAGCACCATGATGGTAATAATGATCGCAATCACACCATCACTGAATGCCTCAAATCGACCTTTACCCATAGCCTACTAACTCGCCTATCAGTTTAAGTTGTGAATAAAATTTGTTAGTAGATGCAAGATTGATCGGTCAACAGACCTTAATGTTTCAATTCCCCTGGCTCTACTAATGCTTCAGTCAAAGTCGCGGCAACAAACAACTGTGCGCAATCGATTTTGTCGAAGCCATAATGCTTGCCACAAAAGTCGCAATTAATATCGAGCTTACCGAGTTCAGCAATTGCCGTGTTGATTTCGTCTTCGCCTAGCATACGCAGCATGTTGCCGACTTTTTCACGGGTACAATTGCATTGAAATTCTGGATGTTCGATGTCAAACACACGTACATTTTCTTCCCAGAATAAACGATGCATCAGGGTTTGAATGTCGGTGCTCAGCAATTCTTCCTGTTTCAAGGTACTGCCGAGTACCACGGCGCGGTTCCAGTTTTCAACGTCGTTGCTGGTTTTTTTTGCCGTACCCCCGATACTAGGTAATTTTTGCAAAAGCATGCCACGTGCGACCTTGTCGTCGGCTGCCAACCAGATTTTGGTGTCTAACTGTTCTGAACGTAGCATGTAATTTTCGATGACAGTGGAAATCGAGTCGCCTTCTAGCGGCACAATACCTTGATACGCTTGTTGACCCGGCTGCTTGTCATTGGGATCTAAAGTAATAATGAAACGGCCTTCACCATGCGCATGTATTAAATCATGCAAGTTGGCGTCGTCGGCAATCATTGCGTGATCAGCTAATTTGGCAGTGGCACGCATACGAAGCGCTGAGTCGCATTCAACAACCATTAATTTGATCGGGCCATCGCCATAAATTTGCATGATCATGGTGCCGTCGAATTTCAGATTGGCACTCAATAAAATTGAAGCGGCGTATAACTCCCCCAAAATGACTTTCACGGCGGGTGGGTAATTATGGCGTGTTAATACTTGTTGCCAAGTGTCGCTTAGCTCAACCAGTTCACCACGCACACCAGCGTCTTCGATCATAAATTTTTGTAAATTGTCGTTCATGCAGTCTTTCAATTTTTTGTAATGAAATTATTTATCCGTTGATACAGGGTCAATCCGTTTCAAGGTGGTTTTGTATTCTTGTCCGCGCCGCACATAATTGCTGGTATTGGCCTGCATGCGTGCAATATCTTCAGCTTGCAAGGTGCGTGCCACTTTGGCGGGTGAACCGATGATCAAGGAATTATCGGGAAAAACCTTGCCCTCAGTCACTAAAGCACCAGCGCCAACCAAACAGTTTTTACCAATTTGCGCACCATTTAAAATCACCGCCTGAATCCCGATTAAGGAGCCTTCACCAATCGTACAGCCGTGCAACATGGCTTGATGGCCAATCGTGACATTCTTCGCAATGGTGAGTGGAAAGCCTGGGTCGGTATGTAAGATGCAGCCTTCTTGCACGTTACTGTTTTCACCTACCGTGATCCACTCGTTATCGCCACGAACGGTCACATCAAACCAGATGCTGGCTTTAGCTTCAATGCGTACTTTGCCGATGATGTTTGCACTATCGGTGATATAAGCGCTGGCATCAATTTCGGGTACAAATTCTGCTAATTGGTAGATTGCCATAATTTTTCCGTAAAATAGACAGGATTAACCCATCATTTTACCGCTCCTCGCATGAATTCACCGATTTTCCCCTCAAATTTAGCTGCTATGCAACCCACAATCCCAACTGAAACCCATGAGTTACGTCAGGCCGCTTATGTTTGGCTGGCTGAGACCGATGCCGTGCGCAAGGCGGAAGGGGTGCGTGCTTTGTGGCAAGATTGGCAAAATGGTGAGGTCAAATTGGCAATCGGTGCTGCTATTACTGAAACACTTGTGGTGCCCGGTCGGCCACCCAAGCCGGATTTGGTAGCGCCTTTAGGCGTCAAGCGGCGCGCCATGAATACCGTGGAAGGGCGTGCTGCATTGATTCATGCCTTGGCGCATATCGAATTCAATGCGATTAATTTAGCGCTCGATGCGGTTTGGCGTTTTCCCGATATGCCACCTGACTACTATCATGATTGGTTGCAAGTGGCACAGGAAGAGGCGTATCACTTTACGTTGTTGGCGCAGCATCTGGTGACGCTGGGCTTTCAGTATGGTGATTTCCCGGCGCACAATAGTTTGTGGGAATTGGCCGAAAAAACCCAGGCCGATGTGCTGGCGCGCATGGCGCTGGTACCGCGCACGATGGAAGCGCGTGGCTTAGATGCCACGCCAGCAGTACGTGCCAAGCTGGCGCAGGCTGGCGACCAAGCAGCGGCAGCGATTCTGGATATCATCTTGCGTGATGAGATTGGGCATGTAGCCATTGGCAATCGCTGGTTTGCCTATCTTTGCGAGACGCGCTCGCTTGATCCAATTCAGTGTTACGCAAGTCTCGCAGCGCAATACAAAGCACCGAAAATGCGGGCGCCATTTAATCTACCAGCGCGGCGCGCGGCGGGTTTTACTGAACAAGAGTTGGATGCTTTAATGAGTTGAAGTTAAAAGGGTTTGTGCCGTTATCTTGGACTATCCGCGAGCGAGGAACAAATGGCTAATCAAAAAATTTTCTTTTCACGTATTTTCGGCTTGATAAGTGTGATCGGCCTAATTTTGTCCATGAGTGCGACTGTTACGTTGGCTCAAGCACCCAACAAATCAACTGAAAATGCAGGCAACCCTGATCGCTATTACAAGAAAAAAATCGTCGCCACGGCTTTTTTCATTCATCCCGCTGCGACTGGGCAAATTCAAGATATCGATGATATTGCCCAGGGTTTCCCTAATGAGTTAGTGCGCGGTCTCGAACAAGGTGGCAAATTTCTCGGGCGGCGTTCGCCCAATTTACTGGCCTATGCTTCACAAAGTGAAGCGCCAAGTTTTCAATTATTGCGCCAAATGGCCAATGAAAACGATGCCCAGTTTGTGGTTTCAGGCACGATAAACTTTGCCGGCACCAGTAAGGAAAGTAAATATTTGGGGCTTGTGACCAATGAGAAACGGCATATACAAATCGATGTCAGCCTTTTCGATGCCGTTAGTGGCAGTTTGATTGCCAAAAAGCGCGTGGACAAAGTCAGTGATGATAATGCGCCAATGGGGCGGGATATCAGTTTCGGCAGCGCGGCTTTTTACACATCGCCTTTTGGGCGCGTCATGCGTGCGGCCTTGAAAGACGCAA
>OFRM01000154.1_pt1 | contig 31000 bp, 19 predicted proteins | sample 1543101 | NCBI WGS metagenome assembly OFRM01 (sample SAMN07774223, study PRJEB24372) | wastewater metagenome | isolation source: Exp Tend VB 0WW | collected 2016-02
GTTGTACTACTGGCTGGCGGCGCATGGCATCAATCCATTTCAAGATGTGAAGGTGATTACCGTGCCGCCACCGCAAATGGTGGCGAATATGCGGGTCGGTAATATGGATGGCTTTTGCGTAGGTGAACCGTGGAATCATCGCGCCATCGCTGATGGTATTGGCATTACTGCCACCACGACTCAAGATATCTGGAAAGATCACCCTGAGAAGGTGCTCGGTACCACGGGTGACTTTGCACAAAAATATCCAAATACCGCACGTGCGCTGGTGGCCGCTGTGCTAGAAGCCAGCCGTTGGATCGACGCCTCGCTCAGCAATAAAAACAAAATGGCGGAAACCATTGCCGATAAATCGTATGTGAATACTTCGGTCGATGTGATTAATCAGCGTATTTTGGGGCGCTATCAAAATGGTTTGGGCAAAACCTGGGACGATCCAAATTACATGAAATTCTTTAGCGATGGCGCGGTGAATTTCCCGTATCTGTCGGATGGTATGTGGTTCCTGACGCAGCATAAACGCTGGGGCTTGCTGAAAACTGATCCTGATTATCTGGGTGTGGCAAAGGCGATCAACCGCATCGATATATACAAAGATGGCGCGGCAATGGCGAAAGTGGCGGTGCCAAAAGACGTTATGCGTAGCAGTAAATTGATGGACGGTAGCGTGTGGGATGGTAAGAACCCAGCCGCTTATGCAGCCTCGTTCAAAATCAAGGTCTAGGAGCCATCATGAACACACTGGTACACGCTATCACTGGTTCGGAAACAAACACCTCGCCAACGTTAAAGTCAAGCTCAGCGTCTAACATGATGAAAACAGAAGTCAGTGATCAAATCACGCCAGAAAAAAAGGTGAAAGCCATGCCCGCCAGACCAAAGCGCTCTTTCAAGCCTTTCTTTTTAGCGGTGCTGCCGCCGATTTTTGGTCTTGGTTTGTTGATCTTGATTTGGGAAATTATTGCGATGAAAAACAGCACATTCCCAAGTCCGTGGATTACTCTGCAAGAAGCGATCAAGATTTTTTCTGATCCGTTTTATCAAAAAGGGCCGAATGATCAAGGCATAGGCTGGAATATTTATGCCTCATTAAAACGCGTGGCGCTGGGCTTTGGCCTAGCCGCTGCGGTGGGAATTCCTGCCGGGTTTTTGATTGGGCGCTTCAAATTTTTGTCTGGCATGTTTAACCCCATCATCAGCCTGCTTAAACCAGTCTCGCCTTTGGCTTGGTTGCCAATTGGGTTGCTCGTGTTTAAGGCGGCACACCCGGCGGCGATCTGGTGCATTTTTATCTGCTCGATCTGGCCGATGGTGATCAATACCGCGATTGGCGTGCAGCGGGTACCAAAAGATTACATGAACGTGGCACGGGTGCTGAATTTGTCTGAATGGAAAATCATGACGCGCATTTTATTCCCTGCCGTGCTGCCTTATATGTTGACCGGCGTGCGTCTGGCGATTGGCACCGCATGGTTGGTCATCGTTGCCGCTGAAATGTTGACCGGCGGCGTCGGCATCGGTTTTTGGGTGTGGGACGAATGGAACAACTTGAACGTGCCACACATCATCATCGCGATTGTAGTGATTGGTTTGGTCGGCCTGATTTTAGAGCAAATGCTGGTAACGGTTGCCCGTGCATTTACTTATGAAGATGCTGGTTCTTGATGCTTGATGTCTAAATTCTGATTGTCGATTTCACCGAATGGAGTCTCACCATGGAACACAATGACGCAAAATATATCAGTGTTGAGCAAGTCGATATGTTGTTTAACACCAAGCAAGGCAGCTTTCATGCGCTGCACGACATTAATTTACAACTGCAAAAAGGTGAATTCGTCACCTTGATCGGTCATTCCGGCTGCGGCAAATCAACTCTGTTGAATTTGATCGCAGGTTTAACCAAAGCCAGTTCTGGCAACTTGTTTTGTGCCAACCGAGAAATTGCTGGGCCATCACCAGAGCGTGGCGTGGTGTTTCAAAATCATTCGTTGTTGCCGTGGCTGACCTGTTATGAAAACGTGTATCTGGCAGTCGAGCGTGTGTTCGGCGCGACTGAAAATAAGGCGCAATTAAAACAACGCAGCCTAGATGCTTTGGCTCTGGTGGGCTTGAGTCACGCTGAAAAGAAACGACCCAATGAAATTTCTGGCGGCATGAAACAGCGCGTGGGTATTGCACGTGCCTTGGCGATTGAGCCGAAAGTGTTGTTGCTGGATGAACCGTTTGGTGCGCTCGATGCATTAACGCGTGCGCATCTGCAAGATGAATTATTGAAGATCGTTGCTAAGACACGTTCTACGGTGGTGATGGTCACGCATGATGTGGATGAGGCGGTTTTGTTGTCCGACAAAATAGTCATGATGACGAATGGCCCGGCGGCCAAGATTGGTGAGATTTTGCCGGTACGTTTAGAGCGTCCGCGTGATCGTGTCGCCTTGGCGCAAAACCCTTTGTATGCGGAGTATCGCCTCTCGGTGCTGGAATTTTTATATCACCGACAAATGAAACCCGGCAAAGATGCGGCATAAGTGAAGCAAGCTTGCATTTCGCGTGAACTACAAGTCAGTGTAAGCAAATCAGTGCGTGGTGATTGATGTCAGGAGCGGTAACATGAAAAAATTAAAACTGGTGATGGTCGGCAATGGTATGGCAGGTGTCAAGACCTTGGAAGAGTTGCTGAAACTGACGCCCGATTTATACGACATCACCGTATTCGGTGCCGAGCCGTATGCCAATTACAACCGCATTTTATTGTCGCCGGTGTTGGCCGGTGAGCAAACCGTGCAAGACATCATACTCAATGATGAAGCGTGGTACGCCGAGCACGGAATCACGCTGCATTTGGGCAAAAAAATTGTCAAGATTGATCGCGTCAAGCGGGTGGTGATTGCGGAAGATGGCACCGAAGCCGAATATGATCGGCTACTGCTAGCAACGGGTTCTATGCCATTTATGTTGCCAGTGCCGGGCAAAGAGTTGAGCGGTGTGATCGCTTATCGTGATATCGCCGATACCAATGCGATGATAGCGGCGGCACAAAAATATCAGCATGCAGTGGTGATTGGTGGTGGCTTGCTGGGGCTGGAAGCGGCGAATGGCTTGATGTTGCGCGGCATGGATGTAACAGTCGTGCATTTGCCCGGCTGGCTGATGGAGCGTCAGCTTGATCCGGTGGCGGGTAAGCTGTTGCAAAAATCACTGGAAGAGCGCGGTTTGAAATTTTTACTCGAAAAAAATACCGAAGCGATTTTGGGTGACGATGCCGGGCATGTTAAAGCTATTCGATTTACCGATGGTCTTGAAATTCCGGCACAACTGATCGTGATGGCGGTGGGGATTCGACCCAACACCGCATTGGCTGAAGCCAGTGGTTTGTTCTGCCATCGCGGCATTGTGGTGAATGATACTTTGCAAACCTACGACCCACGCGTATATGCGGTGGGTGAATGCGTGAATCATCGCGGTGTGGTGTATGGCTTGGTGGCACCCTTATTTGAAATGGCCAAGGTATGCGCGAATCATTTGGCGCATTTTGGTATTGGGCGTTATCAAGGTTCGGTCACTTCAACCAAGCTGAAAGTGACGGGCATCGATTTATTCTCCGCCGGTGAATTCATGAGTCACCCTGATCATGAAGAAATTATTTTGTCCGACCCGATAGGTGGTGTGTATAAAAAGCTGGTGATCAAGGATGATAAATTGATCGGTGCCTGTTTGTATGGTGATACGGTAGATGGCAGTTGGTATTTCAAATTGCTGCGTGACGCTAAAAATATCGCTGAGATCCGCGATAGTTTGATGTTCGGTGAATCGAATACCGGTGACGTTGGGCACGAAGGCTATACCAAAGCTGCTGCCATGCCAGACAGTGCCGAAGTGTGCGGCTGCAATGGTGTTTGCAAAGGCACGATCGTCAAAGCGATTAAAGAAAAAGGTTTGTTCACCTTGGAAGATGTGCGCAAACATACCAAGGCATCGGCTTCTTGCGGCTCTTGCACCGGTTTGGTTGAGCAATTGATCATGTTCACGGCGGGTGGTGATTATTCGGCAGCGCCGAAAGCCAAGGCCATGTGTAGCTGCACCGATCACACCCATCAAGAAGTGCGCGACGTGATCAAGGCGGAAAAAATATTGACGGTGGCAGCGGTGCAGCAAAGAATGGCATGGCGCACGCCGAACGGTTGTGCCAGTTGTCGCCCAGCCTTGAATTATTATTTGATTTCAACTTGGCCGCGCGAGGCGATTGATGACCCGCAATCGCGTTATATCAATGAGCGCTCACATGCGAATATTCAAAAAGATGGCACTTACTCGGTGATTCCGCGCATGTGGGGCGGCGAAACCAATGCCAGCGAATTGCGCCGGATTGCTGATGTGGTGGATAAATTTCAGATTCCGACGGTGAAGGTCACCGGCGGTCAGCGCATTGATTTGCTGGGGGTAAAAAAAGAAGACTTGCGCGTCGTGTGGCAAGACCTTGGCATGCCGTCTGGCTTGGCCTATGCGAAGGGATTGCGCACCGTGAAAACTTGCGTCGGTAGCGAGTGGTGCCGTTTCGGTACGCAGAATTCAACCTTGATGGGGCAGCAATTAGAGCGTGAATTGGCGCGCATGTATGCGCCGCATAAAGTCAAACTCGCGGTGTCAGGCTGCCCACGTAATTGTGCCGAAGCGGGTATCAAAGATGTGGGTGTGATCGGCGTTGATTCGGGTTGGGAAATTTATGTCGGCGGTAACGGTGGCATCAAAACTGAGGTGGCGCAATTTTTTGTGAAACTGAAAACCCACGAAGAAGTCATGGAATATGCGGGCGCGTTTTTGCAGTTGTACCGCGAAGAGGGCTGGTATCTGGAGCGCACCGTGCATTTCTTGGCGCGCGTCGGTTTGGATTACGCAAAGAAAGCTGTAGTGGAAGATGAAACGCGGCGCAAAGAATTGTATCAACGTCTGTTATTTTCGCTAGAAGGCGAAGTCGATCCTTGGCACGAACCAGAAAAAGCACAAGTGGATACGCGGCAGTTTGAAATGATTAATGCCTAATGCTTGAATGGCTTGAATGAGCGAATGTCCTATTTACCGCAACTGAGAGATGATGATGACACAGCAATGGCAGGCAATCTGCAAAATCGATGAGATTCCGGTACTCGGCGCACGCGTGGTGAATCGTCATGCGAAGCCGGATGTGGCGATTTTTAGAAATAGTGAGAACAAGGTCTTTGCCTTGCTGGATCGTTGTCCGCACAAAGGCGGTCCACTCTCGCAGGGCATTGTATTTGGCGAGAAAGTGGCTTGCCCACTGCACAACTGGAATATCGAACTTGACTCTGGCTGTGCGGTGTCACCCGATGAAGGTTGTACGCAAAAATTTAGTTTGAAATTGGTTGGTGATCAGGTTTTTCTTGATGCCGATGAGCTACGGCAATTGGCTATCGACGCGACCTAATGGGTTATTAACAATATACTGCCACTTTTTTGTAAAAAATAATGCCAATCCCGCACATTAATAGTATGTCTTCATAAAATACACTGGTGAGTATATTAATTAAACCTGTTATGACGGAAATAAAATCAACCTGTTGCTATTGCGGGGTTGGTTGCGGTGTCGTGATCGAAACCGATGGCGTGCAAGTCACTGGTGTGCGAGGTGACCCTGATCATCCTGCCAATTTTGGCCGCTTGTGCAGCAAAGGCAGCACTTTGCATCTGAGTGCGCAAACGCATTTGCAGCAACAGATACGCGCATTACAGCCAGAGCTGCGCAGTCAACGCGATTTGCTGCGCAAAGCGGTGGAGTGGGATACGGCGCTCGATGTAGTGGCGCAAAAAATGGCCGAGACGATAGCCGAGTTTGGCCCTGACAGCGTGGCGTTTTATGTGTCCGGCCAATTGCTGACGGAAGATTACTACGTCTTCAATAAACTCGCCAAAGGCTTGATCGGCACCAATAATATCGACAGCAATTCTCGCTTGTGCATGTCGAGCGCGGTGGCGGGTTACAAGCAAACTTTGGGGATGGATGCACCACCGACCTGTTATGAAGACATTGACCATGCCGAACTGATTTTCATCGCTGGCTCGAATACCGCGTTTGCGCATCCGGTGTTGTATCGACGAATTGAAGACGCGCGCAAAAATAATCCGCAATTAAAAGTGATCGTGGTTGATCCGCGTCGTACCGATACAGCGCGTGAAGCCGATTTATTTCTCGCCATCTTGCCCGGCACCGATGTCGCTTTGTTTAACGGCATGTTGCACATTTGTTTGTGGGAAGATTTGCTCGACCAAAGCTTCATCGCCAATCACACCGAGGGCTTTGCCTCCCTCAAACAAACTGTGCGCGATTACACACCGGCTTATGTGGCACAAATTTGCGGTATCAAAGAGGCTGATTTACTGCAAGCCGCACGCTGGTTTGCACAGGCCAAGGCCAGTTTGTCTCTGTATTGCCAGGGTTTGAATCAATCAGCGAGTGGTACCGCGAAAAATGCTGCGCTGATTAACTTGCATCTGGCGACTGGGCAGATCGGCAAGCCGGGCGCAGGGCCTTTTTCATTGACTGGTCAGCCGAACGCGATGGGTGGGCGCGAAGTTGGTGGCATGGCGAATTTGTTGTCTGGCCACCGCGATCTGGCTAACGCTACGCACCGCGCCGAAGTGACAGCGCTATGGGGCATCGAAGCAGTGCCTGCAACGCCCGGCAAAACTGCCGTGGAATTATTTGAAGCACTGGCGCAAGGCGAGATCAAGATCATTTGGATTGTTTGCACCAACCCCGCGCAATCGATGCCCGATCAACATCTGGTGCGTGCCGCCTTGCATAAGGCCGAGTTAGTTGTGGTGCAAGAAGCCTACACCACCAGCGCGACAGTGCCGTTTGCCGATATCTTATTGCCCGCCAGCAGTTGGGCAGAAAAGGTCGGCACGGTCACCAATTCCGAGCGCCGCATTTCGCGTGTGAATGCCGCCGTGCCAGCACCCGGCATGGCAAAACATGATTGGCAGATCGCCACCTTGTTCGCGCAAAAATTGGCAGCACTACTCGGTAAAACCTTGCCACGCTTTGATTACGATGAGCCACAGCAAATCTGGAACGAACATCGCGCCAGCACGGCGGGGCGTGATCTTGATATCAGTGGCCTGAGTTACGAGATACTGGCGCAAGAAGGGCCGCAACAATGGCCGTTTCCGGCAAATGCAAGGAGCGGCAAAAAGCGTTTATATGAAGATGGTATTTTCCCCACCGAGAATGGCCGTGCGCGTTTTGTGAATACCGCGTATCAACCGGTGGTAGACAAGATCAGTCCACGCCATCCGTTTGCCTTGAATACAGGGCGTTTGCGTGATCAGTGGCATGGCATGACACGTACCGGCAGTGTCGCGCAATTGTTTGCGCATGTGGCGGAGCCTGCTGTCTATATGGCACGCGTCGATATGGAACGACGTTTTTTCAAAGACGATGATCTGGTCAGACTCAGCAATCAGCGCGGCGAGCAAATTTTGACAATCAAAGCCAGCGATGAGTTGCGTGCTGGGCAGGTTTTTATCCCCATGCATTGGGGCGAAGAATATGTATCAGGGCATGATACGCGTGGACGTACATTAGCTGGGGTGAACAGTCTAACGTCACCCGCGATAGATCCCAGTTCAAAACAACCAGAACTCAAACATGCGGCGGTGAATATTGTGAAAGCAGATTTGCCCTGGCGCTTAACGGTGTTTGCCTGGTTGGATGCAGAGCGGGCTTTTTTAGTACAGCAGGCAGTGCGACCATTGATGCGCGAATTTGCTTATGCAAGCTGCGTGCCGTTTGGTCGTGAAAAAATGGGTTTGTCATTTCGGGGCGCGCATGGTGCTGCCATGCCTGCAGCTTTGGTCACGCAAATTGAACAATTGTTTGGCTTACAGGGTGCCACGTTGTTGCGCTACGATGATACGCGCCGTGGCAATGCGCGCCATCTGGCTGTGCATGAAGGGGCATTGCAGGCGGTGGCCTTGATTGGTGACGCCAGTGCTGAAAACTGGTTGAAAGATTATTTATTGAATCAGACCCCAGTTGCGCCTTTGGGGCGCGCACTGTTAATGCCCGGTACCAGTGCGCCAATTGGTGTGGTGGCACGCGGTAAAGTGGTGTGCAATTGTTTTAATGTAGCGGAAAGTGAGATTAAACAAGCGCTTGCCAACGTAGAAGGAAACAATGGCGAGCGGTTACGTCATTTGCAACAAACCTTACGCTGCGGCACGCAATGCGGCTCTTGTGTGCCGGAGTTAAAAAAAATGATTGCTGCGCAGGCAGCGGTTCATTTTTCGTAAATTTTTTTAAACCTAGAAACAGTGGTTGGGCAATCACGCTGGTAGAGCTACCAGCAACATGGTGAACGTTTAGAACACGATATTGATGATTAAATACAAGGTCTCATTAGTCAATTTTAGCGGTCAACTACCGTTTTAGGTTTAATTGTGCGATAGCTGTATCAATCTCACCTAAATCGTTGAAGGCGATGACACCTTTCGGCGATTTGTGCAGCCCGGCGACGCCCGCGCCACCGACCCAAAGTGCGGTTTCTGTTGGTAACATTTGACGGATCGTTTTCAGTAGAGCAGCCATGCGCCTTTTAGGAAATGCGGCGCTAAAAGACAGGCCAACGACATTGATCTGGTAATCCTGCACGGTAGGCACAATTTGATCTAAAGGGATTTGTGTGCCGAGCGAAATGCAGGTGCCACCATTCATTAAAACCATCGCCTCTACCATCAAAATACCCAAGATATGCGTTTCATCTGGCACGGTCATCAGCGCGACACGTGGTGCGCCACCGTGCATGCTAAGTTTGCCGATTTCCTCGTACAAAATAGATTGTATGATGGTGGTGTAGATATGCTCCTCGCGTACTGAAATTGTGTTCTGTGCCCAAGCTGCGCCGACCATTGTATTTAACGGCTGTATCACATCAAGAATAAATTGCCTGAGCCCCAGACGTAGTAATTGTTGCTTAAGCTTGTCGCGCAAGAGATCAGGATTTTTATCTTGCAAAATCTTGAGTAAATTTGCCACCATCTGTGAGGGAGATTCGATAGATGTGGCTTGCCGTAACTGCGCGAGTAATGTGTTGCGCTGTTGCTCATCGAGCGGCACAACTTGTCCGGGGCGCATGCCACCATCGACCAAGGTTTTGATCTGTTTTAATTCATGCACCTGTGCGGTTGAATAGCGGCGGCGGCCAACAGCATTGCGTAGTGGTTGCGGAAAGCCGTAGCGCATTTCCCATTTTCGTAAAACTTCTTTTGCAATGCCGGTTTCTTGCGAAATCGTCGCAATGGTAAAAGTGTCGTTCATGTTGAATTCCATCCTTGCGTCAATGTGAACTAGTTCACTACAACGAACTGTCTTAGATGGTTCAGTATGTCTGTACTATTTCCTTATGGCAATGGGCTTGCTCGCGCTTTGACATAAGTTCACAAAGTCACGCGGCAATTGGCTTTCGGTGTAAGTCATGCCAGCTTTGCGCAGCTTGCAAATGTTGGTAGGGGTGGAGTAGCGAAGTAATCGGCCGCGGCGCGCCGTCTTAAATATTTTTGCTAATAGTGATGTCAACGTTTGATGCGCGCTAACACCATATCGACAATAAATTTTTCAGCCTCTTCAAAATCTTGCTCGCTCAATGGTGTGTGGCCGAGCACCAAACTCATTTGCGTACCGAAGTCGGCGTAGGATTGGGTCATTGCCCAGATTGCAAATAGGAGGTGTGTGGGATTCAGGTCGGCGATTTTTCCTTCAGCGATCCAGGTTTCAAATACGGCGATGTCTTTTTGTAGCATGGGTAGAATTTTTTCGCGCATGCTATCGCCATAAAACTGGGCACCGCCAATGACCTCCATTGCATATACGCGTGATGCTTGAGGTTGCTCTTTTGAAAAGCGCAACTTGGCACGAATATAGCTACGCAATAGATCCGCCGGTTCTTGACCGGGTTCAGTCAGGATGTTCATGCGATCTAGCCATTGATCGAGCACATCGTCGAGTACACGTTGATAAAGGATTTTTTTGGTGGCGAAGTAATACAGAAGATTTTGTTTGGATAGTCCAGCACGTTCCGCCACCGTTGCCAAGGCAGTGCCGGCATAACCAGCCTCAGCGAAAACTTCGATCGCATGCTGCACGATGCGCGCTTCATGTACATCGCGCGGACGGCGTAGTTTGGTGATTTGGTTTTCTGTCATTGTTGGCTTATTAATTCACGTCATTAATTCACGTCATTATTTACTAGAACTTGCGCAAAGCTGAGGTTGGCGCGGTTGCTTCGCCTCTAGCCAACGCAATTTTGCGTAATGTCTATTTACTTGATAGACACAGCACTCAGTGAGATTGATTAGATTGATTCGCACGCCTGATTCGTTGCTCAGTAGTCCCTAGATTACCAAGAGTTTTCAAGTTTGGGGCAGTATCGTTGCGCGTTGATCCATATTGGGGCATATCGTTGTAATTGAACTGCGTCGCATCAGAAATTTGGCGGCAGTAGCAAAATCGTCTTGCATCTTATTATGAATTGTGATTGACTACTATTTCAGCATTTTTTTACCAAGTGGTAAATTTTTTCTTTAAAGGAAACTGGCATGTCTAGCGAATCTTCGTTGAATTCTTTTTGGATGCCGTATACGGCAAACCGTGACTTTAAGGCAGCGCCGCGTATGCTCGCCTCCGCTTCTGGTATGTATTACCGAGACGAAAAGGGGCGTGAGGTATTGGATGGTACCGCTGGCTTATGGTGCGTTCCACTGGGGCATTCACATCCGAAGATCGTTGATGCAGTACAAAAAGCGGTTGCCACGCTGGACTTCGCGCCGACTTTCCAAATGGGACACCCAGCGCCATTTGAATTAGCGAATCGTTTGATGGAATACACCGGAAATCGTTTCGGCCAAGTGTTTTACACTAATTCCGGTTCGGAGTCAGTTGATACAGCTTTGAAGATGGCGTTGGCCTATCACCGCGCCCGTGGTGAAGCGCAGCGTACCCGTTTTATTAGTCGTGAACGCGGCTATCACGGTGTGGGGTTTGGTGGTTTGTCGGTGGGTGGTATTGCGGCGAACCGCAAAAATTTTGGCAATCTGCTCAATGGTGTTGATTACTTGCCGCATACCTTAAATCTGGAGCAAAACGCCTATAGCCGTGGTGAGCCAAATTGGGGGGCGCATTTAGCCGATGATTTGGAGCGCTTGGTCGCCTTGCATGATGCTTCGACTATCGCGGCAGTGATTGTTGAGCCGGTAGCAGGCTCTACTGGCGTGTTGGTACCACCTAAAGGCTATTTGAAACGCCTGCGTGAATTGTGCGACAAGCACGGTATTTTGCTAATTTTTGATGAAGTGATTACCGGTTTTGGTCGCCTAACAACACCATTCGCGATGGATTATTTTGATGTTGTGCCAGATCTGATGACCACCGCCAAAGGCTTGACTAATGGTGTGGTACCGATGGGTGCGGTGTTCACTAAATCCTTCATGTATGAAACCTTAATGAACGGCCCCGCCGGTATCGAGTTATTCCATGGTTATACCTATTCTGGTCACCCATTGGCATGCGCTGCTGCGTTGGCGACATTGGATATCTTTCAGCAAGAAAAAGTGCTCGATCACGCGAAGACAATGACCGCGTATTGGGAAGACGCTGTGCATTCATTAAAAGGCTTGCCACACGTAGTTGATTTGCGCAATCTCGGCCTGATTGCTGGTATCGAATTGCAACCAATTGCTGGCAAACCTGGTGCGCGTGCAATGGCTGCGTTTAAACGGGCGTTTGCCGAAGGTATTTTGATTCGCACCACAGGTGACATCATCGCCTTGTCGCCACCGTTGATTTTGGAAAAGCAACACATCGACATTTTGTTCGGCAAGCTCGCCGATATTTTAAAAACTTTAGACTAGGCCAAAATCATGACAAGCTATCAGATAAACCATTTCATTAATGGTGAAGTCAGCCAAAGCACAGAATCACGCTTCGCTGATATTTACAATCCCGCATTGGGCACTGTGCAAGGTCAAGTGGCTTTGGGTACCAGTGCCGACGTCGAGCGCGCAGTCGCTGCGGCGACCAAAGCATTTCCGGCTTGGGCGAATACCCCAGCATTGACACGTGCTCGTGTGTTGATGAAATATTTAAATTTACTGCATCAACACACCGATGAGTTCGCCGAAATGCTGACCCGTGAACACGGTAAAACCTTGGCCGACGCCAAGGGCGAAATTATTCGCGGGATCGAAGTGGTGGAATTTGCAATCGGTATTCCGCAACTATTGAAAGGCGAATTTTCTGAGCAAATCGCGCGTGGCATCGATGCTTGCAGTGTGCGCCAACCACTCGGCGTGGTGGCCGGCATCACGCCATTTAATTTTCCAGTGATGGTGCCGATGTGGATGTTCCCTGTAGCATTAGCTTGCGGTAACGCCTTCATCTTGAAACCTTCTGAGCGCGATCCTTCACCTTCTTTATTACATGCCAAATTGCTCAAAGAAGCGGGCTTGCCGGATGGTGTATTTAACGTGGTGCAGGGCGACAAAACCGTGGTTGATGCCTTGCTTGATCACCCCGAAGTACAAGCAATTAGTTTCGTTGGATCGACCCCGATTGCACAAGCGATTTACACGCGCGGCTGCGCTAACGGCAAACGTGTGCAAGCCTTGGGCGGCGCTAAGAATCACATGGTGGTGATGCCTGATGCCGATCTGGATATGGCGGTCGATGCTTTGCTGGGCGCGGCGTATGGCTCAGCGGGCGAACGCTGCATGGCGATTTCTGTTGCGGTGGCTGTCGGTGATGTCGCTGATCAGTTAGTCGATGCATTGGCCAAGCGCGTGCGCGCATTGAAGGTCAATGATGGCATGGTCGGCGATGCTGAAATGGGGCCGGTGATTACGCAGGCAGCAAAACAAAAAATCGAAGGCTTGATTGGTGAAGGCGTCGCACAAGGTGCAACGCTGGTGGTTGATGGACGTGAATTCAAGGTGCCAAATCGTGACCAAGGTTTCTTTGTTGGCGGTACCTTGTTTGATCACGTCAAACCAGAAATGAGCATCTATCAACAAGAAATTTTTGGCCCGGTATTGTGCGTCTTGCGTGTAGCAGATATGGCGAGTGCCTTGAAGCTGATCAACGATCATGAATATGGTAACGGTGTTGCGGTATTTACCCGTGACGGTGGTACTGCGCGTGAATTTGTACGCAATGTGCAAGTCGGCATGGTCGGCGTTAATGTGCCGCTGCCTGTGCCGATGGCGTTTCATAGCTTTGGTGGTTGGAAGCGCAGTCTGTTTGGTGACCATCATATTTATGGTCCTGAAGGTGTGCGTTTTTATACCCGCGTTAAAGCCATTATGCAACGTTGGCCTGATAGCGCCAGCAAAGGCGCTGAATTTTCTTTCCCACAGATGAAGTAAAAGGTTGATCAAATCATGCTAGAAACCCTGAAACATCTCGCTCCCGCACCATTGAGTCAGGAGTATTTGCAGTCGCAGTTTACCGATCTGGCACCAGCGCTGAATGCGCGCCAAGCCATGATCGAAAGCCAACGCTGTTTGTATTGTTACGATGCCCCATGCACGCGTATTTGCCCAACTGAAATCGATGTACCTAGCTTCATCCAACATATTGCGACTGGCAATATCAATGGCGCAGCGAAAACGATTTTAGATCAAAACATTTTGGGTGCGAGTTGTTCTAGGGTGTGTCCAACGGAGATTTTGTGTGAACACGCTTGCGTCAGAAATCATGATGCCGAAGGCGCACCGGTGAAGATTGGTTTGTTGCAGCGCTTCGCACTGGACCACATGGAGTTTAAATCTCATCCATTTTCTCGTGCGGCGAGTAGCGGTAAAAAAATTGCCGTGGTGGGCGCTGGTCCTGCCGGTTTGTCATGCGCGCATCAATTGGCACGCTTGGGGCATGATGTGGTGATTTTTGAAGCCAAGAAAAAATCAGGCGGTTTGAATGAATACGGCATCGCCAAATACAAATTAACCGACGATATCGCGCAGAAAGAAGTGGATTTTCTGTTAGAGATTGGTGGTATCACCATCAAGCACGAGCAAACCTTGGGGCAAAATTTGCAGCTCAAGGATTTGCAAGCTGAATTTGATGCAGTGTTCCTGGCATTGGGTTTGGGCAGCAGCAAACAATTAGGTTTAGCCAATGAAGCCGCGCCCGGCATGATGGCGGCGGTGGATTACATTGAAGAGTTACGCCAAGCCAGCGATTTAACTGGCTTGCCGGTGCCCAAGCAAGCCATTGTTTTAGGTGCAGGTAATACTGCGATTGATATGGCGGTGCAAATTGCTCGTTTGGGTGCAGAGCAAGTTACCTTGGTGTATCGGCGTGGTGCAGAACAAATGGCAGCGACCCATCATGAGCAAGATATTGCTAAAGCTAATCAAGTTCGCTTGGTCACTTGGGCGCAGCCACATGAAGTTTTACTCGATAGCACAAACAAGGTGAGTGGCATGCGTTTTGAACGCACTACCGAGAAGAATGGTCGTCTGCAAGGTAGCGGTGAGTTTTTCGATGTGCCAGCACAAGCAATTTTCAAAGCGATTGGTCAGCAAATGAATGCCTTGTCTGGCGAAAATCAGGCACAGCTTTTGCATCTTGAAAAAGACAAGATCAAGGTGGATGCAGATTACCGCACCAACCTGCCGGGTGTGTATGCCGGCGGCGACTGTATCGTGGTTGGGCAAGACCTGACTGTGCAGGCAGTACAACATGGCAAGCTGGCAGCGCTGGCGATTCATCAATCATTTGATCTTAAAAACAGTAAAGCGTGAAGAACTAACATGGCTGATCTCTCAATTAATTTTGCCGGTATCAAGGCACCGAATCCTTTTTGGTTGGCATCTGCACCACCAACTGATAAAGCCTATAACGTCATCCGCGCTTTTGAAGCAGGTTGGGGCGGTGTAGTGTGGAAAACCTTGGGTGAAGACCCGGCACCAGTGAATGTCTCTTCGCGCTATTCCGCGCTTTACGGCAAAAACCGCGAAGTGGTTGGCTTTAACAATATCGAATTGATTACCGATCGCAGCTTGGAACTCAATCTCGAAGAAATTACTGCGGTAAAAAAAGCTTGGCCAGATCGTGCGATGGTGGTGTCGATGATGTTTCCTTGCGAAGAAGAAATTTGGAAGCAAGTGTTACCGCGCGTAGAAGCCACTGGTGCTGATGGGATTGAACTTAATTTTGGTTGCCCACATGGTATGCCAGAGCGTGGTATGGGTGCAGCGGTGGGGCAGGTGCCTGAATACGTTGAGATGGTGACGCGCTGGTGCAAGCAATATTGCTCGTTACCTGTGATTGTGAAATTAACGCCAAACATTACCGATATTCGTATGCCAGCCCGCGCAGCCAAGAATGGTGGTGCAGACGCCGTATCGTTGATCAACACGATTAACTCCATTACCTCGATCGATTTAGATCAGATGGTGGCACGCCCAATCGTTGGCACCCAGAGTACGCACGGTGGTTATTGCGGTAATGCGGTGAAGCCAATCGCCTTGAACATGGTGGCGGAAATCGCACGCGACCCTGCTACCAAAGGGTTGCCAATTTCTGGCATTGGCGGTATCAGCACATGGCGCGATGCGGCCGAGTTTATCGCGCTCGGTGCTGGTTCTGTACAAGTGTGCACGGCAGCGATGTTGCATGGTTTTCGTATCGTCAAAGAGATGCAAGATGGCCTATCGCGCTGGATGGACGAAAAAGGGTACGAACGCATCAGTGATTTTTCAGGTAAAGCGGTGGCGAACACTACTGACTGGAAATACCTCGATATGAATTACGAAGTGGTTGCCCATATCGATCAGGAAAAGTGCATACAGTGTGGTCGTTGTTACGTGGCGTGTGAAGATACCTCGCATCAATCGATCATGCAACTGGTACAAGACAATGGTGATCGTCGTTATGAAGTCAAGAAAGACGAATGCGTGGGTTGCAATCTGTGTGAAATTACCTGTCCAGTCGCTGGTTGCATCACGATGGAACCACAGAAAAACGGCAAGACTTACATGAACTGGACGCAAGACCCAAGAAACCCACGTGCAGTGACGGCCGCCTGAACTGGTTGGTTGCATGCTTTTGAGTAGACCAGTATCGTAAATCGGTAGAGCAGTGGTGATGTGACAATGAAGTTGATTTTTTTGTTACGCATAACGGCTCTACTTTTCAAGCGATTACTGTGCGCTGAAAGAGCCTCGTGAATGGTTTGGGGAAATGTGTCGGTTAGTAGTTAATTAGCGGTCGATCAACATCATCGTGACTAAATTTTTAGGCACGATGATGAATCTGAAAATTAAGCGTAGTAAAAATCAACATATAAGCCTCATTCATCAACCTCAGTTCATTCACCTCTCTCTGGAGCGCCCCTCATGCAGCAACAAAATTCACCATTGTGGAACGAAGACTTAGCCCCCACGACCGAGCAGCAACGCACTTGGCGTTGGTATCATTTTGCCGCGCTGTGGGTTGGTATGGTGATGTGTATTCCGGCTTATACGCTATCGGCTAGTTTGATTGAAGGTGGTATGTCGGGCTATCAAGCAGTCGTTACTGTTTTTATTGCCAATGCGATTGTATTGATTCCAATGTTATTGATTGGCCATGCCGGCGCAAAATATGGCATTCCATTTGCCGTATTGGCGCGCACCAGTTTTGGGGTGAATGGTGCGCGGCTACCGGCCTTGATGCGGGCGATTGTGGCGTGCGGCTGGTACGGTATTCAAACTTGGTTTGGCGGACAGATGATTTACACCTTGGGTGGTGTGTTGATAGGGCATCCCTTGGAAGGCGACAAAATTGCTGGCTTAGGCATTAATCCCGCGCAGTTGATTTGTTTCTTGCTCTTTTGGGGCATTCAGTTTTGGTATATTTTTCACGGTATGGATTCGATTCGTAAGCTGGAAACTTATACCGCGCCATTGAAAATTTTGATTTGCTTTGTGCTGCTGGCGTGGGTGTACGACAAGGCCGGCAGTTTTGGCACGCTGCTCAATCAGCCTTCGCAGTTTGTCGAGGGTGGTAAAAAAGCGGGCTTATTTTGGTTCACATTTTGGCCTTCATTAACCGCGATGGTGGGCTTTTGGGCGACTTTGGCTTTAAATATTCCTGACTTTACGCGCTTTGCCAAATCACAAAAAGATCAATTGTTAGGCCAAACTATTGGCTTACCTGCGCCAATGGGTTTGCTGGCTTTACTGGCCGTGATCGTGACTTCGGCGACTGTCGTGTTATATGGCAAAGCGATTTGGGACCCGGTTGATTTATCGAGCCGCATGACGGGTGCGGCAGTATTGATTGCCTTATTGATTTTATTGATTGACACCGTTTCAGTGAATCTCGCCGCCAATTTGGTTGGCCCCGCTTATGATTTTTCTGCGTTAAATCCGCAAAAAATTTCTTACAAAACCGGTGGCTACATCACCGCATCGATTGCATTGGTGATGATGCCTTGGAAAATTTTGGAGTCAACCCAAGGCTATATCTTCACTTGGTTGATCGGTTATTCAGCGTTGTTGGGGCCGATCGCTGGTATTTTGATCGCGGATTATTACTTCATCCGCAAAACTAAAATAGATGTGCCATCGCTGTACCTGAGCGAAGGGCCGTATGCGTATAAGAATGGTTGGAATATGGTGGCGGTGATCGCGTTTTTAATCGGTGTGTTACCGAATTTGCCGGGCTTTTTGAATGCGGCATTTCCGATGTCGTTTCCAGCCATTAGTGATGCCCTAAAAACTTTGTACACCTATGCTTGGTTCGTTGGTTTGGCATTATCGGCGCTGAGTTATTTGATTTTGATGAAGGCAAGTCAGCCGCGCTTGGCAGTGCCTAGTATGGCAAATTGAGTTGTGCAAAGTAGGCTGCTGATTACCTCGAACCGATGAAGTAAATAAATATACTCCCGATTTTTTATAAATTTATATGCCAATCCCGCACATTAATAAAGCGTTCTAAAATAATACAGGGTGCAGTATATAATTTCATTCATGTTGCATGTGAATGAATCGATCCACACTTTTGAAGTCGAGGTAATGATGGAAGCCAGTAAAGTTGCACATATTTTGATACGGGGCGGCACCGTCGTGAATGCTGATTGCGAACGCAGAGCGGACGTGCTGTGCGCAGATGGCAAGATCGTCGCGGTAGGTGAACGCTTGAGTGCGCCACTTGATTGCGAAGTGATTGAAGCCGATGGTTTGTATGTGATGCCAGGCGGGATTGATCCGCATACGCACATGCAACTGCCATTTATGGGTACGGTAACGCAAGACGATTTTTTTACTGGCACGGCCGCAGGCTTGGCGGGCGGCACCACCAGTATCATTGATTTCGTGATTCCGAATCCGCAACAAAATTTAATGGAAGCGTTTCACACATGGCGCGGCTGGGCAGAAAAATCGGCGGGCGATTATTCTTTCCATGTCGCGATTACTTGGTGGGATGACAGTGTGCATGCCGACATGGGCAGCTTGGTGCGCGAGCATGGTGTGAACAGTTTTAAGCATTTCATGGCCTACAAAAATGCCATCATGGCAGACGATGAAGTGTTGGTAAAAAGTTTTTCGCGCGCGCTGGAGTTAGGTGCCATGCCCACCGTCCATGCTGAAAATGGTGAGCTGGTGTACCTGTTGCAGCAGTCGCTACTCAAGCAAGGTAAAACCGGACCAGACGCGCATCCCCTGTCGCGCCCACCGGTGGTTGAAGGTGAAGCGGCGCAACGGGCGATTGCGATTGCCAATGTGCTCAATACACCGCTGTATATTGTGCACGTGTCGTGCATCGAATCGCTGGACGCCATTACCCGTGCGCGTAGCCAGGGGCAACGCGTGTATGGCGAAGTGCTGGCTGGGCATTTGGTGGTGGATGACAGCGTGTATCGCCATCCTGATTTCGTGCAGGCAGCAGGGCATGTGATGAGCCCACCGTTTCGTGATAGCCCGCATCAGAAGGCATTGTGGCAAGGTTTGCAAGGCGGCAATCTGCATACCACCGCGACCGATCATTGCACCTTTTGTGCTGAGCAAAAAGCGGCGGGTAAAAATGACTTCACCAAAATTCCGAATGGTTGTGGCGGCATCGAAGAGCGCATGATGGTATTGTGGGATGCGGGTGTGAATACCGGTAAATTAACACCATCCGAATTCGTCAAGGTCACGTCCACTAATGCTGCGCAGATTTTTAATATCTACCCAAGAAAAGGCGCGATTACAGAGGGCGCGGACGCCGATATCGTGTTGTGGGACCCGGCTGCTACTCGCACTTTATCGGTCAAGACACAATTTTCGAAAGGCGATTTTAATGTCTTTGAAGGACGCAAGATCGTCGGTGTGCCGACCCATACCATTAGCGCTGGCCGCTTGGTGTATAAAGAAGGCGAGTTGCGCGCAGTGGCAGGGCAAGGCCGCTATATTAAGCGCCCACCGTTTTCCCCAATTTTTAGCGCATTAGGGAAAGCGCAAATGCAAAAACAAGGAGCATAAGATGTCTGTCGTATCTGTAGATGAATTACGTGTTAATAGCGACCGCCTCTGGCAGTCATTGATGGAATTAGCGAAAATCGGCGCAACACCGAAAGGCGGCGTGAAACGCCTGACCTTGACCGACTTGGATAAACAGGGACGTGATCTGGTGGTGTCGTGGGCTAAGCAAGCCGGCATGACAGTGACGATTGATCAGATTGGTAACGTCTTCATGCGTCGTGCTGGCACTAATCCGGCGCTGCCACCGATCATGTCAGGCAGTCATATCGATACGCAGCCAACTGGCGGTAAGTTTGATGGCAATTATGGTGTACTGGCAGCCTTGGAAGTAGTGCGCACATTGAATGATCATCAAATCAAGACCGAAGCACCGATTGAAGTGGCGTTCTGGACTAATGAAGAAGGCTCACGCTTCGTACCAGTGATGATGGGCTCTGGCGTGTTCTGTGGCGCATTTACGCTAGAGCACGCGTATGCCGCCACCGATGTTGATGGTAAAACCGTGAAAGGCGAATTAGAGCGCATTGGTTATCTGGGCGACCAGGTGCCGGGTGATCATCCGATTGGTGCGTATTTTGAAGCGCATATAGAGCAAGGCCCAGTATTAGAAGATGCTGATAAGGTAATCGGTGTAGTGCCCGGCGTGCTCGGTTTGTCGTGGTATGACTGCATCGTCACAGGCATGGAAGCGCATGCCGGCCCAACCCCGATGGGTTTGCGCAAAGATGCCCTGCAAGTCGCCACCAAGATCATGCAAGAGGTGGTGAATATCGGTAATCGCTACCCGCCGTATGGGCGTGGCACGGTCGGCATGGTGCAAGTGTTTCCGAATAGCCGCAATGTGATTCCAGGTGAAGTGAAATTCAGTATCGATTTACGCAATGTGTCGTCTGAATTGCTGGACACCATGCATGCTGAGATCGAAGCCTTTGTTGCCAAGAGCGCGCAGGAAAGTGGCCTGCAAATCGAGATTCAGCGGGTTTCGTATTACCCACCTTGCCCATTCCATCCCGAATGCGTGAGCGCAGTCCGCAACGCCACCGAGAAGCTAGGTTATAGCAATATGGAGGTCGTATCAGGCGCAGGGCATGATGCGATTTACACGGCGCGTTTGGCACCTTCCGGCATGATTTTTGTGCCATGCAAAGATGGTATTAGCCATAATGAAGTGGAAGACGCCAAGCAGGAACATCTGGCAGCAGGGTGCAATGTGTTATTGCACGCGATGCTGGAAAAAGCGGTGCCTGTGGCTTAGCAATGTTAGCGTGGTAATTGCTGCTGACTGTCGTTTATGTCGGCTGCGATGATCGCAACTTAAAGGGTACTCAATTTGCTTTGAGTACCCTTTAGTATTTTGAACGAGCGTTAAGAGTAAGCTCGGAAAATTAAGAAAACTGCTCAGTCGCAGTTTCTGCCACTTGCGTAGATTGGCAAGTTGACTGGGACTGGGTAGATAATTTGTCCAACCAGATTTGCAGTGACGCACCATGCAGCGGTCGGCTGGCCAGATAACCCTGCATTGCATCGCAACCCAGATTTTGTAATGTAGCGCGTTCTGCTTCGGTTTCTATGCCTTCTGCAATCACATGCAAGCCCAAGCCTTGTCCCATCTCGATAATGGTCTTTACTAATCTCTGTGTGGCGGGTTGATCGTTGATGTCGATCACAAAACTTCGATCAATTTTTAATTCGTTGATCGGGAAGCGCTGTAAATAGGCCAACGAAGAATGCCCAGTGCCAAAATCATCAATCGATAATTCGATACCGGTTGCACGTAGACTCTGCAGGAGCGTCAGGGCGTTGGCGGGATCTTCCATGATGCCGCTTTCGGTAATCTCAAGCTTTAAAAGTTTTGGGTCAATATCGTATTGCTGCAATAATTGTGCAACTCTGACCGGCAACTCAGGATCACGCAAATCGACTGTGCTGACATTGACAGCAATGCTTAAACCGGGATGTTTATCTTTCCAATCAGCTAGTGTCTTAACAGCATTCTCCAACATCCACTGTGTCACGATACCGATATAGCCGGTGCGTTCCGCAAACGGAATAAAATCCGCCGGTGAAATAAACCCGCGCTCTGGATGCTGCCAACGTACTAAGGCCTCAAAGCCAAACGTCGCACGGGTTTTTAAATTGATCTTTGGTTGTAACCATAGTTGTAAAGCATCGTCGCGGGCGGCAATACGTAAATCGGATAACAGACTGAGGTGAATCAAACGGGATGCTTCTTGCGCGTCGGCATACCAAGCATACGTATGCGCCGCCCGTTTAGCTGCATATAAGGCCACTTCTGCATTGCGCAGCAAGGTAATCAGTGAAGCTGGTTCTGTCCCCGATAAAGCCATGCCGTAAACCAAATTCACGTCAACCGTGTAATTGGCGCAGCGCATTGGTAGAGCCAGCGCTTCTTCAATTTTGTTCTTGATCATTTCAACCGATTCTTTTTCTTCGGCATCACATAAGACCACGAAAGCACCACCGGCCAATTTGGCCAAATAGGGGTGAAATTTGCTGTCGAGTGTTTGCAGCACATCATTGATACGCTTTGCAGTCTCAACAATGACGGTATCACCTGTGTCAAAGCCGAGTGTTTCATTGACCGCTTTGAGACGTGCAAGATCCATTAATAAAATACCTTGATAGGGTTTCATCGCGCTGCCAAATTGGCGCAGCAACAAAGTCCGATTTGGTAGATGCGTGATGGGGTCGTAATACGCCAGTTTTTCGATTTCCATTTCACGTGTGGCAATCGCTGAGACCATTGAATTCAAGGCTTGGCCAACCCGTTCCACTTCTTCGGTCTGGTTGGCAGGCACCCGATTGTTATAATTGCCCATGGCGATTTGTAGGGCACTTTGTTCAAGCATCGTTAATGGCCGCACTACGCTGCGGGTGGTAAGCCAGGCCAAAATCATGGCAATGAGTACGGCGACCGAAGAGATCAGAATAACGACAATACAAGTATGCTCTAAATCGGACTGTGCTTCGCTTTGCAGACGTTGAATGTTTTCGCGTTCGCGTTTTAATAGGGCGTTTGATTCAGCTAACAATGCTGATAAAGCTGGCTGTACGATTTCAGCGAAATAATCTTTCGCCGCCTCTTGGCCTTCGGACTCCAGCAAATTGACCGTTTCAATATAGGCGCTTTGATATGCCACACGACGTTCGGCCAAACGTTGTAAGGTTTGTTTTTGTTCAGGATCTTTTAAGACTGATTCTAGTGACGCCATCAGGCGAATAATTTCCCGATTTTTTTCATCAACGGATGTGTATGCTGGAATACGTTGCACTTTTGGTGCAGTTAATAACATGAGCAATGCATTGCCCACACTTTCGCTGGATAAGCTAATTGCCTGTACTGTCAGCAAACGCGGAATGTCGTTGCTGGCAAATCGTTCGCTAAGAGAGGTGACTTTTCGAATCTGCAAAGTAGTTAGCAATGCCACTACAATAAACAAGATCACTAATAGGCCGTAACTTAAGGTGAGACGTACACCAATTCTACGAAAATGCAGCGTATTGATGATCTTATTGATGAGTGCATTCATAAACTATTTATTGAGTTGCGTGCATACAGGGCTTCTTTATAGATCACTTTCTTTCGGCTTCTGACTATTTGTATTCATTAATTCAGTTCACCAAAAAGAATGCGCGGTTGTCTCGTGTTGTGGCTTATTGATGATGGCTTTGTGCGGCGCCAGCTACTCGCACATGCTTATTGCTCAAGTCGGTCATTATCATTATTACCCTAATCAAGCTTAATGCAAATAATTGATTGCACGATTGTATAAGATAGACCAACAATGCTGTCGCGCTAATTTTGATAGGGCTTACCCTAAACAGATGCTGGGTATGATTGCTTCGCCTTGCCTTGGTATTTTTATACCATCTGCAGCTTCGCGCTTAGTCAACGCAGCTTTCTGTAAGTCCTAAGATAAGTTTTATGAATGGCGTCATTACTTAAAACCAGACAACAAATCACAACAAACCACAACAAACAACGAGCAACGTGGAGGCATTCTTGAAAGACTCACAAAAATGCTTTTTTATGCCCTTCAAGTCTGTGCTTTAAGTAGTCGAAATTTTGGGCGAAAAATAACAAGTTTCTTGTAGGGTCTTTCATATTTTATTGATACATCAAGTTGCTTAAGCGATTGTAAGTGATTGATCATCTGGTTCATGTTTCTCATGAAACATGAACCAGACCAACAAACTCTAAATGCGTCTCAAAGCGGTTACATTCGCTGGCGAATGATGCTTTGTTTTTACCAGATACTGATGCGTTTTTCTGCCGGCACAAACATTTTATCGCCTTCTTTTACATTAAACGCTTTGTAAAATTCGGCTAAGTTACTTAATGGTCCGTTACCACGGAACGCTGCTGGAGAATGTGGGTCGGTAGCAATTAGGCGAATTGCTTCCGCATCACGCGCTTTACCACGCCATACTTGCGCCCAACCCATGAAAACTCGCTGATTGCCTGTGAAGCCGTCTAACACTGGCGCAGGTTTGCCGTGTAGGGAAATTTGGTAGGCTTTGAAGGCAATGGATAAGCCCGAATTATCGGCAATGTTTTCACCCAAGGTCAATGCACCATTTACGTTATAGCCAGGTACCGGGCTGTAGGCATTGTATTGTGCGACCAAGGCGCTGGTCAGTTTTTTGAAATTCTCTTTGTCTTCCTTGCCCCACCAATCACGTAAATTACCGTCGCCGTCAGATTGGCTGCCAGAGTCATCAAAGCCGTGGCTAATTTCGTGACCAATGACTGCACCAATACCACCATAGTTAACCGCATCTTCCGCTTCTGGATTAAAGAAAGGCGGTTGCAAAATTGCTGCTGGGAAAACGATTTCATTTTGTCGTGAATTGTAATAAGCATTCACCGTTTGTGGACTCATGCCCCATTCATTGCGATCAATTGGTTGACCAAGTTTTTCTAATTGCCGACGCTGCTGCTCGGCACGGCCGCGAATGATATTGCCGACTAGATCGTCTTTGACAATCACGAGTTTACTGTAATCACGCCATTGATCGGGGTAACCGATTTTGGGTGTGAATTTCGCCAGTTTAGCCAATGCTTCTTTCTTGGTTTCTGCACTCATCCAAGGTAATGTTTCGATACTTTGTTGGTAGGCTAGCACCAGATTGTTGACCAGATTTTGCATGCGCGCTCGGTGTTCTGGTGGGAAATATTTTTCGACATACAACTGACCCAATGCTTCCGATAAGGCTTCTTCGACCCGAGCGACGCCACGCTTCCAGCGTGGTTGATTGGTCGGAATGCCGCGTAATGTGACATTGTTGAAAGCAAAATCTTGCTCGACAAAGCGTTGGCTCAGGAAAGGCGCATAGGTGTCGAGTACATGCCATTTAAAATAGGCTTTCCAGGTTTCCAGCGGAGTTTCCTGCAAGATCTTGTTTAAGCTAGTGAAGAAGCCGGGTTGCCGCACAATCACATAATCGGTCTTGTTGCCCGCGCCCCAAGTATCTGCATAGACTTGCCAATTGAAATCTGGCATCAATTCAGAGAATTTGTTGGTAGCGATCTTGTTATACGTTTTTACTGGATCACGATTTTCAACGCGGCTCCATTGGCTGCTTGCCAATTGGCTTTCTAAGGCAAAGATTGCGCTGGCGGATTCGTGTGGTTTGCTGTCGCCACTCATGCTCAACATTTTTTCTATGTGCGCCAGATAGGCATCGCGAAAGCCTTTAAATTTGGCATCGTCCTTTAGATAATAATCACGATCAGGTAAGCCGAGGCCGCCTTGATTGAGGTATACGGCATACTTGGTAGCGTCGCGTGCATCTTGTCCGACGAATCCTTGTATCGGTAGGGCAATACCTAACTTGGCAAGTTGCGCCATCAATGCGGGCAGATCAGATTTTTGGGCAATACTATCGATTCTGGAAAATTCGCGCTTGAGCGGCAACACGTCCAACTCTTCTGCGCGCTTTTCGTCCATAAAGCTTTGATATAAATCGGCAATTTTCTGCTGATTGCTACCAAGTGCCCATTGCTTATTTTTTGTCAGATGATCGATGATGTCGAGAGAACGTTTTTCTGATAATTCACGTAGCTGATCAAACGAACCAAAGCGCGCGCGATCTGCGGGAATTTCAGTTTGCGCCAACCATTTGCCAGACACGAATTGAAAAAAATCATCTTGCGGGCGCACGCTTTTGTCGAGCCATTGCAATTCTAGACCGGATGAGAGTTTATTGGTTGCTTTGATTTTTTTGGTATCAGCGCCTTTGTTATTGGCATTTTTAGCTGGCGCGTCTTCAGCTAACGCAAGAGGTGCTACGCCTGCCATAAAAAGAGTGGCGATAGCCATCGAAATGATTGATCGGTACATTGTATTTTCCTTTGATTCGTCGAAGGTGGGCGGAACTGTTCTGAGGCATCGGCAAAACGTGTAAGGACGTTTTAATTGAGCCGAGTGCTATGAAAAGTGTAAATCATTTTTCAGATTATCGATGGAAATGAATAAAATTTTTTACACTGACGGGCAATAGCTAAGATATTTTAATTACTTCGCTTAATTAGGTTATGGTTATAGAGTGCAGCATCCGAGTTTATTTCAGGAGACAAAATTGCAGAAAATAAAAAGCAACCCTAACATTCACTTTGATGATGGAAAATTCATCGATCTTTTCTCATTAAAATTATTACACTGCATTATTGCGGCATTTTTAATGTGCGCTGGATGTATTTTTGGTGCTAACGCGATGGCAGAAACTAAAAAAGTATCCACCGCGCAGCCTAATGTGATTGTATTGAATCAAACTCTGACGATCCCTGGTTTGCAACGCCAGCGTCAGTTACGTCTATATTTGCCGCCAGATTACGAGACTTCGACACAGCGCTATCCGGTGTTGTATATGCACGATGGACAAAATCTGTTTGATGCGGCAACGGGCTATGCAGGTGAATGGAACGTTGATGAAACCTTGAATCGGCTCTCAAAATCAGGAAAGCTCGATCTGATTGTGGTTGGCATCGATAATGGCGGTGAACAAAGGATCACAGAATTAAATCCTTGGACGAATGCGCGCTTTGGCGCGGGTGCTGGTGCTGCTTATATGGATTTCATTGTTCATGTGGTGAAGCCTTACATCGATCAACAATATCGCACCAAGGCCGATCGGGAACATACCGCGATCATGGGAAGTTCTTTAGGTGGTTTAATTTCTCACTATGCAATTGCACAATACCCAGAGGTGTTTAGCAAAGCGGGTATATTTTCTCCGTCTTATTGGATTGCAGAAGAGTCTTTTGGCTACTTTGCTGGTACGCCATCGAAACAAGATGCGCGACTGTATTTATTGATGGGCGGCAAAGAGGGTGGTAGTCAGCTGCCAGATGTGAAGCGAGTGTATGCTTCACTGCTGGCTGCCGGGCATCCTGCACAAGGTATCAAGCTGGTAATCGACCCTAACGGCAAACATAATGAGGGGTTTTGGAGCAAAGAATTTGAAGCCGCGATTCTTTGGTTATTTGCTTCAGGTGGCAAGTAATTCACTTATTAAAAGGAAGTTTTTGTCCGATGATCTGCCAATAATTTACCCGCCGCACGCGCCGCCTGCTCGTGGCTTGGCTCGATAGCAGTTTCTTGCAGTGCGGCATTTTCCCATGCCAGCATACTGGGGTGCTGCAATTGACGTTGAACATACGCTAGCGCCATTCCGCTGAGAGGCAAGTCATAGGTTTGCACTCGAAACACCACGGGTGCAAAAAACGCATCGACTGCGGTAAATTGTGAACCCGCCAGATAAGGGCCGCCAAATTTTTGCAATCCTTCGCACCATAATTCGTCGATCCGATCCAAATCTAGCTGCAGCGGGCTAGACATGGTTTGCAGTTGAATCCGAAAACCGCAGTGCATAGGGCAAGTCTGACGAAGTGCTTGAAAGCCTGCATGCATTTCGGCTGCAGCACAACGTGCCCAATTACGCGCCGCTTGGTTTTGCGGCCAAACAGCAGGATGTTTTTCGGCTAAAAATTCAGTAATGCCATATGAATCCCAAATGATTTGATCGCCATCATGTAAGCAGGGTACTTTGCCATTTGGCGCAAATTTTCTAAACGCTTGCCAATTGTTTTCCTGATCGAAATACACACTTCGTTCTTCAAAAGGAATTGTCAGCGCATGCAATAAAATCCACGGACGTAACGACCATGAAGAATAATTTTTATTTGCAATGTAGAGAGTGTACATACGTGCTCCAAAGAAAGTGATGCTGCGTAATGTGGGGGGGCAAGCGCGTGTTATATGTATTATTTTATGGATTCTACACTGTAGACTTGGCACAGCGACTCTGGCTATAAATTGTAACGATACACTGGTAAGCTATCGACATGAAAAAAAATACCGCCACAGATTCTGATTTAACTACCTTACATACCAAGCAGATCAAGCAGATTGATCAACAGGGTGCGCCCCAATCTTTGATGGCCGCCCGCTTCATTAAAGAAATTGGCCGAGGTAAAGCGGGTGCACGCAGTTTAAATCGTGATGATGCGCACCTTTTGTATGCCGCTATGTTGGATGGCCGCGTATCTGATTTGGAGATGGGTGGCATCCTATTAGCGATGCGGATTAAGGGCGAATCGGTTGAGGAGATTGCGGGTTTTATGGATGCCGCGCAACAATCGATTACGCCATTAAACGCGCCTCGAAATTGTGAATTTGCGCCAGTCATTATTCCAAGTTACAACGGTGCTAGGAAGAAGGCAAATTTAACACCGCTGTTAGCCTTACTATTAGCGCGGCGTGGCGTTCCGGTATTGATTCATGGCGTTGAACATGATGCCGGACGCGTCACCAGTGCTGAAATTTTGACGGCGATGAAATTTTCATTTGCGTATTCAAGTCGTGAAGCCGAACAAGGTTTGTCAGAAAAAAATTGGGCTTTTATGCGTATCGATGATATGTCACCCAAGATGGCGCGTTTGCTTGCCATGAGAAAAATTTTGGGTGTACGAAATTCGACTCATACTTTGGTGAAAATTTTGCAGCCATTTCAAAGCGCAGCCTTACGCCTGACTTCCTATACGCATCCAGAATACTTACAAATGTTGCGCCAATATCTGAGCCAACTTGTGCCAGCAGAGCGTGGCGACACGTTTTTAATGCGGGGCACAGAAGGCGAAACGGTAGCGAGTACGGCAAGAGCGCAGCAGATCGATTGGTTTCATGATGGGCAATGTAATACCCTAGTGGAAACGCATAGCCGCATACAAGGCGAATTGCCAGAAACGCCCGATTTGATTGATGCCCAATCAAGCGCTGAATGGATACAAAAAGTGTTGGATGGTGTAGTGGCCGTCCCGGCGAATATTGCTGAGCAAGTTGAGCATTGTGTACAAGTGGCTCGTAGTATTCGGCAACGATAGAAAGAAATTTAAGTCATTTCAAACGACATTATGTTTGCAACGAGCATAAAAAAAGCGCTGGTAAAAACCAGCGCTTTTTACTTTTAATGCTCGTCAATGACTAAACAACGACTAAACAATGACATCAATTAGAAGTTATATTTGAACTGCACACCATAGGCACGTGGTTCATTCAAAATACCTGTCAGGTTATTGAAGTCGATCGCTGCAACAATCTTGCGCTCGTTGGTAATGTTACGACCATAGCCTGCCACTTCGTATTTGCCATCACCCCATTTGTAACCAATACGCAAACCACCTTCGAGTAATTTCTTGGCGTTGTATTCTCTGGCTTCATACAGGAAGAAGTTATAGCTGCTCTTGTAAGCCCAGTCGGTGTAGGCATAAATTTCACCTTCGCCGAGTTGTTCTTTATAAAGCAGACTGAAATTACCTACGTATCTTGGCGCACGTGGCAAATCATTACCATTAATTGAAACTGTTCCTGGAAGTGGACCAGCTACATTCGTTACGGTACAGCCGTTACCACATGGGGAAATGAACAGATTGCGATCTTTGATCTCGGTATCATTAAAGCTGCCACTTAAGGTTGCTTTGAAGTTTTTATCCAAATTAGCTTGGATCTCAATTTCAATACCTTGACCAACTGCTTTATTTGCATTTACCAAACGGTTTTGATTGACTGCGCCACTGCCGGCTGTCAACTGTAAATCTTTAGTGTCATAACGGAATGCAGTAGCAGTGAAGCGTGCTTTGTTATCGAACAAATCTTGTTTAATACCAATTTCATAGGAAATATTGGTTTCAGATTTGGCGACAGAAATGTCATTGCCAAACAAAACTCGACCTTGAATACTTGGTGCACGGTAGCCGGTAGCAACTCGACCATAAATACTCGTATCTTTTGTGAGCGTGTAATTGGCGCCAAAGTCCCAGCTAGTATTGTTGCCTTTGGGATTTGCGGTCAGCAATGGTGTTGTTCCGTTTCCGGGGCCAACTAAACGTTGCGCATCAAAATCTTTCTTATCCTTTGTATAGCGGACGCCACCACGAATCTTCAACGCGTCAGTCACGGCATAGTTTAAAGAGCCAAAGGCTGCATATGATTTTGAATCTTGATGCTGAACTGCATAACCATCTTGTACATTACCTGCCAAACTATTGAAGTCGAAGCTGTCGACTTGAATATTTTCTTTAAAATAATATAAACCAGCCAGCCATTGCAATGGATCTTTGGTATTCGATTGCACTCGGAATTCTTGTGTAAATTGCTTTAGGTTAGGAATGCCGTCCGCTGTTTCAGCTGGGAAAGGTACGCCTACGCCTGGGCCGGTTGGAGGCGCAAATGCTGCACCGAAGCCACCATCCACGTCAGCACGACTAAAAATTTCACCACGATCATAGCCAGTGATCGAATACAAGCTCACACCTTGCAAATCCCAACGCAAGCGCAGATTAGCGCCGTAAGTTTTTTCGGTTTGGGTATTGATACCATCGGTTGGATAATCTTTGTAACGGAATCCATCGATAATATCATTGGTGCCAGGTTTGATAATATTGGCACGGAATAATGTAGCGTTGCCCGACAATTGACGGCCATGGATACCAGCCAATGCAGTGAAGTCAGTATCCTTGTATTGCAACTGCACACGGCCTGCTGCATCGTGATAGCCTTCTAGTTCCTGTGTACCAGTCGGACGTGTATTGTAGACGCGGTTATTGCGGTTTTGATCTTGTAAAGAAACGCGCAACGCCCATTGTTTATCCAACGGTACGTTGATTGCTGTTTCTACGTTGGTCGCATGGTAATTACCGTAACCGAGATTGACGAAACCTTCTAGTTTGTCGCTTGGCTTGGCCGATTCAAATTTCACGATACCGGCAGGTGAGTTGCGGCCAAACAAAGTTCCTTGTGGCCCGCGCAGAATTTCGATCTGATCAACGTCAAAAACTGGGAAACCTTTTAGAACAGGGTTTTCTTGCACGATGTCGTCATACACCAAGCCAACTGGTTGTGATGCATTCAGATCGAAATCGGTATTGCCCAAACCACGGATGTAAAAACGGGGGAATACG
>OFRM01000156.1_pt1 | contig 30792 bp, 42 predicted proteins | sample 1543101 | NCBI WGS metagenome assembly OFRM01 (sample SAMN07774223, study PRJEB24372) | wastewater metagenome | isolation source: Exp Tend VB 0WW | collected 2016-02
CCGAGAACCCCTACTTCGAGGTCAACTCGGCGCTGCTCTCGCGCAGTCAGATCTACGAGTTGCGGGCGCTGGACGCAGCGCAGGTGCGCGAGCTGCTCGAGCGCGCGCACGATCTCGCGCTCGGCGCCGGGCCCTTGCACACGCGTCGCCGCCAGGCTGACCCGCCAGGCGAAGCCGCTGCGGGTGAGCTCGTCCATGAAGTCGGCCTGGGCCGCGCTGCCGACGCCGGCGCCGCCGCCGTGCGGTACGCCGCCTCCGCCGCGCGGTATGCCGTCGTCGCCGCCACCGACGCCGCGCGGTCCGCCGTCACGAACGATTCCCGCGTCCGCCATTGCCGAATGATCCTCGACGCGATCTGCGAGGCGCACGGTGCGTAGCCGTCGTCGCGCGGGCGTGGCTTACAACGATGAAAGGAACTGACAGTGCCAATTGACAAGCTAAAACTCGACGCAATCGCAAAGGAGATCGCAGAGTGCCATATGTGCCGTCCGCACGAGATGCACGTCCGCGAGATTCTGGAGAAGCATTTTGGGGAGCCGAAGCCGGAGCCGTTGCCGTTGCCGTTGCCGTGTCCGCTGTGCGGGGAGCCGCCGCTAATTACTCTCAACGGACATGTCGCATGTTCGCTGTTGGAATGCTCGATGTGTAGTCGCGGAACGTGGAAGCTTGCCGACTGGAACAAGCTCGCCGGAAACCGACTGACGTTGCCGCTGCCGGTGGATGGCACAGCGTACCCGGTGACGGACGTATCGGGCATCGCCATTCGGGCGATTGTGTTTGGCGCGACCGACGCAGCGATTTTTGCGGCCACATTCGCCGGTCGCCGCGTGCTGTCGCCGATTAGCATTGCTACGACCGTAGCGGGAGAGGACAAATGAGCGACGCGACGCCGAAGTGTCCGTTGTGTGGCGTGCAAATGCGCCGCCCCGTATCGGGCAGAGAGTTGTTCTGCAAAAGCCGCGGCTGCGGAATCGCGTGGCTAACTGATGAGCAACTCGCCAAGCTCTCCGCCCCGCCCGCCGCTCCTCCGCCGCCTGCGAACACGGTGCGAGTGCGCGTAGCGGTTGGAATATTCGGGGATGACGCTTCCGACCTGATGGCGTCTGGCGGTACTGGAGATGACAGGCGAGGCGTTGACGACATCGAAGAAAGCGGCTACCGGCACATCGCATGGATCGTCGCCGACATTCCGCTGCCGACCGTGCCGGAGATCGTGGGGCGCGTGGAGGAGGCCAAGCATGAACGCGATTGATCGAGTGATGACTAACTATGCTTATGGAGATGTGTGGAACGAACTTGATCGGCGCAAGCTGGTTGAGGAAGCAGCAAAGGAAATGTCGTCACTGATAAAAGCTGCGAAGGCCGTGCGGATGTGGTACGACGGGAAATCATTGAGCGAGGACGAAAATGAAGCCCTCGTCGAAGCAGCCGAGGCGCTCGACGAATCCGGCGTTCTGGACAAAAAGGGTGCTGCCAATGGTTGACGAATCAATCCGCCGCGCGGTGTGCGAGGCGTGTGGGTGGCGATTTGAGCAGATCGGCGATGCGCCGGTTGTTTGGGCGGGAATCATTCCGCCGGACAACGGGCATCGCTATCCCTGGTCCGACAACGGAGACGCGATTGCGGCGCTCGAGGCGTTTTGTAATAAGAACGATCGGCCTGGGTATGAGTATTCGCGATTTGAGAAACTGTATGAGGTTGGAATTTACCCGGACGAAGATGTGCAGAACATCTCGGAAGAAATCGTCGAGACAGAAATCGCGGAAGCAGCCGACCTCCCGACCGCCGCCTGCGAAGCGATCTCCGCCGCGTGGTCGAAGATGAAGGAGCGGGAAGATGCCTAACTGGACGCCCGAACGGATCGCGACGGTACTCCAGCAGGAAATCACCGACGATCAACTTGTGTCGATCGTGCTGCAAGCCGATGCGCAAGGCACAAATGCCGTCCGTGTAACCGTGGATAAGTCTTGCCTGCATTACTTGTGCCGAGAAATCCAACGGCTACGCACCGCTCTCGCCGAAGCCCGCCGCCGATTGGAGGCCGAAGATGCCTCGCAATGAAATCTTCGACGGTCGCGATATGTTCGACCGGCGCGTCATTGGTGTTCGTGGAAAGAGCGGAAGCGTGATTCTGTCGATACCGGAAGCCGCTACGCAGAACGACGATGGAGACGACGTATACCCCACGATGTCGCTCACGGCGGAATCATGCGCCGCGTTGCGAACGTGGCTGGAGGACGAAGATGACCGAGCTTAACGCATGGCGCGCGACGTTTGAGAAGTGCAAGGCGGCGGGGCTGGTGCTGCCGGAAGGGTTTGGCTTCAAGACTGGCGACGGCGACGCTTGGTTGTATCTATACCCACTGAACGGCGGCCCGTACGTGCCGGGCGATGCCGCCATCGCTCTCTGCGAGATGACCGCGATTCGGTGGCTGGGATATCCGATCATCCGGCAGCCCGGCGAAGCCGGTGATACTTGGCTCGTGCTCATGCTTGACACGTCGCACCGCGGCACATCACTCGGCGCTGCCCTGCGCGCTGCGTGCGAAGCGAAGGCCGAGCCGGCGGACTTCACGAAGGAAACTTATTGACGTTGCGAAAAAGCAACGCACAGAACCATTGCGTTGCGATTGGCGGAATGGGTATTATTATACATCCGCCCGTGACGTGCGGGCACTTCTTTCGGAACTTCGCCGCATGGAAATACGATGCACCAACGGGTCGGGGAACTCAACGGAATATGGTCGATCGGCTTACGCGTCAGCATCGCACTTCTACCGATCGTCGTTTCTGGGACCGGCTGGCTCGCGTATCATATGCTCGTTGCGCATCAGGAACACGAGATGCGGCTGATCCGAATCGAAACGTCTCGATTCAAGGACACCGACGCAACCGACATGGAGCGTCGCATCGACGCCAAAACGGCGGACGCCGTTAGGTCGCTGGAGTCGAAGATCGACCGCTTGGCCGACAAAGTGGACGCCGCGATTCTGCGGGTTACTCATTAGGAGATGATTCATGTTGAAGGGCATTTGGGACGTTGCGATGTCTCCCGTTCTGTGGCTTCTGTACCTGCTCATCGCGCTCGGCGTGGTGAACGTCGGTTGTATGGCGGTCAATCCCGCCGGCCAGTTGCGCGAGATTCTCTCCGATCCGGCCGTGCAATCATCGCTCGACAAGTGGTCCGCGAACGCGCAAATCAGCAACCCGGCATTTGAGGCGTACCTGATTCAAGGCGTCGGTATCCGCGTGATCGGCGCGAACGTCGCGGCCGACGTAAGCGGCGACGCGCGCAGCGCGGGACTCGACGCCGAGCGTCTAGCGAAGCTGCACGCGGCCTCACAACCAGTTCCGCACTAACGGAGCTTCTTTCCTCCTCGGGTCGCGTCGGTCCTCCATGATGCCGGCGCGACCTTTTTGGAATTCGTTGGCGGTTGATGCCGCCGACCATCGCCCGCGCGGTCCTAGGCAACCCGCGAGAACCGGGCGACGACCCACCCGGCGGCGCGCGGCTTGCTCGGCATTCCCCCCGTGCTGACCTGCCCCGCCGCCGGACTGATATGCAGGAGCCGCGCATGCAGACCGTAATCTCGGACGACGTGGCAACTTTGATGCTGATCCAAAAGCAGCGCGAGGCGCGCATCGTGGCGGCATTCACGTCAATCCAAAAGCATATCCTGCGCGAGACGGCCGCGATGAATAACGCCGACGTGAGCCAGGTGCTAGAGCGAATCGCCAACGACATCGCGGGCCAATACGCCGCGATCGAAAGCCGGGTGCGAAAATGATGATGTTGTGGCTGTTCGGAATCGTGGGCGGAATCGCGTACGGAAGTACCGGAATCCACGGCGCGGCGGCGACGTGGCCGGTGGATCATCCAGAGCAAGCGACATTATTCGTCGGTGCGTCGTGGTCGAACGGAACGGTTTGCACGGCGCTCTCGCCGAATCACGAATACGCGGCGGTCGAATGGGCCTATCGAAACGGCGAGCTTTGGTGGTGCGAAGATGGAAGCTGCGAGTGGGTCAGCGGTGGCGGATACGTTGTCGGCGTGGACGATGATGGAGATATGTTTGGCAGTAACGCCGCTATCAATTGTTACGGCGTCCTATGGACCGACGACGGGCAGATCCGCTGGGACTACCCCGACTGGTATCGCATCACGGCCAGGACACACGACGCCGTTACCACGACGAATCGTGATGCGGGAAGAACTCAAGAAACGATCTTCCGCTACGACGCCAATTGCGACGGGCGGGTAGATTTCTTCGACGTTGATCCGTTCGTGGCGAACCTGTTCGGTTGGCTCGACGCGCCGCCCTGCAATACGTTCTGGTACGGAAATGACGACATTGATCCGTTCGTGTCCGAGCTTTTGAGATGAAACTAACCCCGCGCGTCGTGCTCGTTGAACTGTGTATTATCGCGGGGATGTTCATAATCCTGAACCTGCTGTTATGGGCCGTTACGAGCCTGAGGACGCAATGAAACCATCGCTCGCAGCAATCGTCGTTGCGACTTTCGCGGCCCTGTTTGTGATGTGGGTACTGGGCTGCTCGGCGTCGAATCTGTCCGCCGCAAAGCCGGGGTCGGGCGTTGCTCCCGTTCCGACCCCGGCGATTGGCGCGGAAGTGCAGCAAGCCGGCGGCATCAACACGCAAGCAACCGGATTCAACTACAACACGTCGCTCCCGCCCGGAGCGGTCATCATCGTCTGCCTATCCATGCTGGGGTTCTGGTTCCAATCGGTGCTTGAACGATGGACCTCGCACCGCCGCGAAATGGCACGCATCAGGGGTAAACAATGAAACCGACTCACACGCTCGAAGAACTGCGCGCGACGATCTCCTCTCATCCAATCATGCGCAGCGCGCTGGAGCACATCCCCGGTTACGAAACCGTCCAGTGGTCCGACCTTGCCGAAGCAGTAATGGCGGACGTTGGACTCAATGGCCGCTCGGCGCTCGCCACGACGATCCGCAATTCATTCTTCCACTACGAGTCGCGCGAAGTTCTGCACGACGCGCTCGGGCTGGAGCGTAACGGCACGACCGGCTGCACTTGGCGCAAGCCGATCGAGTTCCGAAAGATGGTGTGCGAATGAGCGTCCTTTACGTTCTCGACGGCGTACATCCCAACACACTCATTACGTCGATCCAGAACCATCCGCTCCCGCTGCGCGTAACGAGCGTGGCGTTTGGGCAGGTTCCGAACACCCTGATCTCGGCATCCGATCGGTCGAAATACGATTGGGCCGTGGCCGAGTTGAAGCGCAGTCGATTGCGTTACGGACGCTACATCAACGCCCAACACGCGCGCGTCAGCGACCCCGACCACAAGTACCCGGATAACGCGCTGGACGCCGCGTTGCTCCCAGAGCGGATGTTTTTCGGCCCGGCCCGTCCATACTCCACGAACCGACCCAAGCTCATCATCCGGCGGTACACGCTGGTTGCCGAACAGGCCCGCAGCGAACTGGCGCAATCCATCTACCGCGAGTACGCCCATTTTCCGGACCAGGACTTGTTCCTGGACGGGATCGTGGTCCCGGAACTGGTTGATTCGTCGGTGCCGTGGCGGTTCACTCACGTCTGCGACCTGATCGCCAAGATTCGGATGCTGATGCCGGCGTGGAGCGAGGAAGATAAGACCGGCGGCGACATCGGGATCAACCTGTCCGGCGCGTGCGCCGACCTGACGCACAAGATGATGTCGCAGATGATCGACTCCGGCGTTCGATACGTGACCTTCGAGCAGTCCGGCGCGGCGACGCGGTTCCGCGATTGCGTGCAATCGTGCGGCTACATGCTCAAGCGCGGATGCCTTCCGATCCTGCTTGAGACGGGCGACGGACAAACGGACGCCACGAACCGGGACGTGTGCGAGGTGAGCGGCGCGGCGATGGGATTTTGACGATGGAGAAGTTCCGCTTCGAGAAAGATCGGATGGTGTTCGGAGACATCTGCGAGGGATGGACTCCCGCCAACTGGGCGAAAGAGCTTCGCCGTAAGGCGGAATGTTGCGTGGCGGACCACCCGGATACCGCTCGATACTATCTGAATTGGGCCGCCGACATCGAACGGCGACTGAATCCTAAACCAGACCCTCGCCGTCGTCAGTGATGATGCGCGGGGAACCAAAAAACGCCGCAATACCACCGCTGATATACAATTCCGTTAGGTCACGATCTCGCCCATGATGATCGTGAATCCCTCCGCTGTAGATTTTATGGTAGAGCCGCACGTAACCTGCGGCGCGCATAACTGGCAGCATCAATTCAACATCAGCAGCATATGTCCCGTCGGACGCGCCGTTAATCATCAGGACTTCCATCGCCTTTGCGGTCGCATTAGAAGCCCATGCGTTTGAATATCCACTCGACGACGAACTTCCTGCTGTTGTGCCACCCGTGAACGTGCTTAGCGCCGCACCCCACGTCAAGGAAATTGGGTCGGAATACGTGTAGTTGTTGTTGTAATATGTATTTAGGTATTGGTTCAAATCGGTCGTAATCTGCGCGCCGCTGCTATTGGTTTCTTCGCCGTGACGACAGATACATCGAGTCGCAAGTCCACACCCCATCGCCAATTCAAATGCGCCATTGAACCCGCTGCTCATTCCGGCGATTACGAATTTTGAAGGAGTGTCGGTTGCGAATGGGTTGTTCGTAATCCCAGTAAAGTACGCGATTGCGGACAACATCTTTTGGCGGGCATCGGTCACGTTCTGCGTCGAACTGTCCTTCAACGTCCCGGAGTCTCCGTTTGCAAAAATGCTCGGGATGATGCACGCTGCGGGGAGCGCGTCGCATACCTGTTTGTATGTGCGGTTGCTGTAGTCGGCATAGGAGCAGATGTCGGAGATCGTGCCGGTAGCGGTGTCTCCGAATGTGGAATCAAGCCACATTTGCTGCGTCCAGGCAACCCCGGCAGTTACCGACCCCGGAGTCGCCGGAACTTCAAAAATCGTTGAGTGGCTCGCCTTGTCATACGCGGTCGGAATGTAGCACAGAATTCGATTCTTCGTGTACCCGTTCACTGTCGCCGGGTCTTCGATGGTCAAAATTGTGTCACGCGGAAACGTCACCAGCAAGAACGGATCGGTCTGTGCGAGCGCGCCGATCGCTGCGTCGCTCGGCGCTGCGCCACGCCACGCGGCCGTCCAGATGATCGAGCAATTCGACACGAGCAACCCGTATCCTGCCGCCGTCGCCGGCGTTGCGCCCGCGTAGAACGATGAGTAGTTTCCGGCAGCTTGGTCCCAGGTCGCTGCGCCAACTCCGGTCGTTTCGGCCTCGCCCGGATTCGACGAGTCGATTCGGAGCTTGAGCGTGCCACCGTTTGCCGAAGTGTATTTCAGGGTGACGATCACGTATTCGCCGACCGGGAGCGCAACGACGGAAACCGTTGCGGTTTTCCCGGCGGTAGCCGGATTGTCAACCCACGCTTCCACGTTCGTTCCGCCCGCGTCGATGCGAACCCCGTACCCCTTCGTCAGCGCGCAGCCGGAATCGGACTTCCCGAAGATGTGCGCCAGCGGAACCAAAGTCGCCGGCACACAGATCAACGCCATGACGCAGAACCCGGCCGCCGTCGGGATGTACCGCGTGTCGGCACAAATCATGCGCCGCGCGTTGGCGTCCGTGCCGCTCTTGACGGTCGCGACTTCGTACCCATAGCCAGATTGGCTCCACTGGCTCGCGTTCGTCAGCACGGCGTCTACTGAAATTGCTGCATCGTTCGGGTCTAGCAAAGTGGCGATCGACGTTCCGCTCCCGAGCGAACATAGATTCACGATTGTCGGAGAGTCATTAAGATTAAGGTCAATGGCGCGCATGGCGTTAGCATTGATTGCCGCAGTCCCTCCGTTGCACGGCTGCATCCCGAGATCGAAATAGTCGAATGAGAAGCCGTTGAAGGCCATTGCTTATCCGTTTTTCATTTTGACGAGGTGGTACTCAACGTCGATGTCGAACAGCATGTCAACGGCGGCGGCGACAGGTAGATAACACGGCACATGCACGTCGCGGCTCGCCGCGAATACGCCGTCGGCACTCTCGGTCGGCCACCGCACATCAGATCGACAGAACGTCGTACAGCCGGGGAACATCATCACGCCGCCAAACCGTTGCAGCGCGCCAACCAACCCGCCACCGGAAATCGTGCCGCTGGTCAACTTGGCGTAACCGAGAATCGACGCAGCCGACGCGCTAATCGTCGGTCGAAACGCCACATTGAGCGACGTGATGACAATCATGCTCGCCACGCCTTCGGCCGTAACGGCCGGGCACGCAATGAGGCGTGCCGTAGTCTGCGAGTTTGGATCGAACGCCGTCTGGCCAGCCGTGACGGTGATTGTTTTGCGGGCAGAAATCGTAGAGAATTTTTCGCGGCTCCACCAACTCATTGTAATCCTCTCATTTGTTGGACGATCGCCGCGCGGGCTTTCGCCAAATCCTTGCCAGCCGCAGTTTTTGCGGTGAAGTCGGCCACCGGATTTTCAATTCCAGCTTCCGACAGTCGGTACTGCCGGTTTGTTATATCCGACATCTTCTTGCGCAACAACGACTTGGCATCGGTGCTGATTACTCCGAACCCGACCAACCGAGCCGCGACTTCGAGTGGGTTCTGCGACTCGCTCAACTGCGTTGTTAAAGACTGTCCGGCACGGTTAAATCGCGCGAGCGGGTTCAGTGGCGACAGCGCCGACGTGACCCCGCCCCATTGCGGCCGGCCGCGTGCAAGATCGGTCTGCGTCACCAGGTTCGCCAGCGTTTGCGGGACCGGAGCTATTTGCGAAGCGACCTGCTGCAACGAACGCATCGGCCCGCGACCTTCCGCCGAGAACCGATTCAGCACACCAAACGGCAGGTCGGGAGCCAGGTAACGATTGTCGCCGATCGGAATCATGCCGCGATCTTGCGAGTAGCGCGGCAACTGATCCTGCTGCGACGACTGGCCCATCTGGCCGGTCAAATGCGCGTAGCCCGTTCCCAGGCCCGGACGATGGAATACGTCCTGCAACAGCAATGGGATCATCTTCCTTTGCCAGGTATTTCCTGTGAAGATTGCCTTCCCGTTGCGTCGCATTAGCCACGTACCGGTTCCGGTCTGCGGGCACCAAATTTTTCCAGTGTAGTGCGTCGCTCCGAGATTTCCGGAGACCTTCATTCTCCGGTGTGTGCCCCGCGAGACGTATCCACCGCGCGCAGTTTTGCCCATGTAGTCTCCGAGCATCTGCACAAGCATCTGCGCCACGTCGAAAACGACCGGATTCTGTTTGGCAAAGAAATCAGAATTCCGCTTGCCAGTCGTTCCATCCGCCTTGTACATCGCGTCCCACATCGCGACGGCGCATTCCTTTGTAAGCGTCCCAACGATCGCCGCCGCGCTCTTCTGGCTTACGAACCCCTTTTCCTGAATCCGCTTTCGCAATGACGCCTTGATGTAGAACATCACCGTCCCGTTGTCGGGATGAACATGCTCAGTGCATTCGTCGCCAAGCAGTCGCCGGATATCAGCGATGAACTTCTTTGGATGCTGGTACATCCACCAACTGCCATCCTTTTGGAAGCAGCCGTCGGTGAGCATCCAGCCCATAATCGCCGCCTCGTCAGGCGTGAAGTCGCACGTCTCCGGCCATGACTCCATCTCAGCAGCGCGCGGAATGTGCATGTTCGTATTAAGTTCATACCCGCGACAAATCCCGCGCTCGCCGTTGGGCTTCACATACGGCCATCGGTGGTTCGGTGTGAACGGGAAGTATCCGCCGCGCTTCCCGTCATTACCCAGCGTCAACATTTCGCCGTCATAATCGAACGTCGCAATGCCCGTTAGCGGCGTCCACTTCGACTTTCCGGTATCCGCATCCAGGCCGAGAACTTCCTCGCCAACTTCAAGCTGGCCGTGCTTCTTCCATCCCTCGCGCGTCAAAATCTCGCAATCGTCTGGAACGCAGTAGAAGTACACCCAGCGCCGCAGCCCCTTCTCGAACCGCGACAAGTCGCCGTAGTCGAACAGCCGCTCGCGCACGAGCTTGGCGGCTTCGGTGTCGGTCATGCCCTTCGACTTGCCCCACATGAAGAGCGCGCCTTTATCCTCATTCTCCCACCGCTGTCCCGTTTGCAGGAACTTCTTGACCTGATCGCCGGCCCACTGCCCCGGCTTCCCGGCAACCTTTCCACCGATCGTACCGGGCGCAGTTTCAATGCCCTTAACGAATCGCCCTGAGATCGTGCGCGGATTCAGAATCTCGTTCGACACCTGCGTTGTGGCCGAACCGATCGCCCCTTTATCGACCATTCGATTCACGAGCGAGATATCTTCGGCCGACGCAGTTCCGTTTTCGATTCGGCCCATCGTCTGACGCATGCGCAGCACCCATTGCGGGTCGCGCATTCCGACCATCGCCATCATCGTCCAGTTTCCAAAACGATTCTTGACGTAGAATCCGGGGAACGGCTGCGTCACGGACCAGCGTAGAAGATTCTGCCAATCGTCCACGACGCGCAGGATCGGATTAAGCACGGCCGGATTGGACAGCATCTCGACAGTGCGGAGCGCCTCTTTTGCGATCGCCTTCGGGACGAACGACGTATCGAGTCCGGTCCCTTTCAGGGCCGCACGAACGGCGTTCCGACCTTCATTCAGCGGCAAGTTCACGCCGCCGATGCGAGCGACGTTCGCTTCGTGCAGAAAATCTCCGACCGGCAAATCTCCGGCCTTTGAGAGTTTGGCAGGAACTCCGAACATCTGCGCGACGCCACGCTGGAACTGCGCGGCGGCCGACGCCTCGCCGCCAGCCGTGACGCGACGCAATGCGGATTCCGCCAAGTCCTCAGAGAAGAACTGACCCTTCCCACCCAACTTGTTCCACAAGTCGTTCACCTGCGGGCGCGTCATCCCCCGGAACGCTTCGGCCCGGCGCATGGTGAACCCGTCCGCCGGATTGAAGCTGCGCGCGTAGCGGGTGAACACGTTGTCTCCGCCCGCGAGTCCCATCTTCTGCGCTTGCTCAATTGCGCCGGGGATCGGTACGGCGTGGACGTATGACAGCATCGGGTCGCCAAGTTCCCGCAAAGGGACGCCCGACCCAACGTCTTGAATAAACCGTCGATCCGTGATCGCGCCATATCGCGCCGCCGCGTCGCGCGCCTCTTGTGGAAACGCCGCGAGCGTTGACTCCGCGATGTCCTTGCGGGTCATTAGCTCGGCAACCTTGTCGTTCATCAGGTTCTGGTAGCGAGTGACGCGGCCTTTGAGGCGGGAGATTTCAGATCCAAAATCGGTCGGCGCGCCGGCGTTGAACAGGTCGTGCATCTGCGCTTCGGCTCGGTCGATCGCCGAACTGTATCGTTCCGTCACGACGGCGGCGCGCGCTTCCAGTTTCGCCGGAACATCGCGAAGTTCGCTGGCCGTATATGCCACGGCACGCGGCAAATCCGGCCCGTTCAGAAACCGTTCCGCCCGCGCCTTCCAACTCGTATTCGCATCGTCAAGCGATCGCGTAACGAGCGGCGCAAGCGGATCGGCGCTCGTGATGTCCTGTTCCATCAATCGCGTGCGCGTATCAATTTGATGTCGCAACTTCGCTTCGAGCATGTCATCGCCGACGGCTTCAGCAGCAGCGCGACGAGTCTCCAAGCTTTGAATACGCGCGCCATGCCGCGCGGCGAGTTGATCCTCAAGCGCCGTCACGTCGGCGCGCGTCGCTGGCAGTGCAGCTTCCAGGCCCTTCTGAGCCAAACTCGGAGACAGCTTATTCAACTGTTCGGAAAGCGGAGTGACTTGATCGGCCGCTTCGCGCGTCGCCGAACGCGCCGCGTCCGACGCCTGATAGGCCAATTCTTCCAATCCGGCGGCCTGTGTTGTGTCCAATCCGGCCCGCCCGACGAATGACCCCGGACGACGCAGCAAGCCCTCATAAAGCCCGCGAAACGGTTTTGAGGCCAATTGCCCCGCGCCCGCCATCAGGCCCAGCGTCAATTCTCCGCCGACGTGCCCGATGCCGGGGATCGTTAATGCCGATCGCTGACCAAGACGACCTTGCTCCGCCCAATTTTTCCCAAGCTGGGTGGACGTTCCTTCCAGCCCAGCCGCCTTTTGCACCTCGCGCATGGCGAGGATCGCTTCGTCTGCCTTTCCAAGTAATGCGGCCCGCGCCTCACCGGACGCGGCCCGCGCGAGGTGCGTAAGCGCTTCCGCTTCTTGGCCGAGCTTGGTGGCCCTTGCCGCCAACTTCCCGGCCGCCGTCAGTTCTCCAACTCCAACGTACATCGACGGATCGAGCGCCATCTCGACGCCGCCGCCGAGCACATCGGACAGCTCCCACTTGTTCGGGTCGTTTGGCGATGCGCCGAACGCTTCCAGGATGTTTCGGCCGGTCGGAACCGGCGCATTTGCAAGACCGAAGAAAATCGGCTGCTGGGTTGACGGCGCGCCAACCAGGCCGCCAGCGAGCGAGCGCGCCGGAGCGGCGAGCGTTTGATCGACGACATAGCCCAACCCGCGCAGCGGAGATGAGATCGTGTCCCATGCCGACATGCCAGCTTCGGCGGCAGCGTCTAACGGCCCGTTGTCCTCGACCGTAGCCGTTGATTGCGGAGATGTCAGTTGTTCATAACTTGGCATTTATTGCCCATAAATATATGGCTGAGATGATGGGCCTACGGATGAATTCAGGTCGAGCGGAGACCGTGGGTATCCAATTGGGAACGGAGCCGGAACCTGTAGCCCACTGGGACGATACGTTGTGTCAGGGGTTTGGTACTGCGGCGGAACGAACTGCGTGTAATCTTCTCGCGCCGGCAACTGCAATCCCTTCATCCGCTGCACGATGTCGTCCCACGCACGACCAAGAGTCGCCAATCCGGGGTCGGCCGGGCCACTCATTCCGGGGCCACCCCACATATTTGCCGGCGAAGTGCGCATCCACGGAATCGGCTCATCTCCAGGCGTACGCTCCATAAAGTCAATCGGCTGACGAGTCTTGCCGCCGTACTTCTCTTTCGACACATTCGCGGCGGCGGTCTCAACCTGCTTTTGTAGTGCGCCGGAAGCCGCCGCATCAATCAATGATTGATCCAATCCGATTGCGGATAACGAAGCCCGCGCGCTGGGGTGCAACGAATCCCACGTCGCACCGGGAAAGTCGGATGCCCACTTGTTCAGATAATCGCGCCATCCCTGTGATCGGTCGATCGGCGGCGCGCCGCCTCTTTTGGCGGCAGAATCTGCAGCCTCTATCTTTCGGTGCGTCTGGATCGCGTCCTGCCCAGCATCGCGAACAAGCTGCTTCTTCTCCGCTTCGGTCTGCTTCTTCTCTGTCGCCTTATCGCGCAACGATACTGCCGCAGTTTCTTCCGGCGTAAGTTCAAGCCCCATCTCCTGCTTTAACTGCGCCCTGTTATACAGCGTCGTCAGCCCCGCCAAAGAGTCGTGCCCTTCGGCCCGCGTATCCGCAATCTTCTCCCGGCTCGCCCGATCAAGCCCGCCCTGCTCGGCTCGGAACGCGCGCTCGTCGTCAGCGTTACCACGCTCGGCGCGCAACCGTTGTTGCTCCAGAATCGCCTTGCCGACCGCCATCGCCGTGTCATGCAACTCGGCCTGCTTCTGCAAATTCTGCTGCTGCCGCATCTGCGCGATCTGCTGCGCCGCCTGTGCGCGCAATTGGATCGACGGACCAAACGCCTGTTGCAGAACGTCCGGGGCCATCTCCAATTGTCGGCTTAGTCCTTGGCGCGCAATGCCGGCCTGCTGCCCGATCAATTGGGCCGCAAGCCCCGAATCAAGCTGCCACGGAATTCCAATTCTCGACATGCGAACCAACCTCTCTTATGCGCCCCAACCGCCCCACTCCTGCGGGCTGCGAAGCGGGTCGGGATACGATGCAGGAATTTGCGGAGACTGCCGGCCGCCATACAAACCACCACCCGGCACCGCCAGACTAATTCCGGCAGTTGCAACCGGAGCGATCAAGCTGCCCCAGTTGAAGCTCGGCTTGGACGCAGCGATCTGCGCCTGCTGCGCCTGTCGCTGTGTCGCATTCTGGTTAAACAAACCACTCACTCCGGTAAGGAAATTGGCGTTTGCGTTTGACTGCTGCCCAAGCGAGCCGAGTCGGAACATATCCGTCGCCGTTCCAATATCCGCCAATCCGCCAAAGTCGGTCGGCTGTTCCAGCGACGCCCGGTTGTACAACGCCGTATTGAGCGAGTCGTTATACGCGCCGCCAATCGCAGCCGCGTTGCGCGCCGCGCTCTGCGTGTAATCCTGAGCTTGCAAGAATGAATCGCGCCGCGCCTTGGCGTTCGCTTCCGACTCCGATTCGCCCGATTGCTGCCGCATTGCGGCAGCCGCATCCGAACTCATCCCCGTCGCCGCCGTATTCTCGCTGATCTGTCGCGCCCGAGTCGCAGCCGCCGCGCGGTTTGAATCGACCGCCATTCCGACCAGCCGATCGAACGTGTTTGACTGCAACTGCTCCGGGTTCTTAACGAACGTCTCGGCGACGCGCGCGGCATCCGCCAGCGCACCGCTCTTGACATTCGACACGGCCTCGTCGAAATACGGAGTCTGTCGCTGCCGGGCCTGATTGGTCGATTCGATCTGTGCGAGCCGCAAGCCGCCGGCCGGATTGTTCTGCGCAAAGTTGTGAACGTATGCTTGATTCGCACCGGCGTTCGGACCTTGCGTGAAATCGCTTCCGAAGTTGGTGAAGTCGATATTCTCGTCCGGCTTGATCGAACCCTTAGGGCCGCCGGGCTTGAAATAGTCCTCCAGCATCTTCGTATACTTCGCGCGCTCCCCGGCCGACATCGCGCCGGTCAGGAGCGACAATCCGAAATTTGCCAGCGTGAACGGGTCCATCGTCTACGTCCTTATGTACCAGTCCGGGGCTTTGCGCGTGATCCACGTTACGGTATTGTCGGCAACCGTTTCGCCAACCGTTGTCGGCCATGTCGGCTGCGTCGCGGCCGATGTTCCAGCGACCGTGCATCCATACACATACCCGTTCAACGGATACGGTGAAACGACGTTGCCGACAACATGGGCATACGACACACGCCACGGAGACGCCGTAGGTGGACATTCCTGAACGGTCGGAACCCGAAACAGCGGCAACCCGGCGTATCCAGCTTGCGGCGAGAATCCGATGTTCTGGAGCACCCATAGAAGCTCCGGGAACTCGTCGCACCGGCATACAGTTCCGTCGCACTGAATCCATCCGGGGCCAAGCACATTATACGACAATCGCAGGTCGCCCGTCGCGGCCACAATCCCCGTAACCTGAGACTGGGAAGCCGTATACGATCCGACCAACCCGCCCGCCGAGTTCGCCGGCGAGTCCGAAGTTCCAATAACGAGCGCTCGGATGTTCCGAATATCGTCGAGCATCCCCTTAAGGACACGTTCCAGATTGGATTCCTGGATCGCCTGCTGCCCGGCATCCAGTTGATCCTGCGACATATAGAGCGGGCCATCGCTCATCGTCGCCCCGCAATCTGAAAGTCGATGTCATATCCCAAGACCCGTACTTCGGTCGTATGCGCACCGCTAAATCGCAACTGTATGAACTCGCCGCGACGGCCAAGCCGCATCCGTGCGTCCGCCGACGTAACCGTGATGGTGCCAACAGTTGCGAACGCGCCGCCGTCCACGGAACATTCGACCGTGACGGCGTTTCCCGCTGGATTCCCGTCCAACCGGATCGTCGCGTAATAGAACGTCTTGCGCAGTCTCGTTCCCATGTCGAGCTTGCCGGTCGTCCACGTCCACGCGACCGTCCCGCCAGAGCCGTCATCCTCAACCGGATTGCTAAACCCAGGGTCGGCCGTGACCGTGCTTTTTGCGCCGTAACGAACAAGGTCGAACGTGGACGAACTGAACAGCATCGTTTCCGAATTATCTGCCGACGCCTCCAGTGGTACGTTCCCAGCCGAGATCATAGGAATCGACCACTTCGTCCACTGGCCGTTATCAATCTGATAAAGCATCTGCGACGCTGGCGTGTAACTGCCAATGAATAGAACTGAGTTGCTGTACGGCTCAAACGCGCCGACCACGCCAAGCGCGCTCGCCGAACCAGCGACCGATCGAATCGTATCTTTCCAAATCTTCGTATTTGTCGAGTTCAATGGTTGAAGCGATCCACCGGACAACTTCCACGCGCCGTTCTCGCCCGCCCAATAGGCCTCCTGTCCGACAATGACGATTGAATGTTGCCCAACACATCCAGCGTTGCCGGACAGCTTTCGCACAGACCACGAACCGGGGCCATCTCCAACGAGATACCACACACTCCGCCGCTTAAGAACCCACAGAGCGCCGCCAAGCGACAACATGCCGATGATCGGATCGTTGTCGCGCTCTCCAAACTGGTACGAATTGAACGAACTCACCAGTTCGGGTCGATCGACTTCGCTGTAGCGGACCTTTGTTCCGCCGATTCCATCAACCCACCACGCGCGGCGCTGATGCCAGCACACGCAATTGCTCGTTGGCGGGATCGTGGTAACAAGCGGCATTTGCGTCGAGAAGGATTTATCGACCGTGACGGAACCATCATCGTTGTAGGTCGTAGTGGCGTTCGTTATCTGCGCCAAAAAGAACCACGTCGAATCGACATCCTGCTGGCGACGATAAATGCGCTTGTGCGAAACCTGCCCATCAGCAGATGCGGTCATTCCAGACAGGCCAATCCCCTGTGCAGTTCGATTCGTTGCGGCAACAATTGGATTCGGACCACTTTCAACGTCCGCCGCCGAATTGTAATACGTGAAGCGGTAATCAAACGTGCCCGTCAGCGTGCCGGCAATAACGCCAAAACCGATCCCCGGAGTCGGCGCGACGATCCCGATTCGCTGCTGAACGATATTCGCGCCGTCGTAATACACCTTCTTGCTGTTCGCCGGATCGCCCTGCGGCAGATAGACGCGACCGTATGCGTTCATAAAACCGGGCGGAACCGATACGGCGAACGCACTGAGAATCGTCGTCGTCGTCCCATCCTGTGTTACGAAATAATGCACAGTTTCGCTGCTGCCATTCAGCGACCACAGATACGCATACGACGTGTCAGTGCTCCCGACCGAAATTACTGCGTGTTTGATGATGTAGACCGGATCGCCAAGCCCTCCCTTACTGCGGAAAATTCGGTATCCCAGCCGCTTGCGAATCTCGCCCCATCGCGTGAAAACATCCGAGAGCGTCGGCGCGGCATTCGGCCCCACGTCGATACTCCGCACCGGATCAATCAACCCAGTGAACGGCGGACGAATGGACAGCGTATTACGGGGCATCGCACGCCATCCTCACAGACACCGGCGCGTCCAGTACGCGGTTGTCGATCGCCTGCTTCATCAACGCCAATTGCGAATTGACGCGCGACGAATACTTCTGCATGTTCGGCGAATCGCCCGGAAGCGCATCAATCGTCGCCATATCAACGATCGTCGCCTGCCACTCCGTCGGAACGTCCGAATACGACGAGCCGAGAGAATCGGCGTCATAGTAGTTGATGTCCGCAACCCGCTTGCGATACCTGAGCCGCATCGTCATCGCCGGGAATCCGGCCGGCGACAATGGCCGAATCGTGTTCGCCTCCAGGTATGCCGCGCCCGTCGTCAGATACGCCGGGTCATTCAACAGGAACCACGGATCGAGCGACGGATCGCCCTGCTGCGTAACGCGGCGCACATCGACGACTGGAATATCAATCTCGACGTTCCCGCTTACGCGAGAGAGTTTGACGAGACGCACAAAGTCGCTCGGCAAAGTCTGGCTCGTTGATGCGGCCGTGACCGTATAGTCCTGCCGCGTTATGAAAAGGTGCTGATCCAGCAATTCCATGCGCGAAACGAGTTCGTCTTTTGCGCGGTTCAAAAGATTGAACAACCGCTGGCCGGACGGAATCGGAACCGCGCAGAGCGCGAGGTTATCCGACAAGTCCGACAGCATTTCCTGCATCGTCATGGGCCACCGGTATTACCACGCCGCTTGCGCAGCGTCGCTTCAAGCTGCTGCCTCTGCTCGCCGTACATCGCCATCATCGCTGGCGCGTCAGGCGATGCTTCCGATTGAAGTGCCAGGCACGCGGCATATAGCGGAACAAGCTGGTGATATTCGGTCGGGAGAGCGTTGGGAGTCCCAGCGCCACTTGTCAAGCCGGGCGTGTCAGTCGTCTGCACCATGTCGGGAACGTCGTGAACATACGTCATCTTCGTCGCGATCGAATTCACCGGATGGATGAATACGATGTTCTCGCCCTGCACAAAATACGCCGGCAATGCAACGCCGCTCGCCGCGAGATTGTTCTTGTACTTGTCGGCGTCCTCCATCCTCACGGCCTGCAACTCTTTGATCTCGGACGTGTTGAAATCCGTCCGCTGAATCTTGATGCAGCGCCGGAAACGAAATGCGCCGGTCGGACTGATCGAAAAACCAGTCGTGTAAAGAGGGACGGAATGGAACTGGTCTGCCGCCGTGACGGTATAAGTCGCCGTCGTGACGAACAGGGCCTGATCCATTCCGTCCGCCCAGTTACATATGTGCTTCAACGCGGTGTTGATGAACCGGTCGCGCATCGCGCTCGTGTACAGCCCGGCGTCGTCGAACGTGTAGTCGCCGAACGCCGTGCGCATTGCGGACAGGTCCATCGTGCCGCTCCGTCATTACGTGTCGAGAACCGGGTTCACGACGCCCTGCTTCGCAGCAGTGCCATCAGCACCGTAAACTTGGTTCACAAACCAGAGCGTCCCAGCGCCGCCGACAACAATGCCGACATTGGAACCTGCTCCAGATGCAATCGAGTTAACGGTAGTCCACTCGACACATCCGCTCGATGTGGTCGAGGTGAGCTTGATCGCAATGTCACCGGCCGTCGTTGAACGGTTCGTGACGCTGCAATTCTGAATGAGACACTGCGTTAGAGCGCCGGTCCCGTAAATTCCAGCGCCGGCATTGGCCGCGACGCTGTAGAACCCATAAATGCGACACCGCAGAATCTTCGTATTCGTAGGAGTCGTAGCCGCAAAATTGATGGCAGCAGTTGCAGCACCCGAAGCGTTTTCGATGAATTCGCAATCTTCGATAACGACATTTGATGCCGTTGATGCCATCAGGATTGCCGAAGCCGTCTGTCCGGCCGTGCCCTGCTGATCGAACCGACAGCCAACAATTCTCGTTCCGAGGCCAGACGATCCGAACGAAATGTATGCAGTCAACCCAGTCGCGACTGCACCATTCGAGAACGAGATGTTCTTGATAGTGACGCCCGGAGCATTGACACTGAGCGTCGTTGCGTTGCTCGCGGTTCCAGACCCGGCAGTCGTCGCATCTCCGCGACCCATGTAGATGATCGGGCGTCGGAATCCGACTCCAATTCCAACGATCGCAACGTCGGCAACCGTGATCGAAACCGTGCCATCCGTTGTTACGCCGTTTTCCAGGTACTCGATGTGGCCCGGAAGGAGAATGATCATGTCGCCACGGCCGTAGATACATCGTGCCAAAGCGCCAGAGAGCGTGCGCAATGGGCTTCGCAACGTACCGGCGTTGGAGTCAGAGCCAGCGGGAGCGCGCGTTGACGACGCGGGATTCCCGCCGAGGTAAGCATTGCCAGCGGACTGACTGGTAGTAGACGGCAACGCATTGTTGTAAACGTAAAAGGTCTTGCCGACGCCGTGATTGGGATTATCGGCGGCGAAGTCAGAAACCTTCACATCATGATTTCCGAAAAAACTCATCGCTCTCTCCTTTAGTTCTCGGTGATGTCGGTGAGAACGGTGAGCGCCGCCGGCTCGTTGCAGCCCATCTGGCCGCGACGCACCATGCGACCTGTGTAATCGTCCGTGGTGGACGAACGAATCATCGTCAGCCCATCCTCATTCGCGATGCCGAGCGGCTCCTCTTCGAGGATGTCGCACGTATCGGTGTTGAGGAAGTAGATCGTGTTCGGCGGGCAATCGACGCAGTAGTAGAACGGCACGCCGTTGAACGGAAGCGACTTGTAGCCGCCATCCATCTTCTGAACGTTTCCTTCCCAGCGCCGCGCGCCGAGGAACGCATTGCCGTATGCGCGCCAGCAGCCGTAAGAGCCGACGATGAAATCGCATGGGCGGCCGGTGATTTCCTCACCACGCATGAACGCCTGCTGCATCAGGTCTGGAGCGAGATCGCGGAGCACACCGCCATTAGCGAAGACATTCGCTTGCCAGTATTCGTTGCCAGCCGTCGCACGCGCGATGCCGCCATACTGATAACCTGGCGACGTAACGCCGGTCGTGGTGCTTGCACCAACGCCAGCGATAACGCCTTGACCGTAGATCGTGTTCAGGCCCGGATCGACGTTATCAACGATCGCGCGCAGGCCGTGCTCTTCCTTATTGCGCGCGCCAGAAACGTAGACACCGTAGGTCGTGTCGATCGTTCCGGCGCATGCCGTTCCGATCGTGACTGTTGCGGTAGAACCCGTGACGGCCGTAATGGTCGCACCCAACACGCCGTTCGTCGTCGCACCGGTCGTCATCACGAGGATGTCCACAACGCGGCCGACCTGCATGTACTTCATTCCGAGTTGCTGGCTGGTAGTTGAAACGGTGAACACGGTCGTTGACGTAACCGTGGCGACCTTAGCAAGAAGGCCAGACCCATCCCCGAACATGATGCGCTCGCGCTCTTTCTTCGCGTCACGAATCACGCCGGACATTTCACGCGCGAGTAACGCGCCGCCGGTTGCGCCGCCGCGAGCCGAGGACGAGATCGCATCGCCCGAAATGCCGAACAGGTGAAACTGGCTGGCCTTGTAGAGCTTCGCCTGCGCGTAACCCTGTCGCCCGGCGGTCGGCAACGTATCGCCTTCCGCACGCGATCCGCCGCCGAAATTGCGCAGCGTATTCAGACCATAGAGGTAATACTTACCCTCCACCGCTTCAACGCCGGACATCACGCCGAACTTGTCGCGCAGAAGTTGCTGATTGTTGAACTGCTCCTGGATCATTTCGTTGACCCAGCGCTCCTTCATAATCGTCAGAGCATTGCTTTGAGTTTGAACTGCCATCTGAATCTCCGCTTCTCAGGAACCCTTACTGGTTCAGTTCGGCGAGTCGCTTGTTGAACATCTTCTGGAACTCGCCGGATTCCAGCGGTGTCTTTCCGAACTTGATCTCTTCGCCCGCCGGCGTTCGCGCGCTTCCCTCACCGCGCGTCGCCCGCGAGTCGATTTTGGATTTGACGTAGGTTTCGTTCTCCTCCTTGAGAACGGCCTTCCATTCGTCGGTGGCGTTCTTGATGAGCCGGCCGATTGGGACCGTGCCATTCGTTTCGAGGTATTCGGCCTTCGCCGTTTTCTCGATGAACTTGCGCGCCTTGTCGCCCTTCACGTCCAATTCCTTAAGGGCGTCCTTAAGGTCGGCATTGAAGTTGGCGACGCGCGCCTTGCGATCTTCTTCCGCTCGCTCTTCCTTGCGCTCACGCTCCACCCGCTCCTGCCACTCGCGCATTTCTTTCTTGGTCATCGGCCGGTCGTCGTCCTCGTCAGACTCGACAACCTTCACCTTCGTCTTCAACTTCGGCTGCGCCACCTCATCATCTTCCTCACGCTTCGCCGGAACGCGCGGCGCGGAGGCGGCGATGTACACGTTGAGTCGCTTCGCGACCGGCATCTTGGCCGTCTTAGGATCGAGGCCCATCTGCTCATCGCACAGCTTAACGAACTCACGCTGTTGCACATCCTCAAGCTCGGCATACGGATCGACCGTCGGGACTTCAACGGCCGGCGTTTCAACCACAACATCACTGTCTGCCATCGCGTTCTCCATGTCGGAATCCAAAAGAAAAGGGGCGCGAGCCACCTGATCGGTGGTCCGCGCCCCTGTTCGAGCGTGGTGGAAACAGCACCTATAAAGCGGGAGCTACCCGCTAGATGCTCTTATTCTTTTGGTTTTCCTATACTACCAAGAATTCATTTCAATTCAATCAACCCGTTTGCGGGTTTCGGAGAGGTACGCCCTCACCGAACGTCATCTGTCGCGGCTTTTGACCATTTGGGACGTTTGATGCCCCCATACGACCGCCGCTTGGCTGCTGACTTCCGCCCGGTGGGACCGGAGCCGCCGGCGGGATCAAGCCAGTCTGCTGCATCACGGTCTGAACGATTAACTGCGGCTCCAGCGCCTTGAACGCCGTCGCATACTTGTGCTTCTTGACGTGCCGATCGAAGTTGTCCTGAATCTCGGGCGGCAACGCGCGCACGCGACTCGACTTCATTTCGTACAAATGCTCCGCCATATGAACGGCATCGTCATCCGATTCCTGGATCGGAACGTCCGAACCCAGTGCCAACAACTCGTTCTCTTCCCTGGCCCGCATCTTGTCGCGATGCGCCGGATCGACCTGCGATTCGAGATCGCCGATCTCCAGAACGCGGAATAGCAAGTCCGAATGTTTCTGATTCTCGCCCGGCTTCAATGCGCCCGAGTTGATGAGCATCGAAAGAACTTCGCCCTGCGCAATTCGCCCGGTCGGAAGTCCGGTCGTCTTGATCCGCACGTCGTAATAGTCAATCCCCGGACCTTCATGCGCACCGACAAGCTGATCGCCCTTCCAGCGAATAACCTCCCAACGGTTGTCCTCGCCGAGAATCTTCGCCAGCCGCTCCTCGTTCGCGTACTGCTTGAGGATGCACAGCGAAAATCGAAACACGTCCTCCCAAAACCGACGCCTGCGAAGCCGGATCGGCTTGTTACGACTCTCATCCTTCTCCTGAAGCGCGAGAATCGACCGACCGCTCTTCGCCCCAGTCGGAACTTTCGCCGTCGATACGTCGTGAATGCCGGTCAAATCCTGAATCGCAAGTTCCTGCCGATTCATCTGCTGCAAAACGGAATTCGGCATCGGCAAGCCCGGAATCTGCTGCGGGGCCTGACCGTTAAAATATTTGATGTTCCCCGCCTCGCCGGTCCAAAGATCGGGGTTCGGGATCGTACCCTGCTGCGCCATGAATCCCGGCTGCGCCATCGTCTCGCAGTTCTCGATCTGCTGCGACTCGCGCCGGTTGTAACTCGCCTGCGGACCAATCAACTGATCCACGTCCGACATCGCAAGCGGATCATTCGGAACGAAATCCTGCACCATCTGGTGCACTGGAATCTCGCCGTTCTCATAGGGATTCTTGAGCGTCTTGTTGTACTTTCTGTTCAAGACCTTGCCGGAGCACACGACCGCGTGAACTCCATTAGGATACTTCTTGCACTTCCTGGCGTAGAACTCCTTCAAGATCAAGGCATTACCGTCTGCATTGTGCTTGGCCTGAATACCCGCCGTCGTAAGGTCCGACTGCCGCCAAATCTGACGGTTTACCGTCTCTTCGCTGGACAGTTCATTGCCGTCAATGTCGTAACGCTGCTCGACGTACTCGCGGCTCCGCTCCGTCGTAAGAAGAACCCATTCCTTATCCTCCCACTCACTACCATACGGCCCCCAAAATACCGACGTGGATGGAATCACTTCCCAACGCAAATCGCCGATCTGCATTTCCGGATCGGTCTCGTAAACGCGCTTGAACTCGTCCGGCTCCATCCCAAGCTTCTTGGCCGCGTCAAAGTCGCCGCCCGCCTCGTCGTCCCACGTCGTCGCAAGATATCCAACGCCGGTAGTCAACGACCACTTGTTGACCCGCTCGTCCTTCCAGTTCCCATTCAACTGGTCGTAGTAGTAGCGGAGAAGTTGCGTCGAAAGCCGGGCGCGCTCGTAGTCATCCGAATCTTCCGTCGCCGGCGAAACGTCCGGGTCGATCGGTTCCGCCGTCTGGAACGCGAGCTTCTGGTCGATCGCCGGCTTGATCTTGTTGATGACCGCTCGCACGCGCCGACGCGGATTCCCAACCGTCACGAACTGTCGCGTCTCGATGTCCCAAAAGAGATTCTGGAACCCGCGATACCACGCGATGTTCATATTCGCGCGCGATTCCCACGCGCGCATGTATTGCTGCTTGTCGTTAACGAGCTTGTCGAGAAACGAATTGACCTGGCCGTCATCTTTCCAATCGACGCGACCGAAGCGAAGCGACGAATTGTCGCCGCCGGTGTTGTTGGGTTGATAAGCGCCGGTCAAAATGCGTTCTCACGCACCGACCTCTGTTCAGGCGGGAGCAATCTGTGCCATCAGCGGGAGCGAACCGCTACAGCGATATTGCGATCTGCGGATTCTGAGCCATCACGCGCTGATCGTTCGTCAATCCTTCGCGAACCTTGCGGAGCGAGACGCTTTCTTCGAGGGCGTAGACGCGGGTTTCGAGCTTCTCGATGCGATCCTTAAGCAAAATCATCGCCTCAAGAATTTCGCCTACGCCGCGGTTCTCTTTCAGATGACGCGCCTCTACAACCAGTCGCAATTCTTCAATCTGCTGCGTCGGAGTCTTCTTGCGGATGACTCGCTTAGCCATCTAACAGCCCTTCTTGCGCGGCTTCGGGTACGGCTTCGATACTTTCGTGGACTTTGCCATTGTAATTCACCCTTATCCTGGATCATCCTCGCGGCGGCGTTGCCGCTCCTGCGCCAACGACTCACGACGCAACCGCATGGTCGCCTCAACCGCCGTCAACCATTCGTCCATCGACGCGATGCGAGCATACTCATTCCCCATCCCATTCGCATACAAATCCGTCGTCCCACCATCGGGATCAACGCGCGTCGCCACAATCTGAACCGTATCGAAATGCTCGCTCAACGCCGTGAGCGCGGCCGAAAGAATCTTGTGCCTTTGTTCCGCGTCCATCAGCCAAGCGCTCCAAATATCGGGTGCAAGTCTAACTCACGACGGCCTTTGGACGCAATCATAAAATCCGGGTCCTGGTAGCCCAATCGTACCGCCTCTTTGCCGAGATCGTACGACAACCGCGTAATGCACATGCGCGGATCGGGAGGCGCTTCCGGCTCACGCCCCATCTTCACCGTCGCCTGCATCAGCGAAATTAGCAACGCAATCCCATCCTCAATCTCACCCTGCACGATCGTCTGCGGACGCGAAAACGCGCAAGTCGGAATCCCCAATTGCGTCAGCAAAATGATCGACTGCGGCCGACTCCGATCCGCCACCGTTGCCTGAACCGGCTCCACGCTCATCTTTCCGATCCTGATCGCCAAATCGGCTTCCGACAAACCCTGCTCGGCGGCGTCCTTAACGTACAACTCCCGGAAAACGTGGACGCGACGCCGAAGGTGAAAGAAAACGCACGCATATCGCAGCGCGTCGATCGCGTGACAGCCCCGGTCCTGCGGACGACCATAATCGTCATCGTCGCGGCTCCAGGTGGTCAACTCGCGCCACAAATTGGGACACTTCCGGATGTCAATCGAAAGACCCGTCGGGCCATCCATGTCCGCGATCCACAAACACGCAAACGGATCGGCTCCACCAAAATCAATCGCCCGGAAAATCGGAGACTTCTCAACGCTCGCCGGCTCGGCGACGTGATCGTGACGCTCAACCCGCAACATCGGAAAAATCCGACCCCGCGCGACGCGAAACGCCTCCTCCGGCGTCGTCGGATATTCCTGCATCATCGCACTGCGATTGCCGCGAAAATCGTCCCGCATCTTGTAGCGATACCATGCGATCTGCGCCTCGGTCGCGCCAAACTTGTTCACATACTCCAACTCGTAATCCGACAGCCCCCCCAAACCACCCTTCGGAATCGGATGCTGATAGTCCGGGTCCTCCAGCCACGAAATGAACAGCGGCAGATACCCACTCGTTCCCGAAACCGCCGCGCGCCACTCCTCTTCAAATTCCTTCCCCTGCACCGTGCGGTTCGCACTCGACTCCAAAACCACCACCGTTGACGCATTCCCAGGAACCGAACCCCGCAACGACATCAACGTGTCCTGCACATTCCCGGAATACTTGGACACCTCCGACAAATGCAGCGAATGCGTCGTCGAACCGGAACCCGCGAACAACCCCGCCGCCGTCATCGTCACGAACTGACTATCATGCCGATAAATCAACTCGCGCCGATTCTTCGCCGACGTGCGATTGATCTTCGTCGGATCGTTCTCATGGATGCGCCGCGTAATCCTGAAAATGTCGCGCGTCGCCTTCTGCTCATGTGCCACCGTCGCCGCGCCAATCTGCGGACACTCCTTCGTGTAGAAATAATTCCACGCCTGCATCAACGAACTAATACCCTCCTTACGCGCCTTGAGCACAATGATGCGGACGGGCTTGCCGGCAGCGGCAAAATCCATCATCGCCTCAAGCAACTTCAATTGCGCCGGCTTCGGGATCAACGGAATGAGCTTCCCACCCTCCTTCGGCTGGATGAGACAATTCCCCTTGTTCAACCAGTCCAAAAAAAGCGCAAGGATTTCGTAGAGCGACTTCCCCTCGCCGGCAAGGATGCGCGGCTTGGACTTGGGCGGCTCAGGTTTGAGACGACGCGGCACGCCTCGCCTCCATTTCCTGCAACTGCCTCTGCGTATCGACGTGTAAATGAACGTGCTGCTGCACCGGAGGACCCGGATCGGGCGCATCCTCAAGAATCTTCTTCTCGACGCTCGCCAAATACGCCGGGAACCGGATCGCCTCCCGCGCCAACGTACGAATGTCACGTGCATCCGCCGCCTGAATATTGTCCTGATACGACTTCAACTTGTTGATAATCGTCGTGATGCCGATCTCCAAACCCTCGGGCGCTAACTCCTGCGCCTTCTTGACGCACGCCATGAGCATCTTGATCGCATTCGGCGACGCCTTTTCCTCGATCTGCCTCAACAACGGCTCGATCTTCGCAACCGCCATCTGCGGCGTGTCATTCTTCGCGGACGCAAACGCGACATTCCTAATATCAACTTTGGGACTCAACCCATCCATACGTTCTCTCCGTCCTGATGGTACCAGAAATTCGTTTCACGTGGAACGATTCTAGTTGAGCCGTACTTTCACGCTACTTGCAAGTCGTCACGAAAAAGGACGAGAAAACGTGACGCCGAACGCCGATCTACTTACGCCGTAGTTGCACTGTACTTTCGTCGCTGGCATAGTGCGAGGAGTCACATACCGGGCGGCGGGAGTGGCGGCCGATGGTACCAGAATGCTCCCCCCGTCCCTCGGCGCGCGTCCCGCATCGCACGCCAATCGCCCCGCAACAAACGCAACATATTGTATGATATCGGACGTGGATACGATAAGTCTTTATGCTGCAAGCTGTTAGGCGCGCGACGAGCGCCGAATGATGCGCGACGGTGGGCGTGTTAGGGTGTATTGGTGGCCGAACCCCATAATCCCCTTGCGCGGGATGATCTGGTAGGGCGAGCGCGGGCGGACGATTCGGCGCGCGGCGCACGTCACATAAGCGCCGTCATCGTCTCCTTCTGATCCTATGAAAGCGCTTTCATCGCGTCAATCGGCAAGTGACGGAAATCCGTCACTTAGGTGGGCAATTTTACCCAGGTGACGGAAATCCGTCACACGACATGGTATTCGATCGGCACGTCGGCACGTCGGCACGTCGGCACGTCGGCACGTCGGCACGTCGGCGCGTCGGCACGTCGGCACGTCGGCGCGTCGGCACGTCGGCGCTTGGCGCATCGCCCATGAAAGCGCTTTCATACCCAGAATCGGCGCATACTTCATACACTGGCCGAGCAATCGTCGCACGTTATCGGACCTTATAATACTATCCATTTGACAATTTTCTCGGAATTATTACCCTTAAGTACTTGCAATGTTGTCTGCCGATACTACAATTTGATCATCAACGTCGCGATTGTGCGGCACCGATGAGGCCACTAACCTGGAGCAGAAAATGGAAACGACATCAACCGAATCGCGAGCGTATTCGGCGCTATTCGCCGCAATTAATCCAATTGTTGAATCTTATCGCGACGACCTGCTAATACATGACCGGCGGATGATCGAACTCGCCGGCGACGAGACGCCGTTCATTAGCGCGGCGCGCGAGACGGGGACCGATCTTTGGCCGCTATTCCCGGCAGATCATTCAAATTTCCCGGCGCGCGGCGAGCGTGTCCCGTATCTGTTCGGCACGGCGGATCGCGAGCATATCGCGCGCGGCACCGCGAGCGGCGTCCAGCATTCCGTGAAATCTAATCGCGTGCTCCACTATTGGAATGGGCGCACGTTGCGGCGCATCGACGGGGCGCGCGCTACGGCAATCGCGAGCGCTTGGCTCGCCGGAGTCCTGGCCGCTTGGAAACGTTAACTCCGCCCCGCATTACCGCGCCGCGGCCGTCGCGCGGCGCGGACCTACGTGGCGGAAACCTAAACGGGAGTGCAGAACGATGTATTGTTCAATGTGCAACAACGTGCCGGTGAAAGACACGCATAAGTGCGCGAAGTGCGGAGAAACCTGTTGCCGCCATATTCATAAGGTTTGCCCAAAGTGCAAACCGACTCCGGCAATGGTGTACGACGACAACGCGCTTGTGTGGGTTCCGGTCGATATCCGGCGCAAGAGTGAAACGGCCGATTAACCCCCATTTACCGCCACCTGGCGGGGAGCGTGAGATGACGAAGCTCTACTATGCGACTTGCGACAAATTCGACGATAGCCGCACCGGATACTACGGCAGCAAGCGCGCGGCGCTCGCGGCTTTTTGGGCCGAAAACGTTTTCAGCGCGGCGGAGCGCGCCCGGGCGCGACCGTACGTCCGCGAAGAGTGCCCCGGTTGTGACGCGCTGGCATACGCGCTTTTATTGGCGACCACGGGCAGACCTAGCCCGGCCCTGGGCGTGATTAATTGCCGAAACGCACAAGCGGCGTGTGAGCATGTCGCGACCGGCGCGCGATGCGCGGGCGTTTGAAGTGAACTAAGCGCCGCCTAGTGGCCGGTGCGGCCCGCTGCGATTGCGGGCCGGCGCTTTGGGCAATTCCGCCCGATTGGAGAAGAGAAAAATGAGAGTGACGATAACGATTGATATGGCTAATGCGGCGTTCGATGCGCGCGAGTCGCCGTTTGAGCTGGCGCACACGCTGGAGCGGCTCACGTCTCGCATTCGCCGAGAGGAGCCCACCGCGCCGACGGAATGGCCGCTACACGACGTGAACGGAAACAGGGTAGGAAAGATCATTATCAGAAAGTAACTTTAACCCGGTCGGTGCCAGACCTAAAACGGCGGAGAGAAAAATGGAAACGATTGATTATCAGAAACAGGCGGCGGACTTTTTCAAGCGTAACGGGCTGCGGCTGCGAATGACGAAAAAGGGCGCGGACATCGCCCCGGCATGGGGCGGCAGCAACCACAACCGCTACGTTGTGACGATCTGGCGAGAGCGACCGAGCGAGAATGCCCCGGCGCAGCCGCACCGGATTACGTTCTCTTTTTGGGGCTCCATCAATGACTTCAACCAGCGGAAAGACCCAACGGCGCATGACATACTCGCCTGCATCAGTGGCGACGCCTATTGCGCCGATACGCTGGCGGAGTTCGTGTCCGACTTCGGATGGCACGAACGCGACCCGCTGGAAACGATCAAAGTATTCAACAATTGCCGGCGGTTCGCCCGGCGCTTGCAGAAGTTCTTCACGGAGTCCGAGCTAACCGAATTGGCCGAAATTTAGTAACTCCCCCGCCGCGGCGCGGACGGCGCGCCTAGCTTGGTCCGACTCCAAGCGCGGCCTTTGAGAAACCCCGAACCGCGCCGCAGAGGCGCAAGGAGAGTCAGATGATGACGACGATCAGCCGGACGACCTGGAACACGTATGCTACGACTGGATACGCACACGATGTGGCGCAGGATCAGGCCAGCGCTGGCGGGGTGCATCTGCATCAGGTGCGGCGCACCAGAGGGGGCTGGCAAAAACGTATCTGCCAGTCGAACGGCCAGCACCGTAGCTATGGCCCCGTCGAGCCGGTGTCGGACGCGGATGGAGAGGCACTGTTTGCGCGCGCGGAGCGCTACTAGATGGACACCGTTACCAGCTCGCCGCGCGGCGAGCGTAAGTTGGAGATTGAACGTGGATATTCGGACCATTGCCGACAGTTATTCCGAGCTAGCCGGTTCTGCCCATGCGTTGCTGGCCGCGCATCGCGACCCAAAATGCGGGCGAAATGTTCGCGAAGCGATGCTCGCGCAACTCGCCAGCGCGTACGCAAGGGCCGAGTCGTTGGGACTCGTAACGCCGCTTGACCAATATCCGACCACGAAACGGGGAGATTGAATTGAAACCGAGGGCACTGACTATTGGAGAGCGACAGTGGGCATAACAAAAATCAGCGTGTGGTACGATGAAACTAGCGATGACCATTGCTGGATCGTAGATGAATGCGACGACGGCGGCGGGACGAACACTCTGTCTACCCACGAGGAGCGGGAAGATGCGATCGCGACGGGGGAACAGGTCGCAACCGATCGCGGCCTGCCGCTCGTCGAGATAGATATCCATGGCGCGGAGAAAACGCTACAAATGGAGCAATCAACGTGAAAGACTTGAACAAAATCCGACAGCAGTATCAGAACGCCGACGGCACGCTATCGGTCGATCAGAACGACCCTCGCTTCCGCGCGGCGCTGCGCGAGCTGGACTACGACCTGCTCGAACGCGGCCACGCCGACCTTGCGGCGGCCCAGGTTGACCTTACGCCGGTCATGCGCGAGGCGCGGGCGCTGCGCGATCGGCTGATGATCCGTGGCGTGCTGATGCTGCTCGCCGGCCTGGCGATCGGCTATCTTGCCGGCGTATGGGCGGCTCGGCTCGGGACGATGTAACGATCTTCAAGCGGCGCGCGGCCCGATACTCCGTGCGCTGCAACCACCGGGGCGGGGCTTG
>OFRM01000159.1_pt1 | contig 30629 bp, 41 predicted proteins | sample 1543101 | NCBI WGS metagenome assembly OFRM01 (sample SAMN07774223, study PRJEB24372) | wastewater metagenome | isolation source: Exp Tend VB 0WW | collected 2016-02
CGTAAAAAAATAATAAAGAAAAACCAAAAAACCCAACTTCGGCGACTACTTGCGATTCCCTTACAGCTTGGACATGAGAGTTGCATAAAATTTAATTTATCGGGTAAATCCTTCAAATGTTACAAACTTTGGCTTCACACCATACAATTTTCCGAGTTCGACCGAAGCCAAATTGACTTTCTCGATGTATGGGTTGATCCGAACGATTGCTTCTTCACGACTGATAAATCCCTTGCGATAGTAATACTTCGCTCGCTCTGCTTCTGTTTTCAGGTGTATAGTTTCCTGATTCATAATTGTTTTATTATTAGTTATAGTCTCATTATAACGGCGACAGAAAAGACTGTCAAGCAAAAAGCCACCCTTTCGGATGGCTCTTTCTTTACTTCGACCACTTGGCTTTTGATTCATTCCAAGGAGAGGTTCCTTCTTTCTCGAACATGAACTTGGCGAGTTCGGTATTGTCCTTCGGGTTGTAGATGTTTTTGTTGAAACGATCATCACCCCAAAGCATTTCTCCATAATACCGCCAAGATTTGTTGAGTATTTGGAAACAGCCAGTTGCAGTTGAAGTCTTATTTTCTGCGAGAGGGTTATTCGAGGATTCTGCTTCGGTGATCCGAATCATGATCTCTGATGCCCCTGCTTGCTTCACCGCTTCGAGGCAGTCCGTAGGTTCAGTCTGTTTTGATACACTTACCCCACTTTCAGCATGAGCCACCTCTACGGCGATTCTAGACCCCTTAGAATTGAAATCCTCCAAAAAGGCTTTTCCTTCATAGTAGTTCACTCCACAGGAGATCCCGAAGGTTATGAGGAATGATCCGATGGCTACTTTCTTTGCTACTTTCTTCACTCTTGCTATGGCTATTTTAGTTCTCACGAACATAGTTTTTGTTTTATGGCTTATATACACCCGTATTTTCACCCGTAAAGGATTCTTTTGTCATCCTTATAATATCATTATACACCCAAAAAAGAGAAAAGTCAAGAACAAAAAACCCGCTACGATGAGCGGGTTTCATGTCTTCGGGAAGAATCCTTCCTGATACTACTTTGATTCTCCGATTCGGTCAATAGTCCTGATAGTGACGAAGAAAGCAGAGATTGAAGCAATAAGCGTAGTTTCGGCTTCACCAATGAGCCCTTTCGCCTGAAGGTATACAGTAAAAACACCTGCAAGCATGACCCAAAAACGAGTAGAACGAACGAATGAAAAATCCATATTCATTTGCAATGGACAGCACAACACTTGGAGCATTGGTCTGTTTTTTTGCCGTATTTCTTGAGTTGTTCGATATTCATGTTGGTCGTATTGAGATCAACATTACCCGAAATCCCATCGACCTTCCCTCTCGAACAGTACTGCCACACGGCATAGAATTGCCATGATCCGGTACTTGGCTTAAAAAGGGGATTTGGATTCTGTTGTTGCAATCCATATCGAGCCGCCCAAAGTCCATTGTCATTTTCTGAAACGACCGACCAATTGTATTTCTTCAGAAGGCTGTCGTAGGTATAGAGCATCGGCTTGAATCCGAGTTGCTTCTCAACATAGTTGATCCACCGAAGACACCAGGAGGCAGGGTCTTTGATCACATTTGACTCATAGTCGAGAATCACAATCTCCCCCTCCTTGATATCACCGACATTTTTCAGGAAGTTTTCAGCTTCTAATTCTGCACTGTTCACATCAGCAAAGTGATACGCCCCGAAGAGTAAACCAGCCTCCCGAGCTTCTTTTTTGTTCTTCTCGTAGGTCGGGTCTTTATACTTGAGTCCCTGAGTACACTTGCAGAAAGCAAATTCGTAGCCAGCCTTCTTGACCTTCTTCCAATCTATATTGCCTTGCCAATGGGAACAATCTATGCCTTTCATATTTTTAGTAAAAACGAATTAGATCAATGATGAGTGCTGTTAATAATATCATACCAATCAATGATGTCACCATCATAGCAAAAATAAATATCTTTGTGTTTTCTGTCTTCATAAACTAAAATCGGTAATCTCCCCACTCCGAGGAGTCAATTCAAAGGTAAACAACATCCAACCGAGAGAGATGGTCAGTGTGAGCGAGAGTAAGAATGCAAATGCGAGGATTATCATGTATCGTTTTATAAAACTTATATTTAAAGTTTAGTGCTCAACTTTATTTATATGACTTTCATAAGTAAAGTTCCGTGAGCTAGGAACGGGAGACATAGGGCATTTTATCAGGAATCAGCCCAGAAATCATCTGGTACCTGAAGGGATATTGCGACCCAATTATACTTCGAAGGAGTGATGAGTTTCCCCCTGCGTTCGCCCGTTTGACGACAGTCAGCCCTATCTTTCCGTTTGAGAGTGTCCCCTCTCATTACCATCTATGCGTAGTCTATCTGGTTCACCAGGTTATCGTACGGATTGTTATCCGACACCTCGCCCTGCATACGCCCATTGGGGAGGCTATTCAATAGATGATAATGAGAGAGCCGTAACTGCTCTCAGTTGGCACCGAAGAATGTTACGACACTGAGGTTTACCCTCTCATAGCCAACCCCCGAATACGCAGTGATTGACTCTGAGAGAGGCGGGATAAGTTTCTATCCCGACTAGAATGACCACCACCTTTCTTAGAAGCGACGGACATGGTGTCCGCCAGATACAGCGCAGAACTTCTCGCCACGAGACTTCGGCGAGATACCACGCTCCTTGAAAAACAACGCTTGCTGTTCCTTCAAATAGCCGTTGAGGCAATCTTTCAGTATGTTAGCGTGAAAGAATTGCTCTTGTCCATTGAGATGGAACCGTTCAGCTCCGGGTTCCCCGCAATAATGGCATACTTTACTGCTCATGACTTGCACTCCTCGAAAAAAGTTTTCTGATTCGCTCCTCTTCCCACCGTGAGATGGGCTTTGGAGTCGTCTTCTCTTCCGTTCCGCAAACGAGGTGATGAATCAACCCATTCGCCATAACGGTCGAGTCCGTGTACATCACTGCCTTTTCACACTTCGGGCAGATGGTTCTGACATCACACATTTCTCCCCCTTATCGGAAAAAATAGGTTACAACCTGCCACCACCCAATCGCGAGAACAGAATAGTGGATGACGACGAACGGAAACTTCATCCGTCTGAGCAACCGTGCATCATTTTCATGCTGTCGATACAGAATGGAATGGTTCACTTTACCCTCCTTTCAAGGGTATGGTTTGCGACACGACAGATGAGATTGATATATTCACTCACCACTATATCCTGTACCAGCTTGGCGCAGGGTTCATGGAAAAAGTAGGTAATACTACTCTCGACATCTTGGAATGAGATATACTTCACACCAAGCACTTTCTTGCAGAATCTGCAGGTTTGCATGGCTATCTCCTGTTAAAGTACTACTTGATTCGCTTCATATCTGTTCGCATTTCGATCAGCATGGTTTCAATTCCTGAAAGTTTTGTTTTAATCTCTACCTGACCAAGGTCGTTTCGGTTAATTTTATCCTCTATGTTTTCGACTTGTTTCGTGTGCGACCCAATGTCTTGTTTGTTTCTATCCACTTGTGTTTGAATAGTCCCAACCCATATACCAGCTCCGATCAAAAGAGAAATGTTTGCAATAAAAAAGTTTCGAAGAGTCTTTCGAAAATCATCGAAGTCATTATCCTCTTTATTGATATGTGCAATGAGCATATCTTTTATATTGAAGTTGTCCGGATGCATAGTTATGATTTTTGGATATAAGCCAGCGCGTAGTATGGTGGTCGGTTTTCATGAGCTGATCCGCTTCCAGCATTTTGAAAACCAACATTTTTGTCAGCAACATTGCCAACTGATGTTCCTCCGCTATCATATCTTGTGCCATACCATTTTTGAGCGGCATTTGCTGGTAATTCTGCTTCAGTCAGAACATGAGAGGCTTCTCCACCAGTAGCCCCGACGGCATAAGTAGAACCAGCACCGACGACAAAACGATCACGCAGATCAGGAGTGCTATTTGATCCATTGCAGAGATACCACCCGGAAGGAATCGAAGCAATAGATCCGCTCCATAAAATAATACCGCCGGATGGCATAGCGGTATCAAGGTCAGCAACAACATCAGAAAAATTCTGATTGACTTCAGATGATTTAATAACAGTAGATGGAGAAAAAGTGTAAGAAATTGAAGCCCATGACATAATTTTAATCTAAAAATTTTTCTTGAAGGAATTTCTGAGGAGTAGTATTTGAATCGGTACAGGTAATACTCTCAAATTCTTTTGGTGCCTTTTTTGCTTTTCGCCAGTAGTGTTTGTGGTTTTCGATTATTTGTTCTGCTGTTGAAGCAGAATTTCCTGATACAAGTTCAATTTTACAGTCACTGCAAACCCCTACTCTCATGAGTGTATTGTTCGAAAGTTTTATCAGGTGTTCATGATAGTTTTCCAGTTTTTTTGATTTTATTCCTGAAAGGTCAAGTATAGAAACCCCACACGAAGAACAGAGTCCGGTCATTACTTCCATTTTTTGCTTCATTGTAGGCATATCATGAAGGAGTAGTCGGGTTGTCATTGGTTACAATATCGACCGACTTCTTGTTAATTTCCTCGATTCTTTTCACAAAATCAGGCTGTTTGTTTGATAACTCTATTATGCAGTAATCAGGAAAATACTGCAAGCGGACAATTTGTAGAACCTGCCCCGCCGCATTTACGATATTGTAGTCCCATGAATCTGTATCAAAAACAGCCTCATCCCAAAGATTATTTCCCTTTGATGTTGCATTTCGTATTTTTACCGTATCCCCGACGAGCAGGCTTTCAATATCATATCCGAGTCCTCTATTGTAGTTTTCCCCTGAATTGTCGATGACTTTGAGGACGACACGGACTTCCGGCTCCGAGAGATTGTTGAGTATTCTATCTTTAATTGTGGTAGCAGTGGCAGAGAGGGTAACTCTCTCATCAATGTATTTGAGCGAGTGGGTACCATACGAACTCACTGATCCCGAGGCGACATATTTTTTGTACAACTTTGGAGATCCACCCCCAACGAAATAGATGGTATTGACAATGTTTTCTATTCGCTTTTCAGGCTCATAGTCGGCTATTTCTTTTCCGAGAGTGAGGGTATGAGTAGCGGTAGCTGATTTTTGCTTATAGTATATCTTGTCGTCAGCTCCGACTCGAAGGTACCAATCATATGGACTGATGTCGAGAATCTTTTTGAGAACCTCCTGATAAGAAACTGTGTTGAAAGAATAGGTAACAGTAGTCCCTGTAGCGGTTGTCGTCCCTGTGTCGTAATCAAGTCTTCCACCAGCAGAAACAAATTTATCAAGTACATCTTTAAGGATGGTTTCAGGATCATCAGAAGTGTAGGTTACAACAGTAGCCCCGCTTCTTTCGAGAATCTTCTGTTCAGTTTCCCACCAATACGAAAGAAAAGTGACTTTAATTGTTTCTCTATTGCCATGAATACTCGGTGTATATCTCGATAGTTTCCCCGAGTAAATGATCTGACCAGAGTAGCCAGCATCCTTATCAAACGAATAGACTTTAATCTGATTCTCGTAATCGACAGAGTTTCCTTCATCGTAATCGACTTCAAGCCGAGCAACTTCCAAAACTAACTCAGAAAAACCACCGTTAATGTCGATGGTAAAAGTTGGCTCCGTTATGACATCCTTCCAAGTCGTAATGAAATTACCGGAAGAATCATAAATCTTGAAAAGGAATCTTTTTTCATGACTCATAGATAGTTTTTGGTATAGGTAAATGTGAGGTTGTAGGTAAGGCTCGTTCCTGTGAATGTAAGAGTATAGGAATTTGATCCAATATCAAACTTAGGAAAGATCCCCGTGTAATCAACTTCGGCCCCATCTTTTGTCACTTTGAGAACTCCTTCATCAAAGATGATCTGCATCCCAGCGGTGATGGATGTTGTGAGCGTTAGCTTATCTCCATTTACGAGGAGTTCTACTTTCGTAATAGCCGTAGCCGCAGTTATATCAATAGTCGTCTTCATGGGGGGGGAGATTGTTCCGAGAACAGAAACGCTCGTAGTTCGAATAAGAGTAGTAATTCCCGTGACGGCGACGCTTGTGGTTGTTATGTCTGTCCCGACCCCAGCAGAACAGAGAAATTCCACCTCAAATGGAACAAATGTGATGTTGAAAAAATCTCGAGGAATATTGATTTTCGAGGCGGTAGCAACAAAACGACGGGTGCCACCAGCATATTCTATATCAAGATTTTTATTGCTACGGGAAACCAATTCCTTAAATGTATCTACATTTGCTTCAAGATTTGCAAGGCTCGTTCCTGTAATTGTCCCCTCCATTTTGAATGTTTTTTCTTTTAGTTCTGAGTTGAGCAAGGAAGCCCCCCTCTGACGAGCTAGCCCATACACAAACATCTGACGGTTTTGTACATCGTCACTCGTGAATCTCCGAATGGTGTACGGAGAGGAAACAAGGCTGACCGAATCAAAAGTGATTTGCATATTTTTATCCAAATGCTCCCATGCGAGTTAGCTCCTGATCTCTGTTCAAAGTCTTCTTCACGGCATCCACGATCATCTGCAGATCGTTATCATTTCGAACAGATACATTGTTAAAATTGACCGTGACTGATCCTCCAACTTGATCCATTTGTCGAATGTTACCCGACTGTGAAGGTACGAATACTTCAGGTCTTTTTTCTCCGACAAGATATTTTTGTCCTGCCATGACCGATCCACCAAATTGCTTTTCGCCATCATTTCCTTCTTCTTTTGATTTTCCTGAAAAAGAAAATTTGAGTGAAGTGATTGACTTGAAACTTGCTTTGATTTTTTCAAACCATCCAATGACTTTGTTATAAGTCTTCTCGATAGCAGAGACAAACGATCCCCATTTTTCCTCAGCCCAGATACTAGCATTTCCGAGAGCCTCTCCAAATTTTTGAGCCGCTACAACCACATAGTAAATAAATTTACCAATCAATTTCATGATAGTAATAAGCCCTTCAAGGACAGGCTTTGCAACAGCCCACGCCTGTGGGATTCCATCACGAAGAGCGGTGGTAAATGCTTCAATTTGTTTTTGTCCTTCTTCACTTTTTGAAAATTCTACCAGCTTATCAAGCAATGGCGTGAGAGCCTCAGCTATAACTCCTCCGACTGTTTCTTGGAGTTCTCCGAATCTTTGAGAAAGAATCTGAATCTTTCCTGCGGTTGTTTGAGCAAAGGCTTCAGATTGTCCTGCATAGAGTTTTTCAATGCTCGCAAGATTCTGAATCCCTGTTGCATTTTCATCTACTTCAAGCCCCATGGCTTTCAGTTCACGGGTGCTTCCTGCAAGCGTCATGTTCACCATTTTCTGAGCCTGATCGAGTTCGATGTTCTTCGCACGAGCGATGTCCATGGCGATGTTATTGAGTCGAGTCGCTTCCTCGACGCTTTTCGTAGAGGTATAAAATTTAGCAAGCGAAAGAGCCGCCGCCTCATTATCGAATCCAAGATTCAGAGTTTCATCAGCAAGGGATTGCAATTTTCCTTTTACAGCTTCCCCTTGTGCTCCCATTGTTCCAAGTATGGCATTGAATTTTGCTGTCTCCTTTTCTGCATCAATGAATGCTTTAACGGAAGAAACTCCAAAAGCTACCAATGCAGTTCCAGCGACCGCAGAGGCAACCCCGAGAGCCTTGAAAGCAGTGCCAGCCATCGAAGAAACCGATGAAGAAACCTTCGAGAGAACTTTCGTCGCTCGATCTTCTGCGGAAATCACCAGTTTTACATCAGTTTGTACTGCCATATCATTTAAGTCCTTTTGCATTTAGCCTTGCTTCTTCGGCTTCGGCTTTTCTGAGAAACTGAATTGTCTGCAAAAAAGGGAGAGGTGATTCGAGAAAGTCCATATAGCTCCACCCCATGTCTTTGCAGATAAGTGCTATTGAAACCCACTCGTCAGCCTCTACCCTTTTTCCGGCAACAAGATTGGCGAGTTGTGTTTCTATTTCTCGCTTTTTTTTTCCGACAATCCATTCTGAATTTGTTCTACCTGAGAAACAACTTCTGAAAAATCACTTGCAGGGAGATTGAGTGTTTTTTCAAGAGGAGTATCTCCCTCAACTCCTTCGACACTCACTACTATCAAAGAGATTGCCATGTCCTGTGCTCTGTCAGAGACATCGGCACGGATTGAAGACATTTTAGGTTTCCCATTTTCATCGACTCCGACTTCAACCCCTTCGAGAAAAATAGAGGTAATTTTTCGTTGTTCTCCACCAGTAAGGTAATCATTGAAAGTTACCCTATATCCTCCTTTGGTTGTGAGTTCGATTGTTGGTCGCATACTAGTAAGAGGCTACCGAGTTGATGACATACGCGTTGGAAACCAGCTGTCCGTTGGCTACATCCCAAAGGGCAGTAAAGTTAATTTTCTGTGAGGCAATTTCATCGAGGTCCCGTGAAGATTCCCATTCTGCGAAATCAACCCGAGGAAGTTCCAGATAAAACTCCGGATTGATAGAGGAAATAGTATCCCGAGTGTTGGTGAGTTTAATCCCAATGGCTTTGTAACCTCCATTGCACATATAATCCCTCCAAGTACGGTCTTCGTAGTTGAGTTCAAGTTCTCCTTCGATAGTAAAGGTACGGTTGTTGATGTCTTCCGGTTCAAGAGTCCCAAGTACCCAGTTATATTCGGTGTTCTTCGAAATAGTAAATTTCAGGCTCTTCAGTGAAAGAGCGGTAGCGGCTCCAAGTGAGGCTGTGTCAGCCGCTATTTTGAAAATCAAATCCCGAGAAGTGAATTTGTAATCGACTGCTTGTGCCGGAGTATACAAATCATCATTTCCCTTCTTTCCTTTCAACCCACAAACGAAGCGAACGAGCTCATTCATTTCAACGGATATTTCGAGAGAGTCCACCATACAACCCTTGAAAATCATATCACCGATAGGATCTTCTGCGTGCACTGAAAGTGATTGGTGCTGATTAGTATTCGAAAGTGTAAAGGTATGTTTGATAGCCGATCCACTGACGGTTGATGGTGTATCTGTTCCGAAAGTAGAAAGCATGAGAAGCCCGAAGCTGTTCGCGTTTACTTCCCCTTCGAGTGATCCTTCCGAGAATCGACCAGTAACAAGAGCTTGTGCTCCGTTCGCTCCTATATTTCCGTGAGCTTCCCCTGACCGTGCTTTGTTTGCCTTGTCATCAAAAGAAACATTCGTGAGAGGAATGGTATACCCAGCTGCCACCCCAACTCCGCGAGAAGTCTCTTTCCCGATTCCGATATTTACCCGACGAGATGAAAATAATGCCATATAGTTGTTGTTATGATTCTAATTATACCACTTTTGAAACCCTGACTGCAACTTCTACTTCTGCCACCACATATTTTCCGTCATTTGCCTCATAGATCTTGGAAACCGTGGGTGTAGCTCCTATCATAACCCGACCCGAAGGAAGGGAAATTCCACTTAAAAATTCATCACTGTCGATGTTATCCCTCACGGTATCGCATAATTCCTCGATAATCTCCCGAGCCTTTACGACAGAATGAATACCATCGAGATTCTGAATCAAAAAAATTGTAAAGGTATAGAGCTCTTGATTTTCACTTGATGTCTCGAATTGAGAAGTATTTCCGTCGGTTCGCACCATAGCAGAAGGATAACCATTGAAATCTTCTGTGGGGTAATCATGAACCTGTTGGATTTGTGATATCGCTTGCAGTTTGCTCTTCAATTTTTCCTTTATTGTGAGAAAGCTCATAGTGTTTTGTTGAGTGCGGTTTCAATTTCCTGATTCATGAATTCTGCAATTTTGTCTGACGAGGCTTCGGCAGTGATTTGAAAGAAAGGTCTTGCTTCCATAAATTGAGTCCCCTCGTGTACAAAAGTCGCATACGGTGTAGCGGTACTCGGTCGGATGGTAGCTTTCATGGGTTCAAACTCCTGTGCCTGAATTCCTCTTCGTAAAGCTCCTGTCTTGATCGGCGACTTCCACATGTTTGTTCCACTCGTGATGTGTCTCTTGGTTTCTCCTGCAACGAATACGGCGATCTTTCTCATGGCAATAGTCATGGCTTTTGCAGTCTCAGCAGGAGCGAGAGCAAATGCCCTGAGTATCTTTGCTTCATTTTTGATTTTTATAGAGACTGTCATATTAGTTGATTTTCTGAATCACAATCCCCATATAATCAACCCCAAAGCCATCTGTTCTATTTTCAATCCCACCGGCGACGATCTCGTAAATCCCTCCCTCATAGTCCTTGATTCTATCTCCTTCTCTGACATCGCTTCCAACATCAAGGTATACCTTATACATTTTCCCGAAGCTCCCACCATACATTGCCGTCTTGCTATCTGAAAGAGGCTGTTGAGTTGCTTCGAGTGAGGTCGTGAGGGTCGTGTATGAGGATTTGTTTCCACTCACCTGTGAGAGTCTGAAAATCTTTATATATCTATCAAGCAAGAGCATAGGATTTGTACTTGTTTATAATATCCATCACAGCAGGGTTGGTCATGGAAATTGCTTCAAATGTAATGGAGTGATCTCCGAGTGACTCTAACTTAATACCAGCACTCTTTGCCTTCTTCAAGAAATCACCGACGATCACAGCACACGCGTATTGTAGGTCATAGGGTATAGTGGCATACCCTGCGGTATAGGTGGCTCTGTAATTTTGTATTCCATTTGAGAATTTGCAAACAGAAGTAAGAAGCCCCGAATCGGTATCGATATAGTAATCATCAGTGTCAACCGTATTCCAAGAGTTTGTATTATCGGTTGCGTTTCTTTTTTCCAAAAGAGTAAAAGTTGTGACAGGATAATTTTTGAGTGTCACCTCGTAGCTTCCTTTTCCATCCAGTAATTCCTGCGTGTAGGTAGACTCCTTGAATCTTCGATGACACTTCGATTCAATATAAGTAGTGACGGCATTTATAAGGTCGGTAAGAAGTTCATCCTGACCAGTAATACCAAGAAAAGTTTTTGCCTGCCCGACAGTTATGAGTGCGTAATTTACGAGTGGCATACTACTTTATTTTAGCTTTATTTGAGCGGAACATCGTATCCTTCTTTTCAATGAAACGCAGTAAAGCAACGAGTCCTTTATCAATCAGTGTGTGAGCTTCATTATTACTGATTGTTTGGATGTCGCCCTTTTTCCTCCCCTTGTAGTCTTGTAGATATTTAATTGTTTTCATAGCTTATCCCCGTTCCCAAAAGAAAGGAACAGAGGAAACCATGAAACTTTACGGAATCGTGGTGATTTTTCGAAGAGCGTTTGCGAACACAACAGTACCGCCGATACGCTCGACAACACGGATAGCCGTCTTGTCTTGTGTAAAGGTAGTTTCGGTATCGTTGGTGATCTTGACAGTCATCATCTGCCGATCTCCGAGCCAATAAGCCTCACGGATGTCACCGAACATGATCTGCGATTCAGCGACCCAGTAATTTTCAATTACAGGGTACCCATGAATAGTAGCAGGCTGTCCAGGTGCTACTGGATCGCTCCAAATGTAGCGACCAGTCGTATCCTTCAGCTTGCGAAGTTCTTTCACATTCACAGGATTCACGAGGAATGATGCGTTTGGTCGGAATTTCACTGGCAAGTCGTAAATCAGGTCAATGATGTCATCAAAGTCCAAGTTACCGGAACAAACTCTCGAAGCAACCGTCGCGACAAAAAGTCCCGTTGGCTGACCCGTTCCTGTTCCAGCAATGATCGCCTGATCTTCCTTTTCTGCAATCTTCAACGCGAACCGTCGAACCAATACGCTCGACAAGTCAAATGCGCTGTCTGCAATAAGTTCGTCGGTCATGTAAATGATGGCGGCGAGCTTGTAGGCAGTGATTGTAGGCTGGGTAAAATCAGCAGTCGTCGTGGTCTTCGTTGCACCTTCAGCCGTCCAATATACATCAGGACCATGATCAATCATCGTCAAGGTGAGGACATTTGTCTTCATCGGGACAACAGTAACCTTGGAACGCATAGTGGCGACTTGAATGACTTCTTCGAGTAATGTCGAGTAGAAGTCCTGAGGAACAGTATATCCACCATCAGCATTCACACCCTCGGAAAGAGCCTTAAGAGACACTTCGTCGGCGGTGAAAAGGGCGTTGGCGAAAGCCTTCACTCTTTCATCCTTCGTGAGCTCATTGATAGACTTCTGTACATCTTGTGCGACGAATACTTTGGCAACAGCCTCGGTTTTCGAGGAAACCATTTCTTCACGCAAAGCCTTCACTTCAGCAGAAAGTTCATTCTTGATAGAATCAAGTCCGAGCTCGGCACGGATAATACCAGCCATTTCTTTGGCGGTAGCTTGTGCCTTCTCCTCTGCAGTGAGTTCTTTTTCTATAGTCATATTTTTTCACCATCCTTTCTATTTATGGAATGACATAGCTCTTGGAGAAGTCCAGTCGTCCTTTTCAGGAGCTTTTCATCTTCAACAGCTATGGATCGACCATCACCGTCTTTTCCAATGCTCTTGTTGCCAAGGTTGGCGGTAATTTCTTTGAGGAGAGTGTTATTCTCGATCGCGACTGCGTGAATGTCGGTAAGTGCTTTAAGGCTTTTCTTTTCTGGTGTTTCTTCTGCTACCGGTTCTACAACCGTTTCAACAGGAGCAGTTTCGCCTTCTTCGAGTTCTTTTTCAACAGCCCAGTATTTCACGAGAGCGTTAGCAAGAGTGTTTTCTTTCATACCCTTTGCGATGACAACCGCCTCTGCGTTAGCGGGCACGGAAACAAGAGATATTTCCAAAAGCTCTGCCCGAGTAATTATCGAAGAATCATTTGCATCATACTGGCGAGGTATGAATCCGACAGAAAAAGTATTGAGAACTCCTTCTTTTACCATCGCGTATGCTTCGCGCGCTTTCTGTGTAGCCTCTGAAAAAATAGCCTTGAAATAAAGTCTTCCTCCTTCGATTTTAAGTTCAGTCACTCGACCGATAGGGAATTCGTAGTAATTGTGAGAAGCAAGCAAAACAGGATTCATCTCGAAATTTTTGAGATCCCATCCTTCCTGCCGGATAATTTCACCATCACGATCTCCCGACTCTGAAGACGCAATACCGATGATTTCATTGTCCTTCCTCTCTAAAAATCCTTTGATCTTGTTCATATATTTTTATAAAAAATCCCTCACGCTGAAAAAGCGAGAGGGCTTTCGTAATCCCAATTTATTATAAGTATAGCACCATTATTTTTATTGTCTAGCCCCCTTTCTATCACTCACCACTCGGTACTTTACGAAGTAATGATTTTCTCTTTTACACTTTGGGCATTCCCTTGTCATCGTCCATCCATGAGGGAGTGCTTGTGTTATTTTTTCAATGAGGTACTGACAGAACCGGCAATAGAGAAACATAGTTTTATGTAAATGCAACCCAAGCAATTCCGCTATATACTTCAAATTTTTGTGTGTCTGTATTGAATCCAAATTCCCCTTCCCTTCCTGCAGGTCGAGAGGCAGTATTCCATGTCGGCATAGTAAGTCCCTTGATCTGAAGTGCAAGCTGTCCTGTCTCCAAGAAAATATTTCTGTTCAGTTTGTAATTCGACCCAGCGGAAGGTGATGGTGATGTACTAGCACTCGGTGAAAGTGACGGAGAATTTGAGGCAGAAGGAGAGAGTGATGGGCTTCTTGATGAGCTTGGCGATATGGATGGACTCTGTGAAGGCGACTGTGAACTTGATGGGCTTGTAGACGGTGAGGAACTAGAGCTTGGAGAAACACTTGAGGAAGGAGATACCGACGGCGAAACTGAACTAGATGGGCTAAGTGATGGAGATAAAGATGAGGACGGCGAAACCGAAGGACTGACGGATGGAGATCGTGATGGTGATACCGAGCTTGATGGGGAAAGTGACGGGCTGACACTACTTGATGGGCTCTTTGAGGCAGAAGGGGAAACAGAGGGCGAAGCACTCGCGCTTGGTGAAATACTAGAGCTCGGCGAGATTGAGGGGGATTGACTTGATGATGGTGAGAGTGAGGGAGATTGAGATGGACTTCTAGAGGATGACGGGCTCAAAGACACTGATGGAGAGAGTGATGGTGAAACCGATGAGGATGGCGACTTTGAGGCACTTGGAGAAACAGAAGGAGATTGTGAACTCGAAGGGGAAACTGATGGAGAGTTGGAAGGTGAAACCGAGCTACTAGGGGAAACAGAACCTGAAGGAGAAACCGACGGAGAAACTGATGAGCTAGGTGAGAGACTTGAGCTCGGCGAGAGAGATGGAGAGATGGATGATGATGGCGATCGCGATGAAGACGGCGAGACGCTCGCACTCGGAGAAAGTGATTGGCTGACTGAAGAAGATGGTGAGAGCGAGGCACTAGGTGATACTGATGGGGATTGAGATGGGCTGACTGACGATGATCCGGCTGATGGGCTTGGTGAATTCGAAGCGGAAGGGCTGACTGATGGGCTCACTGAAGAAGAAGGCGAAACTGATGACGATGGGGATAAGGATGGCGATTTCGAAGCGGAAGGAGATAATGAAGCACTTGGTGACAAAGAAAGCGATACCGAGCTCGATGGGGAAAGGCTCGCGCTCGGTGAGACAGAAGGAGAAACAGAGCTTGACGGTGAGAGGCTTGCTGAAGGTGAGATGGATGGAGAAATGGAGCTACTTGGAGAGAGGCTTGCTGATGGTGATATTGATGGACTGATACTTGACGATGGCGATTTACTGGCTGATGGGCTGAGTGATGGAGATATGCTCGAACTCGGGGATACTGAGGCACTTGGAGATACACTTGGAGAAATTGAGCTCGATGGGCTTTTTGAGGAAGATGGTGATAGGCTTGGGCTCACCGATGAGGAAGGGGAAACTGAACTGCTTGGAGAAACACTAGCACTAGGAGAAAGTGATGGAGAGATGGACGAGCTTGGGGATATTGAGGTGGAAGGAGAGAGCGATGGACTAACAGATGATGACGGTGAAACTGACGCCGATGGGCTGACGGACGGAGAAATAGAGCTTGAAGGACTCAAACTCGGGCTTTTTGAGGAAGATGGTGAAACTGAAGCGGATGGTGATAAACTGGCGCTTGGTGAAACGGATGGACTCTGACTGCTTGATGGTGATAACGAAGCGCTTGGTGAGAGAGAAGGACTCACACTGCTTGAAGGACTCTTTGAAGCTGATGGCGAGAGGCTCGCTGATGGAGATAAGGAAGGTGAAATCGAGCTACTCGGTGAAGTGCTTGGGCTTTGTGATGGCGACACTGAAGAACTTGGGGAAGTGCTTGCACTTGGTGAGATTGAGGCGCTTGGGCTGACTGATGGTGATTGTGACGAAGATGGTGATAGAGATGGCGATTTCGAAGGACTCATGGACGAGCTTGGGCTTTTCGAAGCAGAAGGAGAGAGAGAAGGAGATTGTGACGAAGATGGACTGACGCTGGCACTTGGAGAAAGTGAAGCTGATGGGGAAACCGAAGGGCTCACTGAGCTCGAAGGTGATAATGATGGACTATTGCTTGGAGATATTGAACTACTTGGAGAGAGGCTTGCTGATGGTGATACTGACGGTGAAATACTAGAGCTTGGCGAAAGTGAAGCTGACGGTGATACGGATGGCGATACTGAAGAAGATGGGGATCTGGAAGATGAAGGACTTAATGAGGCCGATGGTGAGAGTGATGGGCTGACGCTAGAACTCGGACTCAACGATGGTGATTGTGATGAGCTTGGGGATAGAGAGGCACTTGGAGAAAGTGATGGAGATTGAGATGGTGATTTTGATGAAGACGGGGAGAGGGACGGCGAAACGGATGATGATCCGGCTCCAGCTGTATAAGTGGCATACATGGAAAGCTTTTTTGTATTTGAAGCTGGAGTTGTTGTCCATGGGGATTCAGGCGAACTATAAAAAGAATCAGAGGCACTATTTTCAAGATAAAGAGTGGTTGTAGCTGTATCATATTTAACAAAAGCATCAGCTCCTATATCTGCCATGGATGCTCTTGATGCTAAAACATTTATAACATAAGTATCAGTCGATACAATACTTTCACTTCCAGCTGTCCATGTTGTAAATACAAGCCTGTCCGCATAGGTCAACCCTTTCTCTGCCCCAGCAAAAATTTGTGTGTGAGAATTTGAGCCTCCGCCATCTTTTTTACTAAGAAAAGCCTTAAAATTTCCAGTTTCATCACCACAGAAGGCACAAATTTTTACATTATCAAGAGTCCCATCTGCACCAGCAAATTCATTCCCAACTCGACCATTATTTTTAGAATATCCATCTGCAAACCCATAAAAACTACTTCCTTGTGTAGTGTAACCAAAAGTAGGATCGACAAAAACAGGATATAGAGCAGAATTAAGAAACTCCTGTGGTACTATAATTGACAGCGTGTCGTTTTCTATTGAAAGTTCCCCCCATATCTCATTCCCGTTCGAGTCTTTAATATGCGGTCGATAGATATGCCCGACCTTTCCGGTACCATAGATTTTTTCACCTTCGATGTTTATTTTTTCTTCTGATGTATAAACAGCATACGAACCGACGACATTTTCAGGACGGAGTTTTCTTTTTGTTTCTAAAAGAGATATTCCCTTTCGATTAGCATATTCCTCGACTTCCGAATCTTCGAGTTCCGGCTGATAGTAGAATTCCAATCCTTTTGTTTGGAGGCTGAAATCGACAATGTTTGACTTTGGTTTTTTAGTAAAGACAACTTCAAATTCAGAGGCTTCTTCTTTTTCATAGAAATGAGCTTCAATAGAGCCTTTTTTCCAAATTATTTTTTCATCGAGAGTACCAACTTCCTCTAAACCAACTTCTTCGTGAATAAGGCGAGCGGAAAAGTTCACCTCATTATCCCACCGCTTCATTTTAACCTGCGGGTAAAATGTGGTTTGTTTAGTATCTCCAACTTCAATTTCTACAACATCACGAGCGTCTTCTTTCGCAAGAAAAGCAAAAGATTCAGTCGCTTCATTGACTGTATATTTATCCAAAATAATTGAGTTAATTTTCTCTGAATCTAACATAGATTTTTTATCCACAAATCATCCTTTTTCCCTTCCTCCCAAAACTTCGGCTTTCTGATGAAATCTTTCCTGTTCCATCTCTTCCATGTTGTATTATTTAAGTGGGTAATGTCAATAGACGGGCATTCCGACTGAAAAATTTCTATAGGACATTGAAATTCCCATTTTATTCTTTTGTGGGTAAACGGCTCAAATCCCATGTGAAGTGGTTTGTAGTTATCGCCAAGTTTTTCAATCAGAGCGACTCTTTCTCTGAAGTGACGGATTGCCGTTTCACGATAAACCACCAATCCCGAAAGAGGTGAGACATCATAATGGATAGCAAAGCCATCTGACTGCCGGACAAACCAATAATTCCCGTTGTAGTAAAATGTATTTTTATTCTCCGGTGTGAAATCAAAATAAGAAGGGTGGTAAAAAACATCATGCTCACAAAAGAAAACTATGTTTTGAGTCATTGCCTCTAGTCCGGCAAGTATTTGTTTGAACATGGTAAGGTATCCCCGTTGCAATGGTAGATAAATGTTTCTCCCAAAATTCATTTTCTTCAAGGAAACGCTTGTGATCGGTAACCCTGATTTTAGGAGCTGTTTTCGAATGCTACCAGCAAGTTTCATGTTCAGGCAGTTGTCGGTATAGTACAGAATCCCCTTTGAAGGATTTCCTTTTAACTTTTCAATTTCTCCTTCATTCCAATCAGGAACAGGAGAGAACTTCTCTACAAGCCATGAAAGCGGTCTGATTGCCTTATCCCATGTCCCATTGAGAAAGAGTTCTCGACTGTACTTTCTCGCGTTCTCGACTTGCTTATTATCTTGCTCATACGGAAAAGAAAAGTCTCCTCCCTGAGTGCGAAAAAGGTGAGCATACCAGGTATTCTTGTTGATAAGCACCCGACCGCCCGAGAGCCATGTTTTACAAGCAACCTCTGTTCCTTGTGCTCCCCATGATCCAAATTTCTCATCGCATATTTCAAGCTCCCAGTATTTCTCCCGAGTGAGCATAAAACACGACCCTTGAAGCGACATACTTTCAACCAAATTTCCCGCTTGGTTTTTTTTGTATTCATTGAAGTATTGGAAATGAAGAGTGGTATCGAATCGGTATGATGTACTAGTAGGATTGGTTTTCGGAATCCAAACGACATCACGAACAGTTTCTTTCCCACAAACAGTACACACGCCTGAAGGTCCTTGATACCTTCTATGTCCTTCTTCACACACCCAATCAAAAGCATGTAAGTTCCTCATTGCAGGAGCCATCGTGACATTTCCTTCTTTCTCCATGGCTTCAATCATTTTTCTGTCGAATCCCTGATCAAAAGCACAATGAGCGTCACACTTCATAATATATTTAGCGGTAGAGAGTTTCACTCCGGCGTTGGTAGCCGCCCTTTGTCCGATAGATTCAGGAAAGAAAAGTATCTTGACTTTTGGATGTACGGCTATCTGTGGATCAGCCCATGCTCCATCAAGCACGGCAATGACTTCAGTATCTTCTTCACAATGAGAAACAATATCCTCAATCGTTTTAGCGAGGAACATTTCATTTCGTGCCGGAATAACAATACTGAGCTTAGGCATATTTATACATTTTTTCCTGACTGGTCTGGCTTAAATTATGGAATAACCCTTTTGGATTGAGATCACCATCTTCTCTCCATCGCCCGAGAGGAAATAAGTAAATATCACTTCCTACGGCAGGCTTCTCCCCTCTATACGCCCTGTTCCATTTTGAATTGAAATGGCAATCATCTCCTTGTTTAGATACAGGATGGTACCCCTTCGTACAGGTTCCCTCACTATACCCTCCAAGTTTCTCAAAAATATCCTTCCGAATGACAAAGGTGTTTCCGTGCACCGAAGCGTCGAGTGTTTCTCTGAAATATCCCCAATCGTTGAGGGTTTTTCTATCCTGTACAACATCTCCTGAATCATCGAGTACGGCTATCTGTCTTCGAAATATCATCTTGTTCCCTGTAAAACGAAGCGCGTCGTCAATGGATTTTCTTGAAATAATATGATCAATATCAGTCATGAAAAGGTATTCTCCTTTCGCTTTACTGGCTCCGAGGTTTCTCCCGAGTCCCTGCGTCCAGGCAAGATTGTTTCCTGTTTGGTAGCTCGCGCCTTTGATTGGCGGGTTGCTTCCGTCATCAACGATAATTACTTCAAAATCATCACTCTGAATCTTTGAAAAATGAAGGAGTTGTCGCCTCACTATCTCGTAGCTTTCGAATACGGAAATGACAATGCTAAGTTTTAACATACGCCCAGCATTTATTATGATTCTTTGTAATGATAAACAAAGGAGCTATCCGATAAGACTTCACCCAGCCATCAACAGCATTGATCACATTCATTTCGCTCCACCGACGGGAGTGTTTGGTATAGTCGTCGTAATCGTGACCATATACGATCCCCCCCTTTCTCACTTTTTTTGACCAAAGAGCGATGTCTTCGACACAGTGTTCATAATCATGGTTTCCGTCGATAAAAACAAAGTCGAGTGATTCATCTTTAATTGTCTTAACAACCTCATTGCTCCACCCTTGAATCAGTTTTGCATTTTTCCCTTTGTAGACTTCTTTTGCTTCCTCATGCGCCTCTTTGATGTCATTCGTATCATAATCCTTATACCCACCATATATCTCCCACGCGTCCACGCCTATTAGGAAAAGGTTCGGAACATACCGAAGGAGATACTTCGAATAAAGTCCCCGATAAACACCTATTTCAGCTCCATTTGTAAAACCAAGCTCTCCAAGAAGTCGAGGAAAATCCTTGAATCTGCCGATAGGAAGTTCTATCTTTTTTTCTTTTGGATCAACACCATATTTTTTACAGATGTATTCTAGAGTTTCCATAGTTCCTCTTCCCAGTTTTTCGCCCACGACGGGAGTGGCTCAAACTTTTTGATTAGACTAATAAAAAAATCCTTGTTTTCCACGAGCCAAGTATTGAATGAATATGCGTAGCACTTTCTGTTTTCAGCCCTGCTCATCCAATACATCCTGCCATACTTCTCTCCTTTGTGGAGATGGGCATACCAGGTATTTTTGTTCACTTTACACTTTCCTCCATTCTTCCAAGTAGTAAAACAGATTTCTTCGGATTCCTGCCCCCATCCTGTGTATCCTTCAATCTGCATGAATCTGTTTTTTTGAAACCATTCCTTCGTCATAAACCAACAGCTTGCCTGCATGGTCATGATGTCGTCAATTGGTATGTCTTTTCGCTTATTACTCCTCTCATCCCACTTGAATCCATGTATAGAGTGATCTTGAATAAGCGGTCGGTACATGATGTATTCATAATCAATCGGTGGTCTTCCATCTTTTTGATCCTGTAGACACCAATTTTCCGCGTCCAGCCTATGTCTCCTCGGCACCTGTACCCAATCAGGTTGATGGTCTTTTGCGAGCTGTATATCGAATCCTGGAGCTACCATACAGTGCGCGTCAAGGCTCATGATGTATTCTCCTTTTGCCACTTCCACCGCCTGATTGATCCCATGCCGTTTCTTTGAATAATCGGTAGCCGGCATTCGAAGATATTTCACTCGTTCATCAGTAATGAGTTCATCGGGTTCATATCCATCAAGTACAGGGATTATTTCTATCTCTCCACGGGAATTTTTCAACACATCAAGAATAGTCTGATTGAGGAATATCTCGTTTTTACTCGGGATGATGACGGTAAGCATATCAGAAAATATTCGAAATATAATCATACCCAGCCCCCACTCTATTTGTCCACGCGGTAGGAAAATCAGAATCTCCCCGAAGGTATCTCCACGCCCCATCATTTTCATACATGATAAACCACGCTCCATCAGCATTCACGAAACCATAGTAGTCGCCATTGATTTCAGTGATCTTATAATCAAACAAACTCCCTGTGATTTTCTCATCCATGGAAGCGATGTTTTGACTTTGAGCATTGGTCAGTCCACCCGCAGGCGCACCTCCCCCGCCTCCCTTAGCGTCGTAAAACTTCCCCTCTGTTGAAACGAGCTTGACTGCGATTGGTTGCGTCGCTTTCTGATGAAAGGGCATCGAAACGATCATCCCTTCAAGAGCTTTGACTACCTTAGAAAATCCCTTTGAAAGGTCATCAGATATTCCTTTGAGAGAAAACCATTTTGGTTCCTTCACTTCAATAATCTTCAGCGGATCAGGGATTTTAATATCCGAGAGATTCGAAACTTTAACGCTCTTTGCTGGTTCAGGAATAGCAATCTCTTTGAGATTCAAAACGGTTACACTCCGATCCTCCATCTTCACTGAAAGAGTAGTATCAAGCATTTTTCGAAGGAGTTCGAGTTCCTTGGTGAGAGTATCATTTGAGAGGGTATTTATTTTAATGATGTCGATTGGCTTCTTGTTGTTCAACACCGAAAGAGCACTGCCAATTTCAGTCAGCAAGCCTTTTACTTCATCTCTCCATCCAATCTCATCAGCTTCTGCCCTCTGCCTTTCTTTGAGGAGTTCAGCTTTTTTTTTGAGTTCTTCGATTTTATCCATATTATTCGAGAATATCTTCGATACTCTTTAGTCTTTTGTCGAGCATTTTCAGAGTCTTTTTCTTTTCTGTTTCAAATTTTTCCATCTCAGTTTCCAATCTTTTCCGTGCATTATTCAGAGCAACTTCACGATCAATGAGTTTTCTTTGTGATTCGATTTGTGACAGTTCACTTTTCCCAAAGATAGGCAGAATATCACATCGGCAATTTGGATGAGCCGGCATATAGGTAATGCTATCCCCTGAAAGAGTAACAAACTTCTCATTCAACCCAACCTTCTGACCATCAAGATCGGCACAAGTCTCACAAACCATTTCATCAGGAGCCGTTATCCATTCTTTTCCGACTGCCTCGACCTCCTTGTAGACCTGTTGCTCGGCGAATCCGGTCGCTCTTGCTACCTCTGTCCGTGCAATGACTTCACTGCGAGCGGGGCTATCGAAGTATTCTTCAAGAGCGCTCCGGAGATCAGCGATAGGAAGTTCTTCGTCCGCCCACTTTCCGAGAATTGTATCCACATCTTTTGAAGTTGTTTCAGTAGCTTGCTTCCCGAGTTTTACCGTGTTTTTATTCACGAATGACCTCACAACATCATCCTGCGAAGATAGAGACCCATCAAGCCCAAGCATGGCAAAGGTGAGTTTTCCTTGTTTTGCGATGGCTTCCTCTATGTATGGAAGGCTTATTGAAGCCAATAATTCTTCTTGTGTCTCAACATCAATGTTCAAGCTAATTTTTGTCTTCACTTTTTTTCCTTGGAGTTGTTCAGTGAGGTCTTTTTTTAGCCCGACAAAATACATCATCAACCGTTCCTTGTACCGTTTCTCGACTTCATCAGTGATCAACAACTTCTCCTTATGGAGCTTTTTAATATCATCACGATCAACCACCTTAGGCTTCATCATTTCCTTAACTAGGGTAACGAGTGACGGTACTGCTTTCCCGCTCTCGTCAGGGATAATAGGCTCCTGTTTTTCTTCAACTGGTTCTAACCCATCCTCTTCTCGGTATTCATTCACTGTCCGCACCCCTGAAACAATGTTGATCTGTCTGATTTGTGCTTTGAGTAATTCGTCTTCCTGCACGGGATTATCAAATTCAAACCACAAATCAGCACCAAACTTAGGGAGAAGGTACTGATTGATTTGAGCCTCGATAAACTTGAGCTTTGGCTTTACAGCACGACGAGCAAAGACTCTATCAGCATTCTCTCCATTTGCTCTGTTCACATCTTCAGTTATCCCAGCGACGCTCTTTGGTACCTTGAAAGCAGAAAGCACTTTGTCTCTGATTTGTTTCTCCTGCTCTCCAAGTTGGAGATCATTCATCGAAAAAGAAGTCTTGTTGAATTTCAATCCTTTTTCAAGCACATTCATTTTGTGAGCATTCTTCACCCCACGATGACGGGCTTCAAACTGCGACCGGAGTCTTTTAATCGAAGCGTCGTCAAGCTCTGCGTCTGTTTCAAGTGTCCCGCCGGGGGCGGCGTAGTTGTAGAAAAACACACGAAGCCATTCCTCCATAAATGCATCAATATCAATAGTGGAAGCGATGTACTTCAACACACCACACCCACGAAAAGGCGACTCCGTAGAAGGGAGGCGATAGAAAATAACCTCCCCTGGCTTGAGGACTTTCATCTGTCCATTTGTCTGTCGGTATTTGTATCCTGAAATAAAGTCTTTATCTGAATAAACAACTTCAAGATTCGACGGCGTAAGCAGTGCCATCGAGGTTGGGTTCTTTTCCTTATCGAGAACGATAGGAGCCTCACCCTCTGCGAGGAGATAGGTGACAATCAACCACAACATTTCCTCCTTTGTTTGAAAAGAATTTGGCTTATCGAAAAATTGCTTGAATGGATGATTTTCAGTAATAAGTTGCCATTCCCCCTTAGTGGTTCCTTTCTTTCGGTAGAGTTTATACCCACTCTGAGCTATCTCATCAGCAATCGAGGAGATAGCGACATACGCCCATGAGCGAAGTCCTTCCCTAAGATATGCACCAGCTTTGCTTTGTGGTGGAATTTCTATAAAATACGGAGCGATTATGTTTCCGAGAGCCGCCTTCATGACCGGCACTTCTTCCTTAAAAAACTTCGTAAAGAATGGTATTTGCATATTAGATTCGTATAATTCTCGGTGCATTTTCAGCGACCGTTTTATTGAAAGTGAGAGCGAAAGCGTCAGCGATGTTTGGACTCGCGATTCCTTCTTTTCTCATCTCTTCTTTTGGCTTAATTTTTAATTTCCCCGAAGTATCCTCCTTGTATTTAATCAAAGTAAGCTCGTTCCATTCATCACCGAAAGAAAGTTTTCCTCCGCTTTGTATCCATTCCCGAGCGTCCCAAAAGTTTTTCGCTTTCAAATTCTGAAATTTCTCTCCTCCTGATTCGCTCCATTTTACGCCACGGACTTTCAATCCTATCTCTTTGAGCCGATCCTCAACTCCGGCTCCGATTCCGTTCGCGTCAATAAAACAGTTCCCTGCTTCTATTTTATACCTTTTTAGTAAATCTGCAATAGTGCGGGTAGTAGCCATGAGATCAGAAACCCTCGATCGGTGGACTATCTGTGCAAATGCCCCGCTTCGAATAATCCCAACATTTTCATCTCCCCCCTCTCCTATATCAAAACCCAGCTTCATAATCCCTCCATGTGGGGTTTCTGCCTTAGCGTTGTCAATTTCATCATCAGTGAGCAGTCGGTAATACCCTTCGGTATCAATCGACTTTTCATCAGGGAATTTGCACTCGTAAAGGATCTGAAAGAAAGCCTCATTTTTCATCTCATCAATAAACTCCTCGGTATACCGTCCCTCCCTCATCCCTTGGTGGTAGTTTATGAAAATCTTCTTGTATTTCTCTGAATGCCAGGTTCTCTTGAAATGACCATTCGTGAAAGGGTTCCCAATCTTTAATAAAAACCCTCCACCATGACCCCCGAGCATACGAAGGAGCATGGACTGCAAATCATCAGGAATCAGTGATGCTTCATCCTCCACGATGTTTGCACTCCCCAGTCCCGTGAGAGAATCAATGACTCTCCTTCGGTTACGAGAATCCGCCGTGTAGGTTCTCACACCACCACCACACCTCCAAGTAAGTCTCTTCCTGCTTCGTTCCCTTTTTATTCTCTCCAACCCTTCGGTTCTGTCTATCTCTAGTTGTGAAAAAAGCCTCTTATCATCAAAAGTGTGCTTGATCACTTTCTCCATGATGATGTCCGACTTCGGCTGTGAACCCGTGACGATGGCAAAATCCTCTGAAAATGTCTGAGTACGAAGAATAATAGCCATGGCAATCGTCTCTGATTTCCCATACTGTGTAGAGGCAATCACCTGCACCCGAGGATGATCCTTGAAAAAAATTGACGCGAAAATTTCCGCCTGACCATCAGAAAGCTCGAAAGGCTGTCCGATGTCATTTTTGAAGTACTCCCTCACTATCCGCTTGCTTATCTGTATTCTTTCCATTTTTTAACATATCAACGAGTTCACGCATAGCACTCCGATCATCTTCTCCCACATCATCGAAGGCTATGTTTTGAGTAGGCATTCCATCGATATAATTCCACATCAACCGAATCATGGTAGGGTCTTCTTTTGTGAGGGCAAGGTAGATGATTTTCTTCACGAGAGCTTCTTCTAGTTTTATTTCCTGTCCATCCTCTGTCTTTCCGACCTTCTGCAAGGCCTCCCTGACGAGTGTGGTGAGGTGTCTGGCACCCTTTGGCTTCCCAGCGGGGTTGAGCCTCGCTCCAGGCAATAACTGACCTGTTACGGGGTCTCTAGGGGCTAGGTTTATGCTATTATTTTTTAGTTCTTCGCTCATATTCCTTTAATTGGACAATTTACCTGCGGATTTATATCTCCTGCTTTCCACTTCACAATAGCACTTCCCCATTTTTTGACAAACAACGCCATTTGTTGTGCTTCTCGAAGTTTTGTCCGATAGGCCGAACATCCTCCGCTCATGTCCTTGTGCTTGGCAAGATAATGGTATTTGTTGAATCGAAGGACTCTTCTGTATCGGTTCAGCACTTGGAGACTGAAATCATAATCCTCTTTGAGCCCGAGCGTTTCATCGAATCGAATCGGACATTCCTTTGTGATCCCCATGCAGGGTCCGAGAATCACGGAAGAGAGCGAGAGAGGCGAATATTGCCTGTATGCCATCTTATCTGCGAGGAGATTGACTCCCCACAAAACCGTTCCGCAATCCTTTGCCATCTCGAAGAAGTTTTCGAATCTTTCCTCTATGGCTTCGGCAGGCATTTTTTGAAGTTCTGCGTGTTCATAGAATCCAAAGTAGGAAATATCATCATCAAGCATCACAACATCGTCATTGGCATTGTTGAGGATGAAGTTTCTCACTCTTGCCATATTCCCTCCGAGGCTATCAGGCATGACCATGAGCTCATTCGGGATAGCTTCTCGGTAGAGATCCTCTTCCGACTCATTCACCAATACGATCGCATTCTTGAGGTAGTGCGGGGTAATGCAGGTGTTTGGTCTTTTGTAACTAGGAATTATGATTTTCATTTTTGTTCAATAAAATTTCAAGGATTTCTTTTCCATCCACTACCCGACCAATTCCGATCTTTCTAAATCCATGCTTTGAATCGAGAGCCTGTCTCTGTCCGAGTCCGAAGGCTGTCTCAGCACTCTTCCAATCCATAACATTGTCGAAAACAAGCACGATGTAATTGTTCTCCTCCATCAATTCTTTTGTAAATTCGACTTCTCCGTATTTTTCCGAGTCTTCGAGTGCTCCGATCTTGAGGTCTATAATCTCGAGGAATTGATCATCAAGCTTCAAATCAGGCACTTTGTCGATCACGAGTTCACCGAATTGCACATTGTCGATCATGGCTCTTTCATTCATGATCTCCTCTGAAAGATTTTCGTCCACCGAGCAGGGAGCTTCAGTCCAGCCGAGTTCTTTCATAGCTTTCATTCTCTGATTCCCACCATAGACGATCATACCATCTTCGGTCTTATTCACCAGGAGGGGTCTTGCCTCGATCATTTCAGGGTGACGCTTGATAGAGCGACAAAGACGCTCCAAGGCATACCGAGTAATTTTCCTTGGGTTTTTCTTCCACTCGATAAGCTGATCAAGTCTGATTTTTTGCATCATACCTTCTGAATTGAATCAATTATCTTTCTGTATTCATCGACGGACTTTCTCACATCACAATTTTCCTGTATGTATTCCCAGTTCTTCAGGCTTTCGATTTCCCTCTCCATTCCATCCATGAATTTTTCCATGTCTTCGGGGGTCTTAGCGACGGGTAATCCGAGAGCCCATGCCTGTTCGGTCTTGTTCTCGCTCTTGTATGGAAATTTCCCACCTCTTTTATTCGGCAAAAGAACAAAATCACATCTCATCAATTCCTCGTTGATGGTCTTAGAATCGTATTTTACATTTATAATTTCACACTCGCTCGATCGGTAAATCCCTTCACTTATCACTGTGAGTTGTAATCCAAGGTCTCTAATCTTATCCAGGGTCGGGTCTAAGGTGTCGGAATTGTGAGCATAGCCAAACCAGGCAATTTTCTTAGCGGTTCCAAAGTGGTGTTTTCTTTTTGGAAGGCTGTCGAGATCTATCCTATCAGGTATACACTGTACCGGACAATCAACCATCCTTCGAAGGTCTTCCGCGAGTTTTTCTGTAGAGGTGGTGATATAATCCATCTCTTTCACAAATGATATAATCTCAGCTCCATCAAACCAATCAGGGTCACACACATCGAGAATCTTCTTTCCTTTGAAAGCACGAGCCATTTCTTTCCAGTAGGCTTTCTGAAAAATGATGGTTTCGTATTCTTTCCCTTGGCAGAAAAGTTCAGCCTCCTCCATTTTTTCAATGACCCAATGACCACGAATCCGAGAGGATCCAATGTCTTTTTTTTGAAAGTAATTCTCAAAGAGCACAAAACTTACTGTTTTTTGCATACGGTTAAAATCAAATTTATCCAATCCTGCTTATACCGCTCACAGCTGAAAGCTTCGATGGCTTTTTCTCTCGACTTTTTCCCCATTTCTTTTGCGAGTTGGTACCCATCTTTGAGGAGGTAATTGATAAGTTTTGCACTTTCCTCGACATTATCAGGAGAAACAATAAACCCATTGACCCCATCCTCGACATAGTCTGATCCTCCATGCTGTGGAGTGGTGACAATAGCACAACCTGCGAGCATGGCTTCTGATCGACTTCTTGGCATAGGTGAAGCAAAGGTAGGGTTGAAATACACGAGAGTCTTCCCGAGAAATTCTTTGTAGTCCTTTATGTCCTTTGCGGTGAAACATCCGGGAGTATTCACCCATTGTAAAGCTACTCCGTATTTTTCCCGAAGTTCATCCATGACAGCGGTGAGGAAAGACCGGTTGTAGTATTTATCGCCAATTCCTGCTTGTGAAATAAAAGTAGCCACCCGAGGTTCTTTATCCTCCGAAGGGAGCCATTCATCAGGATTCATCCCATGAATGATAGCAGTCCCCTTTCCCCAGTCTTTTACTGCCTGATGAGAGTTGACGACCATAAGGTCATCTCCGACAATTTCGAGAATTTCTTTTCTGAGTGTCTCTGAAATAAAACCTGTGGCTCGGGTTGCGTCTTCGTAGAGTTCAGGGTAAACGGGAGTGCCATGATTGATCCATACAACAGGACAATCCGGGTCGATCTCTCGAATCGTTCGCCTCATCTGTTTTGTGAGGTGAGCTTTGTTGAGGTTCGGGTTTGAGCATTGCTGATCAATGTTCAATATAGCGAAATCATATTTCCCTTTCTCAAAATGAGTGACCCATTGAGTATTGACTGGTAGAGGTCGAAGTCTTTCATCCCAACGCCTTGTATAATTTATAAGGAGTCCAAAATCTGCGACATCTTTCATCGCAGTCATCAAATCATGATCATGTGACACATGCCATGGACTCTTGAAAATACGAAGGTTTCGTCTTGCTTCCATAGTCTTATAATATCACTTTATGCTACTATCGTCAAAGGCTAATTATCCATTCTCCAAAGCTGTACCTTTGTCCTGAAAATCTCATACCGTCGTTTTGCTTTTGATGTTTTGAAGGCGGGACTACTTTTTGCCAGTGGCTCAAACTCTAATTTAAATCCCTGGTCAATAAGCCTCTGCCTAATCTCTTGTGATTGCCCTCCGTATGTCTTGATTGCTTCCTGAAACATCCCGACCCTGACGAGATGCTTTTTTCGGATAGCGAAGAAGTTTTCGATGAAGTTTCGTTTTCCAGCTCCTTTATCTCCCCACACTACACTTTTTTCTTTTATTCCTGAAAGTCGCTTTATGAACATTTCTACAGCGTTTGGTTCCGGAATAAGCCGGTCATCATTGAAAACCAAGTAGTGACCCTGTGAGACTATTATTCCCATGTTCCGAGCTTTTGCGAGTCCATACCCTTCGTATTCAGTATTGATGTATTTTATAACGACATCAGGATTTTCTTTCTTAAAATCGAAAACGACGCGGATGGTATCATCTGTTGAAAAATCGTTAACGACAATAATCTCAATCGGCTTGTAGGTCTGGTTTTTGTAGGCTTCAAGCATATTCTTCAACTGGCTCGCTCGGTTGTAAGTAGGTATAATCACCGAAACCAAGTCGCGAGGAAAGGCTACTTTGTAATACAGTTTTGCGTACAACCAAGCCATTCTTTCTTCGTTGAGTATCCTCACGGTATTCCATGCGTCCTCACGACATTTTTTCCGGAGATTGACATTCTCTAACATGGTTCTCACACGAGATAAAAGGCTATCATAGTTTTCAAATTCTGCTATCAGTCCATTTTCTCCGTCTTTGATAATATCCTTTGCTTCACCACTTGCTGTAGTCACTACAGGGACACCGCAGGACATTGCTTCGAGGAGCGGGAGTGTTCCTTCTTCTAAATTATCGCAAGAATTTCCGACATAGATCGCCATCTCGTGGTAAACGCTTGGTTGAGCCTCGGCAGGTGTATTGAATTTTTCGATGATTTGATCCTTATATTCGAGACACTGATCCCAATAATCAGGCTTGTCAATCTTCCCCATGATCACAACTTTAGTATCAAGCTCCTTTGCAACCCTTAAAATATCAACAAGCCCTTTCCATGGGACAATCCGACCACAGTAACCGAGGACACGATTTGTCTCATCATAGTTTTCGTTGTATCGAAAGTGCTCGATGTCAATTCCGTGCTGGATTATTGATACATTGGAATATCCAGCGTCTTTCAGTTCTTTTTCAGCTTTCTTGGTATGCACGACAATATGATCAACGCCACGCCAGTCATGAGACTTGAGATTTTTTTGGTTGTGGTGAGTGAGTATTTTTTTTACAGATCCACAAAGAGGCGAAAGTGCCGGAATAAAATCCCAGTACTGGAAGTGTACAAGGTCGGGCTTGAATTGTTTCATCTTCTCGGAAAAAATTCCTTTCCAAACTTCAGGATAGTTACGCAGATCCTTCGGGTGAATAGCAATAATTTCAATATCAAGATGAGGATTGTGCTTCTTGATTGTTCTTGAAAGGGAAGAAATCGCCCAGAACATAACATCAACAACAATGAGAATTTTCATACCTTTTTTGCATGACAAATTATTTTCCACTCCAAAGGATCGTCCTTAAAATCGACAAAAAAACCACAGTTCACCAGTATATCCTCGAGTGATTCTTTTGTAAAAATCATCTTGTGAATATCAGGATTTCCGTACTTTTGAGCACCGCAAAACGCATATAACCACCGCCTAGGATGTACCTTCTTCCCCGTTCTCTTAACTATCTCCAAAACTTCTTCTTTGTTCTTTGGCTTGTGAGGCACTTCCTCTCCGATTTCTCCGTTTACATAACACTTCATCATTGATCCACAATCAGGAACTTGTATTGATAATATACACCCAGGTTTTAGAACTCTGAATGCTTCTCTCAAAACTTTTTCTGTATCATGGAATGAAACATGCTCCAAAAATTCCTCCATTAGAATTGCATCGACTGAGTCATTTTCCCACTGCCAAGGTTTGGTGACATCCTGCACGAAGTCCACACCTTCAAGTGGGAGAATATCAACATTCAAATACCCTTCAATTTTTTTGGAATGTGATCCTATGTTGAGGCGAGTCATAA
>OFRM01000160.1_pt1 | contig 30579 bp, 28 predicted proteins | sample 1543101 | NCBI WGS metagenome assembly OFRM01 (sample SAMN07774223, study PRJEB24372) | wastewater metagenome | isolation source: Exp Tend VB 0WW | collected 2016-02
TTCGACTATTGTACGTTGTTTCCCACGGGTTCCACCATGGTCGAAGGCGTTCTAAAACATCGGTTAGGCTATCGAATGTGTTTAATGCCAAAAACGTGTCCCATTGTTTCCAGCTTATATCAACTCCCGGGGCTGTCATAGTGACCAGTTTATATCATAAAAACAATGGTGTGCATAGATTAATTCATAGTGGGTGTTTGTGTGTACGCTGGCATGTCATGGAGTCTGAGGTAGATTGTCTGATTGTTGCCTGCTGTATGTGTGGTGATTTGATGAAGTATTTTTGCGTGTATTTTTTGGAGCCAGGCTTCATATGCTTTTTTATCCTGTGCGGAGTTTTGGGCATTGACCTTGAGACCGACTGCAGCCGGGAGTTCATTGCCGTCAATTGGGTCGGTGTGGAGGAACCGTTTGCGGGAATAGCCAAGCATCACGGAATATTCCGGAACGTGTTTTGGAAAATCCAGGAGCTGCCAATTGAGCTGCATGGTTTTGCCAAAGCCTATGCCAGGGTCTAGGATGATGTTTTTGCGTGGCAGTCCTCGCGATTCAAGCAATTGAGCGGTTTGGAGCAATTCGTCTCGAACTGTCTCGATGGAATGAATATAGTCTTTGGTGTGCGCTCTAGTTGGTATACCGTCAGCGGCTTTGGGCAAATGACTGATGATGACACGTAAGTCTTGTTTGAGGATAAGTTCTTGCATTTGGGGGTTATGAAGACCAGACACGTCATTGACGATGGGTTTGATGTCTTGGTCGAGCACCCATCGCACGGTTTCTGGGTGATATGTGTCGAGCGAGAATTTATCCGAACCAATTGAGGTAGCAAGAGTTGGTAGGATTGGGGCAAGGCGTGTAATTTCTTGGTCAGCAGTGAGCGGACGCGAGGATGGATTAGTAGATTCTGCGCCGATGTCGAGCAGCTGTGCCCCGTCGTCAATGAGTGTGTGGGCTTGCTTCAGAGCAGCAGGAACAGAGTTGTATTCGCCTCCATCTGAGAAAGAATCTGGGGTAATGTTGAGAACACCAACGTATACAATGTCAGCCATTATTGCTCCACTGGTTTGTATGTACCGGGCTTCAGGGAGTCTAGGATATAAGGACCGAAGTGAGTGCGGTGGAGTTTGACGACGTTATAATCAAGTGCTTCAAATGTTCGACGGATTTGACGATTGCGGCCTTCGCTCATGGTGACTTTCCAGTTGTTGTCATCAGTTGTATTGATTCGTTCGAGTTCGAGCTTACTGGGGCCGTCATCCAACTCGACACCCTGCTTGTGAATTTGGAGGTAATCTTGTTCGGCAAGTGGCCTGTTGAGAGCGATTTTGTAGGTTTTAGATTTGTTGAACTTTGGGTGGGTCAGCTCATAGGCAAGTTGACCGTCGGTAGTGAGTAGTAGTAGTCCTGAGCTGTGCTTATCGAGTCGCCCGACGGGTTTAAGGTGTTTGAGCTCCCGTGGTAATAAATCGTAGATTGTCTGACCGCCCTGCCCATCTCGTGAGCATATGTAGCCAACGGGTTTGTTGAGCATGATAGTTGTCTGTGTCGGATTAGCATTGTTAACGAGCGTCCTGCCCTTGTATCGGATGACGTCTTCGGGGGTTACGGCGTGGCCAGCCGACGGCAGCGTGTCATTAACCAACACATCGCCCAGTTCTATAGCTGCATCTGCAGCGCGACGGCTAATACCGGTTGCCTGTGCGATAAATTTGTTGAGTCTCATTGATTGTAGTCTAGCAGCTATATGCTCGGAGCGGGAGGTGTGGGTGGCATTTGCGGGTTGATAACAGACGCTCCTGCAGCGGCCATGGCATCATTTGCTTCCTCTTTGGCAAGAAGTGCATTGAGGTCAGGTGCTCCGGTGGATATGTCATGAAGTGGTGCTACGACGCGCTTTGTTCCGCCACCCGAATCTTGGTTGACCGTTGGCATAGACGTGTCAACTGGCGCTGGGGTCGGTGCTGCGGCTGCGGCCGGAGCCTGCGCCATAAACGAGGCTATTTGATCATCGACATTTGCGGATGGTGCTGGCGCTACGGTTGGTGCAACGACAGTATCCGTAGTTATTGGTTCGGCACTTGGCGCTGGTGTCACGGGAGCTTCGGTTACCTGGACAACAGGTATAGAAACACTGCTGGTTTGCTGTGTTGGTGGTGGTGCTAGCGCTGGGGAGTCGGTGGTGGGTGCGGCAGCGATTGGAGCGGGGTCTGGCGTTGGAGCGGGTGCTGGTACTGGCATTGGCACTGGGCTTGGAGCAGGTGCAGCTACAGGTGCTGGGGCAGTTGCAACGGGCACGGCCTGTGGTGAACCGCCGGCTGGTTGACCATCGATAACTTCACGCGCGACTTTGGCAACATCCTCGAGTGTAACTTGGGATTTTACGAGGTAGCGGTCCGCTCCGAGTTTATCTGCGCGCTCTTTGTCTTCTTGCTGGCTGAGAGCGGTCATCATGATTACTTTGGTATTTTTGGTCTCGGCCGTACTACGCAAGATGTCAAGCATGTCGAACCCGCTGATTTTGGGCATCATAACATCGGAGATGATAAGGTCTGGCTTTTCTTTAACCGCAATAGCGAGTGCTTCCTCGCCATCCTTTGCACTGACGATTTCGTAGCCTTCGGCCAACAAACGTGCTTCGTAAATTTCACGAAGATTGTTGTCGTCCTCAACAAGCATTATTTTTGTCATCGTAACCCCTGGGTGATTTTGCTAATGGTTTGGTTGTATTGTAGCACGATACGCATAATGTCAACTAGCCTGTCCTGTCGGAGTTACTATAGGGTTTATGCCGCCTAGGTCTGTTGGCTTTGGGCTATGGACGGTTTGGTTGCGGGCTTCTTCGGCTTGCTGGGCGGTAAGGCGCGGAAGATTGATATAGAATGTGCTCCCCTCCCCGACAGTACTTTCGACCCAAATGCGGCCACCGTAGAGCTCAACAATTTTGCGACAGATAAACAAGCCGAGCCCCGTGCCACCGATAGTTCGGGTGGCGGTGTTATCGACGCGGTAGAACTTTTGGAACAAGTGTTTTGCATCATCAGGCGGGATGCCATTACCGGTATCTTGGACGAAACACTGTACGACGTTTTGGTCTCCGGTTATACCGAGTGTAATTTTGCCGGTCTCAGTGTATTTGACAGCATTATCAAATAGGTTGGTGATAACTTCGTGTATGCGGAGTGGGTCTACCATGGCGTAGTAGAGTGGCTTGATGATTTTGTTGCCGGTCTCAGTGCCGGCCGCAAAAGCCACCTGGAGACCCTTTTTTTCTGCAACGAACCGTAAATCGCTCACGAGCTGCTCAATGAACTCACTCATCTCTACTACCTCTGGATGGTTGACGAGCCGTCCGTCCTCAGCCTTGGTGGTTGTCAGAAGGTCTTGGAACAGCTCACCCAAGTGTTGAGTATTTTGGTGAGCTTTGGTGAGGTATTCTCGGGCTTTATCGTCGATATTGGACAGTTTGTCATTGAGAGCCAACGCCAGGTAACCCTCAATCGCAGCAACCGGGGTGCGCATCTCATGGCTGGCGGTACTGATAAAGTCTGCACGCCGGCGCTCTTCTGCTCGTGCAGCACTGACATCACGAAACACGGCTATAACACCGTCTAGTAGAGGTTTTTCTTTATCACTCACTTGTCCTACTACAGGGGAGACAACGATATCAAAATAGACACTGTCTTTTGTCCGCGTCTTAAACAATCCGACCTTTTGGGCGGGCTTGCCTGTCTCGAGTGACATAGCTATGGCGGTTTTGAGTGCTTCGGGCTGGTTGGTATTGCCTTCTGCTATCGGTGTGAGCACGGTGGTGTAGTTAAGATTTAGGGCTTCGTCACGGCCCCAGCCAAGCATCTCGGCGGCGCTTTTGTTGAGTAGCTGAATTGTGCCAGATGTATTGATTACCATGACTCCATCGGTGATTGACTCTAGGATGGCACTTGATTTGAGCTGTTCCTCCTCGATAGTTTCGACGAGCTTCATCTTTTCTTTGTCGCTACTAAGCACGTAGTATTTGCGGAAATATGCCCAGCCACTCAGCCCAGCCACTGTCAGGAAGCTATCCACGATAATGTTGAACGTCAGTGATGCATTTGTCGGCGACACGATGCCATTAACGGTGAGGCCGAGAATGAGCCAAACAACCAAGACGATTGTAACTGGGGGGTATAACCCCAACATACCAGAGAAAAATACGACAATGCTAAAAGTTATGCGATATAGGATGTTGGTGTTGCCACTCGTCTCGATAATGGTACTGTGGAGCACCCCATATATCAGCAAACTCATGATGGTGACGAGCCATGGCCAGCGCTTCATAAATAGTCGATCGGTTATGATGACATACACGGCGTGTATTAGTGCTAAGCCCAGTACAAGGGGGGTAATTCCCCACCGATCTTTTGTGGCCTGGCTAACCCCAAGCTGCTCAAACAGAACGTAGGTTATCAGAAGCATGGCACTCGCGCCCACCATGCCATAGTTAAGTATGCGCAACCACTTTATTTTTACATGCTGCATAGTTATCTGTGAGTATACGCCAAACCGCTTGTGTTTACCAGAGATTAGCTTGAGTGACCACCTCTGTTATGATATAGTGCATGTCGTTGCATGTGGCCCCGTCGTCTAGTGGTTAGGATATCTGGTTCTCATCCAGAAGATCGCGGGTTCGAATCCCGCCGGGGTCACCAATCTGTTAACACCATACAAAAATACAACAAGGACTCCTTCCCGCAAGGGGTCTTTTCTACTCCATACCACTCATGCCTAAATTAGCAAAGCCATCTCTATAGAAAGAAGATCTGGGGCTACGGCTTTCTGGTCAGTTCGTCAACTCGAATTGGTAGTAGCTTCTCGGCCTCCATCTGTTCAAGCACTAAGCGTGTCAGCTTGTTGTCAATGAAGTTAATGCTGTACTCACGACCACCAGGTTTCGTAGAAACTAGATATCCGGCATCACGCATTTTCTTAATCTGATTCGCAACAGCAGAGGGCCCAACTTCTTTGTTCCATAGATTAGCAACATCTGCCGCTTTAATGGTGCTTCTACGCACAGCACGCTCTAAAATGCCACTTTCTAGTTTAGTCAACGCACCAGAATTGTTGAGATGGCTGATGGCAGGCAGAAGTAGTCTATTTTTTACAAAATTATCGTCAGCTAGCTTCAGTGTTTTTTCAGTCTCATCCCTAATACCACTCAGGAAATACTCGCACCAATCCAGTAATGCATTGTTGTCGCCTTTATCGGCGTGTTCAAGCATGTCGTAGTATTTGTTGCGATCTCCAGCAAAAACCGCCGTTGGATTAAAGAGGCGGAGAGTATTCGACTCAATATAACCTTTCTTGCAGAGCATAGCATATGTTAAGAGACGCACTGTGCGTCCGTTGCCATTTCCAAATGGGTGTATCCATACAAAACGGTGATGTGCCAAGGCAATTTTAAGTAGTTCGTCCCGGCTACTTGCTCTATCATTTATATACGCTGCTAGCTCACGCATTAAATCAGAGACATCATGGTGTGATGGTGGCTTATGTGATGAATTGGCGATAGAAACGTCTTTATCTCGAAATGAACCGGTCCTAGTGTCACCCTCACGTGTAAGGTCTTTAACCACAATCTTGTGCAGCTGAAGTATGAAATCACGGTCGATAGCTTCTGTTTTAATATGTTCATCAATGAAATCGAGTGCTTGCATAAGATTAAGAATCTCCCGCATGCTTTCGTCTTGGTTTTGGCCAGAAGCTCTTCTTTCAACAAAGCCAGCCAGTGTGGTGTGATTACCTTCTATGCGGGCGCTAGAGAGTGCCTCAATAATGTGGTATAAATTTTTGAGTTGCACAAATAGTTGTCGGTTCGTACTATGTGAAACACTACGACCGCGCAAGTGTTCAAGCTGGATAATTATATCGGTAAGTTTTGAATTATACTGTGGCTGGGGTGAAATAATCATAAGCGTAGTATATCATACTATTTCACTAATTAAGATACATTAATTCACTAAATTCCGTTTACTACAGAGGCAGTATTTCACTTATACCAAACACTATATTTCACAATTATTTCGTATTAGACATAGTTTCATATCAAATCAGGGAAGAATATTACCCCATCATGCATATCCATACCCAACTCTTTGAAGTTATCTCTGAGTTTGAATAGATCACCAAACAAGTGTTCTAAATTAATACTCGTGAGGTCACCAAGCATAAAATGCAGCAAACAACAGATAAGAAAGTGTTCTAAAATATATTCAAGACACTTTCTTTTTTGTATCCCACCTCTGTAACATCGAGTTCTAATCCCGTATGGTCACGAAGCTGTTTACATCCCTTTCACCATGGTGTAAAATATACGTAAGCAGTATTAACATACGTGAGGTGCAGTGAAGGTAAATACAATGGATCAAGCTACTTCTACCCATTGTGCTACCTATAACTACACTCAAGAACAACAGAATTAAGACAAGCAAAGATAAGAGAGCAGAGGCACATATGGAAACCCAAACACTCACCCAAACCATCAACATCATCATTGGCGGAGATGGCCTGGCCAACACTGGAGCCAGTACCACTTTGTACACTATCATTGGTGCCGGACTCATCATTGTAGCCGCCCTGTTTCTGTTCCGTCATTCTCGTAACTCACACTTCAAACTCGGCAACCTTACCAAAAACCGTAACCTCAACTTCCGTGGCCTAAGCATCTTCTTTCTGCTCGCCCTCTTCACCGCCAGCCTTACGCTCAGTCCTCTTAGTGGCACCATCTCCGCTGCTCCTACCCTCAGTCTCGACACTAACCAAGAGGCTCTCACCGTTACTGTTCCGGAAGGCGGCGGCACTGCCAGTACCACAACGACACTCACCACTGGCACTGCCAACTCAAGTGGCTACACCCTCACAGCTAGCTTAGCCGAAGCAGAACCAGGCATTAGCATTAAACTGAGGGGTGGAAGCATTACCACAGCCACAGCCCTGAACGCCGGTGACCCAGCCCTCACCCTCAAAACCACCGAAAGCACCACGTCCAACGACACGACCGAAGTAACCCTCGACTTCACCATCGACAGCACTGTCACTGCAGGCACAAAAGACCTCAAGCTGGCTTACGCCATCTCCGACAACGAAGCAACTGGCCCAACCATGCAAAGCTTTACTCCTGAGCAGTGTGACGCTCTCACCACCTACACTGGCACTAACGAAGAAGCCATCATAGAGCTCACCGACAGCCGCGGTGGCACCACCCGAACCTACCAAGTCGCCAAACTCGCTGATGACAACTGCTGGATGCTTACTAACCTTAAGCTCGGAAGCACTACCAGCAGTATTACCCTCACACCAAGTGATACTAACATTGCCAGCAACCTCACGCTGCCACAGCTTTCAACCTTCACATTCACCGAAGAACCAGACGAGGCAACCATAAATGACCTAACTGACAACCCTCACGTGTATGGCCCCGTTCCCGGTGACACCGGCACAGGTGCCACTAACTACGGCTACCTCTACAACTGGAGCGCTGCAACGGGCGGCGAAAGCAGAACTAGCCACACCGAAGCAGACGGCGATGCACCGTACAGCATCTGCCCGGCCAACTGGCGTTTACCAACTACGAGAGCGCAAGAAGTCCTCTCCGACGCCCTTAGTTTGGTGGTCTATACTGACGGTGCTTATTCAACAGGTGGCACCTGGAGTCTTGAAATTACCGCACCAATTACCGCTATGGTCGGACCGTTTGCTTATAATGTAGATGGCGATACTGTAGCAGCTGCCTTACAGGTAGCAGTTGGCGAGACTGTAACAACTAATACCTCTGGCATAGTAGAGGGCGCATACGAAGCTACGTTCTCCTGGGAATCTCTTGATGACACATGGGAGATCGGTATCGATCTTAGCGATATAGAGCAAGAAAATGGCCCTGGTCTTTACGATGCCCGAGTGACCAGAGCAGGTACGGTTGACTATGAATTCACTGGTGACTACCCCGACCTTGACCAAGCCTTTGGCGGCACTGGCGAAGGCTCATACAGCGGTGAACCAAACATCGCTCAGTGGCAATACGACGGAGCATTTAAAGGGGTCTTTTCTGGCGGCTGGTTCGGCGAGTTCGGCGGCCAGGGTGTCGGCGGCGTCTTTTGGTCGGCCTCGGCTCGCCCGGGCGCTGCGGATGGAGCTTTCTACGCGTACTTCTATGCGACGGGAGTTAGTCCGGCTGTCGGCAATGATCGATTCGCCGGCTTCTCTGTTCGCTGTCTCTTACAGTAGCCCACAAAGCGAAGCAGGCGCGCGGGCGTGACCACGCCCAAGCCCGCTGAGTCGACTGGGATACTTAGAAAAGAATCAGCATACTACGGGGCATGACATGAACACAAAAGAAGAACGCATTGCGTGGCTTTTGAAAGAACTTAAAACAGCCTACCTTAATGCCCGGCGCGGTAAAACCAAGAAGCCCGAAGTAGAAAAGTTTGACAAGGTTGCCGAACTGGAGATTGCAGCATTGGCTGAAGAAATCCATACGCGTTCGTATACGCCACTGCCCTCAACGGCATTCATTGTCAACAAGCCCGTCAAGCGCGAGATATTTGCAGCTGCATTCCGGGATAGAGTCGTGCACCACTTACTGTTCAACCAAGTCAATGACTGGTGGGATACGCGGTTTATTGAAGATAGCTACAGCTGCCGTTTGGGCAAAGGCACGCTCTACGGCATCCGCCGTCTTGACCACCATATCCGCTCAGTGAGCCGCAATTACACCAGACCAGCATACGTACTGCAGCTTGATCTACAAGGGTACTTCATGAGCTTGGAGCGCAAGAAGCTTTATACCAGGGCCATGTGGGGCCTGAATCGACAGTTCCCGGATAAAGGCTATATCTATCAAGTGTGTAAGTTTTTATGGAAAGTAATCATTTTTAACGACCCACTTGAGGGTGCGATCTTCAACTGTCCACGCAGTGCCTGGAAAGGTTTGCCGCCAAGTAAAAGCCTGTTTCACCAGCCAAAAGACCGCGGCATCGCTATTGGAAACCTCACATCGCAGCTACTGAGCAATATCTATCTTGATCAGCTGGATCGGTTCGTCACACTGGAGCTTGGGTTTAAGCACTATGGACGCTACGTTGACGATTTTTACCTCGTCTCAACTAACAAGGCAGAGCTGGTTGAAGCTAGTAAGGTTATTGAGCAGTATGTGAGCGGTGAGCTCGGGCTAGTTTTGCATCCACATAAACGGCACTTGCAGGAGTGCCACAAGGGCGTCGCCTTTCTTGGCGCCGTTGTCTATCCATTTCGGCTGCATCCTGGTAAGCGTTTGAAGCGTAATTTGTTGGCTGCACTTTCCAGATCGGACTGCTCACCGGAGATAGAAGCCTCATATAAGGGGTTGGTAAAACACTACAAGCATTACCAAGTGCTAAAAATGGTAGTTATTGCTCGGGGTGTACAATAAAAGTGTGCTTAGTTTGGCTCAGGAGCAGACAACGCTTGGTGGCTCACATACAGCTGGTTGCCTGATAATCTGCCAAACCGACAAGCATACCTAAGAGACAATACTCACTAGCTTTGGCTTGTTCCTCAGCTAGTTCTATTACAGGAAGCGCCACCAGGGCCTGCTTGCACTCGGTACGCTGAGTGCAAGACAACGAGCAGTATTGACAAGCGCGCGCCTTCTCAGGTTCCCCGCGATTTCTGGCAACTGGAACGGCGAGTTCGACAACCAGGGTGACAACGGCAACTTTTGGTCGGCCTCGGCTCACCCGGACACTGCGGATGAAGCTTTCAACGCGAACTTCAATGCGACGGAAGTTAATCCGGCTGACAACAATGATCGTAACGCCGGCTTCTCTGTTCGCTGACTCTTAGGGTACCCTGTTTAAGCTCGACGTTTCAGTAATGAAGCTAGCCGTGGCGTCCCGCCAAACCCAGCAAGAATATTAACTCATCATGCGTATCTATACTCTATCTAAAGCCTTGAAGTCTGAGCCGGAAAAGGTCATAAGGAAGTGTTCTAAAAAATACTCGTGGGCTCACCAACAAAACGGCTCACCTTTCGGTGGGCTTTTTTGTTGGTGAATCTCGGCCGTACTCCAGGGCTAAGGGATATTGTAAAAAACCAAGTAATATGTTAATGTATAAATATTATGACAACCGTGGGCGTACACAGTGAGACAGCCGAGTATATGCGTGCCCGTCGCCCGGACTGGGTCGTCAATCGGATTCGGGCGACGGCTGAACGTGCGGACGGCATTACGTACAGACCGTATAGTCACAACGGGAGCAAATCTAATTATGTTTTCAAGTCTGGGCGACAAGGGCAAGCACCTATCACTGCCCTTGCGCTGATGGCAGAACAGGAGCAACGTCTAGGACGAAAGCTTCGAGTGCTGGATATTGGAACCGCTGCTGGGGGTTTTACGTTGCGGGCTTTGCAGGACGGCCATGAGGCGTATGGTCTATCGCTGCATGATTATCGGCGTGTTGCTGGATTCGGTAGTATGACAAGGACGTTGCCGAAAGATGCTTATGTGGTTGGTGACGCACACGATTTGGTCGAAATACCCGAAATACCGGTGGATCTGGACCTAGTTGTTAGCAGCTGGGCATTTATGCATATGGTAGATCCGTTGAGTGTCTTGGAGCAGGCCGCCGACAAGCTGGCACAACACGGTATATTGGCTACGGACTACATAGCTAATGGTGATGTATATGCCGAGCTAGCTCTGGATTTTGACCAACCTTCCGTGTCAATGCGTGCGCGCCAAGGGTTGGGAGACGCCGGATTTCGTAACTTTGAGATTGGCGCGGCCTTGGGTGAATATACGGAACAGGGTACCGTCAACCCGGCGGTCCCATTTATTATTGATAGAGCGTCTGCAGCTGAACCAGTTAGATTCGCAATTGATTATAGGCAGCCCAGCCTTTTGGTGAGTAAATAGCTCCTGCTATACTTGCTAGTGTGGGGATACAGATTAATGTTAATACTATTCTGAGACAGGATATACCTGGGCCTGTTGAGATTGGCCAAGAATACCCTTTTGAGAAAGACACATTGGCGTTTTTTGCTGATGACATTCAAATCTGGCTGGCGCAAAGAGATTGGACAGCAGTGGCAGAGATACAGGTCACAAGTCAACAGCGGATTGATGGAAAAACCGTGGGTACATTTGTAGTGGAGCATGTCTATGATGAGGCAGACCAGGCGCTTTTGACAGGCGTGTTTAGAAGAATGTACGGCTGGGAGTGATTTGCTCATGAGTAAGCAAGTCAAATACGTTGTCGCAGTAGTGTTGAAGAATAAAGACAATCCTGAAGAGTTTTTGGTTGTGAAACGGCCAGACGATGACCCAGATTTGGCCGGACACTGGGGCTTTCCTGCCGCAAATATTCAGCCGGGAGAGCTGCCAGAAGACACAGCCAAACGCATATGCAAGAACGTCTAAACTGCGACGCGACGGCGACGCGATTTTTGGGGATTATGTCCCAGAAACGTAATAATTACGATATATTCTTGATGGATATTGATATGTTGCTTGCCGATGGTCAACAGCCTGATGTGCATGCGGCAGTTACGGAAAACACTAAGTATGTTGACCAAAAATGGTCAACCGACCCGTTGGATGTCATGAAGTCGGCGAATGGTGGCTCGTGCTGTAGCAGTATCTTTTTGACGGATAGAGGTCTGCTCGACCGCGATGAATGGATTGCCTCGCTCGAAGGCTCTAGCACGGTCGGCTAAGACCATACTGGTGCTACAATAAAAGCATGAAACGGAAATGGGATGTTAGCTCCCCGGAGGTGCTCAAGAAGTGCATAGATGAAGTCATCACGCGGATTGATGAGCAGCAAGGTGGCGAGTTCGGAGTAATTGCTGCCGAAGATATTATCATGATTGTGCTGCAGAATATGGGGCCAGATGTCTATAACCTAGCCATAAATGACGTCAAGAATTTAGTTCAAACCCGTCTTGCAGATCTTGAAACTGATATCGACCTGCTTGAGCAGAAACCATAGCCATCTAGGCTAAGGATCGAATGAGTTCTTGTTGTTCAGGCGAAAGTGATGGAGTGAGCCGTCCTGCCTTTGAGCGGTATTGTTTAACCATGGTACCGTTTCGTTCTGCAAGTTTTAGCACTTTCTCGAGGTATATACCTGTTTGTTTGCTGAACTGAGAGGCAGTCATGTAGCCTTCTGGCAAACTTGGTAGTCTCTCCTCAAGTATGGCCTTTATTGTATCTATGTCTTGCTGGCTCACTACCTCGGCGGGTTTTCCGTTTTGGCTTATTTTCTCTGAGATTTGGATACCGCCCTCGTCGCACATGCGTTTTAGGATTCTTGTCGTTACACCGAGGTCCTTGCCTAGCCGATGGAGCAGATAATCATCTTCAGCCATATGGGGTATTTGGAAGTATTCTGCCGCTTTGATAGCGTCTATACGATCCTTTGGCACAAACGTGCCCCCGTGTGGCCCGCGTCTTTTGTTTGTGGGTATACCCAGCCCCTCTAGGACTTTCTCCAGAGTTGGCTTGGAAGTATTCAAAAGCTCGATTAGCGTTGTTAGCGAGACCTCGTTGTCATCAGGAAAGCTCAGCTCAAAATAGGGTAGCTTTTTTATACGTTGTTGCTGTTCATCACTAAAGACTAGGGCTACCGTGCCCCCTTGTATTCTTCGCTCGATTGGTTTAATGCCGTTTTGTCCAGCCACCTTTAACAGCGTGGCATATCTTTCATCCAGACTATCCGCTAGCTGATTGATTGTTGCGTCGGTTTCTGCTGCGAGTGGAATCTTGAAGAGAGGATGCTCAAGAATAATGGACAGTTGCTGTGGGCTGATGATAGTTGTGGTATAGCCATTGCCCGTTAGGATTTCATCCAAGACGAGCCCTTGTTCGGCGGCGATTTTTTTTACTTTCTCGCCGGAAAGTCCCAGCTCATCAGCGGCTTTATATAGCGGCGTATTTGCTTCTACGCGCGCTCTATTGACGAAGTACGGGTGCGCCCTCAGTCCTTCGAGCCCCGATTTTTTAACTGTTGGGGTTGGGCGACCCTGAACCTTTTTGAGAGTGATATCAACACCGAGCTCCTCGAATATTTTTCTGAGCATCGGATTGGATGATCTAAACTCCTGTATGAGTGCGTACAGTGATACGTCTTCTTCGGAGATTGGCGGTACCTTAAAATAACTATCCGCGAGCAGGAGGGCCTGTTGTTCAGGGTCTAGATAGTTTGCCATGTTCCTGCCGCTGTGAAGCGAATGAGGCGTCAGCTGGTATTTTTCAATAAGGGCCATGACAGTGCGAGTGCTCGTGTTAACTTGTTTTGAGAATGCTTGGATACTTGCAAAATTATTGGGTACAAGCGACTCTCGCTTGGCGACGGTTAGCTCTCCGATGAGCCGATGATCAATATCTCGGAGCAGTTCACGGATATCAGCCGGCAAGTTTGCTATATCACTACGTGGTCGGTGTTCCGCCGTTGCGTCCTGCACTTTGCCGTACACTCGACCAAGTTCGATAGTGTCCTCGCCTAGCGCGTGGTAGAACGTGAACTGGGGTTTATTTGATTTATCAATAAACTCAACCACAGTGGCGATGTCACCGTTTTCGTTTGGTCGGAGGATGCGCCCTAGTCGTTGGATGGCGTTAACGGGCGATGTAGTCGGACGCAAGTTGATCAAAAACTTTGCTTGTGCGCTATCCCACCCTTCCGTTAGAAGGTCAACATAGGTCAGCACGTCGTACTCGCCTCGCTCGTATGCCTGGTATATATTCTCGCGTTCTTTTTTTGACATTTTGCCGTCAACTGCAAGTGCGCGAATATTGCGTATCTTCCCTGTTTTGGCATCGACAACCTGCTGCTTGCTGACTTCGGCTGCCATTAACTTGGCATGGGCAAGGTTCTGGCCCGGCACACAAGAGATTAACCCTTGCTTACCCTCTTCTACGAAGGATTTGGCGAATTCAACTGCTTTTTGGTTGCGCCACTCGTTTTCAATTAAAACTTCTAATTCTTTGTCGCTAAAGTCCCCGCCTGCGCCCTTAACGGTTTCTATGGTCGCATCAGAGGTGATCGCAAAACATCGAACGGGTGCTAGGAACCCTTCCTCTATTGCCTCCCGCAGGTCCATGCTGTCTATCTCATATGGGAGCAGATCCATGACTTTTTTGTCCTGAGCATATTCGGCAGTGGCCGTTAGGCCGAGTACGAACTTGTCTTTGCCGTATTCTTCAAGTGCCCTGGTGGTTTGTTCGCCAAGTGCATTGTGCAGCTCATCACATATGACGATATCAAACATGTCTTGCGGAAGTTTTCCAGCTTTGACGAGGTTACGGAAAGAACTATAGGTCATGACTACTGCATCACCACTCAAATCTTTCTTTTTATTGTGGTATTCACTGGTTGTTGTGTCGGTGGCAAACCTTGCGAACCCGCGCACGTTGTCGGCGGCCTCATCGCCAACTGTTTGCCCTACTAGATCAATTTTGGGGACAAGTACGAGGCTTTTTAGTTTCTTGCCGCCTTCTTCGATGGGCTTGTTGAGTACATCAACCAATGTTGTGAATATGGCGGTTTTACCGGTTCCGGTTGGTAATTTGATGTACCCATGCCGCATGAACTCGCCATCATCGTCCTGTGGCGGGTGTGCAAAGAAGTCATAAATTTTGTGGAATACGTCGTGTTGGTGTTCGTGTAGTTCGCTCTGGCTCATGCCGCCTTCTCGCGATTCGATGTATGTATCGAGGTTATGCAGCATCTGAAGGTGCGTGCGTGTGATGTCTAGTGCATCCGTATCGGATATGCCCATTTCTTGTGCGATTGCGAGGCCAGCTGCTGCAATGATGCGGATGTCGTCGGGTTGAAGCTCTGTTGGCTCAGGCATGTCACGTTCAGTGAACTGCATCGGTACGCCAAAGTAACCCTCTGCCCTCTCTAACAGCTCAAGCTCAGTGTTCATGGGGTTTAGTTTTGACCGGGGATTAGAGCCATTGCGGCGATTTCGTGGTGGTTGCCGGTGTTACTTTTGCCGTACTGGCATAGCTCGGCCAGTGGCTGATTTATGCTATCGCCCTTGACGATGGCAAGGGTTGCTCGGGAGCCATTAACCTGCCATGCAGCAACGCCGTTGGCGCCATCTGGGATATCCAGGTCAACGCAATGTTTGCTCGGTGCATCAGCATTGTTTTTGCCCACGTAGCCGTCCCACTCTAGGTCAAAACGTGCTGGTGTTGCACGAAGTTCGTTGGATGGTTGGCCGCCTGGGCGAGCCGTGTTTACTAGCGTGGTGGCAAACTGGTTGCGGATGCCGGTCTCTTCGCTATCCAGCGGGCGGATATCTCGCGGTGTTCCGTCGTTACCGTCAAGCATGACGATAGTCGCGTGGCGGCCGTCAAGAATGAGTTTGCCGTATTCGGCTGCATCTCGTCTGCCCTGCTCGGTGTATTCTTTGGCATCACCCCTGTGTGCCCAGGCATCACCAATACGTTCGGAGACCAATGCAACCCCCGCAATTAGGCTAAATGTTACGGTTGATATCAGTATTCGCGTACCAAGACCGGTTTCATCCCGGAAGATTTGATGATAGCTTTCTTGGGTTGGGCGACCACTGTAATCACGGTTACGACGACTCATATACTTATATTATAGCATATGATAGAATAAAAAGCAACCATATATCTGTCTAGCCTGGCTTGGGGAGGACGCAGGCAGGGACGTTGAAGGTGGAACCTACACCAACAGCTACACCCTCTACGGAGCCACCGGCCATGGCACACATGAGGGTTTGCAAGGAATCATCATTTCGCTCTACCCTGGTTAGAACATCGATGCCAACTAACTGGCACGTAACGTACGGGTCTCCATCTACGTCAGAGATTTTGACTACTGCTCCACCTATCTCTCGACAATAGCGTGCCGTGTCTTCGATGCCTTCTGTCTCGCCCGGGAATTCACTGACGTTTGCGTGTCGACGCTTTGCAAGTTGCACCGCTGTTGGGTGGTTCTGTGTTGCCTCGGTCGGTTTGGTGTCTTTGCTACCCTCTGAGCCTGAGTCGGATCCACACCCAGACGCCAATAGTATTAGCGCGAGTGTTGCTCCAGCTAGTCTGCGGCTGGTTCTGTGTCCTGATTCTTGTGTACGCATGTGCATTCCCGTCCTTCGTTTACTTGGAAGTATAGTAATCGTACTGAAATAATTTTGCAAGATTATTGATTAAACCGCACTGTCATTGTATATTAGATTTTGATATGGAAGACCGTACAACTGAAGCCCTGCGCACGAGCCTTACGCCCGAGACTGTCACTCGTGGTGAGATATCCTGGTTGGTTGATGCTTGTCATCAAGTCCTGGCCGAGGCTGCGGTTGATACTGTTATTAACGGCAGGCCGGTGCGCGTGAGCGAGCATGCACATGAGTTTACGCTTGATCGTAGCCGTTACTATTTGCGTATTGCGCAGTTTGATGCGCCTGAGGGTGAGAGACAGAAGGACCAGGACATCGAGTTTTTGTTTGACGCAACGCCAGACGCTGAGACGATTGTGACACCCAACCCGTATGCATTGCGTTTGCAGCGGATGGGCAGTTCGTATGAGCTGGTTCTTGATAATGATATGAAGCCGATTGTTAATGATCCAGATTCGTTTGCGCTTGCCCAAGATGTTGTGGCTGATATAAGTACTCAGAGTATGAAGCAGAGGGTGGTTCGCAAGACGCTTGGAGAGCGTGCACTTGAGTTTACCCAAGCAGCACACATTAGCTGGAATAATTATTTCAATGATATGACGCAACGAAGGAAATCTTACCCTACCCAGCCACCACTTGTATTTACGACTCGCGGTGGTTTTCGTAAAGCTGCTTGGGGCAGTGTCGCAGCTTTGTCGCTAGCGGGGTTTGGGCATGTTCCGTTTGGGCATGTGGATGCACACGTTGGGCCACTCCCACTCCCCCAGCCAGTTGAACTAATTGTTGATATGAGTAATGAGAAAGAACACAGAGCAGATGGTTTTTCTCCACCCGATCAAGCCATAATCGTGAGTGCAAACAGTAATGAAGCGGCAATCCCACTTGTCCCAGAATATAATACGGACGGTGTACCCTCGGCAAAAAAGACCAAAAACTATGATTATGACTCTGACACTATGAGGTCCCGCCCCGGCCTATGGCGAGTTGACGTAGGCAGTCCCAGAATGCTTGTCCGTCCAGGAAGCGACGCCAAGAATGGTCTTAATACTGCAGGTGAGATTGCCGAAAAAGATTCTGAGGCTGTTTGCACCAATGTATTCGGCGACTTCTATCAGGCAGATGAAGCGTCAGTCTTTACGCAAGATGAAGTTGTCGCCGATCATGCAGAGGTAACGGCTCTTAACGGTGGTATATTGCAAATCTGCTCCGACACAGGCGAGCCTTTGCCGAAGGGTACCCGTGTGTATGTCTGGCATGAGTAACGCATAGGCTATACTAAGTCCTAAGCATTCATATTTTCCAATCAATTGCAAAGGGTATGGTCAGCTATGTCAAAACAGATACATAAAATCATCAGTGTTGCAGACGTTATTACATCTGCTAATTTGGTATGCGGATTGCTATCTGTACTGAGTTCCCTGCACCATATGTTTTTGTTGGCATCTGTACTTATGATTGCTGGTGTCGTGTTTGATATGATGGACGGCTTCACAGCCAGAAAGCTGAATGTTTCTTCGGAATTTGGTGCAGAGCTGGATTCGCTTGCGGATTTAATAACATTTGGCATTGCCCCTATGGTCCTGATTGCTTCGTATTACGACAATGTGTATCTATCGCTCGTTGCTATGTTAATACCATTATGCGGGGCATTACGTTTGGCGCGCCACAACGTGAACCATCATGATTTGAAGGGTGTGCTGATTGGCGTGCCTATAGACGCCAGTGTAGCTGTTGTGCCGTTGCTACTGCTTCTCGGCGCTAGTTCGTTGGTGATGGGGTTGGGTGTCATCGTACTTGTCGCGGCCTATCTGAGCACAGTCACTGTCAAAAAACTTCTATAAGACGGTATACTAAACGCATGTTAGACCATCATATTCAGCGAGCAATTATTTATCATTTGGCGTTGGCGCCAAGCTTGCGGTTTAGTGAGCTGAAGCCGGATGCTATTGAAAGCAAGCTGTTCACGTATCATCTTAAAAAAGTTGTGAGCGCTGGGTTGGTGCACAAGACTGACGACGGCCGCTATGAACTCACAGCGAATGGTCGGCAACTAGGCGTGTTTGTGCTGGAGAATACTCAGGCGTTGGCAGACCGTGCATACTCAGTACTTTTTTTGGTTATTCGTCGCAAATCCGATGGAGCTTGGCTGCTGTACAAACGAGGGAGTCACCCACTATTTGGGCGTGTTGGGTTTATGCATGCAACACCTAGTGCTCATGAGTCTTCAATCGAGACGGCGGCCCGAATGTGCGAGGAAAAGACAGGCTTGACCGGAGACTTTCGCGCATTAGGCAGTGGGTTTTTCCGTGTGTTCGAGGGGGAGAGCTTGGAGAGTTTCACAAATTTTACACTCCTCGTTTGTGAGGACGTAGAGGGCGAACTAGCCGGAGACGATAAGTTTGCAGAGTACTATTGGACGGATGCTATCGAGCTCGACGACCCTGCTCTGCTGCCCAATATGCCCAGACTTATTGAGCTATACAATGCCGGCAAACCATTCTTTGTTGAAGAGGCTCTCAACGTCTAGGCAGCGAGCGCCGCATGGAGTTCTATCGGAAAGTCTTCGCCGGTTTGGTTGATTGCGACAACATATGGGCTATAGGGATCGCCCTTTAGCTGTCCAGTCGTTGGGAGAAAATCAAGCTCAACCGCGAGTGACGTCATGGCCTGGAGCATCCCAAGCCCCTGGTCCCTGCCCATAAGTTGTGCCTCGTGATTACTGATGCGAGCGTCGGGGTTTGACGTTATGTCGGCGACCTCTACGCAATCAGCCAGGAAGGCTGCATGTATTAATGTTTTGGCGGTGGCTAGTTCGGCTTGTTTGCGGTTGGCTTGTGAACGGCCAGCGACATGTTCACCCACAAGATGGAGTGAGAATATGTATGCCTGATCAAATGCGCGCATGGCTTCGACTCGCAAATCATTTGCAGTCGGTCGTAACTCAGGTCTGGCGGCGCCAAGCTTAGGAAGTTGGGTGTAGCGCTGGGCGGTTTCGCCTGTGGGGTCCTCGAGCATGTAGAGCGCTGAGCCAACAGCGGCGTACTTGGCTATATCGGCCCATTGGCGAAACTGCTCGGGTGTCTCGCAGCGACGGAATCCCTGGCTGATCATGTCTATACCGTCGGCTTGGCGTTCGAGTATGAGTGTGCCCTTTGGCCTGCCTGGGCTTTTAAGCCTGGCTATCTCTGCCTCGTCTCGGGCTTTGGGTGGTACGTATGGCCGTACTTGATTTGGGAGCTCCGTTGCGGGAGCCATATTGAATCGGATGGGTGTAATTGAGTTTGTCATGCCCATAGCTTCGCACGTCATTCAGTATGAGTCAGTGAACACTTTTTCACTAAGCTGCTTTGAGCATATCTACGGCGGTCTGGAGTGTGGCGATGTAGTTGTCTGGGTTCAGCCGGCGCTCATCGATATGGTCGCCAGATGGCTGCTTAATTACGAAGTTGGTATACATACTAAGCGTGCGCTCGATGACACATGTCCAAAACTCTTGGTGCCATGTTTCGTCATCCCCAAACTCCTCCCCCATTGCCTGTAGGAAGCTCTCTGCTGCATCGGACTGGCCATACTGACAACGCATCACATGATAGAAGTAGGCCGCATCGCGCATACGTGGCACCGTGAACCCCGGACGTTTGTCGTGCGTGCCAAACTCTGCATCAATGAGCGCCAGCCTTCCGTTTGGTTGCCTAATAATATTTTTTGGAACAAGATCGCCGTGCACAACTCCTGGTTTAAGCTTACTCAGCTCATCATCCGTCGTTACGCGGAGAATATTTTGTCTGAGCTCTTGATTCTGAAGTGCATCAAGTGCTCTGCCGGCTTCATTGGCGAACTTCTGCCGAATCCAGTATTGGTTGTCTTCTTCCCAGTCGACTTCGACGCAAGAAAGCTCTTTTATTATTTTTGCAACAGGCACACACAACTCTTCTAGTTGATCTTCGCCAACAATATGTCCAGTCACCCATTCGAATCGAGCAAGCCGGGTGCGAATCCTATCAACGCGATGGGGCTTATGCCGGTTATCGTATATAGAATCTTCCTCGAGTTTTGCTGTAGCGCGCGGTACATCAAATGTTCCCAGATGCAGATTAGCCATTGAACGTGACCATACGACAGCATTGCCAAGATCTGCTTCTGCCGAGAGCTGTGGTTGACCCTCTGGTATACAATCAGTGTTGACAGCTTTTAACGCACAATGACCATCCACCCCAAAGACTTCAGTCACCACAAATTTTGCGCCTTGGGGTGATATTTTCCTGTATGAAATGTCATCTAAATCAGACCAACCGGCCGCTTCTGCTGTGCTCATTGGGTACGATTGTACCCTGTTGTGTGGCGATAAACAAAAGCGTCATTGATTGGTCCGGACAATTGGGAGATTGTGCCAGTCGGTGGTGTAGGCAGGGCTTTTGTTAATTTGTAGTGGGCGCCATGTCGTAGATAGTTTTGTTGATGCGTAGGTTATGGCTTGGCGCCCAAATTTTTCGTTGATGCTATCCAATGTCTGCATGAGTTTACGTGATTCATCGTGCTGGCTGGTGTTCACGATACCCAAAAGATCAGTCTGGAGCTTGTCGGCCGGGCTAAAGTTGCTCAGCCATATGCCTGCTCGGTGATAGGCAATCCCTGTACGGTGTATGTCTGTGAGCTCGGTGACTAAGCGGTTAATCAGTAGGCCTGTGTCTGCTGTTGGTTGTTCGAGTATGAGTTCTTTGCTCCAGGATTGGTAGTTGGGTTTTTTGCGATGCGTTGTCATGAAGAGCCCTACCCTGCGCGCCAGCTGGTTATCTTGGCGAAGCCGGAAGGCAGCTTGTGCGACAAATGTGGCAATTGCTCCCTGCAAGTCCATGAGATTATTGGTATCATGGCCAAATGTGCGCGTGCGGGCAATGGTTTTGCGAGGTTTGTGTTCGAGCTCAAGTCCGAAGCAGGACACGCCATTCAACTCAGTCACCGTTTGTCGACCACGGATGCCCATGAGCTGCTGCGCAAAGCGTTCGGGCATGGATGCAAGTGCTGCGGCGTTATGAATACCTTCGGTACGAAGCTTTGGTGCCAGGCGCCAGCCTACACCCCAGACTTTCTGTACTTCTGTTACTTGTAGATATGGAACTGGTGACTTGTTGACGAATGACAACACCCCATCCAAGCCTAGGTCTGTTTTTGCATGCTCACTTGCCAGCTTTGCTAACGTTTTGCTAGGAGCGATACCAATAGATACAGGCATGCCTACCCACTGTAGTATGGTGGTGCGGAGTTGCTTTGCCCACTGCTCGATGTCGGGTATGTCTAGCTGGCTGAGGTCGAGAAATGCTTCATCTACGGAGTAGATTTCGAGTCGAGGGGTGACGCTTGCCAAGATACTCGTGATGCGCCGGGAGATATCTCCATAGAGCTCGAAGTTGGCGCTAAATTGCACAACGCCGTGCCTTCTGAACACGTCTCGGTGCTGGAAGGCGGGCGCGCCCATGGGGATACCGAGTGCTTTGGCTTCGTTGCTTCGCGCTACCACGCAACCGTCATTACTGCTGAGTACGACAACTGGCCGTGTTGCTAGGTCGGGTCGGAAGAGCCGCTCACAGCTGACAAAGAAATTATTACAATCAACTAGTGCAAAGAGAGGAGGCCTACTCATGACTTGGGCCTTTTGTGTTGTCGGATAGTTGTGGTGATAACTCCCCATACTTCTGCGTTTTCTTGAACGGCATGGTGGGCAGATGTGCGAATCTCACCTTCTGACACCCACAGCACAAGGTCGTTTGCATGCGGCGCTAGAGAGCGGTCAACGAGTAAAACGTCGCCCAGAGCATTACGCACAAAGAACGTGCTGATGGGGTTTTTGATGAGCAGTTGATTAAGGTCGAGGGTTTGGAGCGAGCTGTCGGCAGCGGGGTTTGGGAACCCGTCATGTACGCTGGTTCCGTCAGGGTTTTGGTAATACATACAAGCATCCTTTGGTCTAAGGTGATAAGAGGGGTGCCTGTCGTCGAGGCGGAGATGAGACGACGGATGAATTGTATGTATAGAGTCTGTGGGTGGAAATGTACAAAATCTGCACAAGTACCAACATGGCTATATGTAAGTCTACACCCCTAGGCGATATTACGTCTAGCTTTTGCAACACTAAGTTTTCTTGCTGGCAATATGAGAGTGGTTTAACTCATGAAGGTACTTGTGTAATCGTAAGGAGCAGGACATGGTAATAACAGGAGACTATTCTCTGGCCGGTTCAACAGATTCAGCAGTAACTAGCGAATGAAATAACGAGTACGACGTGCTCTGAGCCCCAAGATACTGCCAAGAATTAATAGACTGCCCGTTGCTGTTGCGAGTGACGTACCAGATGCAGCGAGAGTTGCCACTGGGGGTTTTGAGGGTATAGAGGTGGCTGGAGGTGTTTCCGGGTCGGGGTCATTCAATCCAGACTGGAACACGAAAGCGGATAGAAAGATTTCATTATTGGCCCCAGAGTTCGTAAGGTTTACTGCATTGTTCCCGGTTGTATCAGCAGTGAATAGCTCAGTGAACCCACTCACTGGCTGACTGTACCATATATTTTCCCCAGTTGGTCCCCATAGCCCACTTCCGGTTATTGAGCCAAGAGTGTTGAGCCCACTCCCGTCCACAGCTATTCGCATAAGTGGGTTGGTGCTACCCGTATCGTTAAATAGGAATAACAGCTTTGTACTGTCTGGTGACCACATTGGCAGGCCGACTGTTGAGGATATGCCAGAGTCACTTATTGGTGTGAGCGTAGCCTGGTTCGTGCCATCACTATCCATAACCCTCAGTTCTGAGCCTAGTACGTCACTATAGAAATACGCGATTCGCTGGCCATCGGGGGATACGGTTGCAAAAAAGCTATTGCCCGTATCGTTGGTAAGTGGAGTTTTCCCTGTCCCGTCTGTGTTCATGCGGTAGAGCTCCCAGCCACTGCCTTGATTTTCGTAGATGACTAGTTCGGTCTCAGAAAGCCACCAGAACCCTGTGAATCCAGCATTTACAAGGCTTGTAGTATTGTCAGAGAGGTTAAGTACGTTTAGGCTAAATGTCCCGCCACCGTCGTCACGTAGATAGGCAACGTGTGAGCCGTTGGGTGACGCAAGCGAGCCACTCTCATCTCCGGGTGAGTTTGTGCGATTTGTGAGCCCGGTCCCGTCACTGTTCACGGTAAATAAATCATAATTGCCCGTAGAATTAGATCGAAACAGGATAGAGCTAGATGATGGTATCCATGATGCCAGACTAGAGGTTGCCCCTAGGCTGGTGGCTTGCGTTATATTGCTGCCGTCCTCGTCCATTGTGAATATTTCTTGGGTTCCGGTACGGTCGCTGCTGAATACTATTCGATTGCCTGCCGCTCCGGCGGGTGCCACAAAAGCAAATAAGGCCAAAAGGTTAACCAACAAAATGGTTAATACGCTGCATTTTTTCATTTTTATCCCTGTTTTTATCTTTCGCGAGCACACTCACATGCTATGTGATGAAATATACAACAATGCTTGTGGTTATGTCAAGCAACTAGAGTTCGAGTTGGTCCAGGAAGACGCCGAGCTCGCGGGGAGTAACTTCTGCTTTGACGATGTAGCCATCGGCTTGGGCTTCGATGCTTTCACGGACGGGTTCTGCCAGCTCTAGGTTCGTGGTTACGATAATCTTTGCATGGAGCGAAGGTGTTTCGGCTTTGTCGTTGAGTCTGCGTAGGATTTCTGTACCGGTCAGGTTGGGAATCATGATATCAAGCAAGATGACATCGTATTCATCTGTTTTTGCCATGGCTAATGCTTCATTGCCGTCTACTACCACGGTGACTTTATAGTTCGACTTTTCTAGTGTGCGAACGTAGAGATCGCTAATGAACTGTTCGTCTTCGACGAGGAGAACGTGCACGGGATTAGGGCGAGCTTTGGGTTCCATGGCGTGTGACTACTTTCTGTACATTGAGTGATTTTTGATCCAGCCGTGTGCTGCGCGGGTCATGCCCGTATTATCGCCTCTTTTTTGGCTATCGGCAAGCGATTGATATGGCAATACAGTAAAGCTGAATGTGCTGCCTTCGCCCTCAGTGGAATTGACCCAGATACTTCCATCATGTGCTTCGATAATAGCCTTGCTAATGTATAGCCCAAGCCCAGTGCCGCTAATCTGGGACCGATTGCGGTGATTGCGATGGAACTTTTCGAACAACGTGGGGAGTACGCTTGCGGGTATGCCAACACCATGATCTTGAATCGAAGTTTCTACTAAGCCGTCGTTGGTAAGGTGGGCGCTAATATTGATTTCTTTGTCGGCGTCGGCGGCGCTATATTTGATAGCATTCTCAAGGAGATTACAAACCACTTCGTAGATGGTGATCGGGTCGACTCCAACGGTTGGTAAATTTGGGTCAATGGTTTGAACGATGATTTTGTTTCGCGATCGAGCTTGAATCTCCATGTCTTCACACGCACGGCTTATGAGATTTGCCCAGTTTTCTTCGCTGAGTTTGACAGCGAGTTGGTTCTCCTGGATACGAGCAACATTTAGGATGTTATTGATAAATGACGATAGGTGTTGTGCGGAAGCCTGAAGTCGGTCTAGATATTGTGCTGTGGCTGCATCCATCTTGCCCGTAAGCTCCTCCTGAAATGCTTCGATGTAACCACGCATGATGGTAAGTGGCGTGCGGAGTTCGTGCACCGCAAGGGCGACAAAGTTCATAGACTGATCATCCTGGTCGTACTCAGCTGTATGGTCAAATAGCGTAATAACAAACTCAACACCAACAGAGTTGTCACGGCTGTATGACCCGGCGATATCGCACTGTTTTTGGAGCTCAGGATTGGTCTTGGAGCGTACGCGTACGCGTTGCCAGTAGGCTGTGTCTGTAGCTTTGTTGGCTTGGCACTCCGCTACCCATGTTTCAAGTGTAAAGTCGCTTGAAAACTCCAGGTCGACAACCTCGTATAACGAATTACCAAGCAGTTGTGTGCTGTTGACGCCTATATAGCCAAATGCTGCGTCGCTCGCAAATGTTACCTGTTGGTTTTTGCTAAACACAAATAGCGGGAGCGGTATATGTGCCAGTACACTTGTGGCTTGTGTGACGCGGTCTTTGTAGAGAGCATCTTGTTGATCGGTTTGGATACTCCCTATGTCGTGGACCTGCTGGGCAAGATTGGTTACGAATGCTCGACCGATACTGAGGGTCTCTACTTTTGGCGCGGCTACACCGTGGGTTGATGGAGAGACGTGCATGATTGCGTCCTGGACAGCACCGAGGGGTATGCCGGCTAGTGATGCAGCTGACTTAGCGACAACAAATGCAGCGAGTGTAGCCAGCGCAAACCATAGCAGACCAAGCAATATGCCGGAGGCTATCTCACTTACGTATGCCGCATAGGTGATTCCTGCTATGACCACTTGGCTCAAAAACGTGACCAGGTAGACGTTTTTGAATATTTGGTGTGTGGTTTGCCGGAGGTATTCCATAGCGTGATTATGGGGTGTAGGTAACTTGTCCTGTGTCACCAACGAGTGTTATCCAGGTCTGACCAGGATTAAGCCCAATGGCTTTGCCTGCACCATCAACCAGTGTGAGCTGAGTATCACGGTTGGTTTTGTTCCAGCTTGCTTCGGTGACGGTACCGTTCTGGAATACGTATGCTTTGCCGGCGCCGTTCGTTTGGTAGACGGAGTAAATACCTGCATAGCTATGCGGCATTACAACGGCCACGACGACTTTTGGCGCAAGTTGTGTACCGGATCTATCATCGGTGTGTGGTTGGCCACCCTCACTACGTTTGTAGGTGTTGGTTGCTGCATCGTAGTCGTAGTGCGGGTTGTAGTAATACCCTGATATGGCAAAATCGATAGCACGCGCCGTGACAGTAGTGCTTGGTTTTTCTTCGGCTCTTGCTAGGCCTGCGAAGTTACTAGTCGTCCAGCCTTTTGCCTTTTGGAGCTCAAGCAGTTGCGCCCGGCTGGTGTAGAGGTTATGAGGAGCGTAGCGGCTAGTGATGCGCTGGTAATAGCTGGGGTTGTAGGCTTGGTCAAGGTCTTTGAAGCCTTCGTTACGGATTTGGGCTAGGGCTTCCCCACTGCCGCCTGCGTGGGCTACTGGTGCATCATATGGTTTGATGAAGTCTAGGTAATATGGGCGTACTGAGCGAACTGGCCCGATGTAGTCAGGGTTGGACTCTTGAAATAGCGTGAGGAATCGAGTAATACCACCCTCGGCGATGGCTTCGTATACGACGCCTGCGTCTTTGAGTCCTGCCTGTGGGCGAGCATCGGGACTATTTTCTATCATAACTGCTGTCACGGGCGTGGTGTCGTTTGTGCCGACGGGTACAGTTATGCCAGTGAGCTTTGATGCTTCGGTCGTTGCTTTGGGTACTTCTTCTTTCTTCTGCTCCACAATCATTGCGGGCTTGGTGGGTTCTTTCTGCAGTAGTTTCCACGTGAGGTATCCACCACCAATAGCTAATATACCAATGACTACCCCTGCAGTGGTCCACTGTTTTTTAGTGAGGTGGAGGCCACGACGTTTTTTTGGTGGCTTTTTGCCACTTGCAGCAGACTCTTGGTCTAATTCATTGTGGGCTGGCTTGATGGTTTCTTCCTGTTTGGCGACTTCCTCTGGTGGTACGAAGTCGCTCGCACTCAGTGTGTGCTCGGTTTTTGGTTTTTGCTCCATGCGTCAAGTATACAACGCTTATGCTAAGGAGTAAATATGCCTAATACGGTGTGATAGCGATTGGCCCAGGGTTCATCAGGCCGTCGACAGTCTGTGCTTGTTGGATTGCCTTGAATGCGATGTAAGCATCAAAGGGGCTTATTCCATGTGCCATGCCCTGCTGTATAGCGTCGGACAATGTGGGCTCGGCAGTGCGCATGGCAGCGCCGGCTTCGAGGCATGACTGTGCTGCTGTGGCCGGGACATTGTCAATTCTGCGGGGTTGCTCGCACGACCCACACATCGCTTCGACAGAGAAGCGCAGAGGGTCTGCCTCAATAACAATGACGCTTGTTGTCTCGTCGACAGTTATCCGCTGCTCTCCGCATCCGTTCCGGCAATCAAATTTCAACTCATGTTGTTGTGGTGTGTCTAGCATGTATCTTTTAATTATACCACAAGCGGTTATGATTGTAAATAGAATAACAGCGTAGGGATTTTGCAAAAACAATAAAAATGGCCTAGTATATATCTATGAGTACGGGCGACGAGCGAGAGCCAACCCTTCCTGCGGAACAGCTTCACGAAGTATCTGCATCGCTTGATTGTGCCACTGACGCCCTTGGCCAGGCGCTCGCAGGTCTTACGGTATCTGTGGGATTTGTTGAATCACTCGGCACGGCAGATACTGACTTGCTCCGAGATAAAGCTGCAAAACTCACTGATTTGCTGTCATCAGTCTCTGGCGTGCTGGGCGTATCAATTACCAAAAATGAACAATTCGAACTTCGAACGGAATCCGAGAAGCGCCTGCACGCCTGGTCGCGCGAGTCAGAGGATGCTGAGCCCTTGACTCCACGCGAAGCATTTATCTTGGGCGCGATATTTGATGCACCTTACCGGTCGATTAACACAGTACTAGATATACCAACCATGGCTCGGTTGCAGAGCCAAAAACAAAGGCACCGCGTAGCATATGAGTTATTGCAAAAGGTCCATGACGGCATGGAGGTTGATGGGCGACGTTTGTGTGTCGGACCAAAGCAGTATGGGCGTGGGAGAGATTTGTGGTTTGTTGATCCTGATAAGATTGATGACTCAATCCGTATTGAGCCACTGTTTGACCGGCCAACCCCAGCGCCCGCTGCCGCCAAGCCCAGACCGTCAGAATTGACACAGGCATCAGGCGACGAGTATTTGTGGGCAAGAATTCAAACACAATGTCAGGCCGAGGGCACGGTTAAGCTGACAGAGCGAGATGTCCGAGTGCTATTGGCAATGCATAGCCAATCGGGTAGAAGATTTAGTACGTCGTCTGGTGATTTGGCAGAGTTATTTGGGCTTGAACACGGCACTGGTACGATGTATAGCACAACACGACGATTTGTTGCGAAGCTGGAGGACGGCGCAGTAGTAGATGGCCGTCGTTTGCGAATTGGTGAAGCCCGAAGCAGGTTCGGGCGTGAACTATGGTTCGAGCCAATTGAGGGTACCGAAACACCGTCGCCGGAAACCCAGGCTGTTGGCTCTACTCAAATAGAATTCAATCCAGCTACTGAGCTAGCAGCTGGGACCTTGTCTCCTGCAAAAGCAGAAGCGCCCACTATGCCTAGCCCAGCCGTGGAGCTGGAACAGCCAGATGCGCCGGCGGCTGAGCCCGTCGAGCCTATGCGCGTACTAGAAGAGCTTGAGCCTATGCCCCACCCTCTGCGGCACCCCACAGCCTATACGCAGCTTACTGAGCCTGAGGCAATGCTCATGGCATACTTTATTGATCATGCAGGCATGAAGGTTGAAATTCATGACTTATGGACATTTGCTCAAGACACGGGGTTAGATATGGACAACATGAGGACAGTTGAGCATGTTGCAGCCAAGCTAGCCAAAGACCCCTTACTCGGTGACTTGTTCACTGTCTTGAAGGGTACCAAAGAAAAGCCACAACCCACCAGCTACATGCTCGACGCCTCGGCCGTGGCCGTTGTCAAGCAGCAGTCTACCCCCTCAGGGGTTGTGCCCCGTGGCGAGTCAAAAGGTACAGATGCAGAAACGGAAACCCCTCCAGATAAACCAGCTGGCGACAGAGCAATCGGCACAGTGAGAATTGCGCCCGGTACGTCTCGGGACGAGGCAGTTAATACCATCGTGAACAATATTTTAGATGGTGTTGATGCTTCGCCAGACTCTTCTGTGCCTCTTAGTACGATACGAAAAGCGATCAGTCAGGCAAAGACCGAGATAGAGCCGGATGATACGAATTCGGCGGAACGACTTGCCGTATGGCAGCAGTACTATGATGCTGCAATCGCGAGCGCACAGAAGTAGTAGACTATCGGATCTCTTTATGCGGCGATAGCATCAATGCTGTTTTGTAGTCGTGTTACTGCGCGGTATCTCCCAAGGACAGCGAGCGTGTCGGCGAGACCTGGGCTCGAGGCTGCCCATGTGGTGGCTATGCGGATTAGACTGAACAATACGGCTGGTTTTTGCTCTGTTGTTTCGAGCAGATTGTTGAGTCTGGTTTGCAAATCTTCTGCGGTGAAGTCACTCGCCTGAATTGTTTCAAGACTTGCTCGCAGAAAATCTAGCTGTTGTTGTTTGTCGACTTTTTTGAGTTGTTTATGGGTGGTGATGAGCTCGAGGTTCACAGGAAGGTCGTTAAAGAAAAAACTGGTAAGCTCGGGGATTTCTCCGAGGTATTTGAGCCTATCGTGGATTGTTGCAAGCACTGATTTTTTGTAGGCATCATCATAGTTTGCTGCGGCTTCTGGCCAAAACGGCGCGGCTAGCTCACATAGAATGTCGAGTGGTTTCTGGCGAATAAATGAACCATTTACCCAGTCGAGCCGCCTGGTATCAAAGTGCGCACCACTGCGCCCTACTCGCTCCAGGCTGAATTTTTTGATTAGCTCGTCGGTAGTGAATACCTCCTGCTCTGTCCCGTCGTTCCAGCCAAGCGTTGCAATGAAGCTGCGGAGTGCTTCGGGCAGATAGCCGTCACGAATATAGTCCAGCACGTCTTTGGCGCCGTCACGCTTGCCGAGTTTTTTGTTGCCCTGCTCGTTAAGAATGTGTGGCATGGTTGCAAGCACCGGACGCGTCAGCCCCAGGGCTTCGTAGAGATTTAGATAGTTTGGTTGACTAGCAATGAACTCTTGACCACGAATAATATGAGTAATTTCCATTTCGGCGTCGTCAACAATATGGCAAAAGTTGTATGTCGGGTAACCGTCTGACTTAATCAGGATAAAGTCATCGATAACTTCTGGGCCGGTCTGCAAATCACCCATGACAGCATCGTGCCATTGGTAGGCTTTGGGTTCAGACTTGAACCGGAGTGGCTGGCTGCCATCCCATGTGGGCGGGTTATCGGGGCGATGATTGCGATACAGGAAAGGTTGCTTGGTTGCTCTTGCTTTGTCACGGAAGGCTTGGACCTCTTCTGCGGTGTATGGATCCGCATAGGCTCTGCCCGAATCGATGAGTTTTTGTGCCCATGATTTGTAGATATCGAGTCGTTTGCTTTGTTGGTATGGTGCAAATGGTCCGCCAATGTCTGGGCCTTCATCGTAGATGATCCCGAGTGATGTGAGGCTTTGGATTAGGTGCTCGGCAGAGCCTTGGACCTCACGGTTTTTATCGGTATCTTCTAGGCGGAGTATGAACGCACCGTTGGTCTGCTGAGCCAAAAGCCACGCAAATAGAGCTGTGCGGATGCCACCAACATGCAAATAGCCCGTGGGGCTTG